>Ga0209583_10000420_pt1 | contig 13208 bp, 10 predicted proteins | sample Str014_FD_187201 | JGI IMG/M metagenome (GOLD analysis project Ga0209583, IMG submission 187201) | Freshwater sediment microbial communities in response to fracking from Pennsylvania, USA - Straight Creek_MetaG_SC_2014 (SPAdes) (version 2) | ecosystem: Environmental > Aquatic > Freshwater >... | reverse complement strand
CGTTGACAGCGCTCCCGCCTCCAATGCAAGAACAGGTATCCTTCCATTAGTTTCATCACGCGGTTCAGGCACAGCTATTTTCCTGGTAGTTTTATCTCCTAAGTCTGGAACAGGAATTTTCCTCGTTACCTTTCCCAACGGTTCAGAAAAATCAAAGGCTGATACTTGTTCACAGTCCCCACCCCAACCCCTCCCCTAAAGGGGAGGGGCTTATATGCTTTTGCTCCACGCTTCGCACTCTCAAACAAAAAGTTCCCTACCTCTATCTCGCCGCCAATATGCCGCGCGCGGGGCAGGACCATCGCCAGCTTACCACCCTCAAAGCCCTGTCTGCCGTCACGCAAATCCCGCTCATCGCGATCAATGATGCGCTCTACGCGACGCCCGATCGGCGCCCCTTGCACGACATTCTCACCTGTGTCCGCAACCACAAAACTATCTATAACGCAGGCCGGTTGCTCGAAGCGAATGCCGAGCGTCACCTCAAGTCGCCCACAGAAATGGCGCAGCTGTTTGCGGAGGCACCCGAGGCGATTGTCGCTACGCAAACCATCCTCGACCTCATCCACTTCGACCTCAGCCAGCTCTCCTACGAGTATCCGCACGAGCCTGTCCCACCGGGCTACACCCCGCAAGAATGGCTTGAAACGCTCGTCACCACCAAGGCACATGACCGCTGGCCCGAGGGCATCCCGACCAAAATGCAGGCGTTGCTCGATGAGGAGTTCGGGCTGATCGGCAAGATGGGCTACGCCGCTTATTTCCTGACCGTGCATGATGTGGTGCAGTTCGCGCAAGGGCGCGGCATTTTGTGCCAAGGGCGCGGCTCGGCGGCGAATTCGGCGGTGTGCTTTGTGCTGGGGATTACGGCGGTTGATCCCTCAAAATACAATCTCCTCTTTTCACGCTTCATCTCGGAGGAACGGCAGGAGCCGCCCGACATCGACGTTGATTTTGAGCATGAGCGGCGTGAGGAAGTCATGCAATATGTCTATGCGCGCTATGGCCGTGATCGTGCAGGCATCGTCGCCACCGTCATCCATTACCGCCCGCGCAGTGCGGTGCGAGAAGTGGGTAAGGCGCTCGGCTTAAGCGAAGATGTCACCGCGCGGCTGGCGAGCACGGTCTGGGGGCATTATGCGCGCAAGGTGGAGCCGAAGCGCTATGCCGATGCGGGGTTCGATTTCGACGCGCCCGAAATTGCGCGGCTTGATGCGCTGGTGCAGCAGATTTTGCGCTTCCCGCGCCACTTGTCGCAGCATGTCGGCGGCTTTGTGCTCTCTGAAGACCCGCTCAACCGCATCGTGCCGATCAGCAATGCCGCGATGACCGATCGCACCTTCATCGAGTGGGACAAGGACGATATCGATGCGCTCGGGCTGATGAAGGTTGATGTGCTCGCGCTCGGTATGCTGACGTGCATCCGCAAGGCATTTGATCTGCTCGATGAAACGGGCGGCCCGCATTACACCCTCGCGTCCGTCCCTGATGATGCGCCTGATGTGTATGACATGCTGTGTGCTGGCGACAGCGTTGGCGTGTTTCAGGTCGAGAGCCGTGCGCAAATGAATATGCTGCCGCGCCTGCGTCCGCGCGAATTTTACGATCTTGCCATTCAGGTCGCCATCGTCCGCCCTGGCCCGATTCAGGGCGATATGGTGCACCCCTATCTGCGGCGGCGGCAGGGGCGCGAGCCGGTCGAGTTCCCATCGCCCGCGCTCGCACATGGCCCGCCGGATGAGTTGCGTGGTGTGCTGGGGAAGACGCTCGGCGTGCCGCTGTTTCAGGAGCAGGCGATGCGGCTCGCGATGGTGGCGGCAAGGTTCACGGGCAGCGAATCGAACCAGCTCCGCCGCGCGATGGCGACGTTTAGGAACATCGGCACGATCAACCAGTTTCGCGAGAAGATGGTCGGTGGGATGGTGGCGCGCGGCTATGACACCGCGTTCGCCGAGCGCTGCTTCAAACAGATTGAGGGCTTTGGCTCATATGGTTTCCCCGAAAGCCACGCGATTGCGTTTGCGCGGCTGGTGTGGGTGTCGTCGTACCTCAAATGCCGTCACCCGGCGGCGTTCGCAGCCGCGCTCCTCAACAGCCAGCCGATGGGTTTTTATGCGCCGGCGCAGATCGTTCGTGATGCGCAAGAGCATGGCGTGGAGGTGCGGCCAGTCGATGTCAATTTCAGCGACTGGGACAATGGGCTTGAAGGCGGCGCGCTACGCCTTGGCCTCCGGCAGATTGATAGCTTTCGTGAGGCTTGGGCGGAGGCGATCAGCACTGCGCGTCCGTTCGCCTCGGTCGAGCAGCTCGCGCGCGCGGCCAACCTGCCCCAAGCCGCGCTGCGTTTGCTTGCCGATAGTGATGCGTTCCGCTCGATCAGCCTTGATCGGCGGCAGGCGCTGTGGGAGGTGCGGCGCACACCGTCTGATGAGCTCCCGTTGTTTGCCGCAGCCCGCGTACGCGAACTGGCGCAGGAGCCCGACGTCAACCTGCCTGAAATGGCGCTGGGTGAGCATGTGGCGGCTGATTATCAGACGCTGCGGCTATCATTAAAGGCGCATCCGATGGCGTTGCTGCGCCCGCTCGTCGCCAACGAGCGTATCAAAACCGCCGCCGATGTGGCACAGGCGCGTAACGGCGCGCGGCTCACCATGGCGGGCGTTGTGCTCGTGCGGCAGCGCCCCGGCAAGGGCAATGCGGTGTTCATCACGCTGGAGGATGAGACGGGCATCGTCAATGTCGTGCTCTGGGCGCGGCTGTTCGAGCTGTATCGGCGCGAGGTGATGGCGGCGCGGCTGCTCAGTGTGACGGGCGAGCTGCAACGCAGCCCCGAGGGCGTCATTCACCTGATGGCGAACCGCGTGGCGGATCGGACAGCGGCACTGGCCCAGCTGTCAGCATCTGACGCGCTCGCCCCGCAGCTCTCGCGTGCTGATATTATCGCTTATCCCCGTGTGCCCGAACATGCCTTCACTGCTGATGCCTATGGGCAAACGCCTTATCCCAAAGCCAGCCATCCACGCGATGTGCGCGTGCTGCCCAAGTCGCGCGATTTTCATTGATGGGCAGGGTTAAATAGGCGCTTGGACCACGCTCAGTTTGCGCAAAAGACGCCATAATTAAGCACATAAAATAGACTTGACAGTCTGAAAATAACGAGGCTAATATTCTCCAGTCAGTATACGTCGCGCCGAACACGGCATTTTAGTTGATAGGCGTATTTTCGCGTTGAGCATTCTGTAGATTCTGAGCTCACCGACAGTATTTTATTGATTTTATTTGTGCCAGTTTGGGTAAGCGGGTGCGATTAGCAGCAAATAGGGAAATGATTATTGAAGCGGCAGCTGTTTGCGTGTTTTCGTGACGCGCGAAGGCAATTTATCTGGCGTCAGTTATTGGGGATTTAGATATGTTGGACTGGCTTAAAAATGTGAGAGTTTTGAGACTAGAGATTTTTTCTGAAACAACATACGTTGCGCGCGTTTATGCCGATTCATTACGAGACAATTTTGTCGGTTATGTGCCAAATGACCAAGAGCGTTTTGATGTCCTTAAGACCGAATTTGACCAGCAGATTAGCTCAAACACACCGTATCTCGCCAAGCTTTTAGAAATCGAATCGTCGTTGGTTCAATTGTTGCCCGATGATTATATTGTGGCGCGCTTTTGGGCGACCAATGATCGCTTTCGGCGTGTTGTTCCTGCCGAGACCTGCGCTCATTATGATAAAAGCGTGGCAGGGTACGACAAAAGCGACTGGACGACGCCGACCTTCCTGCGCAATCAAACGCGCACCCTGCTTGACGTCATTCATAGCAATTATCTGGTCAACACGGCGCGCGAAAAATCAGTCAAACGCCTCAAACTTTTTATCGTGGGTTTCACAATCTTAATCGTTGCCACAGGGATTTTCATTGGGAATTACCATAAATCGGGTTTGATAACTGGCATTTTGATGTTGGCCGGCGCGGGCATTTTCGGCGCGATGCTCTCTATTTTGAACCGCATGCAAACGGCAACGACTGGCGATGCCATGGTACAAGACGGCATTTATGAATTAACTGGCCTTCGGGTTGGTTGGGTCGGTGTGCTGATGTCCTATGTGCTCGGGGGTGGCTTCGCGATTGTACTCTATGGGATCGTGATGGCGGGCGCACTTGACAATGTAACGCCCAAATTATCGTTGAGTTCGCCCACCAACGTCGGTGTATCCAAAGCCATTCCGTCTGAAAATCTACCGGTCAAGCCTACTGAAACTTCGCTATCCCCTACAATCCCAACAGCGGGCGCTATAAAATGTGCTGAACCCGCTGGCGGGTGCATCGCTGGGATAATGATCATCAGTCGCGCGTTGGGGTTTGACACGGCGACCAGCTTTTACAAAATGTTGATCCTGGCTTTTCTCGCGGGATTTGCGGAACGCTTTGTTCCCGATATCCTCAACCGCCTCAGTAAACAGCCGGTGACAAAATGACCCGACAATTCTGCAGCAAGAGCACTGCCGCTTTCGCACTTCTCGTCGGACTAACGGTGCCCCTCGGTGGGTGCGCGATCAACAAGCTCCGTACTGATTATGCGTCGACTGTGGGCAGCGCAGCGATCGACGCTCATGACGGGGCACAACATTTTCTCGGCCGCGTAGAAAGAGAGCGACAGGAAACCAATATCGACTTGGCGGTAGCGGACCCCGCTTGTGCACAAATTCATTCGATATTGCGGAACACTCCCGACATCCGAGTTAATCGGCCTGATATTGGATTTCTATGTGTTGTCGGTGACGATAATTCAAATCGGCTTGGTTATGCACTCTCGTCGATCCCAATCACCGATGATCTTGAGCCAACACTCAAACTTCTTGATGCGCTTGCCGCCTACGGCAATGGTCTTTCATCAATTATCGATGGCAAACATGATGATGCAGCCAAACCGCTGCTTGACGCCCTTGATTTGGCGCACGCCGCCCAGGATGCCCTTAACGCTGTGGTTCCAGACAGCCCAAACGCGCTGCCGTCAACGAGTGATGCCCGTGTTGTTGCTGCCGCCAATCTCATCAATTTTCTGGGCGAATTGCTGCAAGAGGCTAACGACGTCAAAAAACTTCGGAGCTATGTTCTCGCGCATCCTGATGGTGTGCAATCGATCATTGAGCCGCTCCGTCGTCAGATCGGAAGTTGGGAACGTGCGCGCAAAGGCGATGCGGGGTTGCGATTAATCGTTGTGGCAGCGGAGGCGCGACGGACGCTCGATCTGCGCCCGCTTGCCTCCGCTCAGGTCCGCCGAACGGCGCTCGAAAAATTCTACGCACAACAGGCTTTGGCGCATAAAGAGGCCCAGATCGAACCTGCCCTGATCGCATTGCTCGATGCGGTTGTCGCTGCCGACGCTGATTTGCGCCGGGTGCTCAAGGATCACCCCAATCTGTCGCAAAGCGAGCGCGCGCAGGTTGGGGCGCTTAATCGCACGCGCATCATTATTGGTTTGGGGCATTTGACGGCGCTCGCCAAAGCATTGAGAGGAGTTTGAGTTGGCAACTTTTGCAGATATTGACGGTTCGTTCGGGAGCTTAATGGATACCCTTCAGAATCGCTTCAGCCCATTATACAGTGTTGCCGTTTCGACCCAATGGTTGGCCGCGCTTGGCCATGCGTCGGCAATTGCGCGCAAAACGACAGCGTGGAACGCCCTGCCGCCCGAAAATTCTTCATATACTGCCATCGTTGCCGCGCTTGATGCCGCCGCGCGCGGCTTGGCAACGAGCGCCAATGCAAATGATGCCGACATATTGACGGCACTTTCCAGCGTTGAATCCGCGCTCGCAAAGCTCGATGTCGTGTTGGGGTAAATCCGTCGTGTCGGCGCGGAAAGTTGCGGAACGGTTATGCGGTAGTCACATGTTCGTTAGGTGCTCATCGTATAATATCGATCCATATCAGGGGTTAAATTTATGATCGGCCCAAGCCCGTCGCTAGGGATCATCGCCTAGCGCGCCCTCTGCGATCACAGATTGACCGTAGTTATTTGAGATAGTAGAAACCTCGATGTACCCGTCGACAGCCTGCGTCTTACCGGCGCGGGGCCTGCCGCACGAAATTCTCACTCCGAAACTACCGGAATTATGCATGAAACTTGGTTCAAACGCTCACAATCTCGATCATTATTGGATGCCTTTCACGGCGAACCGTGAGTTCAAGGCCAAGCCACGAATGTTGGTTGAAGCACGGGGCATGCATTACACGACGGATGACGGCCGCACTTTGCTCGACGGAACCGCTGGCTTGTGGTGCGTGATGGCGGGGCATGGTCGCCAAGAGATCGCCGATGCCGCACAGCGCCAATTACTGACAATGGATTATGCACCCAATTTTCAGATGGGTCATGGACTTGCGTTTGATTTCGCGAAACAACTTGCGGCGATTGCACCCCACGGGCTTGATCGTGTGTTCTTTACCGGGTCGGGCTCTGAGTCAGTGGATACCGCGCTCAAGATCGCGCTCGCCTTTCAACGCAGCCGAGGGCAGGGCGCACGTACCCGCTTTATTGGCCGCGAAAAAGGGTATCACGGCGTTGGCTTCGGTGGTATTTCGGTGGGCGGGTTAATCAACAACCGCCGCGTTTTTGGACCGCTGCTACCGGGCGTTGACCATATGCGCCATACACTCGACATCGCGCGCAACGCGTTCAGCCCGTGCTTGCCGGAACACGGCTTGGAGTTAGCAGAAGACCTTGAGCGCGCCGTGGCACTCCATGGCGCGGAAACTATCGCAGCGGTTATCGTTGAGCCGGTGGCGGGCTCTGCGGGCGTTATTCTGCCCCCGCCAGGCTATCTTGAGCGCGTTCGCGAAATTGCGACGAAACATGGCATTTTGCTCATTTTCGACGAAGTCATTACCGGTTTTGGGAGGTTGGGGACTGCATTTGCGGCAGATTATTTTGGTGTCATGCCCGACATTATGACCACCGCGAAGGGCCTGACCAATGGTGCGCTGCCGATGGGTGCAGTTTTTTGTAGCCGACATGTCCATGATACATTGATGACGGGGCCGGAGCAACTAATCGAGCTTTTCCACGGCTACACTTACTCGGGGCACCCCGTTGCGTGTGCCGTGGGGCTAGCGACGCTTGAAATTTACCAGCGCGAGGGACTGCTGACGCGCGGCGCGGCGCTGGCAGGCCACTGGCAAAAGGCGTTCCACAGCCTCCGCGATTGCCCTCATGTTATCGACATTCGCACCATTGGGGTCATGGCCGGCGTTGAGCTGCAGCCGCGCAATGGGGCACCGGGAGCACGCGCTCATGAGGCCTATCTGCATTGCTTCTACAACGGTCAACTCGTTCGCGCGACCGGGGATACGCTGGCGTTTTCCCCACCGCTGATCGTGACAGAAGCACAGATTGATGAACTCGTCGCGGGTGTGCGTGCCGCCCTTTTGACAGTGGCTTAGATCGCTGTAAACGCCATTCCCAAACTCTCCGCGACCGGCTGTGACGTGAGTTTTCCCTCGTGTACATTGAGCCCCTCGCGCAATCCGGGAATGCGGTTGAGTGCTTCAAGGCCATGGTCTGCGAGCGCGAGGCCATACACCAACGTGGCGTTGTTGAGCGCGTAGGTCGAGGTGCGTGGCACGGCACCCGGCATGTTAGCGACGCAATAATGCACAACACCTTCGACCACAAAAGTTGGTTCGCTGTGCGTTGTGGCATGCGATGTTTCAATGCAGCCACCTTGATCGATCGCGACATCGACGACGACGGAACCCGGCTTCATATGTTTGAGCATCGCGCGGGTGATCAGTTTGGGTGCCGTCGCGCCGGGGATCAGCACGGCACCGATCACGGCATCGGCATTGCGTAATTCGACATCGAGCGCGTCGGACGTTGAGTATAATGTGCGCACGCGGCCGCCGAACATGTCGTCCAACTGCCGCAGGCGCTTGAGCGAGCGATCAAGGATCGTCACCTCTGCGCCCATGCCGACGGCCATTTTCGCCGCCTCTGTGCCAACAATTCCGCCGCCCACGATGACGACGCGCGCCGCAGCCACGCCCGCGACGCCGCCCAACAGGAGCCCTTCGCCACCGGCATGCTTTTCAAGGCTGCGCGCGGCGGCCTGGATTGATAACCGGCCAGCAACTTCGCTCATTGGTACAAGCAGCGGCAGACTGCCATCGGCTGCCACTACAGTCTCGTAAGCAATCGCGGTGACGCCGCTCGCCAAAAGGCCTTCGGTTTGCGGGCGGTCGGATGCCAAGTGAAGATATGTGAACAGGATTTGCCCCTTGCGCAACTGCACCCACTCGTTCGCTTGCGGCTCTTTGACCTTGACGATCATGTCAGCCGCCGCAAAAATCTCAGCGGCGGAAGCGGCAATTACGGCTCCGGCTTTGGTATAGGCGGTGTCGTCTGCGCCGATACCAAGACCCGCGCCAGTTTCGACGATCACTGTGTGCCCGTGCGCGATATATTCAGTTACGGCGGCTGGCGTAAGGCCAACGCGATACTCGTCACGCTTAATTTCCTTAGGAACACCGATCAACATAACTTTCTCCTCTGCTGGACACATGATAGTGCAGGTCATAAGAGAAATCTTTGCAATGATTGTACCTAAATCCTAATTATGTGCATGAAAATGCGAATATTGACGATATTTAGGAGAAATCATGCTCGATCGAATCGACCATAAAATTTTGACCGCGCTCGCTCAAGACGGTCGTGCGCGGGTGACTGATATTGCCGATCGGGTTGGACTTTCTCAATCTGCCTGCACACGCCGAATACAAGCGCTTGAGGCCTCGGGAAGGATCAGCGGTTATGCGCCGCGTTACGGTTGGCGAGTGCTCGGCTTTCTCATCACGGCGTATGTGGAGGTCACGCTCGCATCACAGGCGGAGGCGGCGCTCGAAGTGTTTGAGGCCGGGATCAGCAAGATCGCGGGTGTGATTGAATGTGCGCTTGTGTCTGGCGATCATGACTATCATCTCAAGATTATCGCGTGCGATTTGGAGGACTATGAGCGCATTCACCGCGAGGGGTTGGGCGCGTTACCTGGTGTCGCAAAAATCAGCACCAGTTTCGCTTTGCGCGCAATTACCACTCCTGGTGAGGCGGCCGCCCTCAGCGCGCGCCCCTAGCCACCTGATGTTTACCGATTGCCGAATGTGACCGGCGCCATTAGGTTAGCTTAAGGCGGTGGGATTTGTTTCCAACGCGGAGTATGCAAAAAAGGTTCTCGTTTTGCGCCTACTGCGCCGATCTAAGTGCCGCAACGATGAGTAAGGGAGATGTCGTGATGGCGCGTATATTGTTGATGGAAGGCAACACCAAGGCCAAGCGCGCGGCGGGTGAGGCGCTCGGTGTGCGCTCTTCCAGTGCGATTTATGCACACGCTATTTCGGCGCATTATCCTGACATTATACTCGACGTCCTGAATGCGGCTGATACGGATGGCGTCATTCCCGGCGGGCGCAGCTTTGAGGATTACGACGGGCTCGTTATCACCGGCTCAGCGCTTCATGCTTACGACCAAGAGTTTGCGGTGACGAACCAAATCGCCATGGTGAAAGCAGCGGCGGATGCAGGGTTGCCGATGTTGGGGAGTTGCTGGGGTTTGCAAATCGCTTGCGTTGCGGCAGGCGGAAAAGTTGCACTAAGCCCGAAGGGTCGTGAGGTCGGTATTGCGCGCAAGATTGTGCCAACGGCAGCGGGGCAGGGCCATCGGTTTATCGGCTCAAAGGGTGCGGTGTTCGACGCGCCGTGCATCCATTATGATGAGGTTACGCAACTGCCCGAGGGGGCGACGTTGTTGGCATCCAACGCCCATAGTGCCGTGCAGGCCGCGATCATCCCGCTTGGCAGAACCGAAGTTTGGGCAGTGCAATATCATCCCGAGTTCGATTTTCAAACGCTTGCCGATTTGTATCGGCTTTATGGAAGCGATATGATTGCGCAGGGGTTTTTTGCGAGTCCTGAACAATTAAGCGCTTATGTGGCAATGTTTGAAGCCTTAGCGCAAAATCCCGATGATTGGGCACTGGCGTGGCAGCTGGGTGTCGATGCCGACCTTACCAATCATAAGCGCCGTCGGGCCGAGATTATCGCTTGGATTGAGGCACAGGTGCTAAAAAACAAGGTCGTTGGTTAATCAGGTCGCGATTTGACGCGCACCAATGGTGTTAGGTCGAGGGGTCTTGACGCGAAGATTGATCTGTGATCACATGGCAATGCAAGGCCGAAGAATGGTCGCTCGCGCACAGGGAGTGCTTGTTATGATGCTCAGGAAATTGCTCAAAAAGTTTAAGCGTTCCGCTAGTCTCTTCGCTATCACGATACCTACTCTGGCCGTGGCACAGGTCGCAGCGCCGCCACCAGCCAACGATTCGCATGACATTATCGTGACCGCGACGCGGCGCGATCAATTGCTCTCGAAGGTTCCGATCAGCATCAGTGCGTTCACCCAAAGTCGGGCCGATCAACTGGGCATCAAGTCGTTTGCCGATGTCGTTAAGTTTACGCCTGGGGTCTCGTTCGATGCCGCTGGCGCAAACAATAGTGGTGCCAATAACATCTCTATTCGTGGCGTATCGTCATCGGCAGGGACGAGCACAACGGGCCTTTATATCGATGATACGCCAATGCAAGTTCGACAAATCGGGCTTAATTCAAATAGCCCGTTGCCGATTATCTTTGATTTAGATCGCGTTGAGGTGCTGCGGGGCCCACAAGGCACGCTCTTTGGTGCGGGGTCTGAGGGCGGTACTGTCCGGTTCATTACGCCTAGTCCCAACCTCTCCAAGCCGAGCATATATGCGCGGTCCGAAGTTTCCTCGACCGAAAAAGGGGGTTTGAGTTATGAGGCGGGGGTGGCATTGGGTGCGCCGATTATTCAGGATGTTCTCGGTTTTCGCATCAGCTCTTATTATCGGCGTGACGGAGGGTATATCGACCGCGTCGATCCTTACACGGGCGCGCGGACGCCAAATGCCAATTCGGTCGACAGCTATGCAATCCGCGCCGCGCTGGGCTGGAAACCGACCCCAAATCTCGAAATTATACCGAGCGTTTTGTACCAAAACCGCCGGAACCATAGCACCGAGGTTGCGGGCTATACGGTCGGTCTAAGTAATCCCGCCAGCAATCAATTTGTAACCGACACACCAAGTCCGCAGCAAGATAGTGACCATTTCTATATTGCAGCGCTCAAAATTGATTACGGCAATGAGGCCATCAAAATTATCTCAAACACCAGTTATTTTGATCGCAAAGAAGTTGTAAACGGGTACGAAGGCACGATCTATGATTTGTCTTATTTCCAGCACAGTCTCGACCCGAACAATACCGCTTATTATCAACTCGACCCCAATTTGGTGGCGTGTGCCAATTGTAATTATGGCCTTTTTCCGCTGCTCAATAGCAAGGGGATTAACCCCGCCTTCGCCGCCGCTTTCAAAGCGCTAACGGGCGCGTATTATCGCTCGCCGAACGTCATTACTAACGCCCAGCAGAATTTTACTCAGGAAGTGCGTATTCAGTCGAATGCGCGAGACAGTAAATGGAATTGGGTTGCGGGTGTCTTTTACTCGCACATAAATCAGGACAGTGACGAGACAATTATTGACCCAAATCTGAATGCCGTTAGCCAGTTGCTGTTCGGTGAAGATATTTTAACGGCATGGACGGTTCCGCTATTGCCCGGTGGCATCAGTTACGAAAATCACGGCACAACGAAGGAGTGGCAACTCGCTGGTTTTGCAGACATCACCTTCTCGCCAACCGACAAATTGAAACTCAATGTTGGCGTGCGCTATGCCAAAACACATTTTGAAATTAGCAATATTACTCAGGGGCCAGAGGCGTTTGTCAACGGCCCTGCGCCGCGCGCGAGCAGCAAGGATGACACACCGCTGACGCCGAAGTTTAACATTGCATATCAACTCACGCCAAGCGATTTGCTCTATGCGACGGTGTCAAAAGGCTATCGCGCGGCGGGGGGTAACTCGCCGTTGTTAGCGGTGTGCGGTGTCCCATATGCGCCACTGACATATGACTCGGATTCGTTGTGGAATTACGAAGCGGGCACCAAGCTCAAGTTGTTCGGCGGCAAATTGCGCGTGGGGGCAAGCGCCTATCTTATCAAATGGTCAAACATTCAGCAGAGCGTTTATGTGACGTCATGCGGTCAGCAATTCGTTGCCAATCTTGGTGCGTTGACAAGTAAAGGGTTCGATTTTCAGGCTGAAGCGCATTTGACGCGCTCGCTCGAATTTGATCTTGCGGTCGGCTATACGCACGCGCGCTACACCAAGAATTCGCTTTTGCCCGATCCAACCGGAGTTAGTCAGCCGTTTCTCCTTGCTTTTGCGGGCGATACGGTTGCGGGCTCGCCGTGGACGATTTCCGCCGGTTTGCAGCAGGACTTTACGGTTGGAGGTCATAAGGCCTTCATTCGGATTGATGATGAATATGGGAGCCACAATCGCGCCAATACGCCGCAGACCGACGCGCAAACCACTACCGCATATGGTTCCGCACTCGGGACTCTGAGTTATGATGGCCGGTTGCAAACCGATCCCGCAACCAATCAGGCGTCGATGCGCGCGGGTATTGCGCTCGGTCGGATCGATACGGCAGTGTTCGTCAACAATCTGTTCAACGCGCATCCGCAACTCGGATTGGCGCATCAGGATCAAACGTCAGACCTCTTCACCGCCTCCACTTTGCGTCCGCGCACGTTCGGTTTGTTTGTCAGCTACCGGTATTAGGGCGTGCATTGGCTGCGGACTCAGGTTGCTGTCAGAGGCACCGGCCTCGATGACGTGCATCCCATCCGCAATGTCCTCGCTGATGGCTGTATAGAGCGCGGTGGCATCCTGAGCAGCGATGGCCGCCATCGCCTCTTGGTGCCGATCGATCAATCCGCGCGTGTCGGTGCGGCTATAAATGGTCCGCATGAAGGGCCCGAATTGCATCCACAACGTTTCTATGATGCGGTTCATCGTCGGCAAAGTGGCGGCACGATAAATCAGAAAGTGAAACTCAAAATTACCGCGCATATAGGCATTTACATCACCGCTCAGCAGTGCGGCGTCGATGCGCTTGTCGGAGACAGCACGCGAAGCGCAGCCGCTCGCCGGTCACGTATTCGCGTTCGAGCCCGGCGTGACGGGACTGCCCGAGCCATGCTTCGCCGGTTGATCCATGCGACACTTGTAAGG
>Ga0209583_10000418_pt1 | contig 13245 bp, 10 predicted proteins | sample Str014_FD_187201 | JGI IMG/M metagenome (GOLD analysis project Ga0209583, IMG submission 187201) | Freshwater sediment microbial communities in response to fracking from Pennsylvania, USA - Straight Creek_MetaG_SC_2014 (SPAdes) (version 2) | ecosystem: Environmental > Aquatic > Freshwater >... | reverse complement strand
CCGCGCAAGAGCGGCGCGGAGCGCCAGGCGATCAACGCGCCGATGCAGGGCACGGCGGCCGACCTGATCAAGCTCGCGATGATCGCGGTGCAGGCCGCGCTCGACAGCGAACGGCGAGCCACGAAGATGATCATGCAGGTGCACGACGAACTGGTGTTCGACGTGCCCGAAGCCGAGCTCGGCTGGGCGCGGGCCGAGGTGCCGCGCATCATGGCTTCGGTCGCGCAGTTCCAGGTGCCGCTGCTCGCCGAAGTCGGCATCGGCGCCAACTGGGACGAGGCGCATTGAAGTTCAGCCCGCCCGCCACGCCAAGTTCGATGTCTGCAGTACCGTGTCCGAATCCGATCTGAGCGCGGCGGCGCCCGCAACCCCACCGGCAGCAGAACCCGTCGGCAAGGTCGACGAACTCTGGCAGCGCCTGCGTCCGTGGTTGATCGGTGCCGTGGGCCTCGCGATCGCGGCGGCGGTCGGCGTCGCGCTGCGGCGCCTGCTGCTCGAGGTGCACTACGGCGCGGTGATGGCCGCGGTCGAGTCGACCGCCAGCACGGCCATCGCCACTGCACTGCTCGCGACCGCCGTCAGCTACCTCGCGCTGACCCAGTACGACTTCTCGGCGCTGCGCTACACCGGCGCGAAGGTCGCGCGCGGCACGGTGCTGCTGACCTCGTTCGTCGCCTATGCGCTGTCGAACTCGATCGGACTGGGGCCGCTCTCCGGCGGCGCGGTGCGCATGCGGCTGTATGCCGCGGCCGGCCTCGAGCCGGGGCTGATCGCGCGCGTGATCGTCTTCAACGCCGCGGCCTTCGGTCTGGGGATGGCGGTGTTCGGTGCGGTCGGGCTGCTCTGGGCCGCGCCGGACGTGGCGCCGCTGCTGCACACGCAGGCCTGGGTGCTGCGCCTGATCGGCTCGGTGATGCTGCTCGCGTTGTGCGGATTCCTGTGGCTGTGCAGCCGGCGCCGCACGCTGTACCTCGAGTTCACGCTGGGCCGGCGCTGGAGCACCAGCCTGCGGCTGCCGCCGCTCCGCCAGGCGGTGCGCCAGCTCGTGATCTCGGCGTTCGAGCTGGCCGCATCGGCCGCGGCGCTTTGGTTCCTGCTGCCGCCCAACCACATCGCGCCGTCGACTTTCGTCGCGTTCTACGCGGTGGCGATCACGGTGGGCATCGTGAGCCACGTGCCCGGCGCGGTCGGGGTGTTCGAGGCGGTGATGATGCTGCTCGCGAGCGGCCCGGGCGTCTCGAGCGAGGCGATGCTCGGCGCGCTGCTGCTCTATCGCGGCATCTACTACGTGCTGCCGCTGGTGCTGGCGACCGGTGCGCTGGCGGTGTACGAGCTCCGCTCCGGTGTCGCGGCGCCGGTCGGCCGCATGGCGGTGCACCTGAGCCCGCGCCTGATGGCCGCGCTGTCGTTGATCGCGGGCGTGTGGCTGATGGTGTCCGGCGTCACGCCGTTCACCGAGGATGCGCGCGAAGTGCTCGAGGTGATGCGCGTGCCGCTGCCGTTGATCGAGGCCTCGCACTTTCTCGGCAGCGTCGCCGGCATCGGCCTGCTGCTGGTGGCGCGCGGGCTGCTGCACCAGCTCGACGCGGCCTGGTGGGCCGCGCTCGTCCTGTCGATCGTGGCCGCCGTGCTCGCTCTGCCCAAGGGCATCGCGCTGAACGAGGCCGCGCTGCTGGTGACGCTGGCCGTGCTGCTGATCATCTCGCGCAAGCAGTTCGACCGGCGCTCGTCGCTGTTCGCGCAGCACCTCGAACCCGAGTGGCTGCTCGCGCTCGGCGGCGTGATCGTGGCCTGCGCGTGGGTGCTGTTCTTCGCCTACCAGGAGGTCGGCTACAGCAACCAGCTTTGGTGGCAGTTCGAGCTCGACGGCCAGGCCCCGCGCTCGCTGCGCGCGCTGCTCGGCGTCGCGCTGGTGGGCCTGGCCTACGCGTCGTGGCAACTGCTGCGCCCGCCGGCGGGCGAGGTGGCGCAGACCTCGCCCGAAGACATGGCGCGCGCCGCCACGATCGTGCGCGCCAACCCGTCGTCCGACGCCTGTTTCGCGTTCGTCGGCGACAAGCACCTGCTGTTTTCGCCCTCGGGCAAGAGCTTCCTGATGTTCGGCAAGCAGGGGCGCACCTGGGTCTCGCTGAACGGCCCGTTCGGCGACAGCCGCGAGTGGGCCGACCTGGTCTGGCGCTTCATCGAGGTCGCCACCGACCACGGCGGGCGCGCGGCCTTCTACCAGGTGCGGCCGGCCTCGCTGCCGCTCTACCTCGACTGCGGCATGCAGGCCTTCAAGCTCGGCGAGTACGCGCATGTGAGCCTGCCCGAGTTCAGCCTGAAGGGCGCGCGCCGCGCCAACCTGCGCTCCGGCGTGAACCGGGCCGAGCGCGAGGGGCTGAGCTTCGACGTGATCGAGCCGGCCGGTGTGGCCGCGCTGCTGCCCGAACTGCAGCAGGTGTCCGACGCCTGGATCGCCGAGCAGCGCGGCCGCGAAAAGGGCTTCTCGGTCGGCCGCTTCGACGCTGCCTACCTGCAGCGCCTGCCGGTCGCGGTGGTGCGGCGCGAAGGCCGGGTCATCGCCTTCGCGAACCTGCTCGTCACCGAGGCGAACGAAGAAGCCAGTGTCGACCTGATGCGCTACCTGCCGGGCTCGCCGCCGGGCACGATGGATTTCCTGTTCGCGAAGATCCTGCTGGAACTGCAGGCGCGCGGCTACGAGCGTTTCGGCCTGGGCATGTCGCCGATGGCCGGCATGGCCGAGCGCCGCAAGGCGCCGCGCTGGCAGCGGCTCGGGCGCATCCTGTTCGAATACGGCGACCGCTTCTACAACTTCCGCGGGCTGCACAGTTTCAAGGACAAGTTCGAGCCCGTCTGGGAAGCGCGCTACCTCGCCGCGCCGGGTGGCCTGGCGCCGGTGTTCGTGCTGGCGGATGTCGCGACGCTGATCGGCGGCGGCGCCAAAGGAGTGATCGCGAAATGAGCCTCATCGGATCGACCTTGCGCAGGGTTCGCCGCCTGGGCGTGTTGTGGCTGGGCTTGCTCGGCCTCGTCTCGGCGAACGCCTTTGCACAAGCGCTGCCGGCGCCGCAACGCCTCTCGCACGGCCTGTTCAGCGACGTGCAGGTGTTCCGCCCGGTGGGCACGCCGCGCCAGTTCGCGATGCTGCTGCTGGCCGACGCGCAGCCCAGTGCGGCTGATCAGCGCCTGATCGAGACGATGCGCAGCGCCGGCGCGATGGTCGCCGCGCTGCCGCTCGCGCCGTTCTACGCCCGCCTCGAAGCGCAGGACGGCAAGTGCACGTACGCGGGCGGCGCGTTCGAGAACCTCTCGCGCCACGTGCAGGCTTTCGACAAGCTGCCCACCTACCTCACGCCGATGCTGGTCGGCTCGGGGCGCACCGCTTCGTTCGCCTACGCGCTGCTCGCCCAGGCGCCGGCCGGCACCTTCGCGTCGGCAGTTGTGCTCGACTTCTGCCCGCGCCTGATGTTCAAGACGCCGCCGTGCGCGAGCAACGCATTGCGCACGAAGACCGCGGCCGACGGCGGTGTCGATCTGCTGCCCGCCGCGCAGCTCGCGGCGCCGTGGTCGGCGGTGACCAGCGGGGCCGCACCTGCCTGCACGCCGGCCGATGTGCGTGCGTTCGCGCCGGCCGCCGCGCCGAGCACCTTCGAGGCCGCCTACACGGCGCTGGCTGCGCAAGAGAAGGGGCTCGATCCGCCGCCTTCGCAACTCGCCGACCTGCCGGTGGTGGAGCTGCCGCCTGCCGCGGCCGGCCCGCGCTTCGCCGTGCTGCTCTCGGGCGACGGCGGCTGGGCGGCCATCGACAAAGGCATCGCCGCCGCGCTGCAGAAGCAGGGCGTGCCGGTGGCCGGCTTCGACTCGTTGCGCTACTTCTGGAGCGCGCGCACGCCCGAAGGCCTGGCCGCCGACCTCGACCGCGTGATCCGCTACTACGCCGACCGCTGGAAGCGCAGCGAGGTGATCCTGATCGGCTACTCGCAAGGCGCCGATGTGCTGCCGTTCGCGCTGAATCGCCTGCCGGCGCGCACGCGCTCGCGGGTCAAGCTGACCGCGCTGCTCGGGCTCGGCCAGCAGGCATCGTTCGAATTCCACTTGTCGAACTGGATCGGCCCGAGCGGCGACAAGCCCATCGCGCCCGAAGCCCGCAAGCTGCTCGCCGCCGACACGCTGTGCGTCTACGGCCAGGACGAGAAGGATTCGCTGTGCCCGCAACTCGCGCCGGTGCACGTGCGCCCGCTGCCACTGGCGGGCGGCCACCACTTCGGCGGCGACTACGACGTGCTCGCCGCGCGTCTGCTCGAGGCGCTGCCGAAGTAGCCCTATGTCGGCCGCAGCGCCCCGGCGAGCTGCGCGAACAGCGGCACGACGCGCGCGTTCTCGGCATGCAGCAGGCGATCGCCGACCGTGATCTCGGCCACGCTCCAGCCCGGCACCTCGGCTGCGCGCACGCCGCCGAACAGCCAGCAGCGGGATTGCGCCGCGATCGCGTCGCGTGCGTCGTCGACGACATCGGCAGGCGCCGGGAAGTAGAGGTGGAACATGCTCGTCTGCGGCACGGCCGGGTTCACGCGCAGGCTCGCGCAGTTTTCGCGCAGGGCGGCGGCGAGATCGAGCGCGCGCGAATACAGCGCCGGCATCAGCGCGAGGCGCTCGTCGAAACGCATCGCCGCCGAGGCCACCATCGGGCTCAGGTGGTACAGCGTGCCGCCCATGCGACGCCGCCAGAGGCGGGCATGGGCGATGAAATCCACAGGCCCTGCGAGCACCGCGCCCGACAACGCGCCGATGCCTTTGTAGACCGAGACATAGACCGAATCGAAGCCGGCGGCGATCTCGCCGTGGGTCTTGCCATAGAAGGCGGCGCTCTCCCAGAGCCGCGCGCCGTCCATGTGCAGGCGGATGCCGCGCTGCTGTGCTGCGGCCTTCAACGCTTCGAGTTCGTCCCATACGGGCAGCTGGCCGCCGGCCTCTCGGATCGGCAGCTCGACGAGCAGGCACGCCATCGGCTGCGGGCTGGCGGCCAGGTCTTTGGCGAGCATCGGGCGCAGCCGGTCGCCGACGAGCACGCCGTGGCAATGCAACAGCGCCGACCAGGCTTCTTCTTCGTGCGTGGCCAGGTGCGAGGTCGGGTGCATGCCGAAGCGCCGCAGGCGCGCCGCTTCGGTCCAGACCTTGACCGCTGCCGACTGCGCCATGACGCCGCTGGGCATGAACACCGCGGCCGGCTTGCCCAGCAGCGCGGCGACCTTCCGCTCGAAGCCTTCGACCAGCTTGCCCTCGCCGTAGTGGTCGTGCCCCACACCGTGCCGCTCGCACCAATCGGCCAGGGCCCGGAACTCCTGCGCCGGGGTGGCCTCGGTGTGGCCCGGGACGACGAGCTCGCAGTCTTCGCGCAGCTTCAGGCGTTGCTCGGGCGTGTAGCGCATGGCGCTGCTCGACGCGGTTCGCTCACGCCTTGTCGGCGCGGATCTGGTCGAACATGTTTTGCCCGGTCACCGTCAGTTGCAGCGAACCGCCGTTCCACTCCAGCCAATACAGCGCCACGTAGGCGGCGATCATGTGCTCGCTGACGAGGTCGGCGCGGCGGCGCTTCAGCGCGTCGACCGTGAACGCAAAGGCGTTGCGCAGATCTTCGGTACGGATTGACGAGGTCGAGGTTGTCAAAGGTGCGCTCCTCCGGTGGAGCCCCACGGTAACACCCGAAGCCCTCCTACCTGCGCCGTCGTTGTGGGCATGAAACACTGCGCGTCGTCACTTACTCACACTGTTTACTCCCCCCGATGTCGAACGGCCCCGAGATCGACCGCGAGACACCGCTCGTCTTCATCGTCAACGCGGCCTCCGGCAGCGAGAACGCCGATGTCAAGCGCACCGCCATCGAGACCGCGCTGCAGGCTGCCGGACGTCGCGGCGAGTTGCTGTTCGCGCGCCCGACCGAGCTGCACGCCACGGCGCGGGTCGCGGCCGGCAGGGCTCGGGCCGCCCGTGGTGCCGTGGTCGCAGTCGGTGGCGACGGCACGATCAACGCGGTGGCGCAGGCCGCCCACGCCGAAGGCTGCGCGATGGGCGTGGTGCCGCAGGGCACGTTCAACTACTTCGCGCGCACGCACGGCATCCCCACCGACCCGGCGGCCGCGGTGCAGGCGCTGGCGAACGCGAGCCCGCAGCCGGTCCAGGTCGGCAGCGTGAACGGCACGGTGTTCCTGGTCAACGCGAGCCTCGGCCTGTACCCCGCGCTGCTCGAAGACCGCGAAGCCTGGAAGTCGCGCTTCGGCCGCAGCCGGCTGGTCGCGCTCGGTTCGGGTCTGGCCACGCTGATGCGCGAGCACCGCCAACTGCGCCTGCGCATCGACGCCGGCGGCGCGGCGCGCAGCGTCAAGACACCGACGCTTTTCGTCGGCAACAACCGGCTGCAGCTGGAGCAGGTCGGCCTGCCGCACGCCAGTGGCATCGAGGCCGGTCGCATCGCCGCGGTGATGCTCAAGCCGATCGGCAACCTCGCGATGTTCTGGCTGCTGCTGCGCGGCGCGTTCGGCAGCCTGGGCGAGGCCGACGATGTCGAGAGCTTCGCGTTCCAGCGCATGGGGGTTACGCCTTCCGGCCACGGCGGCCGGCGCATCAAGGTGGCGTTCGATGGCGAGATCGCCTGGATGCGCGCACCGCTGCAGTTCGAGGTCGCGGCGCAGCCGCTGTGGCTGCTCAAGCCTGCCGATGCGGTGGCGGCGCAGGGCGACGCGAGATGAGCGTGCTGCTGCAGATTTCCGACCCGCACTTCGGCACCGAGCGGCCGCGCGTGGTCGAGGCGCTGGTGGCCTTGGCACAGCGCGAGCGGCCCGATCTGGTCGTGCTCAGCGGCGACATCACGCAGCGCGCCCGTGCCGACGAGTTTCGCGCTGCGCGGGCGTTCACCGAGCGGCTTGGCGCACCGGTCATCGCGATCCCCGGCAACCACGACATCCCGCTGTTCGATCTGCCGGCCCGCGTGCTGTACCCCTACGCGCGCCACCGCGCCGCGTTCGGCCCCGAGCTGGAGCCGGTGCACGACTCGGCCGCGCTGCTGGTGGTCTGCGTCAACACGACACGGCCGTGGCGACACAAGAACGGCGAGGTCAGCGCAGCGCAGATCGAACGCGTCGCGTCGCGGTTGGCCGCGGCGGCGCCGGCGCAGCTGCGTGTCGTCGTCGTGCACCAGCCCGCGGCGGTGGCGCGCGAACGCGACGCGCACGACCTGTTGCGTGGTCGCTCGCAAGCCCTGCAACGCTGGGCGCAGGCCGGCGCCGACGTGGTGATGGGCGGCCACATCCACCTGCCTTACGTGATCGAGCAGCGCGGGCTGGCGCGGCCGCTGTGGGTCGTGCAGGCCGGTACCGCGGTGTCGTCGCGGGTGCGCGAGGGCGTGCCGAACTCGGTGAACCTGTTGCGCTGGAACAGCGCGGGCGGTGCACGCGAGTTGCGCGTCGAGCAGTGGGACGCACCGGCCGACGGCGGCGCGTTCGCGCGTGCGGTCGTCACGCCGCTGGCGCCCGAGCGGGCCGACGATGGACGTTGAATTCGCCGCGTTCGTGCGCCTCGCGCCGAGCGTCGGCGACCATGCGATGGCGCTCTACTTCGTGTCGCTCGCGACATTGCTGCTGCTCACCGGCCTGCTGTGGTGGCTGTCCCGGTCCTGGATGCCGCCGCGCGAGCCCGGCATCGCGCCGACCCCGATGCTGCTGATGCTGCGGCTGTCGTTCGGCTTCGGCGCGATCGTGCTCGGCGCCTGGGTGTTCGCCGAGATCGCCGAGGCGATGCACGCCGGCGCGGCGCTGGGCGCCGCCGACCAGGCGCTCGCCGATGCGTTTCGCACCGGCGTGCCGCCCGCCGCGTTGCAGGTCTTCGCGATGCTGACGCGGCTGGCCGACACGGCGACGCTGACCGCGCTGGCCATCGCCGTGTCGGCGGCCCTGGTGGCGACGGGCCGGCGCTGGCTCGCCTTCGGCTGGCTCGCGGCGGTGGTCGGCAACGCGCTGCTGAACACGACGCTGAAGCAGATCTTCGAACGCGTGCGACCGGTGCACGACGATGGCCTCGTGCTCGCGCAGGGCTTCAGTTTTCCGAGCGGGCACAGCTCGGGCTCGGTGGTGGTCTACGGCATGCTCGCGTACCTCGCGATGCGGTTCGTGCCGCGAAGGTGGCACCTCGCGCTCGTGCTCGCGGCGGTCGCGCTGGCGTTCTCGATCGGCGTGAGCCGCATGTTCCTGCGCGTGCACTTCGCCAGCGACGTGGTTGCCGGGTTCGCCTCCGGCAGCGCGTGGCTCGCCATCTGTATCGGCAGCATCGAGCTGACGCGCTGGTACGCGCGGCGCAGCGCTTGAACCGGTCGCCGCCTCGTCATCGGGCTGCCCGACAATGCCGCCCCATGACGAGATCCCCGTGCTGTACCTTGATCACCCTCGGCGGGCTGGCGTTCACGGCCCCGGTGCATGCCGCCGGCGGTCATTTCGATGTCGACGATGCGGCGGTCGTCGAAACCGGCCACTGCCAGTACGAGGCCTGGTGGGCGAAGGCGCCGGCTGCGTCGGCCACGCTGTTCCATTTCGGCCCGGGCTGCCGGGTCGGGCCGGTGGAGCTCGGCTTCAACTACGAGCGCCTGGCGACTGCGGCCGACAGCCGCGGCACCCTCGGCCCGCAGATCAAGTGGGTTGCCGACCCGCTCGTCGGCGCATTCAGTGCCGGCGCCGCCTGGGCCGTGGCCTACGATTTGCGGCACGGTGGCCGGCCGGCCCACACCGCCTACCTGCCGGTCACCTGGGCCGCGAACGACAAGTTCGCCGTCAACGCCAACCTCGGTGCCGACTGGAACTTCGCCGGCACGCGCACGCGCCGCATCGGCGCGTCGGTCGAATGGATCGCACACGAGAAGCTGACCGTGATCGGCGAGCGCGTGAAGATCGCCGGCGACTGGACCTCGCGCATGGGCCTGCGCTTCCTGATCAACGAAGCGATCAGCCTGGACGTGAGCGCCGCGCGCTTCGGGCCGGAAGCGACGCGCGTATACGTGATCGGGCTGAACCACGACTTCGCTCGATGACAAGCATGCGCAGACTTTCATGAGAATGTCGCAGATTCTTCATAAACTCGACCCGATGACCGAAACACGTGCGCCCGGCACACCCGAAATGCCCGCGTTGCTGAACCGCGAACGCGCGATCCTCGAATTCAACCGCCGCGTGCTCGCGCAGGCGCAACGCCCCGATGTGCCACTGCTGGAGCGCCTGCGCTACGTCTGCATCGTCTCGTCGAACATGGACGAGTTCTTCGAAGTGCGCTTCGCCGACTACCTCGAGGCCGCACGCCGCGCCGGCTCCGGCGTCTCGACCCGCGATCTCGAATCGGTGGCCGCCGACGCGCACGCGCTGATCGACGACCAGTACGCCGTCTTCAACGACGAGGTGATGCCCGCGCTGCAAGGCCAGGGCGTGGTGATCCTGAACCACAGCAGCCGCGACGAGGCCCAGCGCCGCTGGGTCGCGAGCTTCTTCGAACGCGAGGTGCGGCCGCTGTTGGTGCCGGTCGGGCTCGACCCCTCGCACCCGTTTCCGCAGGTCGCGAACAAGTCGCTGAACTTCATCGCGCGGCTCGGCGGCAAGGATGCGTTCGGGCGCGAGAACACGATCGCGATCGTCAAGGTGCCGCGCGTCTTGCCGCGCGTGATCCGCCTGCCCGACAAGCTCGCACCCGCCGGTCAACAGGCCTTCGTGCTGCTCACCAGCGTGATCCGCGCGCACCTGGATTCGCTGTTCCCGGGGCGCGAGGTCGAGGTGTTCTCGCAGTTCCGCGTCACGCGCGACTCCGACCTCGAGGTCGACGAGGACGACGTGAAGAACCTGCGCCAGGCGCTGCGTTCGGGGCTGACCACGCGGCACTTCGGCCAGGCGCTGCGGCTCGAGGTCGTGAGCACCTGCCCGCCCGCGTTGTACGAGTTCCTGCTGCAGCAGTTCGCATTGCCGCCGGCCGCGCTGTACCGCGTCAACGGCCCGGTGAACCTGGTGCGGCTGAACCAGCTGATCGACCAGGTCGACGACCCGACCGGCGACAGCGAGCGGCCGCTGCTGCGCTTCGCGCCGTTCGAGCCCGCGTGGCCGCAGCGCGCGCTGCCGCGGCAGGCGTCGATGTTCGACCGGCTGCGCGAAGGCGACGTGCTGCTGCATCAGCCGTTCGAATCGTTCGAGCCGGTCGTGCAGTTTCTGCGCGAGGCCGTCAACGACCCCGACGTGCTCGCGATCAAGCAGACGATCTACCGCACCGGCAGCGAATCGCCGCTGATGGACCTGCTGATCGAAGCAGCGCGGCGTGGCAAGGAGGTGATGGTCGTCGTCGAGCTGAAGGCGCGCTTCGACGAAGAGGCCAACATCAACTGGGCCGAGCGTCTGGAGGCCGTGGGCGTGCAGGTTGTCTACGGCATCGTCGGCCTGAAGACGCACGCCAAGCTGTTGCTGATCACGCGCCGCGAGGGCAGCCGGCTGCGCCGCTACGCGCACCTGTCGACCGGCAACTACAACCCGAAGACCGCGCTCATCTACACCGACGTCGGCTACTTCACCGCCCAGGCCGACCTGACCAGCGACGCCGATGCCGTGTTCCAGCAGCTCGCCAGCCTGGGCCGCACCAAGCCGCTGCTGGCGCTGCTGCAGGCGCCGTTCACGCTGCACAAGCAGATGCTCGCGCACATCGAGAAGGTGACCGCAGCGGCACGCGCCGGTGCGCGCGCGCGCATCGTCGTCAAGATCAACGCGCTGACCGACGTGCCGCTGATGCAGGCCCTGGTCGCGGCCGGCCAGCAAGGCGCCGACATCGACCTGATCGTGCGCGGCGCCTGCATGCTGCCGCCCGGCGTGGTCGGCGTGACCGATCGCATCCGCGTGCGCTCGGTGGTCGGGCGCTTTCTCGAGCACTCGCGCATCGCGTATTTCTGCTGGGGCGACGCGCCCGACGATCAGGCGCTGTTCCTGAGCAGCGCCGACTGGATGGCCCGCAACATGTTCGGCCGCATCGAGGTCGCGTGGCCGGTGCGCGACGTGGCGATGCGCCAGCGCGTGATCGACGAATGCCTGGTGCCCTACCTGCACGACGCGCAGGACGCGTGGCGGCTGCAGCCCGACGGCAGCTACGAGCGCATCGGCAGCGAAGGCCCGAGCGCGCAGCAGGCCCTGATTCAGAGATACACGCTGGGAGGCACATGATGGATCTGATCCTGTGGCGCCATGCCGAAGCCTTCGAGATGCGCGAGGTCGAGAGCGACCTCGAACGCGCGCTCACGCCCAAGGGCGAACGCCAGGCGCAGCGCATGGCCGAGTGGCTGAACCAGCGGCTCGCGCACTCCACGCGCATCCTCGTCAGCCCGGCGGTGCGCTGCCAGCAGACCGCGAAGGCGCTGGGCAAGAAGTTCAAGACGCTGATCGAGCTCGCGCCTGAAGGCAACGGCGAGGCCTTGCTGAAGGCCGCGCGCTGGCCCGATGCGAGCGAGCCGGTGATGATCGTCGGCCACCAGCCCACGCTCGGCTTCGTCGCCTCGTACCTGCTCTCGGAACAGCCCCAGGCCTGGACGATCAAGAAGGGCGCGGTCTGGTGGATTCGCGGGCGCAACCGCGAAGACCGCGAGCAGGTGATCCTGCAGGCGGTGCAGTCGCCGGACTGCCTGTAGCGCGAGCGCGCCGACGATTCGCGACGCAGAATCACACGCTCAACGAGCGGAAATCAATGAGCAGCGATCGCCCTGGCAGCGAAGCATCCGGCACATCGCACTTGCCCGATCCCGGTTGCGCAGAACTGGACGCCGACATCGTCGTCATCGGCGGTGGCCTGGGCGGCGTGTCGGCAACGCTGGCCGCGGCGCGACTCGGTCGCCGGGTCGTCCTCGTCGAGGAGCTCGACTGGCTGGGCGGGCAACTCACGTCGCAGGGCGTGCCGCCCGACGAACACCCCTGGATCGAGAGCCTGACTGCGTCGCAGAGTTACGCCGCCCTGCGGCGCGGCATCCGCGATCACTACCGGCTTCACCTGCCGTTGAACGATGCCGCTCGCGGCCGGCTGCTGCTGAACCCCGGCCAGGGCAACGTCAGCAGTCTGTGTCACGAGCCGTGGGTGGCCGTGAAGGTGATCGATGAACTGCTGGCACCGCACATCGACGCGGGTCGTGTCACCCTGCTAAAGCGACACCGGACCCTTGCCATCGAGACCGCGGGCGATCGTGTCGAGGCGGCGCGTCTGCTCGACCTGGACACGGGCCGCGAACGCATCGCGACGGCACGCGTGTTCATCGATGCGACCGAGATCGGTGACGTGCTGGAACTGGCAGGCGTCGAGCATGTGTTCGGCGCGGAGTCGACGCAGCAGACCGGCGAGCTTCACGCGCTGCCGCAGGCCGACCCTTTCGATCAGCAGGCGCTGACCTGGTGCTTCGCCGCCGACTACCTCGACGGCGAAGACCACACGATCGCCAAGCCTCGCGACTACGACCGATTCAAGACCTTGCAACTCGATTGCTGGCCCGGGCCGCAGTTCAGTTGGACGCTCAGCGACTTCGTGACGCATCAGCCCCGCGACCGCCCCCTGTTCGCCGGGCCGACCGATGCGCCGGGGCTGTACGACCTGTGGCATGCGCGGCGCATCGCCAGCCGCCAGAACTTCGAGCCGGGCGCCTATCCGAGCGACATCACGCTGGGCAACTGGCCGCAGATGGACTACTGGGAGGCGCCGGTGGTCGGCGTGTCGCCCCAGGCACAGGCGCAGGCGCTCGAGGAAGCGCGGCAGTTCAGCCTCTCGTTCTTTCACTGGATGCAGACCGAAGCGCCGCGCCACGACGGCGGTCAGGGCTATCCGGAACTGCGCTTGCGCGGGGATGTTCTCGGCACCGGCGACGGCCTGGCCAAGCAGGCCTACTACCGTGAAGGGCGGCGCATCCAGGCGGAGTTCACCGTGCTGGAGCAGCACATCGGTGTGAAAGCACGGCCGGGCAAGAGCGGGGCGGAGCGCTTCCGCGACAGTGTGGGCATCGGCGCCTACCGAATCGATCTGCACCCGAGCACGCGCGGGCGCAACACGGTCGACATCGATTCGTACCCGTTCCAGATCCCGCTCGGTGCCTTGCTGCCGGTGCGCATCGACAACCTGCTGCCGGCCTGCAAGAACCTGGGCACGACGCGCATCACCAATGGCGCCTACCGTGAACATGCGACCGAATGGAGCATCGGAGAAGCG
>Ga0209583_10000417_pt1 | contig 13246 bp, 9 predicted proteins | sample Str014_FD_187201 | JGI IMG/M metagenome (GOLD analysis project Ga0209583, IMG submission 187201) | Freshwater sediment microbial communities in response to fracking from Pennsylvania, USA - Straight Creek_MetaG_SC_2014 (SPAdes) (version 2) | ecosystem: Environmental > Aquatic > Freshwater >... | reverse complement strand
GAGCAATTTGAGCGGCGGCGTTACCTGGGCCAGCAGCGGAGCCATCGGCACGATCAGCTCCACGGGTGTATTTACCGCAGCACCGACCGCTGGTACTGGCATGGTCACCGCAACCTCGGTAGACGATCCCACCAGGAGCGCTACGGCACAGGTAACTGTCACCACTACCGTCTGTGCACCCACGCCACGCCATGGCGACGACTGATCGCAGCGTCGGCACACAGCGATCCGCGCGCGATGTTCGTGCCAGCCTCCGGCGCCGCAAGGGCGCCGGAGGTTTTATGCGTCCTGGATAGGCACTTCCTGCCAGCGCCACATCAACAGCACAACCGCGACCAGCACTATGCCAACGGCCAGCCATTCAAAGCCGGACACAGTCTCGCCCCCGAGCGTGACCCCAAGCACGAGCGCGACCACGGGATTGACATAGGTGTAGCTGACGGCGATCGCAGCCGAGGTGCGCTCCAGCAATAGCATGTAGGCCGTATAACTGATCAGCGAACCGGCGAAGGACACGTAGGCCCACGAGGCCAGCGCCACCGGCTGCGGTGGCCACGCCGGCGCCTCGCCGAGCAGCCACGATGCCGCGATCAGCATGACGCCGCCGGTCAGCATCTGGCTCGCGTGACCCATGAAGCCCGCGGCAATCTGCAGCCGCGCGCCGCCCGGCAGGCCGCGCACCGCCCACACGCTGCCCAGCACCCAGCCCACGCAGGCCGCGGCAATCGCCAGCAGACCCGGCAACGAGGCCGCAAATCCCTGGCCCTGGGTCATCATCACGATGCCGACCAGACCGATCGCGATGCCCACCAGCTGCCGCGGCGCGGGCCGGACGCCATAGAGCCATTCCATGATTGCAATCAGCGTCGGCACGATCGCCGTAAAGGCGACCACCAGGCCGGAGCTGACGCTGGTCTCGGCCAGTGCCGTGAAGCCGTAACCGGCGCCGAGCAACAGGCAGCCGAGCACGGCGCCCCCGCCCCACTGCCGGCGATCGGGCCAGGCCGCGCCGCGCACCCGGGCCACGATCGCCAGCACCGCGCCCGCCGCCAGGAACTGCGTGCCCATCTGGTAGAACGGCGGGAAACTCACCAGCGCCCACTTGATCGCCAGGAACATCGTGCCCCAGATGAACCAGGTGGCCCCGAGGCACGCGATCACCAGCGGCGAGAATTTCGTGGCGACTGCCGGCATGGGTGCCGCCGTCAGGCGATCATGTACACCTTGGTGACGGTCTCGTGCACCGTGCAGTCCCCGCGCCAGTTCTCGGGAAAGAAGGCGGCGGTATCGGGCCTGATCTCGATGACCTCGCCGCTCTCGTGCACGTAGGTGCAGCGCCCGGCCAGGAAGTGACAGAACTCGTCACGCGTCACGTGGCAGCGCCATTTGCCGGGCGTACAGCGCCAGATGCCACACTCCGGCCGGCCCCCCGGCCCCTTGTGCAGCAGCTTGCCGGAGGTACGGGACTGACCTTCGAGCATTGTGGGAATCACGCCCCAGTCGACGAGGTCGGTGTGTGCCAGCGGATCGTGCAGATGTGGGGTGGTCACGGCCCGCCATCCTACCCGAGCAGGCCGGCCAGCAGGCGCGCGGCCTTGGCCGGCCCGTCCTGCGCGCGCATCTGTGCACTGGTCGCCGCCAGCCGCGCACGCAAAGCCGGATCGTGCAGACACTGCTCGAGGCGTGAGGCGAGCTCCGCCGCATTCCAACCCGCACGGCTCAGCCTGAAGCCGTGACCGGTCTCCTGCACCCGCGTGGCATTGTCGTGGCCGTCCCAGGCGAAGGGCATGATGATGGCCGGCTTGCCAAACAACAGGCATTCGGTGAAGGAATTGTTGCCGCCGTGATGGATCACGACGTCCACCTGCGGTATCACCGAGGGCTGCGGAAACCAGCTCGCGACGATCACATTGCCGGGCAGCTCACGGTACTGGTCCTGGTAGCCGCCGACATTGACCAGTGCGCGGTACGGCAACTGGCCGAGCACCGCGATCAGGCGCTTCAGCAGCGGCACATCGCCCGACCCTAAGCTGCCGAACGACAGGTAGATCAGCGGTGCGGCCTGGTGCGTGGCGAACTGCGGCACGGTGTAGGGCGCTTCCTGGCGTACGCAGCCTTCGAGGTACTGGAATTGCGCTGGCGGCAGCGGCACCGAGCGCTGGAATTTCACCGCTTCCGGATACAGCAGCAGGTTCAGGTACGGCGAGGCCTCGAAGAACTGGCCCAGCGGATAGGCCGATTCACCCTGCGCCATCAGAAACTCGTTGAACTGTGCGTGCAGCGGCCCGATTACCTGATTGAAGCGCTCACGGAATCGCGCGTGGCAGGCGTGGTCGGCGGCGCCGCAGCCGGACAGGTGCGGAGGTATGGCGGCGTCCTCGATCTCGTTTTCCGAACAGGACACGATGCGCACCCAGGGCACACCATGCTGCTTGATGGCTGGGAACAGGATCACGTTGTCGACGCAGATCAGATCGGGTCGCGCCTGACGCAACACGCCGGGCAGGTCACGCTGCGCATAGCGCGCGCTCTCGACGATCGCGGCCCAGCAATCCCTGACATAGTTGTCGATCTGCTCGTAGGGCGACTTGTAGAAATTGGGGAGGTGGCCGTTGATGAAGTCTACCCAGAATCGCGCCATCTGTTCGGGCGGCAGCGGCTCGGAGAGATTCACCGGCAGGGTCTCGAAACCGTAGCCGCGATAGACCTCGACAAAGCCCGGGTCGGAGAGAAACACCGCCCGATGGCCGAGGCGCGTGACGGCCTGCGCAATGCCGACCGAATTGAGCGCCGGCCCGTAGGCCGCTTCGGGAAAGAAAGCGACGGTGCGTGGCATGCGGACTCAGCCCGCGAGCTGGGCGGCGGGCACTACCAGCGTATTGAAGGAATCCGCCGGCAGGGTGACCGCGAGCTGCCACCTGTCGATCTCGTAGTTGATGGCGAGCGGCTCCGCCATTTCGTTCTGCACCACAATCACGACGCTGCCATCCGGATTGTGGAAGGCCAGCTGGTTGTCGTAGCCAAGGAAGCTGTCGGCCGGAATGCGGTGCGCACCGGGCTGGACATACTGGCTCAAGTGGCGCAGCAGCCAGTATTCGTGGTTGCAGCGCCATTTGCCGGCCTTCGTGTCCACCGTGAGCAGTGAGTTCTGCGGCCAGCCCCAGCCACTCATGCCACCGTCTGGCATCACGAGGTTCCAATAGGTCCATACCGCCGCGTTGTTGTTGTAGTAGCGCCGCATCGTGGTCCAGCTGTAACGGGCGTAATGCCAATCGTTGGTGCCGATGCCGCACTCCTGCTCCGAAGCCCACAGCGGCAGGTTCGGATGGCGCTCATGGATGGACTCGAGCGCGCCCTTGCCCGCCCACTGCACGCCCACGCCCTTGAGGACCGCGGCACAGGCGGGATCCTTCAGGACCTGCGTGAGCAGGTCGGCGTTGCCCCGTTCCAGCGTGCCGAAGAACACATCCACATCGAGCGCGCGCATCTCTCGGCCCAGGTGCGGAATGAAGCGCGCGAGCCCTTGGGGCGTCCACGTGCAGCTCGGGAACGGTTGCGCCGAGTTGAACTCGTTCTGCGGCATGACCATGGAAATGGGCACCCCGGCCTTGCCGTACTCCTCGACATAGCGCCGGAAGTAACGCGCGTAGGCTTCGAAGTACCGCTCCTCCTGAATGAAGTAGTCGTGCCCTTCCTGCCCGACCTGATCCGGGCGGATGCCATTGGCGGGTTGCCCTGGCCAGGCAGGTACCATCGCGTAGTGCCTGTTGGTCTTCATCCAGGTGGGCGGACTCCAGGGCGATGCCCAGACCTTGAGGTCCGGCCGGCGCTCGCGCGCCGCCAGGATGAACGGGATCAACGTGTCGCGATCGTTGTCGACGCTGAAATGCTCCAGCGCGAAGTCGCCGTCGACCTCATCGTAGCTATACCACTTGCGGGCAATGTCGTTGCCGCCGATCGGCGTACGGCAGACAGAGAAGCTCGTGCCCTCGCCAGGCTTGAACAGCGCATCGAGCGCCTGTGCCCGGGCAGTGGGCGGCAGCGTCGCCAGCGCCTGCCATCCTTTCTCGGTGAACGCACCGCCAAAACCCGCGATCTGCTGCAGCGGCTGGTCGGGGCGCACCACCACGTGGTGGCTGAAATTGTCGGCAGCGGGCGTGCCCCATTGCGCCCCCTGCAGGGCACGCCACGGAGCCTGCCGGGTCGTGGAGCGCCACACGATGCTGCCAGCCGGATCCGGGCCCGTGTCGCCTGCGTGGTGGTGCGTGGCTTGCGCGGCCGCCGCTCCGGCCTGGCCGGTGCCCGCTACCAGCCCGGCGGCGCCCGCTGCGCCCAATGCTAGGAATTCGCGGCGTGAGGTTCGGGTTCCATCGGATTCGCTCATGGCGTGGCTCCTGGTTGCGTGCCCAACAATAGTCGAGTGGCATCCACGACGAGCACGTGGTAGCTGCCTGACGGGAGCCGGTAGGTCGGGCCCGCCCCTGCTTCCGGCGACGTAGCCTCGGCGCGCAGCGACTCCTTGCGATCGGGCCACTCGACCAATTCGCCCACGGCCAGGGCCGGCAGGCGCAGCAGCGCGCGCGTGTTGGCAGGCACGAGGAAGCGGTACTCGATGCCGCCCGCCACGTGCTGCCAGGCACTCTCGATGCGTCCATAGGGCGAGTCGTAATGCCCGTGCGCTTCGGCGAGCCCGCCAGTGGGATCAGGCTCCGGCGTCAGCACGAACTCGTGGAACCCGGGCTCGCCGCGCTGTATGCCCAGGGCATGTCCGATCAGCCATTGGCCTACCGCCCCGAAGGAGTAGTGGTTGAACGAGTTCATGCTGTTGTTGCCACCGAAACCGTCTTCCCGCGTGTAGCCATTCAGGCGTTCCCAGATACTGGTCGCCCCCTGCGTGACCGGGTACAGCCAGGAGGGATACTGCGTCGCCAGCAGCTGTCGGTAGGCCAGGTCCGTGCGTCCGGCTTCCGACAACGCGGCGCTGATCCAGGCCGTGCCGATGAATCCCGTCATCAGCGAGTAGGCGGGCCGCAGAACGCCGGTGTCGTCCACGTTCGCACGGGTAACGGACTCCGCCAGGTGGCGGCGTGCTGCCACGATGCGCCCGTCGTCGACCAGCCCGAGCGCCAGCGCCACGGCATACGAGGTCTGGGTATCCGCCAGCTGGTACTTGCCCTCCAGCGCAGTGGGCCCGAAGGCAATGGGGTGGACAGTGACGAACCCGAGCGTCATGGCCTGCTCATCGAGGAAATGCGCCTGGAAGTAGGCGCGGCGCTCCTCGTATAGGCGGGCGTAGCGCTGCGCATCGGCCGCCTCGTTCAGCAGTCGAGCTGTCTCCGACACGATGCGCAGGTCGTAAGCCTGGTAGGTCGTGGCGAGGAACGCCTGGCCCAGCTGCTGGTTCTGCGGACCCAGCCAGTCGCCCAGCTGGGCGTCACGGCTCAGGCCGGAATCCGCATCCAACGCCCCCTGCAGGTAATCGGCGTAGGCCTTCATGGCCGGGAACTGGGCGCGCAACGCCGCGAGGTCGCCGTACTGCTGGTAGAGTTCCCAGGGCACGACGATGCCCGCCGACCCCCACAACACGCCGCCGAAACCGCCGCCGACCGGGGCGATGTCGCTGAAGCGTCCGTCGCTGCGCTGCGCGTCCCGCAGGGCCTGCAGATGCCGCTCGAGGAACAGCTGCGCGTCGGACAGGTAAGTGGCCGTGCGCGAGAAGACATTGATGTCGCCCGACCAGCCCATGCGCTCATTGCGCTGCGGGCAATCCGTCGGGATCGTAAGAAAGTTGTCGATGTTCGACCACGTGAGGTTGGCCCACAGGCGATCGAGCATCGGGCTGGAACTGCCGAAGTCGCTCGCCAGTGCCTGGACCGAGCTGATGGCGACGCCCTGCACGGCCGGTAACGGCAGCGCGTCATCGAGCCCCGAGATCTCGAGGTACTGGAAACCGTGCGAGGTGAAGCGCGGCTCGAAGACCTGGTCGCCGGCCCGCGCGATGTACTGGTCGGTGCTGATCGCGGCCCGATAGTTCTCGGTCATGATCATGCCGACGTTGTCGCCCGAGGCGGGCAGGTCGGGATACAGCGTCTCGGCATAGCGCACGACGATCCGCTGCCCGGCGCGCAGGCCTCGCAGCGCGATGCGCGGCACGCCGACAATGTTTTGGCCGAGATCGTAGACGAACACGCCCGGACGCACCTGGTGCACGCTTCGGGCACCGATGCGCCGGTAAATGCGCGCGGGCTCATCCACCTGGCCTGTCAAGCGCAGGTGCCCGTAGTCCATGGACGTCGCCGGCCCGAACGGCGATGCGATCGTGCCGAGGAAGGCCGATCCCTCGAGCGGCACGACTACCGCGCCGTGCCAGGCGCGATCGTCATACGCCGCCGTGGACCAACCCGCGACGGCGCCCTCGCGGGTGGCATCGTGCACTTCTCCCAGGTCGAGGCTGGCGTACACCGTGGGCCCCTGCGACCAGACCTTCCACTGCCGGTCATTGGTGGTGACCACCTGGCGCGTGCCGTCGGCGTAGGTCACCACCAGCCTGGCCAGCAGCGACTGGCGATCGCCGAAGAAATTCCAGTTGTTGCCGAAACTCAGCAGCCCACTCCACCAACCTTCGCCCAGCAGCGCGCCGATCGCGTTGCGCCCGGCCTTAAGCAGTCCGGTGACATCGTGGACCTGGTAGTAGTGGGTGCGGTTGTACTGCGATAGCCCGGGGCTATATTCATCGTCGCCGACGCGCTGCCCGTTGAGGAAGGCTTGGTATATTCCGCGCGCGGTCAGGTACAGGCGCGCGGCCGCCACGCGCGCGGGCCGGACCTCGAAGGTAGCCCGCAGCATAGGCTGCGCATTGCGGCTCGGGTCGGCGACGACGAACAGCCCGTGATCGCCGCCGTCGAGGTCGAAGGCGCCGCCCTCGACCTTCAGGCCTCCGCCCTGCGCGCTCGCCCGCGCCGCGAAGATCCCGTGATAGGGCGCGGCCGCCTGCGGCTCCGAGAACAACGGGTTGCGGGGCGGATGGATGTCGCTGACCCGCAGGTCCCACACCCGCGCGCGCTGTCCCGGTTCGAGCGCGAACCCCAGCTCATTGAGCTCGCCGAACGTGATGACATCGTGCGCGGGCGTGCCTTCGGGCCTGGCGCGGTTGAGGCTCACACGCTCGGAAGCGCCTGGCGAAGCCGGGGCGACTGCGGTCGGCGAGACGGGTTCGAACGGATCCTCCTCGCCGTCGATGGCGAAGCTGAGTTCCCCGTATTCCACGTGCACGCGCACCTCATGCCGCGCGTGGGCGTTGCGATCATCCACCAGTTTGCGTCGGATGCGCAGGCTGCGCACCGCTCGGCCCGGATCATCGCCGCGCGCATAGCCGGCCCGGTAGACATTAAGCACGGCATGCCCGTCGCCGTCTGCGGCCAGGGGGCCGATATCAAATTCCACCTTGAAATAGCTCTGGTCGCGGGACGAGGCGACCTGGAACGGATTGCGATTGCGATCCAGCAACCGCGGATCATTCGCCGCGAACACGACGGCGGCGCGGCGGCTCCCCTCGGCGATCGCGATGCCGAAGCCGAGGTCATACAGCGGCAGGTAAGGCGCATACAGCACGCGGTCCTCGCTCGTGCCGCCAATCCATTCGGCGCCTTGCCACGCTTCCGCCGCCGGGTCGCGCAACCCGGTCTCGAACCATGACGCGCTGGAACGCTGCGTGTGGTCCGCATACCAGGCGGTCACGGTCCATGGGTAGCGGGTCTCGGGCGACAGTGTCCGACCGCTATAGGCGATACCGATCGAATGGCCATCGTGGACTCGCCCGGTATCCCAGAGCACATCACCACCCGCGCTGCGCACCTGGATCCGGTAGGCCACTTGCTCGACGTCACGCGCACCGGGTGGCGCCTGCGTCTGCCAGCTGAAGCGCGGGGAATCGGCATCGACGCCCAGGGGATGCGCCGCTCCTTCCACTCGAAGCTGGGCGGGCCATCCGACGGCGAAGGCCGACGGCACCGCACACGCGCCAACGGCCAGGAACACCCAGGCCGAAAACGGCCGGCGCAACGTCCGAATCATACTGCTCCCCTAGAGCGACTCGAGCGACAGTGTAGTCGCGATGGGACCGGCGCCGCTCGCTCCCAGGCGCGTCCCTTTCGCGTTACTGTAGCAATCTGTCCCAGGTCCGTGGACCATTGCGGACGCCGTCTTCCACGCCAACAATGAACATCGGGGAACCACACTCATGATCCACGCGATTGTCCGCCTCTTCTGGGCCCTCGCGTCGTGGGTCCCCATCGCCGTCCTGATTGTGCCGTTGGCTGCCGCGGCGACCCACGCGCCGTTGCCGGCTCCCACCGACAAACCGCGGTTGTTCGTGTTCACCGACATCGGCAACGAGCCGGACGACCAGATGTCGCTGGTGCGCCTGCTCACGTACGCCAACTCGATCGACATCGAGGGACTCGTTGCCAGCACCTCCACCTGGAAGCGAACTGTGGTGAGCCCCGAAACCCTGCGCAGCGTCATCGGCGCCTACGGCGAGGTGCGCGACAATCTCTTGCTGCACGAACTGGGATGGCCCACCACGGATGCGCTGCTCAAGCTCGTGGCGGCGGGCCGACCCGCCTATGGACTGACAGGCATCGCCGAGGGCCCGCCGTCGGAAGGCGCCCTGCGCCTGGTCGCGGCGGCGCAGCGTCCGGATCCGAGGCCGCTGTGGGTGACCCTCTGGAGCGGTGCCTCGACCCTGGCCGAGGCGCTTGCCCATGCGCGCCGCACGCTGCCCGTCGACCAGCTGGCCGCGCTGGTGGCTCGGCTGCGCGTGTATTCCATCTCGGACCAGGACGATGCCGGTCCGTGGATCCGCAGGGAATTCCCTGCGCTCCAATACATCGTCAAGCCCAGCACCGAGGACGGCGCCGAGTATGCCAGCGCCACCTGGACCGGCATCAGCGGTGACCTCTACTACCGCAATGGCGAGGGCGCCGACGGCGAGACCGTCACCCAGGAGTGGCTGCAGGCGAACATACGCAGCAAGGGCCCCCTCGGCGCGCACTACCCCAGGCACTTGTTCATCATGGAAGGCGATACCCCGTCCTTCCTGGGCCTGATCCCGAACGGCCTCGATTCCGCGCACGATCCTTCCTGGGGCGGCTGGGGCGGGCGCTACCTGATGCGCCGACCCTATGGCGAAACGCGTCCAATCTGGACCCAGGGCGGTGACTCCTTTCCGCGCGTGACCTCCGCCGACACCGTGATCGGCGTGGATGGCCGACCGCATACTTCGGACCAGGCCACGATCTGGCGCTGGCGCCGCGCCTTCCAAAATGATTTTGCCGCCCGCATGGACTGGAGCGTCGGCGATTTCGCGCACGCGAACCATGCACCGCGGGTCGTCGTCAACGGTGACGCCGGCGTGCACGCGCTGGTGGTCGACGTCGACGCCGGGCAGGACGTGGTGCTCGATGCAACCGGCACGACCGATCCGGAAGGCGATGCGCTGGATGTCGAGTGGTTTCCCTACGTGGAAGCCGGCTTCGGCCAGGGCGAGCCGCTGGCCGAGGTATCCCTCGGGCACGCCACCGGCCTGCGCGTGCAGGTCCACGCTCTATCCAGCTGCCGCGCCAACTGGCTCGGCGCCAGCGCTTGCGGGCCGGAAGGCGTCGCGCACGTGATCCTCGCGGTCACCGACCACGGTGCGCCGGCACTCACGCGTTATCGTCGGGTCATCGTCCGCGTGCACGCGAAGGCGCCGCCTGCGCCGTAAGGGCGCCGGCGACTGCAGCTATTTGTAGATGTTGCCCGTGTGGCGCGCTTCATAGGTGATCCCCGTGAACGTGGCGCTCGCGCCATTGCCCGCGGGAGACTGCGCCTCGAAGCCCACCTGCATCGGCAGGTCCGTGTCCAGGCTGAAGGTACGCAGTGTCTGCCATTGCTGCCCGTCGGTGGAGTAATAGAAGACGTAGGTCCTGTTGCTGCGGGCGATGCGCAGGTAGACCGAGTCGCCAGGCAGGCTCACGGAGTTGCTGTCATCCGATAGGCCCCTCGTCACGACACTGACCATCGTCGGCCTGCCCTCGGGGGAATACTCGTAGGACAGCTTCGCCCAATGGTGGTCGTCTCCCATCAGCATGAGCGCGCCCGCGTCCCATTTGGTCGAAAACCGGACCGTCACCCGGCTGCTGAGCACGTAGTCACGGCCGGGCATGAACAGCAGGATCGGCGCATTGTGGGCGAGCGTGCCATCGAACGGATCGACGAACCAGTCGGACTTGGGGCCGGCGGCGATCTGCAGACCCCCGCCTGGATCGAAGCGCCAGCTGAGCGGCGCATTCTTCCATGCCAAGGTGCCGGGGAGCGCCGGCAGTTCGGGCGTGTCCCGCGCCATAGCCAGGGCTGGAAGCCAGGCCAGCAGGAGTCCGATCCGCCATCGGCTGAAATGGACTGGCGACATCATGTCCTCCCTGCCGCTACGCTTCAGTCGGCATCCACCGCGACCGCCAGTTCGCGGCCGGTGCCTCGTCCGCCCCACCCTTGGGGCCCGAGGATCGGGCGCTCCGCGGCTCGCCCCTTGCCTCGGTAGAGCATGCGATATTCCCGTGGCGTCACGCCCTTCGACGCCTTGAACTGACGATTGAAGTTGGCAAGATTTCCGTAGCCCACGTTCGCCGCGACGGCGGCAATGGGCTGGCCGCTGTCGACGAGCAGTGTGCAGGCGCGCGCGACGCGCAGCTTGACGGTATAGGCCACCGGGCTCATGCCGGTATGGCGTTGGAACAGCCGGTGCAGCGCCGACGGACTGAGGCAGGCCAGGTCGGCCAGGTGGTCGATCTCCAGCCGCTGGGCAATATTCGCCTGCAAGTGGCTCAGCACGCGCCTTAGCCGCGGATCAGGCGCGGCCTCGAGCCGATCGGCATCGCCTCCGACCAGCGTGCGCCGGGCCCCATCGAGGGTCAGTTCGTGCAGCACCTGCAGGAGGCCGAGTAGTCGCTCGGCCGCGGTAGCCCTGATGAGCGCCAGGATCCTGGGTCGGACGGCGTCGGAGGCGGCGTGCGAGAACCCGATGCCAGAACGCGCCTCGCGCAGCAGCGAGCGGATACCCGCCCATTCCGGGGCACAGCGCAGCAGTTCGTTCGCCCAGGTGTCGGTGAACCACTGCGTGATGGTGATGTGGGGCGCCTGGGGTTCGATGGCCGACGTCGAGCACCAGCTGTGCGGCAGATTAGGCCCCAGCAGCACGAGGTCTCCGTCCTCGTAACGCTCGGTATGGTCATCGACGACCCGCTTCCCGCGGCTGTTCAGTGTCAGCGTCAGCTCATATTCCGGGTGCCGGTGCCATTCGAACGGAATGCCGGCTTCCTGCTGACGATGCAGAAAGGCAACAGACGCGTACTCCGCCGGCCGGATTTCGCCATTCGAGGTCTTCATCGCTCCCCCTCTCTGTGGGTCCCTCCGATGAACACAGTTAGTCATATTGCACCACTGCTGATGGTTTTATACTATTTTTGCAAGAATGGGAACGCTACCATCCGGCCGGCCAGCGCCGCAAGTAGCGCGCAGGCCAGCAGCGGGAGGCAGAACACCCCGAAGAGCAATGGGCGCGGACTGTTGAGGGACATCAAGTAGCCGCCCAGCAACGGACCTAGAATCGCCCCGCCCCTGCCGATTCCGATGGCCCAGCCGATCCCCGTGGCACGAATGGACGAGGGGTAGATCGAAGCCGCCAGCGGCCACAGCCCGTTGTAGCCACCCTGCAGCAGGACGCCGATGAAGAAGACCAGGATCAGGGTCAACGCTGCCGGCAGCGCGAGTCCACCCAGCGCAGCCATCGCGAGCGCCGCGGCGACCGCCATTGCCGGCACCAGTTTCCCAAGCGAGAGGCGCATCGCCAGCAGGCTCATGCCGCAAGTGCCTATAAATGCCCCGAGGTTGTATATCGCGCCCGCATACAGCCCCCGTGCCTCCGGGGCGCCGACGGTATAGGCCAACCTCGGGATCCAGCTGACCACAAAATACAGCACCATCAGGGCACAAAACACCGCGCCCCAAAGCGCCAGCGTGCGCGAGCGGTAGGCCGGCGCAAACAACAGGCCGAGGCGGGATCGCTGCGCGCCCTCTCTGCCGCGCACGGCACGCGCGTCTTTCAGCAGCGCCCAGGCCAGCGGCCATAGCACGGCACTGGCCATGCCCGCGCCTGCAAGCAACCAGTGCCAGCCCAGTAATGGCAGGTACCTCGCCACCACCAGCCCCGTGAACACTCCCGCCAGCGGGTAGCCGGCCTGCACGAGCCCGACCGCGACGCGCGCATGCCCGGCCGGAGCGCATTCGGCAACCAGCGCGGCCATCGCCGCCAGTACGGCGCCGATGCCGGCACCCACCAACACCCGCAGCAACAGGAACTCGACGGCGCTCGTCGAGACGCTGCCAACCAGCATGCCGGTCGACATCAGGACCAGGGCCAGGAGGATGACGCGCCGCCTGCCATGCTGATCGGCGAGCGGGGCGAGCCCCATGCCGCCGAGCGCCATGCCCAACAGGCCGGCGCCAAAGACCGCGCCCATGGCACCGGGGCCAAGTCTCCATTCCCGCTGAAGGGTGGGCGCAAGAAACGACAGGATCGTGACGTCGACGCCGTCGGCCATGTTGATGGCGAAGCAGAGCGCGACCGTCAACAGCGACCGGGCTGACCACGACGCTTCCGCCTCTACGCGCAACCCGTGTACTCCTTCGCGGATCCCGAAGGTATCGCCAGCCCCACACTACGGCTGCCCTCGCGGTTCGTCCAGCCGTCCGGGCCACGCGAGTGCGATGCTATAGTGCCGCATGCATCCGCCCATCGCCGGCGCCGATTCAAGCGAAGCCTACCGGACGGTCACCGCCCGATGAGCGCGGCGGTCGCGCGCGTCGTGATCGTCGGTGGTGGCACGGCCGGCTGGTTGACTGCCTGCATCGTGGCCGCACGCCACCAGTACCGCATCCGGGCCGGCAGCCTGGCCGTGACCCTGGTCGAGTCGCCCGACATCCCGATCATCGGCGTGGGCGAAGGCACATGGCCTTCGTTGCGAACGACGCTCGAGAAGATCGGCCTGTCGGAGGGTGATTTCTTCCGTGAATGCGACGCGGCTTTCAAGCAGGGCGTGAAGTTCATCGGCTGGACCACGGGCGCGAAGGACGACATCTACTATCACCCGCTGGTGATGCCGCAGGGCTTCCTGCAAGTGAACCTGGCCCCGCACTGGCTGGCGGCGCC
>Ga0209583_10000416_pt1 | contig 13277 bp, 9 predicted proteins | sample Str014_FD_187201 | JGI IMG/M metagenome (GOLD analysis project Ga0209583, IMG submission 187201) | Freshwater sediment microbial communities in response to fracking from Pennsylvania, USA - Straight Creek_MetaG_SC_2014 (SPAdes) (version 2) | ecosystem: Environmental > Aquatic > Freshwater >... | reverse complement strand
GGGTCTGCACGCTGATCGCCTGGTCGTTGATGAAGGCCCGGGTTCGGCCGTCGGCGAGTTGCACCCGGCGCAGGATCATTTCCCCGTTATCGTCGAGGCCATTGTCCGAAAGGATCGCCGCGGCCGGATGCCCCCTGGGCACATCGAACACGGCCGTGACCTGCCCCTGCTCCACACCGTGGCGGACCAGGCCCGAATCGCCGCGACCGCCGAGCGCGAGCGCGAAGGCGTCGAGCAGGATCGATTTGCCGGCGCCGGTTTCGCCGGTCAGCACCGCGAGGCCGCGGGAAAATTCGATATCCAGCCGTTCGATCAGGACGATGTCACGGATCGACAGACGCGCCAGCATGCGAGGTAAATTCCTAGCCGAGACCCATCTTCTTGAAGGCCCTGGAAATATAGGAACCCTTGTTCTCGCTCGGCTCGAGACCGCCCGACTTTACAAGATTATAGGCGTCCTTGTACCAGCGGCTGTCAGGAAAATTATGCCCGAGGACAGCGGCGGCGGTCTGGGCCTCGCCGACGATGCCGATCGCCATATAGGCTTCGGTCAGTCGCGCCAACGCCTCTTCGACGTGGCGCGTGGTCTGGTACTGGGTGACCACGGCCTTGAAGCGGTTGATGGCGGCGGTGTAGTCGCGCTTTTCCATGTAGTAGCGGCCGACCGCCATTTCCTTGCCCGCGAGCTGGTCGCGCGCGCCTTCGAGCTTGGCCTTGGCGCTGTTGGCGTATTCCGACGTCGGGTATTTGCGAACCACCTCTTCGAGCGCAGCGATCGCCTTCTCGGTGCGGCCCTGGTCGCGGGAGGTGTCGGGAATCTGGTCGTAATGCGAGGCGGCGATCAGATATTGCGCGTAGGCGGCGTCCGGGCTGCCGGGATGCAACGTGACGTAACGGGTCGCGGCGCCGATGCAGCTGTCGTAGTCACCGGCATTGTAGAAGGAATAGGCCGACATCAGGAGCGATTTGCGCGCCCAGTCGGAATAAGGATGCTGGCGGTCGACTTCCTCGAATTTCTTCGACGCCGCCTTCGGATCCTTGCGCTGGTTCATCAGGTACAAGCCCTCATTATAGAGCTTGTCCGCCGGTTCCTCGACAAAGGTATCGTCCTTGGCGAGGAACTTGTCCCACAGCGCCCCGGTACCGCACCCGCTCAGCGGAAGCGCCAGCAAGATCAGGCCGGCACGCAACCACAATGACCGGCCAGCCCACCAGGGGCCGGGTCGGTCAGATGATCCACATGATTTGAGCGCCATTCGCTGTGCCGTCATCAATCGAGACCTGAGAATTGCGACCTGGGGCGTTCGCGCGGCTAACGTCGAAGACCGCCGATCCATGAAAATCGCCATGACGCGATCTTGCCATGCCATTGGGGCTCGCCCCGCAACCGCTGGCCTGTTTAGCCGAAAAAAGTACGTTAACCAACCGGGTACGCAGGTATTTCGCCCGGATTAAGGCGACAGGACCCGATCCTTAGGAAATGTGGTTACCGCTGAAAAAGCTCAGGAAACGTCCGGGCCATAGGCGGGGGCGATCATGCCGCCGATCATTCCGCGGCCGGCCTCGGCACGGGCGCGGGAACGGCGCGCGGTCTCGGCCTCGACCACCCGCCAAGCGCTGCGGTCGGCCATCATGGCGCTCAGGACCGCATGATTGAGCTTGTGGCCGCCACGTACCGAGCGATAGGCGCCGAGCAGCGGCAGACCGGCCAGCGCGAGGTCGCCGACCACGTCGAGCACCTTGTGGCGGACGCATTCGTCGCTATAGCGCAGGCCCTCGGTGTTGAGCAGACGGGTTTCGTCGAACACCACGGAATTCTCAAAAGAGGCGCCCAAGGCAAAGCCAGCGCTCCAGAGCCGCGCAACGTCGTTCATGCAGCCAAAGGTCCGGGCGCGGGAAATCTCGCGGCGGAAGCTTTCCGGGCTGAGATCGAACGAAAAATTCTGACGACCGATCACCGGGTTAGCGAAGTCGATCTCCACCTCGGCCCGGAACCCAGCCGCAAAGGGCCGCAGCTCCCCGAAGGAACCGCCGATCGCGACCTGCACCGGCTTCAGGACCTGAATGAAACGGCGCGGTGCGGACTGGGTCAGGATGCCGGCCTGATCGATCGCCGCCACGAAGGCCGCGGCGCTGCCATCCATGATCGGCACTTCCGGCCCATCGACCTCGATGGTGGCGTTGTCGACCCCCATGCCCCGCAGCGCCGCGAGCACGTGTTCGGCAGTGGATACCAAGGGACCTTCGCGATCGCCAAGGACGGTGGCGAATTCGGTCGCGATGACCGATTGGGCCGTAGCCGGAACCGCACGGTCGGCATGGTCGAGACCGGTACGGACAAAAATAAAACCCGCATCGAGGGGTGCAGGTCCAAGTGTCAGACTGACGGGCGATCCGGAATGAACGCCGACACCCGTGACGGTGGCTTGCGACCGAAGCGTCGTTTGGCGGCCGAATTTCATTCCAAAAATGCCCACTTCCAGACCTGCTTAACGACCTGAATGACCCACTTGCAGGGTCCGAATCGCATAAGCATCCCCAAATCCCGGCGGACCATAGTCAGTGCCCGAAAGCGCGCCAACTCACGCTTATTTACCGATTGTTACCCAATCTCGGCCGCATTCGAGCCAAGGCTTCACCAAATTACGGCGACCAGGAACCCGGTTTCTGCCGTTACATCGCATCATAGAACAAATAATTTATCATTTATTATCAGTTGCTTGTCGCTACTGCCCCGCACCGAAATGAAAAGGTCCCGGCTGAGCCAGCCGGGACCTTTTGGATCGCCAGAATTGTAACATTCCTCAGTTGGTCTGCCGGCGCAGGAACGCGGGGATATCAAGATGGTCGTCGCCCTGTGGCGCGGCAGCAACAGGTGCTGGACGACCATGAACGTCAAGACCTTGCGGCGCCGGGCGTTTGGCATACTCGGATACCGGCTCGTGCGTCGCGATTTGCTGGGAAACCAAACGCTGGGGCCTGCGCTCCGAGGATTGCGGCAGCAGCGCCATCGCCGGACCCGAGGCGCGCGCGGCGATCGGTGGTTCGGTTTCGTCATCACGCCGGCCGAGGCCAACATTGGCCAGCCGCTGCAGCAGCGACAGCCGGGATTTCTGCGGATGTTCGTCCTCGGTCTCGCCGCGGGCCTGGCGAATCTCGGCCTGCGCTGGCATCGGCAAATCTTCGAATTTGGGCATTCGCGGCGTCCGCGCGGGCGCACGCTCGGCCGCCGGCGGAATGAAGGTTTCGGGCGCGGGCGGCTCTTGCGGCTCCGCGCGGCCAACCTCGCGATCGAGGAACAGCGAAGGCTTCTGCGCGATCGGGCGAACCGTGACATCGCCGTAGGACGCCGGCTGCAGCGGAGTGGACGCCGGCGATTCGACGGCGGCGGCGATCGCAGCCAGAGCGGCCCGTTCGACGCTGTTCGAGGGACGCTGCGGCGCTGCCGCGGATGCCGAAGCGCCCCTTGCCTGAGGCGAGCTTTCAAGCTTTTGGGCCCGTTCCGCCATGCGCTGGTTATCGGCGCGCAGGCGTGCGGTGAGATCGGCCAGGCGGCTGTCAGGCGTGGAAGCCGCGGCAGGGGCCGGGGCGACGAGAGCCGGCAAAGCCGGCGCCATTCCGTTGCGCGCGATCAGCGACTGCTCGATGCCGGTGGCAACCACCGAAACGCGGATGATGCCATCCAGGGTCTCATCGAAGGTGGCGCCGACGATGATATTGGCGTCCTGGTCGACTTCCTCGCGAATTCGCGTAGCCGCTTCGTCGACCTCGAACAGCGTCAGGTCCTTGCCGCCGGTGATCGAGATCAGGAGGCCGCGGGCCCCCTTCATCGAGGAATCATCGATCAGCGGATTGGCGATCGCTGCTTCGGCTGCGGTCAAGGCCCGCTTCTCGCCAGTCGCCTCGCCGGTGCCCATCATCGCCTTGCCCATTTCGCGCATGACGGCGCGGACGTCGGCGAAGTCGAGATTGATCAGGCCTTCCTTGACCATCAGGTCGGTGATGCAGGCGACGCCGGAATAGAGCACCTGGTCCGCCATCGCGAAGGCATCGGCAAACGTGGTCTTTTCATTCGCCACGCGAAACAGGTTCTGATTCGGAATGATCAGGAGCGTATCTACCACCTTGTGCAGTTCGGCGATGCCGGCCTCGGCGGTACGCATGCGGCGCTGGCCTTCGAAATGGAATGGTTTCGTCACCACGCCGACGGTGAGGATGCCCATTTCCCGTGCGGTCCTGGCGATGACGGGAGCGGCACCGGTGCCGGTGCCGCCGCCCATGCCGGCGGTGACGAACACCATGTTGGCACCAGTGAGATGGTCGCGAAGCTCGTCGATGACCTCCTGGGCGGCGGCCGCGCCGACATCCGGTTGCGACCCGGCACCGAGGCCCAGCGTCACCTGGGTGCCCATCTGCACGATGCGCTGGGCCTTCGACATCGTCAGCGCCTGCGCGTCGGTGTTGGCGACGACGAAATCGACGCCCTGCAGCCCGGCGGTGATCATGTTGTTGACGGCATTGCCGCCTGCGCCGCCGACGCCAAAGACGGTGATCCGCGGTTTCAGCTCGCTGATGTCAGGGGGGGTCAGATTGAGTGCCATGGGTGCCTCTCGATTACGCGCGCGTTGGTTCACCCCGGCCGGCGGCCGCGGGAGTTGGTGAAAGTGGTGATGTCGGCTGGGAAGCGGTCATCAAAAGCCCTCGCGAAGCCATCGTCCGACCTTTCCGAAATAACCGTCCGTCCCCGTCCTGAGCTGCCGCGTGTGCCGCGGTTCGACATGTTCCAGATGAGCGTATTGCGGATAGACCAGGAGGCCCGCCGGCACCGCGAACGACGCGTTCTTGGCTTCGTTGGGCAATCGTCCGAAACCGAGCGGACGGCCGATCCGGACCGGACGGTTGAGCATACGGGTGGCGAGTTCGACAAAACCGGTGAGCTGCGAGGCTCCGCCGCTCAGCACGACCCGAGCCCTCGGCTCAGCCGCAAAGGGAGAATCCGCGAGCCGGTCCCGAACCATCTCAAAAATCTCCTCGGCCCGGTGTTGCACGATGTTCGCAATCGTGGCGCGCGATACGATCTGCGGAGCATCGCGCTCGTCGCCGGCCGCCGGGACGGACATCAGTTCGCGCGCGTCAGACCCGCCGGTCAGCACGGTCCCGTATAAAGTCTTGATTCGCTCGGCATCCGCAATGCATGCCCCCACCCCGCGGGCAATATCCATCGTGATGTGATGCCCTCCGACAGCAAAACCGGCGGCATGAACGAAGCGTCCGCTGGAATAGGTTGCGATCGTGGTCGAACCGGCTCCCATTTCGACGACGGCGGCGCCCAGATCGGCCTCATCGTCGGTCAGGACCGACAGGCCAGCCACATAGGGGCTTGCCGCCATGGCCTCGACGTTGAGATGACAGCGTTCGACCACCAGCATCAGGTTCCTCGCGACCGTCGCCTCCACGGTGACGACGTTCATGTCGACGCCGAATTGCCGCGCCACCATGCCCCGGGGGTCGCGGATACCCTTGACGCCGTCGATCGAATAGCCGATCGGCAGGGCATGCAGCACGGTGCGGCCCTCGCCGGTCGCATGGCGCATGCCGGCGGACGTCACCCGGGTGACGTCATCCGAAGTTACCGAGCCGCTGCGAATATCGGCCGCAGCCTCGACAAGCTGGCCCTGCAGCCGGCCGCCCGACACCGACAGCAGGACGGATTCGACCCGCACCTTGGCCATGCGTTCCGCCAGCGAGACGGCCTGGCGCACCGCCTGCTCGCATTCGCCCGGATCGACCACTGCGCCGGCTTTGACGCCGCGCGACTGGATCTGGCTGTAACCGATCAGTTCCACGGCGTGGCTGCGGCCGCGCAAGGCACCGCTTGGCGGGCGCGGCTTCAGCCGCGCAATCATGCAGGCGATCTTGCTGGTGCCGATATCGAGCGAGGCCACCAACGCAGTGCGGTTCTGCGCCATCGGCCGGGTTTTCGGGGTCTGGTTGCGCTCGAGGCCGGTCATGCGTCACCGGCCTTTTTCTTCGCCTTCTTGTCCTTGAACAGCTCTTCGCGCGCCTTGGCTGCGTCCTCGGACAATTGCACCGTCAGACGGTCCGGCAAGCGCATGTCAACCGCGACGATGTCGCGGGAGAACAAGCGATCTTCCGTGTCGAGCTTGCTCAGCACCGCGAGCGCCCGGCCGACGTCGTTCTCCGGCAGCCGGACGTCGAGACCGTCCTGAAGCCGTAGGTTCCAGCGCCGCTCGCCGACCAGGATCGCGGCCTTGGTCACCGCCCGCACTTGCGGATAGCGGTCGAGCAAAGCGAGGAAGTCCCTGGCCTTGGCATCCGCGCCCTTGCCGACCACCAGCGGCAAATGGACGAAGCGGCGCGACACATAGGGTTCGAGCACGGTGCCATCATCTGCAATGACCGACAGGCCGCCGTCCCGCTGCCACAGGGCGAAGGCGGAGCGCTCGATGATGTCGATTTGCAGGTGGCCGGGATAAAGCTTCAATATGGTCGCATCGGCGATCCAGGCATTGGCCTTGAGTCTGTCTCGGACGGTGGCGGCATCGAGGAACAACAGCGAAGACCGGCCGTTGACGCCGCCAATGGCGAGTACCTCGTCCTGGCTCAATTGCTTGCGCCCGTTGATGACGACGGTCGTGATGCGAAAACCGGCAGTATTGGCGATCGCATTGCGGGTATCGCTCAGCGCCGTGAGCAGTTCATCGAAGTGACCGCCTTTGACGATGCCGAAGCCGGCGCTGCCGAGCAGCATCAATATGGTCGCGGCGACACCGGCACGGTGCGGCAGATGGCGTTCGAGCCACCCGATCAGGCGGTGGGGCGGCCGGCGCTCCGGAACGGGCGTAGCGCCGCTACGGTAGAGTCCCAGATGCTCGCGCAGCAGCACAACCGCACCAATGGCGGCGGCTTTCAGGTCAGCTTGGGGCCTCGGCGATCTCGGCGATCGAGCGAGGCGTCCTGCACCATCCATTGCGCGAACTCGTCAAATTTTGTGCCCGCAAAACGCTTGCGAGTTCCGGCTCATGAGAGGCTCGGGTCATGCCGGGTTCGGTGCGGACCTCTCGTCAGGCCCCATGCCGCGGTCGCTAAGGCGGAAATCCGCGATGACGCACGCCCCGGCAGCCAAAACACCACATGGACCGCCAGCGTTAACCTTCGGACTTACTGGTAAACAAAAGGTAAAATCGGCTCTCATCGGATGCATTTTGATACGTCGCGAGAGTGCTTTGCCCACTTTTGTTAGGATTTTGGCAATGAAGCCGTGTCGTTCCCTGCCCGGTTCGTACCCTGGCCGGAAGCCGGCATTGCGCTACCCCGAGACGCGTTTGAGGGCCAGCGCGATCTGATCCCGAAGGAAATCGGCAAATTCGATTCCCTGTGCCTTCAGCGCCTTGGGATAGAGCGAGGCCCTTGTCAGGCCCGGCAGGGTATTGGTTTCCAGATAAACCGGCCCGTTCTCGGTGACGATGAAGTCCGAACGGGAATAGCCGCTGCACGACAGCGCCCGGTGCGCCCTGAGCGAATGATCCATGATCTGGGCGCTGATTTCGGACGCAAACCGTCCAGGACAGATTTCCTGGGTCGATTTGAGCAGATATTTGGCGGCGTAGTCGAACCCGCCCTCGGCCGGAATGATCTCGATCGGTGGCAGTGCCAACAGCCCGCCGCTGGATTGCTCAAGCACGCCGCAGGTTGCCTCAACGCCGGAGACGAACGGCTCGATCAGATAGTCCTCGGTCCTGGCGGCGTTGCGGACGGCGACAAGGTCCTGCCTGGCGTTGACAAACAACAGGCCGTAACTCGATCCGTCCCGCGTTGGCTTCGCAATCAATTTGCCGTATTCGGCAAGCGCTGCCTCGGCATCTTCGAGCGCAATGCCGACAGGCGCCCTTACCCCGGCAATCGCCGCAAAACCCTTGGCCGCGATCTTGTCGAAGGCCAGATGCGACGACGCCGAGCCGGATCCGGTGAAGGCAATTCCGCGCGATTCGCACATCGCCTGCAATTCGCCATTCTCCGCCATGCCGCCGTGCAGGCCTAACACGAACAAGCGATCTTCCGATTTCGCCCGGTCGAGCGCCTGCTCGAGGCCGCCGATGCAAGATGTGCCGGGCTCGAAGGCATCCTCGAACGGCCGCGAATGTCCAATCAGCGTTTCGGACCGGACCGGATGCACGGTGCCGACAACGTCCCAGAACCACAGATCGGCATCGGGCAATGCCGCATGCAGGGCCTGGGCCGAGGCCACCGACACCAGCCGTTCAGTGTTGGTGCCGCCGAACAGAATGGTAATTCGCGTCACGTTGGTCCGATCCCGATCCGCTTGATTTCCCAGTGTAACTCGATTCCCGAATTCTGTTTCACGCGGCGGCGAACGGTTTCGCCGAGCGTCTCGATATCATGTCCGGTTGCATCGCCGGTGTTGATCAAAAAATTGCAATGCATTTCCGAGACCTGCGCGCCGCCGACGCGCAAACCGCGGCAGCCGGCGGCGTCGATCAGCTTCCACGCGCTGTTGCCGGGCGGATTCTGGAAGGTCGATCCGCCGGTCTTTTCCCGGATCGGCTGCGCGGTCTCGCGGTGGGTCTGCACTTCGTTCATGCGTCTGCGAATTGTTTCGGGTTCGGCGATGGTGCCGCGAAAACGCGCGGACGTAAAAATGATCGAGCAATCGACGCCACTATTGCGATAGACGAATTTCATGTCGGCATTGGCGAAGACGTGTTTTCTCCCGTCGCGGCCGATGCCGGTCGCCTTGATCAGCACATCACCGGTTTCGCGGCCGTTAGCCCCGGCGTTCATGCGTAACGCACCGCCCACGGTGCCGGGAATCCCGAACAGGAATTCCAATCCGCCGATACCGGCCGACGCCGCCGTTTCCGCCACACGCTTGTCGAGCGCCGCGGCGCCCGCGTTGACGGCATCGCCTTCGGCACGCGTCTCGCCGAAGCCGCGCGGCGACAGGCGGATCACGACGCCCGGCATGCCGCCGTCGCGCACGATCAGGTTGGAGCCGACGCCGACGACGTAGGCCGGAATCTCGTTCGGCAGGCGAGCCAGAAAATAAGCGAGGTCGTTCTCATCCGCCGGCGTGAACAGCACCTGCGCGGGACCGCCGACGCGAAACCAGGTCAACTCTGCGAGCGACTGGTTCGCCAGCAGCCGCCCGCGAAGCTCCGGCATCGCGGCTGTGAGATCGGGGGTGATGTCGGAGAAGGTCATTGAAATTCGTCATGGCCGGACTTGTCCCGACCATGCATGTCTTGCAGAATGTCGCAATGACAGGCGAGTACGTTTAAGTTTTGACCAATCGTCCGAGCGGCTTCGCGAAATAAGAGTGTAGATGGACCGGACAAGCCCGGCCATGACGAGACTGGATGCGGTACCGGCTCCATCACCCCAGCGCTTTCAATTCGTCCGGCAACGCGTAGGCCCATTGCGTGATGTTCCCAGCGCCGAGGCAGACCACATAATCGCCGCTGCCCGCTATGCCACGAACCACCTTGGCGAGTTCGGAAGAGCCCTGCAACGGAACGACTTCGCGATGGCCATGCGCGCGCAGGCCCAGCACGAAATGATCGCGGTCGATACCTGATATCGGCGCTTCTCCGGCCGAATAGACCTCGGCCACGACGACCGCATCGGCATCGCTAAAGCAGCTGCAGAATTCCTCGAACAGCGATTGCAGGCGGGTGAAGCGATGCGGCTGCACCACCGCGACGATCCTGCCGTTGGTCGATTCACGTGCCGCCCTCAGCACCGCCGCGATCTCGACGGGATGATGGCCGTAATCGTCGATCACGGTGACGCCGTTCCATTCGCCGGTTTTGGTAAAGCGCCGCTTCACGCCGCCGAAGCCCGCGATCGCCTTGCGGATCGCAGCATCGGAAATGCCGAGTTCGTGGGCGACCGCGATCGCCGCGGTGGCGTTGAGCGCGTTGTGGCGTCCCGGCATCGGCAGCGCAATGTCGGCGATCCCATGCGCGGTATCGGTCCTGCGGTTGCGAAAGGCGACCTTGAATTTTGAACCGCTACCGGTCGGATGGAGGTCGATCAGCTGTGCATCGGCTTGCGGGTTTTCGCCATAGGTGATGATGCGACGGTCCTCGATCTTGCCGACTATCGTCTGCACCACGGGATGGTCAATGCACATCACGGCAAAGCCGTAGAACGGCACGTTCTCGACGAAATCGCGGAACGCATCCTGCACAGCCTCGAATGTCCCGAAATGATCGAGATGCTCCGGGTCGACATTGGTGACGATGGCGACATCGGCCGGCAGTTTCAGGAACGTGCCGTCGCTCTCGTCGGCTTCCACCACCATCCAGTCGCCGGCTCCAAGCCGCGCATTGGTACCGTAGGCGTTGATGATGCCGCCATTGATCACGGTCGGATCGAGATCGCCGGCATCGAGCAACGCCGCGACCATTGACGTGGTCGTGGTCTTGCCATGGGTGCCGGCAATCGCAACGCAGCTTTTCAGCCGCATCAATTCGGCCAGCATTTCGGCGCGGCGCACCACGGGGATACGCCGGGCACGCGCCGCCATCAATTCGAGATTGTCGCGCTTGATTGCAGTCGACACCACCACCACATCGGCGCCTTCGACGTTCTCGGCCTTGTGGCCGACCGAAACCTTGACGCCCTTGTTGCGCAGGCGCGCGACATTGCCGCTCTCGGAAGCGTCCGATCCCTGCACGGTATAGCCGAGATTGCTCAGGACCTCGGCGATGCCGCTCATGCCGATGCCGCCGATCCCGACGAAATGAATGGGTCCGATTTCGCGCGGCAGCCTCATGGTTGCTTCCTTGACGTCATCGTCCGCGCAAACGGACGATCCAGTATTCCGCGAAGCACAATTTCGGCCGCGCGGGTTACTGGATGCCCCGCTTTCGAAGGCGCTGACAAGGCTTTTTCCCCTTGCTGGAGCTCAAATACGCGCAACTTTCATCACCAGATCGGCCAGCCGTTCGGCGGCGTCGAGCCGGCCGACGGACCGGGCCGCGGCTGCCATCGCGGTCAGCCGCAGGGGCTCGGCGGCGAGCGTCGAGATTTCGGCCGCCAGCCGGCTAGGCGTGAATTCCGGCTGGGCGATGCGCAGCGCGCCATTGACCCCTGACAACACCCCGGCATTGGCGAACTGGTCCTGATCGATCGCCCCCGGTAGCGGAACGAGGATCGAGGGCCGGCCGATCGCTGCCAGTTCGGCGACGGTGCCCGCGCCGGAACGCGATATCGCCAGATGGTGCGACGCCAGCCGCGCGGGAAGATCGCCGAAGAACGGCGCGAGTTCGGCCTTGATCTTGAGCCGGTCGTAAGCCGCGCGCACCCGCGCCATGTCCTCTTCCCGCACCTGCTGCGTGAGCATCAGCCTGGACCACAGCGCCGGCTCCAGCTGTTCGATCGCGGCCGGCACGATGTCGCTCATTACGCGCGCGCCCTGGCTGCCGCCGACCACCAGCAGACGCAGCGGCCCGTTCGGTTCGGGCAATGCAAATGGAATCGCCGCGGCGGCAAGGATCGCCGGACGCATCGGCGTGCCGACGGTCGTGGCCTTGCCTGCCAGCGTCGGATCGCGATCGAGCACCCCCGGCAAAGAGGTCGCGATCGCGTCGACACGGCTCGACAGAAAACGGTTGGCGCGCCCGAGCACGGCGTTGGCGTCATGAATGATGCCGGGCACGCCGAGCAGGCGCGCAGCCATTAGCGGCGGCAGCGTCGGATAACCGCCGAAGCCGACCACTGCGGACGGCTTCAGCCGCCGCACCAGATTGAACGCCACCGCGGTGCCGTAGCCGAGCATGATCGCGGTACGGCCAAGCGACCACGGCGTGCGGCCGCGCACGGTCTCGCTCGGCACCACGTCGATATTGTCCCTTGAAAACAGTCCGCTGTAGCGCAACGCCCGGGCATCGGTGGCCAGACGCACGCGCAGGCCGCGGCGGATCAATTCGCCGGCCAGCGCCTCGGCGGGAAACAGATGGCCGCCGGTGCCGCCCGCGGCCAGCAGAATCAGGGGTGCGTGGTCCATGGCTTCAGTTAGCCGACGACGCGGCATTCGTCACGCGTAGGAGCGCGCCGCATGGGCTTCGTTGATCGATGCCGTCTCGGTACGCGGACGCAGCCGCGTCAATGCCAGCATCATGCCCACGCCATAGGCCAGCGAGATCATCGACGAACCGCCATAGGAAATGAACGGCAGCGTCATGCCCTTGGCCGGAATCAGTTGCAGGTTGACGGCCATGTTGATCGCGCCCTGAACGCCGAACAGGATGGCGAGACCGGAAGCGGCGAAGCGCGCGAACACGTCTTCGGTGGCGTAGGCCCGCGACAGCGTGCGGATCACGACGAACGCGAACAGCGCCACCAGCACGAGGCAGAGGATGATGCCGAATTCCTCGGCGGCGACCGCGAACACGAAATCGGTGTGGCTGTCCGGCAGGCTGCGCTTGGCAATGCCCTCGCCGGGCCCGAGGCCGAACCAGCCGCCGTTGCCGAATGCTTCCATCGCGGTATCGACCTGGAACGTATCGCCGGAGGCCGGATTCATGAATCGCCTGATGCGGCCGGCGACGTGGGGAACCAGCAGATAGGCGCCGAACAGGCCGGCGCCGGCAGCGCCGGCGAGGCCGAGCACCCAGATCATCCGCATCCCCGCGATGAAGAACAGCGCGCCCCACACCATCAGTATCAGCATGGTCTGGCCGAAATCCGGCTCCATCACCAGCAGCGACACCAGCATCATCAGCAGCACCAGCGCCATCGAGGTCGCCGGCATTTCCTGGCGCCGGGTCGATTCCGCGAACAGCCACGCCGCCAGCACGACGAACGCTGGCTTGGCGGATTCGGACGCCTGTATGTTGACTCCGAGCAGGGTGATCCAGCGCCGCGCGCCCTTCACCTCGGGGCCAAACAGCAGCGTCGCCACGATCAGCACGATACTGACGGCGAATACCAGCAATGCCGCACGGCGGATCTGCCGGGGTGACAGGAACGACACCACGAACAGGACGACGAGCGAAGGCAGCAGAAACATGACGTGCCGGTTGAAGAAGTGGAAGGGATCGAGACCGATCCGCGTCGCCACCGGCGGGCTCGCCGCCAGCGACAGGATGATGCCGCCCAGCATCAGCGCCGATATCGCCGCCAGCAGCAGCTTGTCCACGGTCCACCACCATTCCGAAAACGGCGTGGGTTGGTCGCGCGAGAGCATGGGCGTCCCCAGAATGGCAGAGGTAACGCCCATTGGTGGCCGA
>Ga0209583_10000415_pt1 | contig 13293 bp, 10 predicted proteins | sample Str014_FD_187201 | JGI IMG/M metagenome (GOLD analysis project Ga0209583, IMG submission 187201) | Freshwater sediment microbial communities in response to fracking from Pennsylvania, USA - Straight Creek_MetaG_SC_2014 (SPAdes) (version 2) | ecosystem: Environmental > Aquatic > Freshwater >... | reverse complement strand
GGTCGTGCGCGCGCCTCGAGCACTGCCAGCGTCGCGGGGTCGAAGTCGCAGTCGTATTCGACCGGCAGGTAGGCGCCGGCCGCGTTGCGGAACTCGGCGCGCGCGCCGGCCAGCGTCACGGTGCCGCGCGCGCTCTGCAGCCAGGCGAAGCGATCGAAACGCGGAGCCGCCGCATCCGCATCGAGCCAGCGCACACCGAAGCTCGCAAGCTCTTCGACCGAAGCCGAGCACGCTGTGGTCGCCGGCACGATCACCTTGGCCGCAGCGCAGCGCGCGTCGCAAGCGGTGGTCCCGGTCGCCGCGATAGGCCGCGCCACCTCCGCGGTCGATGCCCTGGCCGGCTGCGCTGCCGAAGGCGTCGGCGGACCCGCGCGAAGCAGCCACGCGAGCGCGACGCCGACCGACAACGCCGCCGCAGCGAGCGCCGCGTGCCGGCGTGCGCGCCCGGCCGGCGCCTGGTACAGGATCGCCACGCCGGGCCTACGGCATCATCGTCGCGGCGTTCTTGATCGCCTGACGGATGCGGCCATAGGTGCCGCAGCGGCACATGTTCTCGATCGCATCGATGTCGGCGTCGGTCGGGCTCTTCGTGCGGCGCAGCAAATCGACGGCGGCCATGATCTGCCCCGGCTGGCAGAAGCCGCACTGGGGCACGTCGAGGTCGAGCCAGGCCTGTTGCACCGGGTGCAGCGTGTTGCCGTTGGCCAGGCCTTCGATCGTGGTGACCTTCTTGCCGCGCACCGACGACACCTTGGTCACGCAGGTCTGCACCGCCTTGCCGTCGACCAGGCAGGTGCAGGCCTTGCAGACGTTCAGGCCGCAGCCGTACTTGGGGCCGGTGATGCCGAGCTTGTCGCGCAGCACCCAGAGCAGGGCCAGGCCATCGGGCGCGTCGACGTTGACGGCGGTGTTGTTGACGGTGAAGCTTTGGTTGGGCATGGCTGTCTCCTCAATTGAAGGCCGGCACGGCGGGCAGTTGCCCGGGCGGCGTGGGCGTGTAGACGGGTTGCGCGTTGAGCGGGAAGTTGCGCGGCTTGATGCCGGTGGCGCGCGCGTACGCATTCGCGATCGCGCCCGAAGGCGCCGTCATCGCCACCTCGCCCATGCCCGAGGCCGAGTCGCCGACGTTCGGCATGATGATGACCTGCACGTCCTTCGGAAAATCCGCCATCTTCGCGAAGGTGTACTGCTTGTAGCTGCTTTCCTGCGGCAGGCCGTCCTTGATGTTGATGCCGGTCTTGAGCACCAGCGAGATCGCCTCGGCGATGCCGCCGTTGCATTGCTGCTCGATGCCCGAGGGGTTGATCGGCTTGCCGGCGTCGATCACCAGCGTCACCTTGGTCACCTTGCAGTTCAGCGGGTCGCGCGCGTCGAGTTCGACGATGCAGGCCGAGTACGAACGCGACTCCATGTGGATCGCCAGCCCCTGCGCGAATCCGGCCGGCATCGCCTTGCCCCAGTTCGCCGCGCCGGCCGCGCGCTGCAGCACCGCCTTCGCGCGGTCGAGCCGCAGGAACTCCATGCGGAACTGAAGCGGGTCGCGGCCGAGCTTGGCGGCCATCTCGTCGACGATGACCTCCTCGACCGTGCGCGACGGGTTGCAGTGCACCGAGCGGTACGAGACCGTGTTCATCTCGAGCGCCACCGGGAACAGCAACTTGGCGCTCACACCGAAGTTGTACGGCGAGGAAACCATGGTCTTGAAGAAGAACTCCTCGTAGCCGAGGTTGCCCACCGTCTGCGTCACCTGCAGCGGCAGCGCGCCCGCGGTCGCGGTGCCGAGATCGCCGTAGCCGTGGCGGGCGTCGAGCCGCACGATGCCGATGCTCTGCTGGTAGCTCAGCACGTTGCCGGGCAGCAGCAGCGTCGGCGGCAGCATCGTCGCGCGCACCTTGTGCACCTGCGGCGGGCGCATGCGCGTGTGGCGGATGTCGTCGCTGCGGTGGTACATCAGCTTGCAGATCAGGCCGGTCTTCTTCGAGATCTGCGCGGCCACCTGCACCGGGTCCCAGAACAAGCGGCGGCCGAACGCGCCGCCACTCGGGATGCAGTGCGCAACCACCTGCGTGGGCAGCAGGCCGAGCTCGATCGCGGTCGATTGCGCGGCGACGATCGGGGTCTGCATGCCGGCCCAGATCTCGCAGAAGTTGGGCTTGGTGGCATCGACGATCGCGCACTCCACTTCGAGCGGGCAGGCGGTCGCGGACTTCCAGGTGAACTCGGCGTCGATCGAGATCGTGCCAATCGGCGCGGGCAGCAGGGGCGGGATCGCGGCGCGCAGCGTGTCGCGGATCGACGCGTCGTCCTGGCCCTTCAGCGGGCCGTCGCCCCAGGTGATGTCGAGCGCGTTGCACGCATCCCAGGCCTGGCCGAAGGTCTCGGCCATCACCGCCACGCCGGGCGGGATCTTCACGATCAGGCCACCGGCGGGAATGGTCTCGACCGCGATCACGCCGGGCATCGCCAGCACCGCGGGGCGGTTGTTGACGCTGACGACGGTACCGCGCAGGGTCGACGGCATGCGGCACATCGTCGGCACCGCGCCCGGCACGTTCTGGTCCATCGTGAACTTCTTCTTGCCGGTGACGATGTCGCGCGCATCGAGCTTGCCGTAGCGCTTGCCCAGCACCTTGTACTGCGACGGGTCCTTGGGCGCGCCGGCCTGCGGCGGCAGACCGGCCTTCAGGCGCGCGGCGAGCACCATCGCCGGCAGCACGGGCTCGAACGCACGCACCGAACACGAGCCGCCGGTGATCTGGTTGTATTGCAGCTCCGGCTGCGCATCGGCCGAGGTCACGCGCACCATCGACAGCGGCACGCCGGCCTCTTCGGCGATCATCATCGCCACCGCGGTCGCGATGCCGGTGCCCTGTTCGAGGCGCGGCAGCGCCATCGTGTAGACGCCGGCGCTGTCGATCGAAAGGTGCACCAGCGGCATCGTCGGCGCGCCGAGCTGCACCAGCGAATCGCCGACGTCGTAGGTGTCGACGGTGTCGGGCGGCGTCAAGGGCAGCGGCAGCGCCTCGGCCCGGGTCGGCGTCGACAGCAAGCCGACTGCCGTGGTCGCGACCGGTGCCGAGGCGGCATAGGCGAGCAGGCTGCGGCGCCTCAGCGGCAGCGATGGCGTGGTGTTGCCGGGCGTGCCGGCGACGGCTTCGGCGAGCGTGGAGTCCGGTTCTCTTCTCATCGATGTCTCCTGGTGGTTGGGTGTCTGCTTCGCCCATCGTGCAAACAACCCGCGCCGCAGGTTGTCGTTGCGACGACATCTCTGACGAGCGTTTTCCCGGTGCATCCAGAATCTCACCCGGGGCGTATCGCCGAGAGGCGATACAACTCGCCGGACAAGAAACATTCGGTCGCACGTTCAGCCAGCGATGCGGCCGCAGGAGACAACGATGCAGACGCTTCATGGCAGCGTGGCGGAGCCACATTCGCTCGACGGCATGCTGCGCGGCAGCCTGTGGGCGGCCGCGCTGAGCGAAGACGAACTCGACGCGGTGGTGCGTGAATCGCACGAGCGCCATGTGCCGCTCGGTGGCCATGCGATGCGATGCGGCGACCCTGCCGAGCATTGGGTCGGCGTGATCGACGGGCTGATCAAGATGTCGGTCTCGCAGGCCGACGGCAGGCACGCCACCTTCACCGGCGTGACGGCTGGCGGCTGGGCCGGCGAAGGCTCTTTGCTGAAGCCCGGCGTGTGGCGCTACGACGGCGTGGCGGCCCGCGAATCGCGCCTGGCCTGCGTGCCGCGCCACACCTTCGAGCGGCTCGTGACGACGAACCTCGCCTTCAATCACTTCCTGCTGTCGCACCTGAACGCGCGCCTGAGCCTGTTCATCGGCCTGGTCGAATACGACCGGCTGCTCGGCCCGAACGCGCGTGTCGCGCGCTGCCTCGCGAGCCTGTTCCACCCCGACCTGTACCCGCGTGTGGGCGACTTCGTTCAGCTGAGCCAGGAAGAGATCGGCCTGCTCTCGGGCGTTTCGCGCCAGCGTACCAACGAGGCCTTGCACGAACTCGAACGCGCCGGGCTGTTGCGCGTCGAGTTCGGCGGCGCCACCGTGCTCGACCTGAACGGCTTGCGCGGGTATGGCAGCGCCGAAGTCGCCGCCCCCGCTGCCCAGTAGTCGGTGCTGGCCGCCTGAGCGGGTGAGCGGTTTTCGCGGTGACTACGGCGGCGCGTCTTCCCACAGCGCGGGGTCGGCCCCTTGGCTTCGCAGCCGCGCCCGCGCGAGTTGCACCTCGACCCGCGCCAACAGTTCGCGCGTCGAGAAGGGCTTGACGAGGTAGTCGTCGGCACCTTGTTCGAGCCCGGCGGCGCGCTGCTCGTCGCCCGCCTGCGCCGAGAGCACGATCACGGGCAAGGCGTGCGCCGACTTGCGGGTGCGGATGTGCTGGATCAGGCCGCGGCCGTCGAGCACCGGCATGTGCATGTCGGTGACGACGAGGTCGGGCAGCGCCGCATCGATCGAGGCCAGTGCCTCGACGCCGTCGGCGACGGTGGTCACCTCCCAGTAGGGGCGCAGCAGCCTGGCGATGTAGCTGCGCATGTCGCCGTTGTCGTCGACGACCAGCACGCGCTCGCGGCGGTTGCCGCCGATCAGCCGGTCGCGCGGCGCGGCAGCGGGCGCGTCGTCGGGCGCCGCGGCACGCAATGCGTCGTCGACGAACGAGTTCGCCGCGAGCGACGCCTGTGCCGCAGCGGCGTCTCGGTGCACCTGCGCCGGCGCCAGATGGGCCGCACCCAGCGGGATCGAAACCGTGAAGCACGAGCCCGCGCCGGGCGTGCTGATCGCCGAAATGCTGCCACCATGCAGCCGCACCAGCTCCTGCACCAGCGCCAGGCCGATGCCGGTGCCTTCCTGTGTGCGCGCGCGTGCGCCGGCAACACGGTGGAACCGTTCGAAGACGCGCGGCAGCTCCTCGGGCGCGATGCCGACGCCGGTGTCGCGCACGCCCAGGTGCACGGTCGAGCCATCGATCGCGAGGCCGACCTCGATCTGCCCTTCGAAGGTGTGCTTGAGCGCGTTGGAAAGCAGGTTCAGCACCACGCGCTCCCACATGTCGCGGTCGACGTAGACCGGCTCGGCCAGCGGCGGGCAGCGCACCACCAGCTGCAGGCCGGCCTGCTCGACGGCCGAGCGGAACACCGCGGCCAGGTCGGTCGTGAATGCCGCCAGATCGGTCGCCTCGTAGCGCGCAGCGACCTGCCCGGCCTCGATGCGCGAGAAGTCGAGCAGCGAGTTGACGAGCTTGCGCAACCGCGCGCCGTTGCGCTGCACAAGCTGCAGCGGCTCGACGATCTCGGGCGCGAGCGCGCCATGCGCGAGAAGGTCGTCGACCGGGCCCAACATCAGCGTGAGCGGCGTGCGCAGCTCGTGGCTGACGTTGCCGAAGAACACGTTCTTCGCACGGTCGAGTTCGGCCAATGCCTCGGCGCGGGCGCGCGCTTCGAGCCGCGTGCGGGTGTCTGACAGCGCCGAGGCGACCTGGTCGGCGACGAGGCCGAGAAAGCCGCGGTAGGCCGCATCGAGCTGGCGCCGCGTGCTGATGCCGAGCAAGAGCACCGCGACCGGCCGCGCCTGCGCGCCGTCGCCGAGCGGCAGCGCGATGGCTTTGTCGACCGGCTCGGCCCACGGCCCGAGGATCGTGATGCCGGCTTCGGGCAGGCCCTCGATCACCCGGTCGCCGCCGCTTCGCATCACGGCGGCGATCGGCAATGCGGGCGAATCCTGCGCAAGATCGATCAGCGCCGGCAGGCGACCTTCAGTGACGACCTGATTGCAGGCGACGAGGTGAGCGCTGCGGCTGCCCACGTCGAGCGCGTAGAGCGCGGCGAACGGGAGGTCGAAGCGATTTGTCTGGAGCGCCTGCAACAGCCCGGCGCCGGCAGCGTCGACCGAGGCGGCGTCGCGCGTCGAGAATGCGGCGAGCTGGCGCAGGCTGCGCAGCCGGCGCTCGGCGATCACGCGCGTGGTGTCTTCGGCGACCACGCACAGCATGCCGGCGATCCGGTCGGCGTCGTCGTAGACCGGGCTGTACGAAAAGGTGTGGAAAGTCTCTTCGTCGTAGCCGCTGCGGCGCAGGAAGAGCTGCAGCCCTTCGTCGAAGGTCGCGACGCCGCTCTGGAGCACGCCCTCGATGCGCGAGCGCACGGCGGGCCAGACCTCTTCCCAGACCTTGTCGGCGCGCGCGCCCAGGCCCCAGGCGCCCTTGACGCCGAGCGTCGGGAGGTAGGCATCGTTGCAGAAGAAGATGCCCGAAGGGCCCCACATCAACCACATCGCGAAGCGCGAATCGAGCATCACGCGCACGATGGTCTTGAGGCTTTGCGGCCAGGCAGTGGGCGAGCCGAGCGGTGTCGAGTCCCAGTCGAGGGCGCGCATCTTGGCGCCCATCTCGCCGCCATCTTTCAGGAAATCGAGCGCTCCCAGGGCCATCCGAATCTCCAAGTCTGTTCTTGTTGGCCCCGTCGTTCGGCGGGACGGCCGGAAATTATTTGCGGCGAAACATGAGCCAGAGAAAGACGACGATCAAGAGGATCAGACCCCAGATGAACGGGCTGGCGAGAATGAACATCCTGGGTGGGCTCAAGCGATCGAAGCGCCCTCAATCTAACAGCGGCGCCGCGCAGTGCATGTAGGAAAGCACCGCATCGCGGACGTCGCCGCCGAGCCGGTGAAACTCAGCGCAATGGAACGTTCAAGGCCCAGGGATCGTCGGGGTGCGGCAGCCGGGCGATCGCGTCGGCGATGCGCGCCGCGGGCGCGATCACGATCACGACCTTGTACGCGGCGAGCTCGGCCAGCTCGCGCAGCTTGACCAGCCCGCCCGGACGGTCGGCCGCCACGATGAGCCGCCCCGCGTCGATCGCGATCGGCAGCGAGCGCAAGGCCTTGACGAGCGCGATGGGCAACAGCTTCGCCGCTCGAAGGTCGATCGGAAAAAGCTTCAGGTCGACGAGCGGGTAGCCCATCTTGTGGGCGAGCCCGGTGAGCAGGTCGGCGCGCGAGATCAAGCCCTTCGCGACCAGCGCTTCGCCGAGCGGGATGTCGGCCGGCTTGTCGGCAAGTGTCTGGTCGAGTTGCGGCTGGTCTATCAGGCCGAGGTCGATCAAGGATTCGCCGATGCGCAGCACCGGTGCGCTCTGCTGCGCATCGAGCGCCTGCAGCAGCGCGTTCAGGTCCGAGATGCCGGTCGAGGTGCCACCGGTCGGGGCGATGCCGGACGAGGCGACGTCGGGCGAATCCAGCGGGCCGACATCGAAGCGCCGGTATGCCGACTGCGGTATGAAGCTGCGCGTGATCGATGCGAACGCGTCGGTCGACGGGAACAGGAACAGGCCGTCGCGCGTCGCGCTGATCCCGGCGGTCACGCCCGAATAGACGGCTTGTGCTGCACCCGTCCACTCGACCGAGAAAGTGCAGTCGCCGGGCTCGTCGGGCCGCCACACCGGACCGGAAGGACGCGCCGTTCCGGTCAGCAGCACCGGCTCGGTGAGCGTCAGAGAACGGATTCGCGTGAAGCTGAGTTCGACTGCAGCGCCTTGCGCGTGCGCACGGAACTGCAGCGTCGCCGAGTCGAGATCGAAGGCCACCAATTCGCCTTCGATGGACGACCCGCCGGCGGTTTCGATGCGGCAGCGCTGGGCACAGTCGTCGGCAGGCCAACGGGCACGCCCGAGCAATGCAGACGGCCGCGGCCAGCGCTGCAGGTCGACGGCCAGCAGGTCGATCACGGGGAACTGCAGCGGGGTCGGGTCGGGCATTGCTCATGGTACCCGCGTGCGCCGCGCGACCTGCCGCTGCTTTCCGTACAGCGCACAGGGCCGAAGCTTCGCGGCTCGGCTACATCAGGTCGCCGCTGTAGCGGTTGGCCTTCTCGACCACCTTGCTCGCGTAGCCCGGCGCCATCAGGCCCCAAAGCACGAAGTTGTTCACCAGCCGTGGCATCAGCGGCAGCGGGCGCGGCACGTCGACGATCAGCACCACGCGCGGTTCGCGGCTGTGGTTCACGACCTCGTGCGGCCAGGAGTCGTCGAACATCACGCCCTCGCCCTCTTTCCACACGTAGGGGCGGCCTGCAACCCGGATCAGCGGCGGCTCATCGCGGGGCACGCGCACGCCGAGGTGATAGCGCAGGTAGCCGACATATGGCCCGTCGTGCAGCGGCACCGACTTGCCGGGATCGAGCACCGAGAAGAACGCCTGCAGGATGCCGGGCACGCGCGCCAGCGCCGTACAGGTGGCCGGGCACATCGCGCGGTTGCGCTCGGGCCGGTGGCCGAGCAACTCGAGCATGAACACGTTCCAGTTGCCCGCGGTCGACGACGAGATCTCGGTCGCCGGCGGGTTCACCTCGTGATAGCGCGGCATCGCGACGCGCTGATCGAAAAGCGCGTCGAGCTCGGCGCGGATCTGCGGGTAGGCGCGCTCGAGTTCGCGAAGCTGCGGGCAAACCTCATCGATGTCGAAGTAGACCGGGCGCCGATCCCAGCCGACGTAGCGCAGCAGGAAGCGATTGATCGCGTTCTTGAAGCCGTGGTAGTCCATCGACAGACGAAGCAAAGGGGGCGGCGTTCAGCCCCCGGGTGGCTGGCCGTTCGACGCCGTGACGCCACCGTCCACCGGCATGTTCACGCCGTTGACGAAACGGGCGTCGTCGCTGGCCAAAAAGGCGACGACGGCGGCGATGTCGGCAGGCTCGGCGACACGGCCGAGCGGCAGGCGCTCCATGAACTTTTCCATCAGTGGCGCGTCCTGCAGCATGTCGTTCGTCATGCCGCTTCGCGTGAGCGAGGGGCAGACCGAGTTCGTGCGAACGCCGCGGCGGCCGTAGTCGAGCGCGAGCGAGCGCGTGAGGTTCACGACACCGCCCTTCGCGGCGTTGTAGGCGCACATGTCCCAGTCGGCCGCCAGGCCCGAGACCGACGCCGTGTTGACGATGCACCCGCCGTGCTTGAGCAGCTCCGGCATGGCTGCGCGACAACCGTAAAAGACGCCGCTCAGGTCGACGTTCAGGGCGCGCTGCCAGTCGTCGATCGACACGTCCTCGACGTTGCCGGCGGGCGCCACGCCGGCGTTGTTGACGAGCACGTCGAGACGGCCGAAGCGCTCGACGGCAGCCGCCACCAGGGCCCTGACCTGATCGAAGTCGGACACGTCCGCGGGGTGACTCAGCGTGCGCGCTCCAGGCAGGCTCGCGCAGAGATCGCGCAGCGCGGCTTCGTCGGTGTCACAGGCGACGACGTTCGCGCCTTCCTGCGAAAAACGCTCCACGACGCCTCGCCCGATGCCCGAGGCCGCGCCGGTGACGACGACCGTCTTGTTGTCGAATCGATTCATGCAAGCCTCGAAGATTTGGCTGTCAATTTATCGATCCCGACACCGCAGCGCTGTAGGAAAAAGTCATGCGGCGCCGTGAGTCGGCGCCCCTTGACGTCGCGTTGACCTACAGCGGCGTCAGGTGTTGGTCGACTGCGCGGCGCCACGCCGTGGCGCAACATGACTGAGCCGAATCCCTCGGGCAACGACGCCCGACGGCGCACACCCACATCGCAAGGAAACACACATGAACATCCTGATGGTTCTCACCTCACACGACCAACTCGGCGACACCGGCAAGAAGACCGGCTTCTGGCTCGAGGAGTTCGCAGCGCCCTACTACGCGTTCAAGGACGCCGGCGCGAAGATCACGCTCGCATCGCCCAAGGGCGGCCAGCCGCCGCTCGACCCGAAGAGCGACGAGGCCGACTCGCAGACCGACGCGACCCGCCGCTTCAAGTCCGACGACGCCGCCCAGGCCGAGCTCTCGCACACCGTGAAGCTGTCGAGCGTGCAGGCGAATCAATTCGACGCGGTCTTCTATCCCGGCGGCCACGGCCCGCTGTGGGACCTGGCGAACGACAAGGACTCCATCCGGCTGATCGAAACCATGGCCGCCAGCGGCAAGGTCGTGGCCGCCGTGTGCCACGCACCCGGCGTGCTGTGGGCCGCGAAAGGCGCCGACGGCGCATCGTTCGTGAAAGGCCGCAAGGTGACGGGATTCACCAACAGCGAGGAAGAAGCGGCGCAGTTGACGAAGGTGGTTCCGTTCCTCGTCGAAGACAAGCTGGTCGACAACGGCGGCGTCTACAGCAAGGGCAAGGACTGGCAAGCCTTCGTCGTGACGGACGGCAAGCTCGTGACCGGGCAGAACCCAGCCTCGTCTGAGCCGGCGGCGAAAGCGGTGCTGGCGCTGTTGGGCAGCTGAATCCAGCGCGCTCGCCGCGCCCTGTTCACGAATCTTCTCCGCGAACGCGGGGAGTTGTCTGACATATTGTCCGGATTCGAGTCACCTGGAATGGCGATGTCACTACACTGAGCGCTTCTGAAATTCATCGCCTTCGCGCCGGCGCCGGGGCGATCAGCGCGATGAACGAATCACTGCTCCTGCTGGATGGCGCCGGCTCGTTGCCAGACAAGATCTACACCCGGGTGGTCGAGGCCATCTTGCGAGGCGACTTTTCTCCCTCGCGCAAGCTGCCCACCGAGGGCGTGCTGGCCGACCGCTTCGGCGTGTCTCGGCCGACGGTTCGCGAAGCCCTTTCACGGCTGCGATCGGACGGCGTCGTCGAATCCAGGCGTGGGGCCGGCAGCTACGTCGTGCGCCTGCCGGGGCCGCCCGTGCCGATCGCCACGCCCATCAAGAGCCTTGCCGACATCGAGCGCTACTACGCATTTCGCACCTGTGTGGAATCGGGCGCGGCCGCTGCGGCGGCCGAGTTCCGCGACGCCGCCGACCTGGAAGCGATACGGGGAGGCTACGAGGCACTGAGCACGGCGATGGAGGGCGGTCACTCCGGCATCGAGGAAGACGTGCGCTTCCATCTCGCGATCGCCCGCGCCTCGCACAACCCTTTTTTCGTCGCCAGCGTCGAGACCGGGGTGGCGCCGATCCGGCAGTTCGTCGAACTCGCGCGCAGCGTGACGGGCAAGAAGACGCTGGAGCGAGTCCGGACGGTCCAGGCCGAGCATCTCGCGATCGTCGAGGCCATCGCGCGCCGATCGCCCGGCGATGCCGCGGAGGCCATTGCCACGCACATCCGCAATGCACGGCGCCGGATTTTCGAGGGCACGCCCGTGCCCTGAAGCGACGCAGGGCGACACCGTCGCAAAGTTGCTTGACAACTTATTCGATGATCAGACAATGTTTTCACGAGCCGCCGATCCATGGCGGACATCGATGGAGACATTCATGGCATTTCGGACCCAGCCCAGCGCGGCCCTGCTCTCTCTCGCCGCCAGCGGCCTCGGCAACGCGCCAGCCTCGAACCGGCGGCGCTTTCTGATCGGCACCGGCGCGCTCCTCGGTTCGACCGCGCTGGCAGGCCTGCCCGGCTGCGGCGGTGGCGGCGACGACGACGGCGACCCGATCTGGGGGCCGCAGGGCGCGGCCACGTCGATCATCCTGTCGCTGCAGGGCGTGTCGCAGCAATCGTTCCCGCCGAACGACTTCCCGGTGACGTCATACGGCGCGCAGACCTGCACCGTGGCGCCGACCGCCAGCCCCTACACCGATGCCACGAAGTCGCCCCTGAGCACCGGAGCCGACCGTACCCAGGCCGCGGGGTCGTTCGATTCGCGGCCGGCGTTCCTGGCCGCGATCGTGGCCTGCAATGCCGCCGGCGGCGGGCGTGTCGTCGTGCCGGCAGGCAACTGGTACTGCGCCGGGCCGATCGTGCTGCTGAGCAATGTCAACTTCCACCTCGGTGCGAACTGCACGATCTACTTCAGCCCCTCGCCGGCCGACTACGCAAAGGACGGGCCGGTCAACTGCCAGGCCAACGGCAATCTGTACCACTCGCGCTGGCAGGCCAACGATTGCCTGAACTTCGGTGCGCCGGTCTATGCCTACCAGCAGAACAACATCGCCCTGACCGGCGAGGGCGACACCTCGATCCTGAACGGTCAGGCGATGACGCCGTTCGCCGGGAGCGGCAACACCAGCACCTGCTGGTGGACCTACAAGGGCACGACCGGCGCCTACGGCTACGTCGGCTCGGCCACGCCGTCGCAGGCCTATACCAACCCGAAGAACATCGACCTCAAGCTCGCCGCACCCGGCATCGACGCGGGGCTGTACGCCTTGCTCACCAACCCGGTCACGCCGTGGCAGCAGGACCAGAACTACCTGCCCGCACTCTCCGAAGCGGGTGTGCCGGTCAGCCAGCGGATCTTCGGGCTGGGCCACTACCTGCGGCCCAGCATGGTGGAGTTCATCGCCTGCACGAACGTGTTGATGGAGAACTACCAGACCAACAACACGCCGTTCTGGCAACACCACCCCACCGACTGCCAGAACGTCGTGATCCGGGGCGTGCGCGTCGACAGCATCGGCCCCAACAACGACGGCTTCGATCCCGACGCGTGCAGCGTCGTGCTGTGCGAGAACATGACCTTCAACACCGGCGACGACTGCATCGCGATCAAGTCCGGCAAGAACCTGGACACGCTGTACGGCCCGGCCAGCAAGCTCGTGGTGCAGAACTGCACGATGAACAGCGGGCACGGCGGCATCACATTGGGCAGCGAGATGGCCGCGGGCATCGAGCAGGTGTATGCACGCAACCTCGTGATGCTGAACCAGAACTGGGCCACCAACTCGCTGAACATCGCGATCCGCATCAAGACGAACATGAACCGCGGCGGCTACGTGAAAGACTTCTATGTCGACAACGTGACCCTGCCCAACGGCGTGAGCCTCGCCGGCGCCGGCTACGGCAGTTCGCTGCTGACGGGCAGCCCGATCAACGCGACGGTGCCGATCGGCGTGGCCACGGCCGCGGGCTCGAACCCTTCGGCCTCGCAGGGCGGCGTCATCACCTTCGACTGCGACTACCAGCCGAGCAAGGACGCCATCCGCACCCGGCCCGCACTCGTGCAGAACATCAACATCTCGAACGTCAAGGTCGGCAACGTCACGCTGGCAGGCATCACCGCCTCGTGCTTCCAGGCCATCGTCGCGCAGGGGCCGGTGGCTTTCGACTACAACGGCCCGGCGCCGACACCGGTCGTCCCGGCGATCGCCGGCGTCACCATCACGAACTGCGATTTCGGAACGCCGGTCGCGACCGGGCCGGCCAGCGCCGGCACGCCCGGCCCCATCTACGCCTACAACGTGCACGACATCGTGCTCGCCAACGTGACGATCGCCGGAGCGGTCTACAACACGACGGTCACGGACCCGCGCTGAGGCCTTCCGGGCACGTAATATGACGATTGTCATATTGTGTGCTAACGTGCGTGCGTGCCC
>Ga0209583_10000414_pt1 | contig 13314 bp, 17 predicted proteins | sample Str014_FD_187201 | JGI IMG/M metagenome (GOLD analysis project Ga0209583, IMG submission 187201) | Freshwater sediment microbial communities in response to fracking from Pennsylvania, USA - Straight Creek_MetaG_SC_2014 (SPAdes) (version 2) | ecosystem: Environmental > Aquatic > Freshwater >... | reverse complement strand
AAAAGGCACACAGGGCCTGAGCTTTGGCGCGCAGGAACGCAAGATGGGCTGGAACTGTCAACCAACCGCGCAAGTGAATCTCGACAATGCCCGCGTGCCTGTCAGCAACTTGCTGGGCGAAGAAGGACGCGGCTTCACCTATGCCATGGCGGGCCTGGACAGTGGCCGATTGAATATCTCCGCCGCATCACTGGGCGGAGCACAGGCCGCTTTGGATAAAGCCATTGCCTATATGCATGAGCGCAAGGCTTTTGGGCAACGGCTCGACCAATTTCAGGCTTTGCAATTTCGTCTCGCTGACATGGAAACCAAATTGCAGGCGGCGCGGGCCTTGCTGTGGCAGGCGGCGTGGAAACTGGAGAATGCCGAACCAGACGCCACCAAGTTTTGCGCCATGGCCAAGAAATTTGTGACTGACAGCGCGTTTGAAGTGGCCAATGACGCGCTGCAACTGCACGGTGGCTATGGCTATCTGCAAGACTTCGGCATCGAAAAGATTGTGCGCGATTTGCGCGTGCACCAGATTCTGGAAGGGTCCAATGAAATCATGCGACTGATCATTGCGCGCAGTCTGCTGGAGAAATGACTGTGAGTGAAATTTCAATTCGCGTTGAGGGCAGCGCCGGGCGCATCACGCTCAATCGCCCGCAGGTTTTGAATGCGCTGTCTTATACGCAGATTCAAAAAATGATTCCGGCACTCAGGGCCTGGGCCACCGATCCTGCTGTCAAGCTGGTGGTGATTGACGCTGTTGGCGGCAAGTCATTTTGTTCAGGCGGGGATATTCAGGCGATTTACCGCGACGGCAAAACCAGGCCGCAGGATGGGCGCACCTTCTGGCGTGAAGAATATGCGATGAATGCTTTCATCCGCCATTATCCCAAGCCCTATGTGGCTTTGATGGATGGCTTCGTGATTGGCGGCGGCATTGGCATTTCGGCACTTGGCTCGCACCGTATCGTCACTGAAAAATCCATGGTGCTGATGCCGGAGACTTCTATTGGCTTCATGCCGGATGTGGGCGGCACGCGAATCTTGGCCGATGCACCGGGTTACACGGGATTTTATCTCGGCATCACATCAATGCGAATGAACGCGGCTGACGCCATCTATGCCGGATTTGCTGATAGTTTTGTGCCTCTTGCTGCGCTGCCTGAATTGAGCGCGGCGCTGAATGACGGCGATGTGAAGGTGATTGCGCAATTTGCCCAAAGCCCGCATCATTCCAAGCTTGCTGAACACCGCACCTTGATTGACCAGCACTTCAGCAAGGCTTCATTGCTAGAGATTTTGGCATCGCTGGAAGCGGGTAGCAGTGATTGGGAAATGGAAACACTGGCGGCGTTGCGGCGGGTTAGCCCCTTTGCTGCTTGCGCGACCTTTGCCGCGCTGACGCAATTGCGCAAGACCCGTGACATTGAATCCGCACTCACGCTGGAATTTCGTTACGCTTACCGCAGCCTTGAGGGCACGGATTTCTATGAAGGCATTCGCGCCGCTGTGATCGACAAAGACAAAAGCCCAAAGTGGAATCCAGCGCGGATTGAGGATGTTGATCCGGCTTCTGTGGCCGCTGTGCTCAGCACTTTAGGCGAGCAAGAATGGAGAAACATATTATGACAGGCAATGTGGCGTTCATTGGCCTTGGGCATATGGGCCTGCCCATGGCGATCAATCTGCACAAGGCGGGCTTGGCAATTGTGGGCCATGATGTGGTGCCTGCTGCCAGAGAGGCCGCCAAGGCCGCTGGTCTTGCTATGGCTGAGAGCATTGAACAGGCCGTGGGTGATGCCTCCACCATCATCACCATGCTGCCCAATGGAGCGATCTTGCGCGATGTGGTTTCACGCATCGCTGGCGTTGTGAACAAGGATGCATTGCTGATTGATTGTTCCACCATCGACATTGAAAGCGCGCGCTGGATGCATGCTGAAGCGGCGGCTCACCATTTCGCTTCCGTTGATGCGCCTGTGTCTGGCGGCATCACCGGGGCTGCGGCTGGCACACTCACTTTCATGTGCGGCGGCGAGGCTGATGCCATGGCGCGGGCCAAGCCGCTGCTGGAAAAAATGGGTAAGCGCATTGTGGAATGCGGCGGCGCTGGGGCGGGCCAGGCGGCCAAGATTTGCAACAACATGGTGCTGGGCATTTCCATGATCGGCGTTTGCGAGGCTTTCAATTTGGCTGATGGATTAGGCCTCAGCCGTCAGGCGATGTTTGATGTGGTGTCATCCTCATCCGGCTCATGCTGGTCGATCAATAATTATTGCCCGGTGCCCGGCGTTGGGCCGCAGTCACCCGCCGATAATAATTACGTGCCAGGCTTTGCCGCAGCGCTGATGCTGAAGGATTTGAAGCTGTCGCAAGATGCGGCAACAGCTGCACATACCGCCACACCGTTGGGGTTGCACGCCACCGAGCTTTATCAAAAGTTTGTGGATGCGGGCGGCGGGGCGATGGATTTTTCCGCGATGATTGAAAACCTGCGCGGTTTGAAGCGGGAGGCGATGTAATGGCTGCAGCAGTTTTATACGAACGCAGAGGCCGCGTGGTGATTGCCACACTCAACCGGCCCGAAGCGCTGAACGCGTTGAATGCAGAGATCATGAATTCACTGGCAATGGAATTGGGCGCGCTGGATACCGATCCTGATATTGGCTGTTTTGTGGTCACAGGTTCGGCCAAGGCCTTTGCGGCGGGCGCGGATATCAAACAGATGGTGGATTTCAGCTATGGTGAAATCATGCGGCGTGATTGGTTTGGCAAATGGGAAGCCTTTGCCAATTTGCGCACGCCGATCGTTGCTGCCGTTTCCGGGTTTGCGCTGGGCGGGGGCTGTGAGCTGGCCATGATGTGCGATGTGGTGATTGCCTCCACCACCGCAAAATTCGGCCAGCCGGAAATCAAGCTGGGGGTCATTCCCGGCATGGGTGGCTCACAGCGCCTCACCAAAGCCATCGGCAAGGCCAAGGCCTCTGACATGGTGCTCACCGGGCGGATGATGGATGCTGAAGAGGCTGAGCGTTCGGGGCTGGTTTCGCGCGTGGTGTCACCAGAGAAACTGATGGATGAAGCTTTGGCCGTGGCCGAAGCCATTGCTGCGCAAGGAAAACTTGCCGCACTTTCTGCCAAGGAGGCCATACGCGCCAGTTTTGAGACACCACTTGCCGAAGGTTTGCGGTTTGAGAAGCGCGCCTTTCATGCGCTGTTCTCAACCGAAGACCAGAAAGAGGGCATGCAGGCTTTCATTGCAAAGCGCCCTGCCCAGTTTAAAGGAAAATAACATGCTTGGCCTGATGCAAACCCGCCCTCTACTTGTATCGTCTCTCATTGACCATGCCGCCAAGCAGCATGGCGACACCGAGGTGATCTCGCGCGGGGTGGACAAGAAGATCTTGCGCACCGATTGGGCAACCACGGGCGCGCGCGCCAAGCGCTTAGCCAAGGCGCTCATTCGCGCTGGTGTTGTGCGCGGTGATTGCGTTGCTTCGCTCGCTTGGAACACCCACCGCCATCTGGAATATTATTATGGCGTGGCTGGCATGGGGGCCATTTGCCACACAATCAACCCGCGTCTGTTCCTGGAACAAATTCAATTCATCGTTGAACACGCCCAAGATAAATTGATTTTCTTTGACGTGAATTTGCTGGAACTGGTGCAGAAGATTTCGGCGGTTCATCCCGTGGTGAAATTTGTGGCGATGGGTGAATTGCCAGCAGGGCATGGCCTGAAGCATTGCATGTCTTACGAAGACATGCTGGCGGCGGAGACTGATGATTATGAATGGCAGCTGTTTGATGAAAACACGGCTTCTGGCCTGTGTTACACCAGCGGCACGACGGGCAACCCAAAGGGGGTGCTTTATTCCAACCGCTCCGTGGTTTTGCATTCCTACGCTGGCTGTATGCCGGATAGTTTCAATATCTCTGCGGCTGATGTGGTTCTGCCCGGCTCATCGATGTATCACGCCAATGCTTGGGGCATTCCGCATGCTGCCACTTTGGCCGGGTCCAAAATGGTTTTGCCTGGCCCGGCGCTCGATGGTGAAAGCATTGTGGATTTGATTGAGCAAGAGGCGGTGACACTTTCATCAGGTGTGCCAACAGTTTGGTCTGGCGTGATGCAATATCTGGAAAAATCTGGCCGCACATTAAAGACATTGCGGCGTTTGATCGTGGCGGGTTCGGCCTGCCCGCCCTCACTGATGCGCTATTTCGCCGATCAGCACGGCACCGACGTGGTGCAGATGTGGGGCATGACCGAGACTAGCCCGCTTGGCACCATGAACATCGCCAAAGCCAAACATGCTTCGCTGCCGCCGGAAAAATTGGCCGAAGTGCGCGAGAAGCAGGGGCGCGCAGTGTTTGGCCTTGAAATGAAAATCGTTGACGATAACAAAAAGCCCCTGCCCCATGACGGCGTGGCTTATGGTGATTTCATGGTGCGCGGCTGGTGGGTGACTGAGCAATATTACAAGCTCAGCCTCAAAGCCATTGATGAAGAAGGCTGGTTTCACACCGGTGACGTTGCCACCATTGACCCCGATGGCTTCATGCGCATCACGGACCGCAGCAAGGATGTAATCAAATCTGGCGGTGAATGGATATCTTCAATTGATTTGGAAAACGCCGCAGTGGCCCACCCTGCTGTGGTTGAAGCCGCAGTCATTGGCGTGCACCACCCAAAGTGGGAAGAGCGGCCCTTGTTGTTGTTGCACCTCAAAGAAGGCATGAGCATTTCAAAGGATGAAATGAATGACTTCCTCAAGGACAAAGTTGTGAAATGGTGGTTGCCCGATGATGTGGTGCAAGTAAAAGAGATTCCGCACACTGCAACTGGCAAGATTCTCAAAACCAAATTGCGTGAAGATTTTAAGAACCACTTTATGGAACGGAAGTAGATTCATTGTCGTTGACCGTCACCCCTGCAAAGGCAGGGGCCCAGCTTCTTCGGCCTCGTGCTCCTGAAAAGAAGCTGGATCCCCGCCTTTGCGGGGATGACGGACGTCTGGGGCTGAAATGAAAGTTTGAACCATGGCACTTAAAAAAGACGCGACCCTTCTTCCCATCGGCATTCTTGGTTGCGGGCCGATTGCGCAATTTGCACATTTTGAATCGGTGCAAAAGGGCCACAACACCCGCCTTGCGGCGGTGTGTGACCGAGATGAAGGCTTGGCCAAACATTTTGGCTCGTTCTATGACGCCGAGAAAATCTATACTGATTATGACGCGATGTTGGCTGACCCCCATGTGAAGGCTGTGATCATCGCCACGTCTGACGCATTCCATGTTCCCGCCGCGCGCAAAGCTTTGGCTGCGGGCAAGCATGTGTTCTGCGAAAAACCCATTGGGCTTTCGGTGGAGGAAGTGGAAGAGTTGGCTGCGGATGTGAAACGCACCGGCCTCACTTTACAAGTTGGGCACATGTTGCGCTTTGATCCTGGCATTGAGGCGGCCCATGATTTTGTGACCCATGAGATGGGGCAGTTGTTGGCGCTGAAGGCCTGGTATTGCGATTCAACGCATCGTTATACGATGACAGATTCGGTGCAGCCCTTGGCGCGCCTTGGGGCCAATGCGCTAAAGCCTATGGGCAACCCCAAGGCTGATTTGCAGCGTTATAACATGCTCGCCCATGGCAGCCATCTTGTTGATTTAGCACGCTTTCTGGGCGGCCCGATCAATGCGGTATCAGCGCGCATTGTGGAACGCTTTGGCGCGATGTGCTGGTTTGTTGATGTGGATTTTGAAAACGGCGCGCTGGGCCATCTTGATCTCACGGTTGCCATTCGTGGCGATTGGCATGAAGGTTTTCAGCTTTACGGCCAACATGGCAGCGCCACCGGAAAAATTTTGAACCCTTGGTATTACAAGGCCAGCGAAGTTGATATTTTTCACGAGGCCACTGCAACTACAACCCGCGCACTTGGCGCTGACGGGCATTTCTATCGCCGCCAGATTGAGGGCTTTGCTGATGTGGTTTTGAACGGTGCAAAATCACGCGGTGCATTTATTGAAGACGGCCTTGCCTCTATTCGCGCCATGGTGGCCATTGCGCAATCAGTGCGGACGAAGAAATCAGTCGCGCTCAAAGATGTGAGCGGGCCTTTGTGATGATTGCTGGCATATTCTCACGCACCTATGCGGCCAAAGGTGAAGCAGTTTTTGCAGCCATCAAGGCAGATGATTTTTCTGCCGCGCAGTTGAATTTATCTTCGCTCGGTTTGGAAAGTTTGCCTGCAGCGTTGCCTGAAGAACTTTTGCTGAAGGCCAAGGCCGACGCGGCGCGGCATGGTGTGCAACTGGTCGGGCTGTCTGGCACCTACAACATGGCGCATCCGGACGCTGCTTACCGCGCAGCCCAGCGGGGCAAGTTTGCCAATGTGTTGCGTGCGGCGCGCGTGATGGGCATTGGCGTGGTTACGCTGTGCACTGGCTCACGTGATCCAAACAATATGTGGGCGCATCATGCGGAAAATAATTCGGCTGAGGCATGGCGCGATTTTCGCGCAGAGCTTGATGCCGTTTTGAAAATGGCAGATGGCTTGGTTCTGGCGATAGAGCCAGAGCCTGGCAATGTGGTGCGCGATGCCAAGGTGGCGCGGGCCTTGCTGGATGATGTGAAATCGCCCCAGCTGAAAATCATTCTTGATGCTGCAAATTTGTTGTCACCCGAAGCTCTGCCGCGCCAGCACGACATAATGGCGGAAGCTTTCGAACTGTTGGGCGCGGACGTGGTGCAGGCCCATGCCAAGGATATTGACGCACAGGGCCGCGTTGTGGCGCCGGGCCGAGGCGTTGTTGATCTTGTGACCTTTGTGGCGGGCCTGAAGCGGGCTGCATTCATGGGGCCATTGGTGGCGCATGGATTTGAGGAAGCTGACGCAAAAGCCGCTGGCATTTATCTCAACAGATTGCTGGTCTAAACCATGTCAAAACACATCGCGCTCGTAACCTATCTGGTGCGAGATTATGACGAAGCCATTGCTTGGTTCAAAACGGCTTTAGGATTCAGGCTCTTTGAAGATTCTGATCTGGGGTCGGGCAAACGCTGGGTTGTTGTCGGGCCTGACACGGCGAACGGTGCGCGGTTTTTGTTGGCCAAGGCTGCGCTGCCTGAACAGAAAACAGAAATTGGAAAAGCCGCAGGTGGCCGCGTGGCTTTCTTTCTGCACACGGATGATTTTCAGCGCGACTATAAAACGATGCTCTCTGCGGGCGTTCACTTTATCGAAACGCCGCGCCACGAAGCTTATGGCACGGTCGCCGTATTTGAAGACATCTACGGCAACCGCTGGGATTTATTGCAGTTATTGAAATGAGATTTAGGCAGCGACAGCCAAGTCTTTCTCAATTCTGGTGATCTCGTCTTTCACCCGAAGTTTTCGTCGCTTGATCTCGGCGACAATGGAATCAGTAACGCCTGGATGCGCCAAAGCATCCGCCAATTCCTTTTCCAAGGCGTGGTGTTTCATAATCAATTCATTCAAGTGGTTTTTTAGGCTCATTCCAATCTCCCTAGTCAGGTCACATTAGAAATCAGGCAAATCACGACACGTCGTGATGACAAAAGGATGACATAGATCAAGCCTCTTGTCGAACATGAAACGCAGGCCTAGAGCATTAATTTAAACCCCTTTGGCTAGTATGGTTTCGTTTTCCTTATGGACAATCTGCAGGAAGTTCAGATCCGCTCAAAATTGCACGCGCTCTATGAGCAGCACCGCGATCTGGACGACGCAATCAACGTGTTCGAGCAGTCTGGCAGGGCTGATCCGTTGCAGTTACAGCGGCTCAAAAAGATGAAACTTGGCATCAAAGATCAAATTGCCAAATACGAAAATCTGTTACTGCCAGATATCATCGCATAAGGACCAATCTGTTGAAACCACAAGTCGCAATCATCTTAGGCAGCCAATCTGATTGGGCCACAATGAAACATGCTGGTGAAACTTTAACAGCGCTGGGCATTGCCCATGAAGCCAAGATCATTTCGGCGCACCGCACACCAGAGCGCATGTATGAATTTGCCAAGGGTGCCAAAAAGGCTGGCCTGAAGGTGATCATCGCGGGCGCAGGTGGTGCTGCACATTTGCCGGGGATGACGGCTTCACTCACCACGCTGCCGGTTTTTGGCGTGCCTGTGGAATCCAAAGCCTTGTCAGGGCAGGATTCGTTGCTTTCGATTGTGCAGATGCCAGGCGGCATTCCCGTGGGCACGCTGGCCATTGGCAAAGCTGGCGCCATCAATGCCGCTTTGTTGGCCGCGCGGGTTTTGGCTTTGCAAGATGAGGCCTTGGCCTTGCGGCTTGAAGAGTGGGGGTCAAAACAGACAGACTCCGTGGCCTTGCTGCCGAAAGATGACGCTTGATGAATTCACTTTCTCCGGGTTCAACCATCGGCATTCTGGGTGGCGGACAGCTTGCGCGCATGTTGGCATTGGCTGCGGCACGGCTGGGGCTGAAGTGTCATATCTTCGCGCCGGAAGTGGATAGCCCGGCCTTTGCGGTTTCGGCCGCGCACACCATTGCAGATTACCGCGATGAGACAGCGCTGGCTGCATTTGCTTCTGCTGTGCAGGTTGTGACCTATGAATTTGAGAATGTGCCCGTTGAAGCCGTGCGGTTTCTTGAAACCCTGGTTGTGGTGCGCCCCGGCTCACGGCCCTTGGCCGTGGCGCAAGACCGTTTGAATGAAAAATCCCTAGCGCGTGAACTTGGAGCGCTGACCGCGGATTTCCGTGCGGTGTTCAATTTTGAAGAGTTGCAAAAGGCCGCCAAAGATATTGGCCTACCTGCCATCTTAAAAACAATCCGCATGGGTTATGATGGAAAGGGCCAGGCGCGCATTGCAAGCGAGGCGGATTTGCTTCCCGCCTTTGCCGCAATGAAAGGCGCGCCAGCGATTCTTGAAAGCTTTGTGCATTTTGAACAAGAAATTTCAGTGATTTGTGCGCGCGGGGCCGATGGGCAATTTGCGGCCTATGACGCGCCTGAAAATGTGCACCGCGATCACATCCTGCATACTTCAACTGTTCCTGCGGCCTTGGATGAAATGCTGGCCACCGAGGCCATCTTCGTGGCCCAGCGCATGGCTGAGGCTTTGGACTATGTGGGCGTGATGGCGGTTGAATTTTTTGTGGGCGGCGATGTGCTTTATGTGAATGAGATTGCGCCGCGGGTGCATAATTCTGGCCATTGGACCATGGATGCCTGCCTGATCAGCCAGTTTGAGCAACATATTCGCGCTGTCGCTGGTTGGCCGCTTGGCTCTACCCAGCGCCACAGTGACGTCGTAATGACCAATCTTTTGGGCGATGAATCAGCAGCTTGGGCCGATTTGGCCGCCCAACCGCATGTGGGATTGCATCTCTACGGCAAAGGCGATGCACGGCCCGGGCGTAAAATGGGGCATTTCAACAAGATCAGGCCTCGACAGGCCTAATTGCTTGTGTTAGGACGCGCCATCTTTCGGGCCTTGAATGGCTCATTTAACAATTTTAACCGCTTCTAAAAGTTCGAGGTTCGCTTGCAAGTTATCGTTCGTGACAACAATGTTGATCAGGCACTGAAAGTGCTCAAGAAGAAGATGCAACGTGAAGGCATCTTCCGTGAAATGAAGCTGCGTGGCGCATTTGAAAAGCCATCGGAAAAGAAGGCGCGTGAGGCTGCTGAAGCCATTCGCCGCGCCCGCAAGCTGGCCCGCAAGAAGTTGCAACGTGAAGGCCTGTTGCCACCACCCAAGAAGATTGAAAAGCCGAAGAAGTTTGGCAGCGGTGGCGGCGGTTCAGCGTTCTAATATTTGCTGTTCTGAATTTCTAAAGACCGCTGGCGCAAGTCAGCGGTTTTTGTTTGTGGGGATTGTGGGCGCTGGTTAGTCGACTTGCAGCGCGTCTGTCAGCGTCTTGTCCACCGCGCCATTCATGTCCATGCCATTATCCATCTCATATTTGAGAATCGCGGCACGGGTTTCGGCGCTGATATGGCCATCCATTTTCTTGATCTTGTAGCCAAGGCCCGCGAGGGCGACTTGCACCTTCTTCACAGACACTTCTTTGGCTTTGGTGGCAGCGGCGGCTTCCGCTGCGGCCTTTTCATAGATGACCGTGGTTTGCGGCTTGGGGGCTGCAACCACCTCAGCCGTTGTTGGCGCTATGGATCCGGTAAATTGCGCTGCAGCCTGCACCTTGTGAGTGAATTTCATGTGGTTGACCAGCTCTGGCGTGGCAACACCATTTTGAGGCAACCCGTTGAGTTGCTGATATGACGCAATGGCCTGCTTCGTGCTCTGGCCATTCACCCCGTCAATGGGCCCATTGTAAACGCCAAGCGCCAGCATCTCACGTTGGGCTTGCTGGATCATCGGGTCATATTTCAACACCACAAGGTCACCTGTGGCGGCGGCTGTTGCTGTGGCGAGGCCAGCCATTTGCGGGTGCTTTTGGTGGATGAGAGCGTTCCAGGCAATGGCGCTGCTCAAAGTGGCGGCGGCAAGTAAAAGCACAGCTGAAACAGGTTTCAGCTTCCAGCCATCATCCATAATCACGTCTTTAACCCGGGCCACCGGCACCCCCAAACAAACTTCAGCGCAAATTGCCCTTCCAAAGTTAACAGGTGGCTAATCAAACCACTGGGATTTTCAGCAAGTTTAAATCAAATACGCTATATTGGTAGAACTGGGTTGTAAGCCATTTGGAATATGGTTCTGGGCGGAAGTCCAATCACGGAATGTGTATGCGTCATGGGTTTGTTTCGTAAAGCGGTACTCTTGGGGGGCATTCTCTATGCTCTGCCCTCTCCGCCTGCCACAGAAGATGTGGCGGCTGAGCCGTCTTTGCAAGCCTCAACCTTTGCCACTTTCTCTGCGGCAACGGAGACAATGGCTGATGCCCGCAGTTTCTGTGCCAGGCGCCCCCAAGTTTGTGTAACCGGGATTTACCTCTACTCAAAAGTTGAAGCCAAGGCGAAATACACAGCCAAAATTGCCTATGAATGGGCCAACCCACCCGGTGGCGGTGCAGCCCCGGTGGTTGCCGTGCGGGCCAAGCCCGGCCAAGCACAGTTGCGACTGGCAACACTGACGGATGCCAAGCCCAACAGGATTGAAGACCTGTTGCGTGAGCCAGAATAACAATCATCCGTTGTCATTGTTGGCGGCAATGACTAAGTCCTGCGCATGTCTCAAACTTTCGCTGATCTCATTTCCGATTTTGAATTGCTGGATGATTGGGAAGATCGCTATCGCCATCTGATTGAGCTTGGCCGCGCCCTCCCCCCCATGAATGACGCATTGAAAACACCAGCGACGAAAGTTTCAGGCTGTGCATCCCAAGTGTGGATTCACAGCACGGTGGACAAAGATGCAAAGCTGAAACTGGTGGGTGACAGCGATGCTTTGATTGTGAAGGGCCTCATTGCGGTGGTGTTTTTGATGTTTGACGGACTTTCCGCCAAAGACATCGTTGCCTATGATGCGCTGGGTGCCTTTGCCCAACTTGGGTTGAAAGAGCACCTGACGCCACAACGCTCCAACGGCTTGGCCTCCATGGTCAAGCGCATCAAGGCAGATGCGGCAGTGGTTCAAGATTCAGTGGCAGGAATCGCCGGGCGATAATCATCCATCGCCCAATGTGAAATGGCATTGCGATCTTTGGGCCTGTGTGACGATAACAATCCATAGTGCCGCGCCAGCCTTGTCAAACCCAGTGCCAAAACCGCCTTGCCAGAGCGCTGCGGAAGATTGAGTGCGGCTTCGGCGGCCTCAAAACCCGACACCAAACAACAAACTTGATAAAGCATGCCGGAAAGTTCTGGCCCCACGGCTTCGAAGGCGCCACGCAGCCTTTCGCGTGCATCAAGAGCGCCCAGGTTCAGGCGCTCCATGGCATTGTCACTCATCTGCCAGTGGCGGCCACCCGAGCCAATGGATTCAGAATAGCTGCTGGTGACACGCGGTGAAAGATGGGCGCGTTCAAAATCTGCACGCAAGCGCTCGCCAGCTGCAAATTGTTTGATGTCGATATAACTTTGGCCCTTGGCGTCTTTGCGCTGCAAAAGGCGCAGCAAAGGGCTTTCAGAAGCGATTGTGTGATCCATAATTGATATTCCTGTCATAGGAATATATATGAACAAAAACGGAACGCCACGTCAATAGGAATTTTTAGAAGGCGCTCAGGCGATCTGCAAACTGCGCTGCTCTATGGCAGGAAGCGATGCAAAATGGTCGTGGCCCAAGATCATTTCAGCGCGGCCCGAACCATCTGCGCCCAAAGGCAGACGCAGCCAATACTGCACCAGATGATCTTTGTTACGCCGCGGGCCTTTCAGAATGCCTTGCGTTGGCATTCGCTCATCAGCTGTGCGGCGATATGCGGCCAGCCAATAATCACGCTTCTCACCAAAGTCCAACGCCTCAAGTGTGTTGCCCGTGATTTCACGATCATGAATTTCGCGCAGACGCGTGCCAGCCAGACGAAATGTGGATTGCAGAACATTGTCCGAAACATTGAGAATGGAAATGCCAGGCAAAAGCTTGGCCATGCGCGATGGTTTAATATCTGACCGATTGGGCATGGGCCTTCCGGCGCAGCATTCCAACCAATAGTCAAATAACTGCCGGTGCTCCGGCACAACAAGTTGTGCGCGGAAAGCGCTGTTTTCATCACCAAACTTCATAACGCCCCATCCCGAATCAGCAGGTGTGATCCAACGCCCTTCTTATGAATCTGCAATTGCTGATCCGCAAGAGTCTTCGAGATTAAGGATGCAATTTTTAATGTTGGCGTGCGTAAGGGCCGCTTTGGGTAATCGCCCAATCCCAATACGTGAGAAGGATGCGTGCCTTGGTGAATGATAATTGGTCGAACACGGCCTGCAATTCCTCATAGACGCGAGAAGGGTCTGTGAGTGCGTGTTCCCCGACGCAAAGCTGAGGAAGTGCCGAACTGAGATCGGCCCGCGAAACGCCCGCAACTTTCAGCAAGGCCATCAAGGGCTCACCTTGGTCATCGGCCAAAATGCGCTCTACTGTTGCCTGCGAAATATTGGCGATTTTTGCGAGTTCGGAAATTCCGTTCTCACGCTCGTCGCCCATGATCTTGTTCATGGCATTGCCAACACGTTCGAGTTGGTCGTCACTGTCAGACGGCGCGGCGGGCGGCTCTTGGTCCATGGTGATTTTCAGAATTTTTGTCAGGTTCTCAGAGTCAGTGAGGAAGCGCGACAATAGATAACGGCGCAATTGTGCTGGCGCTGACCAGAACAGTTGGAAGGCAAAATGCACCGGCAAGTCTTTCCTTGTGCACATCGGCGCCAG
>Ga0209583_10000413_pt1 | contig 13340 bp, 10 predicted proteins | sample Str014_FD_187201 | JGI IMG/M metagenome (GOLD analysis project Ga0209583, IMG submission 187201) | Freshwater sediment microbial communities in response to fracking from Pennsylvania, USA - Straight Creek_MetaG_SC_2014 (SPAdes) (version 2) | ecosystem: Environmental > Aquatic > Freshwater >... | reverse complement strand
GGCCCTCCGGCTGGCGCAGGCTGGCCGGTATCCGAGCGTCGAGCACAGCCGATTTGACTGGCTGGAACAGGCCCATCTGCTCCGCGCGCCAGAGCCGGCCGGCATCGACCGTGACCAGGAAGCTCAGCCATGAGGGGAGCAGATGGCCCGCGATTCCGGTGATCTGAGCACCCGCGAAAAACGCCCACGCACCTGCGGCAATCTGCGCGGCGAGTGCTGCACTCGCCAGCGGGCTGTGCGGCTCGCTCATCGCGTGGTCGCGCACGGCAATGCCGGCGGCCAGCGCCACCAGCAGCTCCGCGAAGCTGCCGCCGTCGACGTCGCTGTGTACGTCCACATCGCCGCCATAGCGCTCCACCACCAGGTGCGAGTGGCGCATCACCAGGAACGCTTGCGCACCGTTGCTGCGTGCGTAGTCCGCGGCCCGCTGCAGGCCCACGGCATCAAAACCCTCGGACTCCGGCGTCGCGCGCGGCAAGCCACCACCGTCACCACCCGGTACCGCGAGGCTCACCGGCGCGGGCTGGCGTGTCATCTGCCAGTAGCCAACCACCAGCACCGCGAACAATGCCGGCAACGCCCATCCCAGCGGGCGCCAGCGCGGATTGCGCTTCGATGCCGGGCTGTTCACGAACTACCTCCGCGATCCCGCCGCGCGACGCGCGCGGCCGCGATATCGTACTACGCCGCCTGCCAGCTCCAGCTGCTGCGTCACACCGGGCGGCCAATCGTCGGCGTGATGCGTTGCCATGACGATCGCCAGCCTGGCAAGGCTGGAACTGTGCAGCAGCGCGCGCAATGCGCTACGCGTGGCACTGTCCAGACCCGTGTAAGGCTCATCCAGCAGCAGCAGCCACGGCGCACCGGCCAGCGCGCGTGCAAACAGCACGCGGCGCGCCTGCCCGTACGAGAGCGTGCCGAACGCGCGCGCCGCCAGGGCCACTGCGCCCACCCGTCGCAGCGCCTGGCGCGCACGGCGCTGCTCCGCGCCAGTGACCGGTGCATCGAGCCCAAAGCTGCCACGCAGGCCCGCCACCACGGTTTCCGCAGCCGTGAGCTGGCGTGGCAGCGCGAGCTGCAGTTCCGGTGACACGCGGCCCACCCGCCGCTGGAATGCGTGCAGCGGCATGCCGGGTGGCACGCCACGCCGCCACAGTTCACCACCATTGGCCACCGCGTGTTCACCGTACAGCGTACCCAGCAGCGTGGACTTGCCGCTGCCGTTAGCGCCGTGCACGACGACGCGCTCACCGCGAGCCAGCTCGAGCGATACGCCGCGCAGTACCGCGCGCCCTTCGCGCCATACCGAGGCGTCGCGCAGCCGCAGCAGCCGGGACGCGGCCGTCGTGACGCGCGCGTGCGCCGTGGCGCGCGGCGCTACGATCGACCGTCGCCGCTTCGGCCGCCACACGCCGGTGCGCAGGCGCCCGCCTGCCAGCTGCGCGACATGGGACATTCCGGCTGGCACCTCCTCGAGCCGATGCGTCGCATAGACCACCGGCAGCTGCGAGTGGCGCAGCCGCTGCAGCACCCGCAGGAAGCGCTGGCGATGTGTGGCATCCAGACCGTTCAGGGGTTCGTCGAGCAACAGCAGCCGCGGCCGCCATGCCAGCGCGCGGGCCAGCAGCACCAGGCGGCGTTCGCCGTAGGACAATGTGAGGAACCGCCGCGCCGCCAGCGCGCCGAGCCCTACGCTGCGCAGCAGCGCCTGCGCCTGCGTGCGTGCCGCGCGCGTCAGCGGCTCGCGCGGGATGTCGCTGTGTTGCAGTCCGGTGCCCACCACCGTAACGGCCCGATGATTCCAATGATAATGTTCGTAGCGATCCTGGCGCTCCGCGCCCAGATAGGCGATCTCCTCACGTACCAACCACGGTTCGTTGTATTCCTCGCCATCCCGTGTATACAGGCGCTGCGCACCAGGCGCGGGCTGCGGCCAGACATCGCCAGCCAGCAATTTCAGCAACTGGGTCTTGCCGGCGCCGTTAGCGCCGCGTAGCAACCAGCGCTCACCGGGCCGGATATGCCATTGCACATCGCGCAGTACCTGGCGCCCGTCGCGCTGCAGGGCAATGTGCCGGAGTTCCACCTCCAGGTAACGCGCCGCAGCGCGTGACGCGGTCATCGCATTGCGTCTGCGCCTGGCGACATTGAGGTCAATGGGCATTGCACTCCGGCGTCGATACGGTAAATTGCGCTGCCTGTATATTCTAAGGAGCGCAGCAATCATGAAGCACAGCAATCTGCCACGCCGCAAGGCTCTGCTTGGCGCCGGCACGACCCTGGTGCTGGTGCTTGCAGCGTGTTCCCAGACGCCGCCACCGCCGGCGCCCGCCGCGCCAGTGCCACTCGCCGCCGCGCCGGCCGCCCCGGCACCCGCCGCCGCCGAGCCGGCCGCCGCACCCGTCGCCGAGGCAGCGCCGGCGCCGCGACCCAAGACGCACAGCCACAAGACCGCGGCCGCGACATACGTGCACCATCATGCCGCTGCGGGCACCGCGGCCACTGTAGCGGACAATGGACCGCCGCCCACTGCCGCGCCAGCGCGGGTGCCCATGACCGTGTGCACTGCGTGCGGCGTCATCACCGCCATCACGCCCGTTAAAACCGAAGGCAAGGGCACGGCGCTCGGCGCGGTGGCCGGCGGTCTGGCGGGGCTGATTGTCGGCAACCAGATTGGCGGCGGCCGGGGCAAGACTCTGGCCAAGGTGGCCGGCGCGGCGGGCGGAGCACTGCTGGGCAACCAGGTCGAGAAGAAGGTGCGCGCTACGACCAGTTACGAAATCAGGGTGCGCCTGGATGATGGCACGGATACCACGGTGACCCAGGACGCCGAACCGAAGCTCGCGGTCGGCGCCACCGTCCGCATTGTCGACGGCAGCGTGGTCGCCAAGTAGCTTCAACTGCCCGGACGCATGAGCAGCTGCAGTTCGTGCAGCCGGTAGTCGATGATCATCGTTTCGAGCTGGCCAATCGCGTCCATGCCGATCATCAGCGCCGGTTCCTTGGTGAGATGCCAGTGCTTGAAGATGTTCATGTCAACGAAGGTCATGTGATTGCAGCGAATCTCTATGTGGCCGAAGGTGATCGGCGGCGGTGAGTAGCCCTCACCTTCCTCGACATCCTTGGTGACGCCTTCAATCCGGTCGACGCTGACGTGGCGCGCCGCACGCCCGCTGAGCGCCCGACGCAGCGCCAGGTTCGCCACCGTCACCTGCGCGCCCGTGTCGATGATAGCCTTGGCGCGCACGGTGCCGACCAGCGCATCAACGACCAGCAGCCGCCCGCGCTCGAACTGGAATGGAATGGTCTCGTAGCCGCTCGGGGCGCGCTGACTATGCGAGCGCGCGATGATGATGAGGTCCCGCCGAAAATCGATGAATACGCGCCGGTCGGTCAGGACCTCGCTCCCCAACACGCCCTCCGCGCCACCCAATGCATCAGGCAGTATCGGCAGGGTCGAGGGTTTCATCAGCACATCGCCAACCAGCAGCGACTCGGCACGGATCGAGCTGACCGCGGTCGCGCCGGTCACGCCCTGCAGCATCAGCCGCGAGGAGGCATCGGGTTCCATGTGCAGATCCGCGACCACGCTGGCCACGACTCCCGAGCGGTTCGCGCCCGTATCAAGTGCCAACCGGAAGGGTCCCTGGTCATTGATGTAGACCGGCGCCCAGATGCGGCCAATGCTGTCCCGGCGCGTGGGCGCGACGTAGCGTGGCTCGGGTGCCTGAATCAGGATTTCTTCCAGCGGCTGCGTATCAGCAGCGGCGGGATCAGCACCTGGACTGTCGGCAGCCCGCACCGCTCCGGCGAGCCCGATCCAGGCCAGGCCGGCAATCAGCGCGGCCCCACTCGCTGCGCCAGACCTGCGGCCGTGGGAGTTCCGATCCATTCCTGCATCCATGGCGCACTCTCTGGAAGCGACCACCAATTATAGGCGGCATGCTCAAGCCGTGCCGACCATAAGTGGGCACTTGAGCGAAAGCCGCACTCCTAGTGCGGGGTACAATTGCGCATGCATTCCTGTCGTTGTGTCGCCAAACGGCGCCCACTGAAGTTGGTCTGGCCGCTGCCGCTGCTGCTGGCGGCTGCAGCGGCCAGCGCGCAGGAACCGCCCATGGACATCATGGGCTCGAGTGGCAGGCTCGGTGACTACCCGATGATGCGCGATGCCTCCGGCACCTCCTGGCAACCCGACAGCGCGCTGATGGCGGGAGTCCACGGACAGCTGCGGAGCTGGTCGACGATGCTGCACGGCTACCTGTACGCCGTCGCCGACCATCAGGGCGGGCCACGCGGCGCGCGGGGCAATTTCAGTGAAAGCATGCTGATGGCGGCCGCGCAGCGCAACGTCGGCGACAGCCGGCTGAGTCTCAAGGCGATGCTGTCTTTGGATCCGCTGATGGGCAAAAGCGGCTATCCACTGCTGTTGCAGACCGGCGAATCCGCAGATGGTGTCACACCGCTGGTCGACCGCCAGCATCCGCACGACCTGTTAATGGAGCTGTCGCTGACTGTCAGCAGACCATGGTCCGAGCGCGCGTCCGCTTTCGTGTACGCCGGATATCCCGGCGAACCAGCGCTGGGGCCGCCGGCTTTCATGCATCGCTATTCCTCGGCGGCGAATCCCGAAGCGCCCATTAGCCACCACTGGCTCGATTCCACTCACACCAGCTTCGGCGTATTCACCGGCGGACTGGTGCTGGGCAACTGGAAGGCCGAAGCCTCGGCCTTCAACGGTCGCGAGCCGGACCCGTTTCGCTGGAACTTCGATCCGCTGCGCATCGACTCCTGGTCCGGTCGCCTCAGCTGGAACCCGCTGACCTCGCTGGCGCTGCAGCTCAGCTATGGCTCGATACACGCACCCGAAGCACTGGAGCCCGATGTCAACATTCGTCGTTACACGGTATCGGCGGTCGTTGATCGGTCACTGCCCCCTGGACACCTGCAAGTCACGATGGCCTGGGGCCAGAACCGCGCCGCTCCCGGCCAGACTTCAGAGGCCTGGCTGCTCGAGACCATGCTGGGCCACGCGCATCACCACTACTTTGCCAGGGTGGAAAGCGCCGGCAAGAACGAGCTGATAGCGAGTGGCCCGTTACATGGCCAATTATTCAATGTGGCGAAGCTCAGCGCCGGGTACCTCTACGAATTCCGCGTCGCCCGCCACCTGAACCTGGGTTGCGGGGCATTGATCAGTGGCTACGAGTTGCCCGCCGAGTTGCATGCGGAATATGGCTCGCACCCGATCTCGTACCTGCTGTTCATGCGCCTGGGCCTGCAGTAACCGCGGCGTCGGGCTGAAACTCGATCAGTTCACTGCCCTCCACCACCTGTTCGCCGACCGCCACGTTGAATGCCAGGCAACGGCCATCGGCAGGCGCACACAGCGTCTGCTCCATCTTCATCGCCTCCAGCACCAACAACGGCTCACCCTTGACGACCCGCGCGCCGGACTTGACCAGCAGCGCCACGACCCGGCCAGGCATCAGCGCACGCACGCTGCCCTCGACCGCCTGCGCCTCGCCGACATGGGCGAGCGGGTCGAGGCGCTCGAAGCTGGCGTGCGCGCCGTGCGCAAACACGTCGCAATGCGTGTCCCGGATCACCACGCTGGCGTCGAAATCATGCTCGCTCAGTGTTACGCGCACGGCGCCACCGGGCTCGATGCTCAGCCGGCCGCTCAGCTCGGCAGCGTCGCCTGCAGCGTCGGCTTGCGATCCGACAGTCAGCCGATATCCGCCTGTCACAGGCCTGACACGCACACTGCGGGACGCAGCGACGGTCTGAAAGCGTAGCGTGCGCTCGGGTGCAGCATTCAGACGCCAACCCTCGACACCGGACCATGGCGTTGCCGGCGCTGCGCACCCGGCTGCCTGGCGCTCGAGCTCGACGAGGTACATGGCGGCAATCGCCAGCATGCTGTCCGCTGCGGGTGATGCGGGCGCGAACAGCTGGTCGTGTTCGCGTTCAATCAGCGCCGTATCGAGATCCGCCGCCGCAAAGGCCCGGGTGCCCAGCAGCCGGATCAGGAATTGCACATTGTTTTCCAGGCCCGCGATCTGGAATTCACCCAGCGCCTGCGCCAGGCGCGCCCGTGCGGTCTCGCGCGTTTCGCCCCAGGCGATCAGCTTGGCGATCATCGGGTCGTAGAACGGCGAAATCGCGTCACCCGGCCCGACGCCGGAATCGATGCGAATCACCGCGCTCGGCGTTGGTGTTCTCAGGTGTGCGAGGGTGCCCACGCACGGCACGAAATTGCGTTTTGGATCCTCCGCGTAGATGCGCGCCTCGATGGCGTGGCCGCGGATCGCCAGCTGCGCCTGGCGCAGCGGCAGTGCCTCGCCGCCCGCCACCCGCAGCTGCCACTCCACCAGGTCGAGTCCGGTGATCATTTCCGTCACCGGATGCTCCACCTGCAGGCGGGTGTTCATCTCCATGAAATAGAACCGGCCACCCGGCTCGGCGATGAACTCCACGGTGCCGGCACCGACGTAGCCCACGGCCCGGGCGGCCGCCAGGGCTGCGGCTCCCATCTGCTCGCGCCGCGGCTCATCCATGCCCGGCGCCGGCGCTTCCTCCAGAACCTTCTGGTGCCGGCGCTGCACCGAGCAGTCGCGTTCGAACAGATGCACGGCGTTGCCGCGGGTATCGGCAAAGATCTGCATTTCGATGTGGCGCGGCTGCAGCAGGTATCTCTCGATCAGTACCCGGGCATCGCCAAAGCTTGCTTCCGCCTCACGCTGGCAGGAGGCCAGCGCAGCACTGAAATCGGCAGCGCGCTCAACGCGCCGCATGCCCTTGCCGCCGCCCCCGGCACTGGCCTTGATCAGCAGCGGGTAGCCGATGCGCTCGGCCTCCTGCTGCAGCAGCGCCGCCCCCTGCTCCGCGCCGTGGAAGCCGGGCACCAGCGGTACGCCGGCGCGCTGCATCAGCGACTTCGCCTCCGACTTGGAACCCATGGCGCGGATCGCGGCCGGCGGCGGACCTATGAATACCAGGCCGGCAGCGGCACAGTCAGCGGCGAACCGCGCGTTCTCCGAGAGAAATCCGTAGCCCGGATGTATCGCCTCGGCGCCGAGCTTCAGCGCCGCGGCGATGATGACATCGCCACGCAGGTAACTGTCCTTAGGCGGTGGCGGCCCGATGCGCACCGCTTCCCCGGCCAGGCGCACGTGCAGCGCGTTGGCGTCCGCATCCGAGTACACCGCGATCGTGGCAACACTCAGGCGCTCGGCCGTGCGCTGGATGCGACAGGCGATTTCTCCGCGATTGGCGATCAGGATTTTTCTGAACATGGCGGCCGCTCACATCCGGAACACGCCGAAGCGGGTCTCGGCGATCGGTGCCGCCAGGCTGGCGGCGAGTCCCAGCCCCAGGCAACGCCGGGTGTCGAGCGGGTCGATGATGCCATCGTCCCACAGCCGCGCGGTAGCGTAGTAAGGATGCCCCTGCTGCTCATATTGCGTGCGAATCGGCGCGCTGAAGGCCTGTTCCTGCTCCGCGGTCCAGGCGCCGCCCTTGGCCAGCGTGGCATCGCGGCGCACGGTCGCGAGCACCCGCGCCGCCTGCTCACCGCCCATGACGCTGATGCGGGCATTGGGCCACATCCACAGAAAGCGGGCGCCGTAAGCGCGGCCGCACATGGCGTAGTTGCCGGCCCCGAAACTGCCGCCGATGATCACCGTGAACTTGGGCACCTGAGCGCAGGCCACCGCGGTGACCATCTTGGCCCCGTGCCTGGCGATGCCCTCATGTTCCACCTTGCGGCCAACCATGAAGCCAGTGATGTTCTGCAGGAACACCAGTGGCGTGCGCCGCTGGCAGCACAGTTCGATGAAATGCGCGCCTTTCTGCGCCGATTCGGAGAACAGGATGCCATTGTTGGCGATGATGCCCACCGGCATGCCCCACAGGTGCGCAAAGCCGGTGACCAGCGTGGCACCGTAGCGCGCCTTCCATTCGGCGAACTCGCTGTCGTCGACCAGGCGGGCAATGATCTCGCGCACTTCGTAGGGCTTGCGCGGGTCAGCTGGTACGATGCCGTAGAGTTCCTCGGCCGGGTAGCGCGGCTCCACCGCCGCCCGCAGCGCCAGCCCGGCCTGCCCCGCCGGCGGCAGCGTAGCAATTGCGCGGCGCGCCAGCGCCAGCGCATGTGCGTCATTTTCCGCCAGATGATCGGCAACTCCGGACAGGCGTGTATGCACATCGCCGCCACCCAGTTCCTCGGCGCTGACCACCTCGCCCGTGGCCGCCTGCACCAGCGGCGGTCCGCCCAGGAAGATGGTGCCCTGGTTGCGAACGATGATCGACTCGTCGCTCATCGCCGGCACGTAGGCGCCGCCGGCCGTGCAGCTGCCCATGACTACGGCGATCTGGGCGATTCCCGCCGCCGACATCGTCGCCTGGTTGTAGAAGATGCGCCCGAAGTGCTCGCGATCGGGAAACACCTCGTCCTGGCTGGGCAGATGCGCGCCGCCGGAGTCCACCAGGTAGACGCAGGGCAGGCGGTTTTCGCGGGCAATTTCCTGCGCGCGCAGATGCTTCTTGACTGTCAGCGGATAGTAGGTGCCGCCCTTGACGGTCGGATCATTGCAGACGATCAGGCAGACGCGGCCGGCGATGCGGCCGATACCGGTGATCAGCCCGGCGCCCGGCGCTTCATCGTTGTACAGACCCGTGGCCGCGAGCTGCGAAAGCTCCAGGAATGGTGCGCCCGGATCGAGCAGCAGGTTGATGCGCTCGCGCGGCAGCAGTTTGCCGCGCGCCAGGTGCCGCTCACGCGCCGCGCTGCCGCCACCCGCGGCGGCCTCAGCGACCCGGCTGCGCAATTGGCCGGCCAGGGTCTCCATGGCCGCACGATGGGCGAGGAACTCCGCGCCGCGGGTCTTCACGCTGCTGATGTAGATCGCCACCGCCACCACCCCCCGCCAGACCACGCAGCCCTTGCCAGCTACTGCCTGATTGTCGGACAATAGCGCAATTACCGGATGCCAGGCAAGCCGTCATGAGCGTAATGGACCATTGCGAACTGGACTTTGGGCTCGGCGACACACTGGCCGAGGTGCGCGCCCAGGTGCGGCGCTTCGCCCGCGCGGAGATTGCGCCGCTGGCCGCGGCCGTGGATCGCGACAACGAGTTCCCGCGGCAGCTGTGGCCCAAGCTGGGCGCGCTCGGCCTGCTGGGACTGACGGTGCCGGAACGCTGGGGTGGTGCCAACCTGGGCTACCTGGCGCACATCGTCGCCATGGAGGAGATCTCGCGCGCCAGCGGCGCCGTGGGACTTTCCTATGGCGCGCATTCCAACCTGTGCGTGAACCAGCTGACACTGCACGGCAGTGACGCCCAGCGCGAGCGCCACCTGCCGCGGTTACTGACGGGTCAGCACGTCGGCGCGCTGGCCATGTCCGAGCCCGAGGCCGGCTCGGACGTCATGTCCCTGCAGCTGCAGGCCGTGCGCCACCAGGACCTGTTCCACCTCAATGGCCGCAAGATGTGGATCACCAATGGACCCGACGCCGACCTGCTGATCGTCTACGCCCGCACCGACCCCGGGGCGCGCAGCAACGCCATCACCGCCTTCCTGGTCGAGAAAGGGATGAAGGGTTTCAGCACCGCGCAGAAACTCGACAAACTGGGCATGCGTGGCTCGAACACCTGCGAGCTGGTGTTCGAGGATTGCGCAGTTCCGGCCGACAACGTGCTCGGCGGCCTCGGCGAGGGCGCGCGCGTACTGATGAGCGGCCTCGACTACGAGCGCGCGGTACTGGCCGGCGGCCCGCTGGGCCTGATGGCCGCGGCGCTCGATCTCACCCTGCCCTACCTGCATCAGCGCAAGCAGTTTCGCCACGCGATCGGCACCTTTCAGCTGATGCAGGCCAAGGTCGCCGACATGTACGCCAGTCTCAATGCCGCGCGTGCCTACGTTTATGCGGTTGGCCGCGCCTGCGATGCCGGGCGCTGCACGCGCCAGGATGCCGCGGCGGCCATCCTGTTCGCGGCCGAGCACGCCACGCAGGTGGCGCTGCAGGCCGTGCAGGCCCTGGGCGGCAATGGCTATATCAATGACTATCCGGCCGGCCGCCTGCTGCGCGATGCCAAACTCTATGAAATCGGCGCCGGCACCCAGGAAATCCGCCGCATGCTGATTGGCCGCGAAATTTACCGGTTGACCGCATGACGCTGATCGATTCCAGCACGCTGTTCGAGCCGATCGTGGCCGAGCCCACCTATCGCAAGGTGGCCAGCGCGCTGGTCGAGCACATCGTCAGCGGTCGCCTGCGTTCGGGCGATCACCTGCCGCCCGAACTGGAGCTGGCGCGCCAGTTCGGTGTCAACCGCTCCACGGTTCGCGAGGCCCTGCGCGAGCTCGACAGCGCCGGGCTGCTGGGTCGGCGCCGCGGCTCGAAGCGCATGATGGTGATGCGGCCGGGACCGGCGCAGATTGGCGCCGGCGTGCGCCGCGCGCTGGTGCTGCATGAAGTCACGTTCCTGGATGTCTGGGAAGCGCTGGTGATCCTCGAGCCGCCGCTGGCGGCGCTGGCCGCGACGCGCCGTTCCACCGCCAACCTCAAGCGCCTGAAGCTGACGCTCAAGAGCCTGCGCGCCGACACCGATTCGCTGCAGACGGTGGTCCACGTCGGCGATTTCTTCCGTGCGCTCGGTGAGGCCAGCGGCAATCCGGCGTTGGTGCTCGCCCACGAGCCGCTGATCCAGCTGCTCGAGCCCTCGCTCGCGGCCATGATCGTCAAGGTACCGCAGGCGCGCACCCGCATCGTTGAAGCGCAGGGTCGGCTGTGCCGGGCGATCGAGAGCCACGACACTGCGGCGGCGCAGACCTGGATGGGCAAGCACATCCGCGATTTCAAGCGTGGCTATGAGCTGGCGGGCATCGAACTCGGCCGCGCGGTGACCCCGGTGAGCTAAGCGCCAGAGCGCAGCCTGCCCGACGTGTTCCCGCAGAGCGAGCACGCCACGCCGCTGCGCGATCTGCTGCGGAGCTGATAAACCTCAGAAAAGCACCAGCGGCCCGCAGGCCCCTGGTGCTGCATCGATCAGTCGCTGATCGACTACTTGCCGATCTGCTTGCTGACCGCATTCTCCTGCTGGTTCAGCGTCCGCTGTTCCTGCTTGGTGATATGACCACCATTCTGGCTGGCCATCATGCGCTCCTCGCGGCGGATCTGGTGATCCTCGTGGTGCAGTGTCGCCGCCTGCGCGTGCGTCATCTCACCTTCCTTCACTTCCTTGTGAATGCGCGCGTTCTGCCGCGCCAGCCGGTCATTCACCTGGTCGCGCCGTGGGTGATTCTTCTCCCACTTGGTCTCGGCCATGGCGTTCGACGCCAGACCCAGCGAAAACAGCGCACCCGCAGTCAGGGCTACCAGAGTTGTCTTACCGAGGCGATTAGTCATATTCCGCTCCATCATGGCTTAGGGTTAAATCGACGTCACCGTCAATTGGCATCGTCTAACCCTAGCAACGTCGCGCCGGCGACCCCGTTGACCAGTTCACAAATGAACTGATTGTAATAATAACCGTTCAGGTGACCAGGGCGCTGACCAGCGCATCCACCGGCATGGCTTCCAGTCCGCGGCGGTCGGCAAACAGCGCGCAGATTGTCGGGGCGCGCGCCGCGCTGAAATGCCCCGCCACGCTGCTGGTGAATTTGCGCACCAGCACCGGCATACCCTCGGCCCGGCGCCGGCGGTGGCCGATCGGGTAATCGACGGCAATGCGCGGCGTCGCCGTGCCGTCACTGAAGAACACCTGCACCGCGTTGCCGATGTAGCGCTTGTCGGCCGCGTAGTAATCGCGCGTGAATCCGGGGTTCTCCTGCACCACCATGCGCGCGCGCAGTGCGTCCACCTGCGGATTGCCGGCCACTTCGTCCTCGTAGTCGGCGGCGCTCAGGCGCCCGAACAGCAGCGGAATCGCCACCATGTACTGTATGCAGTGATCGCGGTCCGCCGGATTGGCGAGCTTCCCGGTTTTGTCGATGATGCGCACGCCCGGCTCCTGGGTCTCGATCACGACCCGCTCGATCAACCCCAGCTTGCCCGTGACCTGAGCGTGCAGCGTCATCGCCGCCTCGACCGCGGTCTGCGCATGAAATTCCGCCGGATAGGAAATCTTGAACAGCACATTCTCCATCACGTAGCTGCCAAAGGGCTGCGGCTGACTGATCGGCTGGCCCTTGAACAGCACATCCTGAAAGCCCCAGTGGCGGGCGCTCAGCGCCGAGGGATAGCCCATCTCGCCCCGCAGTGCGAACAGCGCCAGGCGCAGCGCGCGGCTGGTGGCGTCACCGGCCGCCCAGCTCTTGCGCGAGCCCGTATTGGGTGCGTGCCGGTAGGTGCGCAGCGCCCCGCCGTCGAGCCAGGCGTTGGAGACCGCGTTCACTACCTGCTCGAGCGTGCCCGAGAGCATGCTGGTGATGACCGCCGTGGAGGCGACGCGCACCAGGAGCACGTGATCGAGGCCCACGCGGTTGAAGCTGTTTTCGATGGCGAGCACGCCTTGAATCTCATGCGCCTTGATCATCGCTGCGAGCAGGTCGCGCACGCTGAGCGGCTTGCGGCCTTCATTCACCGCCTTGCGCGACAGATAGTCCGCGACGGCGAGAATGCCGCCCAGGTTGTCGGAAGGGTGGGCCCACTCGGCCGCGAGGAACGTGTCGTTGAAATCCAGCCAGCGCACCATCGAGCCGATGTTGAACGCGCCCATCACCGGGTCCAGCTCGAAGCTGGTCCCGGGGACGCGGGAGCCATGCGCCATGGTCGCGCCCGGAACGACGGGCCCAAGCAGCCTCCGGCACGCCGGATATTTCAGCGCCTGGAACCCGCAGGCCAGCGTGTCCATCAGACAGTAATAGGCCGTGTCGTACGCATCGTGCGAATCGATCTGATAATTCGCAGCGTACTCGGCGATATCGACCAGGGCCTGATCAGGGTCGGGACGGACCGCTGACTTGATGCCCTGCGAGGCCATCACACTCTCTGCGCAAGCGGCACGAATTTTTCAGATTCAGGGCCGGTGTAATTGGCGCTCGGGCGGATGATCTTTCCATCGGCGCGCTGCTCGATGACGTGAGCGCCCCAGCCCGTCGTCCGCGCGATGACGAACAGCGGCGTGAACATCGCCGTCGGTACGCCCATCATGTGATAAGAAACGGCCGAGAACCAATCCAGGTTCGGGAACATCTTTTTGACTTCCCACATCACCGTCTCCAAACGCAGATGGTGTGAGAATTCGCGGTCGAGCCGCTGCACCACCCGCTCGGCCAACAGGCGCTCGGGCCGCACGTCGGCAGGCGACGAAACAAACACCCGCAACGTTGG
>Ga0209583_10000410_pt1 | contig 13385 bp, 10 predicted proteins | sample Str014_FD_187201 | JGI IMG/M metagenome (GOLD analysis project Ga0209583, IMG submission 187201) | Freshwater sediment microbial communities in response to fracking from Pennsylvania, USA - Straight Creek_MetaG_SC_2014 (SPAdes) (version 2) | ecosystem: Environmental > Aquatic > Freshwater >... | reverse complement strand
GCGTTGACCTCGTGCAGCTCGGTCGCCTTCTCCTCGAACGGGAAGGCCTGCTCCTCGAGCAGCACGTTGTACTGTTCGAGCTCGACCTTCGAGAGCTTCTTCGGCCGCTCCGAGCTCATCAGCGCCTTGCCGAAGTCGCGGTAGACGCTGGCGATGCGGAAGGTCGCCGCGGTCGTCACGTCGGCCACGCCGTAGTTCGCGGCGAGCTCGTAGGCCTTCAGCGTCTCTTCCATCTTCGCCTTCTTCAGCTTCAGGTTCTTCTGCAGCGGCTCGACCAGACCGACCTGCCGGTACGCCGCGGCGACCGGCTCCGCCAGCGCGAGCGCGGCGGTCGCGCCGAGGTAGCGGGTGCGCGGCGTGCGGGCGGTGCCGCCGTTCTGGTCGGCCTGGAAGATCTCGCGGGTGAGCGCGGCTTCGCGCGCTGTGTTGCCATCGGCCTTCGCGATCGTTGCGAGGCGCGCGCGGGCTTCGACCGCGGGTTCCAGCGGTTGCGGGCTCGTTTGTGAAATCAGTGCCAGATAGCGCTCGTAGGCTTTCGCCGCCGCGGCCCGCGAGCCGGCCTTCTCGTAGAACTCGGCGGCCTGCCATTGCGCGTCGCGTGCGACCTTCGGATCCTTGTTGCTGGCGGCGAGCCGCTCGAACTCGCCGGCCGCGCCCGCCCACTGGCCCTTCTCGAGGTAGGCGACCGCGAGCTTGCTGCTCACGTCGGGCTGCAGGGCGTTGTTCGGAAAGCGCTGGCGGAAGTCTTCGAGCGTGCGGATCGCGCCGTCCCAATCCTTCATCGCGATCTGCGAGGCCGCGGCGTCGTACTGCGCGGTCGCGCGCACCGCCGATTGCGGCGCGACGGTGCCCACGCGCTGGAAGCTCGCGACCGCGTCGGCCGGCTTGCCGGCCGCACGCGCGGCCTCGCCCTGCTTGTAGATGGTCGCGGCCTGGCGCTCGACGAGTTCGCTGCGGGCAGCGTCCTTCTCGGGCGTCAGCTTCAGCACCTCGGCGTACGCGGTCTCGGCCTTCGCGAACGCGCCGCCTTCGAAGGCGCCTCTTTCGAAATAGACGTGCGCGAGCACCGTCCACGCGACGCGGCGTTGCGCATCGGTGGCGGCCGGCTTCAGGTCGAGCACGCGTTGCGCGACCTTGGCCGAGCCGTCGGAATCTTTCAGCGCATACAGCGAGTCGGCTGCATCGGCGAGCACCGCGCCGGCGCGCGCATCGCTACCGAACGCATCGGCGAAACGCAAGGCGCTGTCGACGCTCGTGCGCTGCAGTGCGACCTGCGCGGCCGGTGCTGCCGCCTTGCGTTGTTGCGCGTAGCTGAGCAATGCGGCGTAGCCGGCATCGGCGCTCTTGGCGTGGGTCGGATAGCGGTACGCGGTCTTCTCGTATTCGACGGCCGCTTCGGCGAAACGCTTGTCCTCGAACAGCAGCTCGGCGAGCAGGAAGTTGGTCTGCGCGGCCTGCGGGTCGCTCGGGAACGACGCGAGCCAGGCGCGGTACCAGCGCACCGCTTCCTGGTAGTCGGCGGTGTCCTTGCTCTTCTGCGCGGTCGCGTGATAGTGGCGTGCCAGTTCGGCGAGGTGCGTCTTGACGAGCGGCTGGGCACGCTCCCAGCCGGTCGGGTTCGCGCGCTTGAAATCACTGCTGTCATCCGCAACCGCGCCATATCGCGCGACGTATTGCTTCTTCGCATCGAGCGCCAGCGTGCCGAAGCCGCTTTGCTCGTAGATCGCGATCACACGCGCCTGCAGCACCGGCGCCTGCGCATGCAGCGGGTTGCGCCGCCCGAACGCGCCGAAGGTGTCGGCGGCATCCTTGAACCGCTCCTGACGGATATAGAGCTCGCCCAGCTGTTCGTAGACGCGGAACTCGTAGCTCTTGCGTGCCGGCGAATCCATGTAGGGCGCGATCGCCTCGGCGCCTTGCGTCGCGTTCGGCATGTTCGCCAGGCTGATGCTGGTGACGCGGAACGTGTCTTCGACCAGCTCGCGGTCGGCGCGGGTCAGGCCTTGCAGCGTGTCGAGGCCGCCTTCGCCGGGTCGGTTCGCGACCTTCAGGTCGAGCACGCCGAAGAACGAGTGCAGGCCGTCGTCGAGCCGCCCCTGCTTGAACTGCGACCAGCCCTGCATGTAGAGCGCACGGTCGCGATAAGGGCTCGCGGGGCCGGCGGCGAGCACGGTCGCGTAGGCGGCCTCGGCCTTCGGGTACTCGCGCACGCCGAACAACAACTCGCCGCGGCGGAACTGCGCTTCGTCGGCGTAGCGGGTCTTCGGGTAGTCCTCGACGAGCCGGTCCAGCGTCTTCAGCGCGGCCTCGAGGTCGCCGCCTTGCTCCTGGGCGCGCGCCAACTGATAGAGCACGCGGTCGTTCGTCGGATCGTTCGGGTAGGTCTTCAGGAAGTCCTGGTAGCGCGCGATCGCGACGCGGTAGTCGGGGTCGGCAGCCGCGCCGCTGGCCGAAGGGGAAGCCGCGCGCAGGTCGGCGCTCTCCATCTCCAGATCGCCGATGCGGCGCATCGCCTCGGCGCGCTGCGGCGCCGCCGGCGCGATGTCGAGGAACTTCTGGTAGGCCGCTATCGCCTGTGCCTCGTTCGCCTTGACGCCGCCGTCCGTCACGACATCGACGCTGCGGCCGGCGAGGGTCTTCAGCGTCGGCTCGTTGTCGGGCGTGCCGCGCTTGCTCGCGCAGGCGGCGAGCAGCAGCGCGACGGCGAGCGTGATGGCGACCGTGCTAGCGCTGCGCCGAAGCATGCTCGCTCTCCTTCTTGCCGTCGGCCTTGGCGTCCGTTCTGGCGTCGGGTTTGGAGTCACCGCGGTCGTACAACTGCGCGACCGCGAAGCGCGCCTGCGTCGTGTAGGCCGCGAGGCGCTCCTTCTGGCGCGAGAGCTCGGCCACGGCGATGTCCTGCAGCGCGATCTGCTGCTCCTTCGTCAGCGCCGCGACGCGCGGGATCATCCCGTCCAGCATCGGCCGCAGCGCCGCGATGCGCTGGCCGAAGGCCTCGAAGCGCGCCGGCTCGTCGCGTTGCGCCTGCGCGAGTTCGGCATCAACGCGCTGTGCGTTCGCGATCCGGTCGTCGATGTCCTTCAAGTCCTTCTTCGCCGCCCACGCGCGGGCCGTGTAGTCCTGCGCCAGTTGCCAGGTCAGCGCGCCCGCGGCGAGGCGAACGCGTTGCCGGGCAGACGCCAGCTCGGGATCGTCATTGGCGACGGCGGCCTGCGCGCTCGTCACGCGCGCGAGCAGGTCGAGTTGCTTCGCGTCGGCGAAGGCGAGGCCGTCGGCATCGGTCTCGCCCTTCTCGATCTCGGCGGCCAACGCATCGCGGCGCGTGCGCAGCGCACCGAGGCCGATCTCGCCGGCGCGCTCGCGCACCTGGGGCAAGCGCTCCGCGAAGGCCTTGCGGCGGGTCGCGAGCATGTCGTCGAAGACCGTCAGCTTGCCGCGCCAGTCTTCGAGGTTCTTCGAGAGAAAACGCAGGTCTCGGTAGTTCTTGAACGCCTCCTGGAACTCGTGCTGCGCGAGCAACTGCGAGAGGTGGCCGGCGTGCGGCATCTCGGTGACGGTGCCCATGCGCCAGAACCAGCCCATCTCTTCGCCGGGGTTGCGTGCGAGCAGCGCCTCGACCATCGTGCCGGTGCGGATCGCGGCGATCGATTCGTCGAGCTCGCCGCCTTCGCGTGCGAACGCGCCGATCGCCGCGTTGTAGCCCGCCAGCGACTGGTTGAACGCGCCCAGTTCGGCGTAAGCGTAGGGCACGGCGATCTGCGCTTCGAGGGCGGCCGAGTCGCTCACCTCGCGCTGCGCGAGTTCGAGCCAGGGCACGAGGGCGAGCTTCGGCTCCTTCATCGCCGCGGCGGCCCAGCCGAAGCCGAGCAGCGCCTTGTTCGCCTGCAGGCTTTTCAGCCGCACGCGTTCGAGGTAGGTGCGCGCGGCCTTCGGGTCGTCGTTGCTCAGCGCGGCGAAGCCGAGGGCCACGTTCGCGCGGTCGCGCAGGCTGCGGAATTCCTCGTCTTCGGCCGGCGCCTTGCCGAGCGCGTCGAGCACCGCGGTGCCGCGGGCCATGTCGTCGGGACGGTCGGCCTTGATCAGTGCGATGCCGAGGTTGAACTTCGCATAGCGCGCGCTGCCCGCCTTGCTGCCCACCGCGGCCAGCACGTTCGCAGCGCCGGGGTAGTCGGCGCGCGCCATCAGCAGGTTGGACTGCAGCAGCGCACGGTCTTCCTGCAGTTCGGGCGGCAGCTTGTCGCCGACCTTGGCGAGCGCCGCTTCGGCCTCGGCGAGGTAGCCGCGCTGGTAGTCGATCTTGGCGAGGAAGAACCAGGCGCGGTCGCGCACCCTGGGTTCGGCGCCGCGCTCGATCAGGGTCGCGAAGATCGCGCCGGCCTCGCGCTGCAGGCCGTACGACAACAGCATGCCGCCGCGCAGCACTTCGGCGTCGTCGGCATGGTGCTCGACCTGCTTGAACTGCTGCGAGGCCATCAGCCCGGTGACGGCACTGAAGTAGTGGTCCTGGAAGAACTGGAACAAGGTGTCGCCGTAGTGCGGGTCCTTGATCTCGTGATTCGGCGGCGCGTCGGCGGCCGTGGCGGCGAGCGCGAACGTGCTCGCGGCTGCGAGCGCAACGCCGCGCAGCATCGGGCGAAGGTGGGAAAACAGGCGCATCGTCGGGTCTTACTGCCAGAGCTTCACGTCGAACTCGGGTTGCAGCTTGCCCATCGCGTCCTGGATGCGCAGCTCGATGTACTTGGCGTTCGTGTCCTTCTCGAACTTGACGGTCGCGCCGCGCTTGTAGTCGCGGTCGTGCGGGCCCTTGCCGGTGAAGAACGCGACCAGCTCGTGCGTGCCGGTCTTCAGGTTGCCCAGGTACACGCGCTGCACGCCGCCGCGGTGCAGCGCGGTCACTTCGAGCGGGGTGTAGAGGTAGGCCGCGACCACCTTGTCGTCGAGCTTGATCTGCACCGAGTCGAGTTCGAACAGCTTGCCCACGTCCATCGACACGAACAGCGCGACCTGCGTGTTGGCCGGGAACAGCAGCTCCTCTTCGAGCACCAGCAGGTCGCGGTTGAGCTTGATCACGTCGCTCTTCGCGTCCTGCACGCGGTCGTCGAGCGCGGCCGGCGCCGAGGCGCTGCTCGCCGGCGCGGTCGCGACGACGACCGGGGCGGAAGCGGCCGGCGTGGGCGACACGGCATCGGCCGCCCATGTGCCCGTGGCCATGAGCAGCGAGAGAAGGAAGGTGGCGCGTTTGAGCATGGCGTGTCTCGTCAAAAGGTGCTCGACACGTACAGCTGCAGCACGCTCGCGTTCGTCGCGTACGGGTTGCCGGTGCGGATGTCGGTGAAGTCGCTGAACTTGAAGCGCACGTACTGGTAGCCGGCGTTGAGCTTCACGTCGTAGCTGCCCGGCACCTTGCGCAGCGCGTAGGCGACCTTGCCGCCCAGGCCGACGCTGTTGAAGGTGCCCAGCTGCCGGTTGCGCGAGACGTAGGTCGTCTGCTGCTGGGCGTTGTCGCTGTAGAACAGCGCGTGGGTCTGGGTGTAGTAGCGCAGGTAGGCGTCGGCCAGGATCGCATCGCCGAAGTAGCGGCTGTAGCCGAGCTCGGCGGTGTGCGCCTTGATGCCCCAGGTGTCGTAGAAGTAGCGGTAGTCGGCGTGGACGGCGTCGCGGTGGCCGAGGTCGCTGAGCAGGCGGAATTTCATCGCGCGCGACGATCGCGTGCGCGGGTCGTTCTCGGGCACCGCGGCGCCGAACACGCGGGCGACGCGGTAGGGGCTTTGCAGGTAGCCGTCGTCGGCGATGGCCTCGAAGTTCGCGCTCGCGATCCAGGTCTTGGTCAGGATCTGCGTCACACCGACGCGGTACTGCCAGTGCTTGGCGTAGTCGGCGAACTCGGGCGCGTTGTGCTTGCCCACCGTGTCCGAGCCGCGCGTGAAGCCGAGGCTGGTGGTCGTCATGCCGCCGAAGCTCTCCTGCGAGATGTCGAGGCTGACGCTGTTCGCGGTGTAGTCGGGCTCCTTGCTGCTCGAGGTGGCCAGCGTGATCTGCGAATCGCGGTAAACGTAGTCGGCACTCAGGCCGTATTCGGTGCGCGTCTCGCGGTACGGGCTCGCGGTGGTCACGACGTCGATCGAGGCGTTGCTGACCGCGTCGACGTAGTAGGTGCCCTGCAGCGAGACCTTGTCCAGCACGCTCTTGCGCACCAGCAGCGCCGGGCCGTTGGCCGTGACGCCGCCGCCGGTGTAGGCGTGGTAGAGCAGCTCGGCGCGGTCTTCCGGCAGGTCGACCGCATGGGCGCCGGCCGCGGCGAACACACCGCCCAGCAGCGCGGTGAGGCGGCACATGAGGCGGCACAAGAGGCGGCGGATCAGGCGGGCAGAGAAGGCGCGTTCAATTGCAGCCACAGCCACCCCCTTGCACGCCGGTCGCACCGCGCGCGCCTTCGCGCACGTCGCGCACGTGCTCGTTGTGCTTCTCGGCCAGCGAGTCGCGCGAGAACTTCATGATCGGATCGGCCAGGCGCTCGCGCTCGTAGGGCTTGACCCAGGGCTGGATCGCGCAGCCGCTCAAGGTGGCGATGGCCGCCAGCGCGGCCGCGATGAACAGGCGAGGCGCGGTCATTTCAACAGCTCCCGCACCTGCTTGTCGTACGTGTCTTCATAGCCGGCGAGGTAGCCGCGATGCAGGTAGCGCACCTTGCCGTCGCGGTCGACCAGCACGGTCGAGGGCATCGTCGTCAGGTCGTAGAGCTTGCTGACCGCCTTGTCGGTGTCGAGCAGCACCGGGAAGCTCACGGCCAGCTTCGCGGCCACGTCGGTCGCGTTGCGCACGTCGTCGTCCACATTCACGCCCATCAGCACGAAACCCGAGCCGCGGTACTTGTCGTAGAGCTTGCTGAGCTGCGGCATCTCCTGCCGGCACGGGCCGCACCAGGTGGCCCAGAAGTTGATCATCACGACCCGGCCGCGCTGCTCGGCCAGGCGCATGTTCGGGCCGCCCATGGTGCGCAGCGTGAAGTCGGGCGCCGCGGCCGAAGCCGAGATGGCCGGCAGCGCGCGGCCGGCGACGAGCGCGAGCGCGCCGCCGGCCGTGGCCTGCAGCAGTTGCCGGCGCGTGGTGAGTGAATCCTGGGTCATCGATGCGCCTGCGTTCAGAAGAAGGCCGAGATGCCGGCCGTGAACTCGAGGTTCTGCGTGCTCTGGCGCTTGCCGAGCAGGTCGAGCGAGAAGATGTGGTCGCGCGCATCGACCTGCAGCGCGACGTGGTCGGTGAGGAACACCCGCAGGCCGGCACCGAGGTTGTAGGTCGGCCGGCGCTGCTGGTCGAACTTGGTGCTGCCGACGCCGCCGATCAGGTAGAAGGCCGAGGGCTTGGCCCGCTTGCCGCCGATGAACACCTCGCCGGGCAGCACGTTGTAGCCGACCGAGAGGTTGTAGTAGCTCAGCTTCTCCTTTTCGGTAGGGAACACGCCGCCGGGCAGCACCTGGCGGAACGAGGCGTCGCTCACCTGGGTCTGCGCGTACACGCCCTCGACGAAGAAGTCTTCGGTGATGTGGTAACCCAGGCGCAGGCCGCCGACGACGCTGGAGCCGAAGTTCTGCGTCGCGTAGGTGCCGACGAAGGCGCCGATCTCGAAGTCGTTGGAAGGAAAGCGCGGCACCGAGATGTCGCGCCGGTCGACCTCGGGCACGACGACCTGCTCGGTGGCCTTCGCGGGCGCGTCGGCGGCGAAGGCGCTGGCGGCGCTCGCGAGCAGCGCGAGTGACGCGAGTGACGCCAGAGAGGTGAGGGCGATTGTTTTCATGGGGTGCGGTGTCAGAAGAAGAACGAGAGGCCGGCCGTGAACGCGCGGTACTCGGTGCTGCGCGTGTCGGCGACGAAGGCGGTGTAGAGCGTGTAGTCGGCGCGCAGCACGAAGCGGTCGCTCAGGTAGTAGCGAACGCCCAGGCTCACGTTGGCGAGCTTCGCGTCGGTGGTCTGTGCGCCCACCAGGCTCAGGTTCGGGAAGTTCTTGAACTTGCCGACGCCGACCGCGAAGAACGGCGAGATTCTCTGGTCCGACCAGGGTTCGGCCATCAGGTCGACGTGCCACAGGTCGGTGCCCGAGAACACGCCCTGCACCTGGCCGAGCGTGCCTTCGAGGCTGAGGGTTTCGGACAGCCGGTAGCTCGTCCACAGCTTCAGCATCGGCTCCGACTTGAACCGGCCCCAGGCCGCGCCGAGCTGCACGCGGCGGCTCAGGTAGTCGTCGAGCAGCACATCGCGAAAGCTCTTGGTCGCTCCGCTCGCGGTGAGCGTGGTCTCGAGTTGCTCGCGGCTGACCCAGCCGACCTTGCCGTCGTCGGTGCGCACCTTGAACCAGTCGGTGTGGCGCATCTCGATGCTGATCCACTGCGCACGCGGCGCCACGAAGAACACCGGGAAGCCGCGCCCCGGGCCCGTGTGCAGCTCGATGTAGGGGTCGGTGATCTGCAGGCGCTCGGTCTTGGACGAAGCCTGTGCGCTTGCGACCACCGGCGAATCGGTGGCGGTGGCGGCGGTGGCGGTGGCCGTGGCGGTGGCGTCGGCAGCACGCGCACCGCTCGCGCCGAGTGCGATCAGTGCGGCCAGCGCGATCACGACCAGTGCGCGGTCGATCATCAGGCGGCGTCTCGAATCGTTGGATTTCATGGCGCCGGTCATTGGGTGTTGCAGGTGCCGGTCTTCGGATCGGCGGGCGTGAACATCGCGTAGGTCGCGGTGCTGAATTCGTCCTGCCCGAGCGGGGCAGGGTGGCTGATCCAGTACTTGATCAGCTGCGCGTTCGGGTCGGCGTCGCTCGTGAAGATCAGGCCGCCGCCGTGCAGCACGTTCAGCAACAGCGGCTTGGCGAGGATGCGGCTCTGTGTCGTCGAGCCGAGCACGACCTCGCCCTGCGCTGAATAGAAGTTCTTGTACATGTCGCTCGCGCGGATCAGGGCCGGCGTCAGCGTCGGGTCGGTCACGTCCAGCGGCTGCGCGCCGGGCACGATGCGCAGCGCGCCGCCGGTGCCGCTCGGCGCGTGGCAGCCGGAGCCCGCGCAGGTGTTGGTCGCGCCGCTCACGGTCGGGCTCGGCAGTTGCGCGATCAGGATCGGGTTGATGCACCTCTGGAAGTACGCGAACGACAGGCTCTGGCCGCTCGCACCCGGCGGGTTCACGACCGTCGAGGGGTTGTCGAGCGGGTTCGACGAGCCGCCGCCGCAGTTCGCGAGCAGCGCCGTCGAGGCGAGGGCCGAGATGCGAAAGAGCGCGCGCAGGGTGGGATGCAGCAAAGGCTTCATGCGCTTCAGCAGCCCCCGGCGATCCACGCGGCGATCGTGTTGTAGTTGGCGCTGCCGACCGGCAGGATCGCGGTCGTCGCGCCGACGGCGCCGGCCGGGTGCGGCACCGTCGACGGCTTGCTGAGCAGGTAGTTCGACGAGGCGCTGCACGCGTTCGTGATCATCGTCAGCGTGACGTTGTAGTCGCCGTCGGGGTCGCCGGTGAGCACGAAGCGGTTGTTGCGGAACGAGGTGCCGACCGGCACGGCCGAGCTGCTGCTGCCGATCGCCTGGTGGCAGCCGGCGGCGCAGGTGGTGGTCAGGATCGGAAAGACCTTCGCGGTGAACGAAGCCTGGTTCAGGCCGGTGACCTGGCGCACGCCGTTGGCCGAGTCGAACGGGTCGTTGTAGTACTTGCCACCGGTGTCGATCCACTCGGCGACCAGGCGCTTCTCGGCCGCGTTCAGCATCTTCGAGTGGTCGGACGCGGTGCTCGGCGGGTTCGGGTGGGCGGCCCGCGCGGCGCTGCTCGACATCAGCGTCTGGCCCCACAAAATTTCCGCCAGCCGGCTCTTGCGCGCCAGGCCCAGCGCCTCGCCTTCGCTCGCCGCGGTGTCGACCAGTGCCGGGCCGCGGGCGATCACCAGCACGCCTTCTTCGATGCGGGTCTGCGGCAGGCCGGTGCTCGGGTCGAGCAGCGGGTCGCCGATCATCAGCTCGTCGTAGGAGCTGACCCGGCCCGAGCCCGCGAGCGTCGCGCTCAGGTCGAGCTTGTCGGGGTTGTTGTGGCAGGCCACGCAGGTGTTGGCGCCGCGGTCTCGCGTCCACAGCGGCTGGATGTGCACGGGGTAGTTGACGATGCCGTTCGCGGGCACGGCGGTGGCGAGGTCGTTCGCGGGCAGCGCGTTGCCGGTGTAGCGCACCGTGATCGGCGCGTGGCCGGCAATGCCGGTCTTGCTCGTGTCGGCCCAGACATCGCTGTACAGCATGTCGGCGGCGAGCTGCAGCGCGCTCGGGTCGAGGCGGGTGCGGGTCGCGGCCATCGTTTCGCCCGAGAGGTGCGCGTTCGCCATCGCGGGCAGCAGCGCGGCCGGCACGCTGTTGACGACAGCGCCGGCGTTGAGCGAGCCGCCGCGGCGCGGGCTGTGGCAGCCGTCGCAGGTGCGGCGCTCGCCCGGGCGCACCTGGATCCAGTTGGTGTGGGTCTGGAACGCGCGGCCCTGCGCGTCGATCACCGCGAGCGCGATCGGCGTGTCGGCCGGCACCTGCAGCTTGAACGAACCGTCGGGCTCGATCGGCGCGTAGCCGAGGATCTGCTGCATCTCGAACTCGGTCTCGCCGATCGCGCTGCGCATGCCGGTCATGCCCTGCGGCGGCGCGATCGCGCGCACCGCGCGCACGAACCGCGCCGGGGCACAGCCGTACGCCGGGTCGGCGGGGTCCTTCATGCGGGCGATGTCGGCGACCTGCGCGCGCGTGTCGAGCGGGTCGGTCGGCTTGGTCTTCGCGATCGCCGTCGTGCAGCCGGCGGGCAGGTCGGCGGCGGCCATCACCGGGTCGCCCATGCGGCCCAGGCCGTCGGTGTCGTAGACGCTGCGCACTTCGAGCAGGCCGATGTTCTGCGCGGCGAGCGTCGCGTCGACCGCGGTGGCCGGGGTGGCGTTCGGTTCGGTGCGCGGCAGCAGCGCGACCGGGTGCGTGTACATGAAGCCGGCCGGCGGCGCGGCGACGATCAGGAAGGTCTGCAGCTTCGGGTCGAACATGTAGACCGCGTACGACGGTGGCACGGTGTCCTGCAGCGCGTCGGCCTGGGTATCGACCACCAGGCGGTTGGTGTCGCTCAGGCGGGTCATCTCGGCGGACGTCAGCGTCGCGCACGAGACGACCACGCCGGCGCGCTTGACCTCGCAGGGCGTGTACGAGACCAGCACGCGGTCGGTGCCGTCCCAGAGCGGGTAGGGCGTGGTGACGCGGCCGTAGCCGGAGACGCCGCCGCCGATGTTCAGCGCCTGCGCGGTCATCTGCTTCTGCCCGCCTGTCGCCGAGGCAGAAGGGCTCGCCGGCGTGTTCTGCTCGGAATAGTTCGCGACGTCGATCTGCACCAGCCCGCCGCCTTCGTGGGTGCGCGAAAGCGGCATCAGGTCGGAGCTGAGCGAGCCGGCGAAGGCACCCTTCGGGTCCATGTCGCGCGGGTGCAGGAAGCTGTTGCCTTCGCTGTGCGCGCCGTACAGCACGAACAGGTCGGTGCCATCGGGCTTGGCACGGAAGATCTTGAAATGGTTGCGCCCGCCGACGTGGTCCCAGCGCGAGAACATGATGTCGCCGTTGGGCCGCACGACCGGGCTGCGGTCGTGGCTCTGGTTGAACGAGATCTGCGTGACGGCGCTGCCGTCGGCGGCCATCGTGTGCAGGTTGAAGACGCGCTCGCGCTCGTATTCGTCGAGGGCGTAGTAGCTGTGGCCGAGCGCCTGGTTCACGCTCGACTTGGTCTGGCGGTTCGAGGTGAAGACGAAGCCGCGGCCGGCGGGCAGGTAGGTCGCGTCGACATCGTCCGAGTCGGTCGATGCGGTGATGCGGCGGAAGGTGCCGCCGGTCAGGCCACCCCCGCTGTTTCCACTGCCGCTCATGTCGTATTCCCAGACGTTCCAGCGCCCGGTGCAGGCCGGCACGCCGCCGATCGTCGAGGTGTTCGACGCGGGGCAGCGCATCGAGAACACGATCTTCTTGCCGTCGTACGAGGTCTCGGGGCCAGAGGCATCGCCCTGGCCCTGCGTGAACTGCGCGGTGAGGTTGTGCTCGACCGCGCTGGCCGACGCCTTCTCGCGGATGAACAGGTCGCCGCCCGGTGCGGTCGGCGCGCCGTTGGTCGGGTTCGCGCCGATCGTGTTGACGCGCATCGCGTAGGCGATCGGCACGTCGCCCTGCACGGTGACCGTGTTGGCGGCGCTGGTGCTGCCGCCGCTGCAACCCACGAGCACGCTCGCAGCCGCGCACACCCCGAAAATCCAAAGCGTATTCATCGACCCACCTCCCGCTATCGTTGTTTTGTGTGCGCTCGTTCTTCAGTGCGGCAGCGGCGCCGCAGGTGCCAGCAGCCCGGCCGAGAAGTGGAGCGCGCCGCACGCATCGACCACGACCGCATCCACGCCGCGCTGCGACTCGATCAGCCGCAGGCCCTTCTCGACGCCGAGCACGAACACGCACTTCGACAGCGCTTCGGTCGTCAGGCCGTCCTCGGCCAGCACGGTCACGCTGTGCACGCCCCGCGGCGAGCGGCCGGTGGCCGGGTCGATCAGGTGATGGAAGCGTTCGCCGTCGGCCTCGAAATAGCGCTCGTAGTCGCCCGAGGTCGAGATCGAGATGTCTTCGAGCGGCAGCAGCGCCGACATCTCGCCGGGCCGGCGCGGGTCGCGGATGCCGATGGTCCACGGCCGGCCGCGCCGGTCGCCGATCACACGGCTGTCGCCGCCGGCGCTGACGATCGCGTGGCGGATGCCGCGGTGGCGCAGGATCTGCGCTGCGTTGTCGACTGCGTGGCCCTTCGCGAAGCCGCCGAGGTCGATGCGCATGCCTTCGCGCTCGAAGCGCACCGTGCGCGCCGCCATGTCAAGCTGCAGGCCGCGGTAGCCGACCAGCGCGCGGGCGCGGGCCAGTGCCGCGGCATCCGGGCGAATGCGTCGGCGATAGTCGTAGAGCTGGCCGACGGCGGCGTAGGTGATGTCGAAGGCGCCGCCCGTGAGCGTGGCGAAGTCGTTCGCGCGTTCCAGCAGGCGGGCCATCTCGGCGCTGACCGGCACCGGCGCGGTGGCGGCGTCGCGGTTGATGAGCGAGAGTTCGGAGTCGGGCTTGTGCGGGCTCATGGCGCGGTCGATGCGGTGCATCTCGGCCATCACCGCGTCGATCGCCGCGGTACCTGCCTCGCGATCTTCGCTCCACAGCTCGACCAGGATCGCGGTGCCCATGATCGCTTCTTCGCGCTTGAGCCAACCGCCGGCTGCGGCCTCGCGCTTGAAGCGCTGCGGCAGCCCGTTGGCGGCGCGCGGTGCGGTGCTGGTGATTCCGAACATGTGAGTGAAATCCCCTGGTGGTGAACGCATCGGTGGCGGATGGACA
>Ga0209583_10000409_pt1 | contig 13417 bp, 11 predicted proteins | sample Str014_FD_187201 | JGI IMG/M metagenome (GOLD analysis project Ga0209583, IMG submission 187201) | Freshwater sediment microbial communities in response to fracking from Pennsylvania, USA - Straight Creek_MetaG_SC_2014 (SPAdes) (version 2) | ecosystem: Environmental > Aquatic > Freshwater >... | reverse complement strand
GCCGACGAGGAGCGCGAGGTGTTCCGCAAGGTGGTCAACATCTCGTCGACCTCGGGCGTGTACGGCAACGCCGGCCAGGCCAACTACGCCGCGGCCAAGGCCGGCATCAACGGGCTGACGAAGGCGATGGCGAAGGAGTGGGGGCGCTACAAGGTGACGGTCAACAGCGTGGCCTTCGGGCTGATCAAGACGCGGCTGACCGAGGCCGACGCATCGGCCGGTGCCACCATCGATGTCGAAGGCAAGCAGATCCGCGTCGGCGTGAACCCGCAGATCCTGAAGAACGCCGAGGCGATGATCCCGCTCGGGCGCGGCGGGTATCCGTTCGAGGCGGCCGGTGCGGTGTACCTGTTCTGCATCCCGGAATCGAACTACGTCAGCGGGCAGGTGCTGGTCTGCGGCGGGGGGCGTCCATGAGCGTTGTGGCGCTGCCTTCGCGGCCCTGGGAAACCGAGGACATGCGCGCGACGCGCGACACCGCCCGCCGCTTCTTCGAGCGCGAATGCGTGCCGCACGAGATGCGCTGGCGCGCGCAGCACCACGCCGACCGCGACATCTGGAACAAGGCCGGCGCCGCCGGCATGCTGTGCGCGAGCATCCCGCAGGAATACGGTGGTGGCGGCGGCAGCTTCCTGCACGAGGCGGTGATCTGCGAGGAGCAGTGGTACGCGATGGCGCAGTGCTTCAGCAACAACGTGCACAGCGGCATCGTCGCGCACTACCTGCTGGCCTACGGCAGCGAGGCGCAGAAGCAGCGCTGGCTGCCGAAGATGGCGACGGGCGAGATCGTCGTCGCCATCGCGATGAGCGAGCCGGGTGCCGGCACCGACCTGCAACGCATCCGCACCACGGCCCGACGCGAGGGCGACGAGTACCGCGTCAGCGGCAGCAAGATCTTCATCACCAACGGGCTGCACGCCGACCTGGTCTGCGTTGCCGTGAAGACAGACGCTTCTGCCGGCGGCAAGGGCATCTCGCTGCTGATGGTCGAGACTGCCGGCGCGGTCGGCTTCAAGCGCGGCGCGTTGCTCGACAAGATCGGCCAGAAGACGCTCGACACCGTCGAACTCTTCTTCGACGACGTGCGCGTGCCGGCCGCCAACCTGCTGGGCGAGACAGAAGGCAAGGGCTTCGCGCAGCTGATGCAGCAACTCCCGCGTGAACGCCTGCTGATCGCCGTGGGCTCGTACGCGATGATGAAACGCGCCATCGCCGAAACGCTCGATCATGTGCGCGAACGCCAGGTCTTCGGCGCACCGCTGATGCAGATGCAGAACATCCGCTTCAAGCTGGCCGAGTGCGAGACGCAGGCCGAAGTGGCGCGTGCCTTCATCGACGACGGCATCGCGAAGCTGAACCGGGGCGAGCTCGACGGGCCGACCGGCGCGATGGCGAAGTGGTGGGTCAGCGACGCCTGCTGCAAGGTCGTCGACGAGTGCCTGCAGTTCTTCGGCGGCTACGGCTACATGAACGAATACCCGATCGCGCGGCTGTACGCCGATGCGCGCGTCAGCCGCATCTACGGCGGCGCCAACGAGGTGATGAAGGAGATCATCGCCCGCGACCTGGAGAAGCGGTGACGCCCACCGCCCTGCGCTTCTGGCCCGCGGGCGTGCCGCCGACGCTGGCGGTGCCGCGCACCACCTTGCCGGCGGCGCTGCGCGCGTCGGCGCAGCGGCATGGCGACAAGCCGGCCATCGTCTACGGCGGCGCGGCCCTTTCGTATGCGCAACTCGCGCGGCGCGTGGATGCCCTCGCCGCGTACCTGCAGCAACGCCTGGGCGTGGCGGCAGGCGATCGGGTGCTGGTGATCGGCCAGAACGGCCCGCAGTGGGTTACGGCGGCCTATGCCGTGATGCGCGCCGGTGCGGTGCTCGTGCCGGTCAACCCGATGAGCAAGGCCGCGGAGATCGCGTTCCACGCCGAAGACAGCGGCGCGCGCGTCGCGATCGTCGCGCAGGAAGCGCTGCCGCAACTGACGCTCGGCGACGCGCCCGGGCAGATGCCGGCCGCGCTGGTGTGGGCGTATGCCGACGCCATCGCATCCACCGGTGTCGACGAACTGCCCGACTGGGTGCGCGCGCCGGCGCGGCCGCTGAACGACCCGCGCCTGCACGCCTTCGAGGCTGCATTGGCCCAAGGCCTGGTCCTCGGCCCCGTGCCCGAAGACCCCGACGCACTGGCCGTGCTGCCCTACACCTCGGGCACCACCGACCACCCCAAGGGCTGCATGCACACCCACGCCACGCTGATGGCCGCGCTGGCGAGCTCGGCGCTCTGGAAGCCGGTGCACGCCGACTCGGTCGTGCTGACGGTGGCGCCACTGTTCCACATGCTCGGTCTGCAGAACGGCATGAACCTGCCGCTGATGCTGGGTGCCACCGCGGTGATGATGCCGCGTTGGCATGCCGCGACCGCCGCCGCGTTGATCGAGCGGCATCGCGTCAGCGTGTGGTCGGCGCCGCCGGCGATGGTGATCGACCTGTTCGCCGACCCCGGCACCGCGCAACGCGATCTTTCCAGCCTCGTCACGCTCACCGGCGGCGGCGCGGCGATGCCCGAGGCGGTGGCCGCGATGCTGCTGCAGCGCCACGGCCTGCACTACCAGGAAGCCTACGGCCTGACCGAGACCGCCGCGTTCCTGCACGCGAACCCGCCGCAGCGTGGCAAGCGCCAGTGCTTGGGCGTGCCGACCCCGAACGTCGACTCGCGCATCGTCGACCCCGAGACGCTTCAGCCGCTGCCGACCGGCGAGGTCGGCGAACTCGTCACCCACGCGCCGCAGGTGATGCTCGGCTACTGGCGCAACGAAGCCGCCGATTGCGCCGCGTTCATGCCGCTCGACGGCCGCCGCTACTTCCGCACCGGCGACCTGGCGCTGGTCGACGACGAGGGCTACTTCTTCCTGAAGGATCGCCTCAAGCGGATGATCAACGCCTCGGGCTACAAGGTCTGGCCGGCCGAGGTGGAGAGCGCGATGTACGCGCACCCGGCGGTGCACGAGGCCTGTGTGATCTCGGTGCCCGACGAAAAGAGCGGCGAGGCGGTCAAGGCCCTCGTCGCGTTGAAGCCCGGCCACCGCAACGAGATCACGCCCGAACAACTGGTGGCCTGGTGCCGCGAACGGATGGCGGTCTACAAGGCGCCGCGCCAGATCGAATTCGTCGATGCGTTGCCCAAGAGCGGCACCGGCAAGATACTGTGGCGCGAACTGCAGCTTGCGCATCAACCCCAGGAGCCATCCCCACCATGAGCGTCACCTTCGAACGCCGCGGCAGCACTGCGCTGCTCACGCTGAACAGCCCGGCCACCCGCAACGCCTTCACCGACGAGATCCGCCAGGGCCTGGCCGACGGCATCGCGCAGACGCGTGCCGATGCCGGCGTGCGCGCCCTGGTCATCACCGGCAGCGGCGGCGTGTTCTGCGCCGGCGGCGACATCCGCGGCATGCAGGGTGCCTTCGAGGTCAACGACGGCGCGGCCTGGCGCGCGCGCATGCACAACACCCACCGCTGGATGAGCGATTTGCTGACGCTCGACAAACCGGTGATCGCCGCCGTCGACGGCCCCGCGTTCGGCGCGGGCTTCAGCGTGGCGCTGGCGGCCGACTTCGTGCTCGCATCGACGCGGGCGCGCTTCTGCCTCTCGTTCATGAAGCTCGGCCTGGTGCCCGACTGCGGCGCGTTCTACACGCTGCCGCGCGTGGTCGGCGTGCAGCGCGCGAAGGAGCTGATGCTGTCGGCGCGCGAGGTCGGCGCGGACGAGGCCAAGGCGCTCGGCATCGCGATGGAGCTGCACGAACCCGAGGCCCTTCTGTCGCGCGCGCTGGCGCTGGCCGCGAGTTTCGAAGACGCCTCGCCGATGGCCACGAGCCTGATCAAGCGCGCGATGCTGAACCCCGGCGAGCTGGGCGCGTCGCTCGATGCCGAAGCCAACGCGCAGGCGCTCGCCTTCGGCAGCGGCTACACGCAGGGCGCCGTGCAGCGCTTCCTCGACAAACAAGCACCGGCCTTCAACTGGCCCAAGGAGTGAGCACCCCATGATGCTGAAAGACAAGGTGATCGTCGTCACCGGCGCCGGTGGCGGCATCGGTCGCGACATCGCGCTGGCCTGTGCCACCGAGGGCGCCCGCGTGGTCGTCAACGACATCGGCGCTTCGGTGGCCGGTGACGGCCACGACGCCGGGCCGGCGCAGCGCGTGGTCGACGAGATCCGCGCGGCCGGCGGCCACGCGGTCGCCAGCACCGACAGCGTCTCGGAAAGCGCCAGCGCGGCGCGCATCGTCGCCACCGCCGTCGAGGCCTTCGGCCGCATCGACGGCGTGGTCAACAACGCCGGCATCCTGCGCGACCGCTTCTTCCACAAGATGAGCGCCGAAGAGTTCGACACGGTCGTCAAGGTGCATCTCTACGGCACGTTCCATGTGAGCCGCGCCGCCGCGCCGCACTTCAAGGAACAGGGCAGCGGCTGCTACGTGCACATGACCAGCACCTCGGGCCTGATCGGCAACTTCGGCCAGGCCAACTACAGCGCGGCCAAGTTGGGCATCGCGGCGCTGTCGAAATCGATCGCGCTCGACATGAACAAGTTCGGCGTGCGCTCCAACTGCATCTCGCCGTTCGCGTGGAGCCGCATGATCGGCTCGATCCCGACCGAAACGCCCGAGGAGCAGGCGCGCGTCGACCGCCTCAAGCAGATGACGCCGGCCAAGATCGCGCCGCTGGCCGTGTGCCTCGCGAGCGACGAAGCGAAAGACGTCAACGGCCAGATCTTCGCGGTGCGCAACAACGAGATCTTCCTGATGAGCCAGCCGCGCCCGGTGCGCAGCGTGCACCGCAGCGAAGGCTGGAGCCCGCAGACCGTGGCGAGCCACGCGCTGCCGGCGCTCAAGGCCAGCTTCTACGAGCTCGATCGTTCGGCCGACGTGTTCAGCTGGGAGCCCGTATGACCACCGGCATCGGCAGACGCGAGTTCGGCGCCCTGTTGGCCGCCGCTGCCATGCCGCTCGTGAGGGCGCAGAACGAAGCGCCGTTGCGCCTCGTGGTCGGCTACGCCGCCGGCGGCCCCGTCGACGGCAGCGCGCGCAGCTTCGCGCAGGTGCTGGCGCGCGAGCTGGGCCGCAACGTGGTGATCGACAACCGCACCGGTGCTGCCGGCGTGCTCGGTGCCGACGCCGTCTCGCGCGCCGCGCCCGACGGCAACACGCTGTACTTCGCCGCCAGCCCCACGCTGACGATCAGCCCGCACGTGCAGAAGTCGATGACGCTGGACCCGGTGCGCGACCTCACGCCGATCGCGCCGCTGCTGACCTACGCCAACGTGCTGGTCGTCAACAAGGATCTGCCGTTCCAGACACTGGATCAACTGGTGAGCTATGCCCGCGCCAACCCCGGCAAGCTGTTCTATGGCTCGGCCGGCGTGGGTGCGTCCAACCACTTGAGCGGTGAGCTGTTGGCGGCCGTCACTGGCACCAAGCTGATCCATGTGCCTTACAAGGGCAACGCGCCGGCGATGAACGATGTGATGGGCGGCCAGCTCAGCATGATGTTCGACATCACCAGCACGGCGCGCAACTTCGTGCAGAGCGGCCGGGTGCGTGCGCTGGCCGTGACCTCGCGCGAACGCAACGCCTCGCTGCCGAACGTGCCGACGATGCGCGAGGCCGGCGTCGCGAACTACGAGGTCATCGGCTGGTACGGCCTCTACGGCCCCGCGCGCATGGCGCCGGAACTGACCGCACGGCTCAACGCCGCTGCCAACCGTGCGCTCGCCGATGCCGAACTGCGCAAGCTCTGGCACGACCAGGGCTACGAGCTTTGGCCAGGCAAGCCCGAGGTGCTGGCGGCGCAGCAGGCGCGCGACCTGGAGATGTGGCGCAGCGTCACCCGCGACATCAAAATCGACTGATCGCGATGACTTTGCCGATGCGCCTGCACGAACCGTTCGACGCCTGGCTGCGCCGCGATGCCGACCGGCCCTTCCTGTTCCTGCCCGATGACGAGGTGAGCTTCGGCGCTCTCGGCCGGCAGGTCGAGGCACTCGAGGCGGAGCTGCGCGACCACCGCGTGCGCCCCGGCGACCGGGTGCTGATCGTCGCCGAGAACTGCCCCGAGCACGTCGCGCTGATCCTGGCCTGCAGCCGTGTCGGCGCGTGGTCGTGCGGCGTGAATGCGCGGATGGCACCGGGCGAGCTGGCGGCGTTCGAGGCGCAGGCGGATGCGCGCTGCGTCTACTACACCGCGGCCGTATCGGACGCGGCGGCGACGCATGCGCATGCGGCCGGCGCGAACGCCTCGGTGCTGCCGGCGCTGCGATGCGGCGCGGTGCGTGATGCGGCGGTGGCCGAAACCGGCACCGCGGCCGAGGCGGTGGCCGCGATCATCTTCACCTCCGGCACCACGGGCACGCCCAAGGGCGTGCTGGTCTCGCACGACGGGCTGACGCACTTCGGCCGCGTCTCCGCGCAATCGCGCGCGTTGGGCCGCGACGACCGCAGCTACGCCTGCCTGCCGATGACGCACATCTTCGGCCTCGCGACGTTGCTGGCCGCGTCGCTGCATGCGGGCGCGGGGCTGGTGATGCGCGCCCGCTTCGATCCTGCCGATGTGTTGCTCGCACTTGCCGAACACCGCGTCTCGCAGCTGCAAGGCCCACCGACGATGTTCGTGCGCATGCTGGATCACTTCGCGGCGGTGGGGGTGCCGCGGCCGCCGTGCCCGCAACTGCGCTACGTCTACACCGGTGCCGGCCCGCTCGACGCCGATCTGAAACGGCGTGTCGAGGCCTGCTTCGGCCAGCCGCTGCACCACGGCTACGGCCTGTCGGAGTTTGCGGGCTCGGTGCATGTCACGGCACTCGGGCAGCACCGCGAGGACACGTCCGCCGGCCTGCGCGTCGACGATGCCGAACTGCGTGTCGTCGACACTGAAGGACGCGACCTGCCCGCCGGCAGCACCGGCGAGCTCTGGCTGCGCGGCCGCGGCCTGATGCCGGGCTACTTCCGCAACGCCGAGGCCACCGCGCAGGTGATGCGCCCCGGCGGCTGGTACGCGAGCGGCGACCTCGGCCGCGTCGATGCCGATGGCGCCCTGTTCGTCGTCGGCCGGTTGAAGGAAATGATCATCCGCTCGGGGTTCAACGTCTACCCGGCCGAGGTCGAGGCCGCGTTGATGGCCTTCCCCGCGGTCGAGCTCGCGGCGGTGCTCGGCCAGCCGCTCGGCGCGGCCGACGCGGGCAACGAAAACGTCGTCGCCTTCCTGCAGTTGCGCCCCGGGCATGCACTGGATCGCGATGCGCTGCAGGCCCACCTGCGACAGCACCTCGCGCCCTACAAGCAGCCGCAGCGCCTGGAGGTGCTGCCGCAACTGCCCATGACCGCGAGCGGCAAGGTGCGCAAGCGCGATCTTCAGCCGCTGCTGTGAGTCTCGTTCTCTTCGTCATGCCCTCACGATGAGCAATCCCTCCACCGAACCCGGCGTGCTGGCGCGCCACCAGGCCGAACTCGATCGGGGCCGCTGGCTGATCCAACGCTGCGGCGCGTGCCACCGCGCGGTCTACTTTCCGCGCGAGCTGTGCCCGCACTGCGGCCACCTCGGCCTGGCCTGGGAAGCGCCGAGCGGCCTCGGCACCGTGCACGCGGTCACCACCGTCAAGCGCAAGCCGGCCGATGGTGGCGATCTCGACGTCTGCCTCGTCGAACTCGACGAAGGCGTGCGGCTGATGAGCCGGGTCGAGAACCGGCCGCCCGCCGAGGTGCGCATCGGCCTGCGCGTGCGTGCGCGGGTCCGCGTGGATGAAGGCCGCGGCCTGGTGGTGTTCGACGCGGTCGACGAGAGAGCCTCCGCATGACGACAACGCGCGAGACCCTGAAGTCGCTGCGCGGCCGCACCGCGATCGTCGGCGCCGCCACCTTCGGCTGCGGCGAGTGCCCCGGCCACACCGACATGGAGATGCTGGCCAAGGCCGCCCACGCCGCGGTCGCCGACGCCGGCCTGACGATGGCCGACATCGACGGTCTCGCCACCGCCAGCGTCAGCGCCGTGATGTGGCCGCTGGGGGTCGTCGAATACCTCGGGCTGAACCCGCGCTATATCGACGGCACGATGCTCGGCGGCAGCAGCTTCGTCGCGCACCTGCTGCCGGCGATGCAGGCGCTGCACTTCGGGCAGTGCAACGCCGTGCTGGTCTGCTACGGCAGCGCGCAGAAGAGCAGCACCTTCGGCCGCAAGGAGATCGTCGGCCTGCGCCCCTTCCTCGACCCGCAGCCCTACGAACACCCGTACCAGCCGCAGCTGCCGGTCTCGGCCTACGCGCTGGCCGCGTCGCGCCACATGCACGCCTTCGGGACCACGCGCGAGCAACTGGCCGATGTGGCGGTGGCCGCGCGCGCCTGGGCGCGGCTCAACCCCGAGGCGTACCTGCGCGAGCCGCTGACACGTGCCGACGTGCTGGCCTCGCGCATGGTCTCCGACCCGCTCACGGTGCGCGACTGCTGCCCCGTCACCGACGGCGCCGGCGCCTTCGTGCTGGTGCGCGCCGAGCGCGCGCGCGACCTGCCGAAGAAGCCCGTCTACGTGCTCGGCAACGCCACCGCGGTGTGGAACCGGCAGGTCTCGTCGATGCCCGAGCTGACCGTCACGGCCGCGCGCCAATCGGGCGCCGAGGCGTTCGCAATGGCGGGGCTGACACCGGCCGAGATCGACATCGTCCAGCTCTACGACGCGTTCACGATCAACACCATCCTGTTCCTCGAAGACCTGGGCTTCTGCGCCAAGGGCGAGGGCGGCGCATTCGTCGCCGATGGCGCTATCGCGCCGGGCGGGCGCTTGCCGGTCAACACCAACGGCGGCGGCCTGTCGTGCGTGCACCCCGGCATGTACGGTGTGTTCACGGTGATCGAGGCCGTGCGCCAGTTGCGCGGCGAAGCCGGCGCACGCCAGGTGCTCGGTGCGAACACGGCCGTCGCCCATGGCAACGGCGGCATGCTGTCCAGCCAGTCGACCGCGGTTCTGGGCACGGCCGACACGCTGTAGGGGCCGCCGGCGATGCCTCGCGGCGGACCTTCGTCAGCGCACGCCGACGATCCGCGCGAGCTTGAAGAACACGTCGGTGTTGTCCATCAGCCCCGTGAACGCCGCGGCGCCGCGGCCGTAGGCCGAGAGCGGCACGTCGGTCGCGGTGTGCACCGCCGATTCGCCCGGCACCTGGCCGGTGACGAGGAAGCCGGTGTCCTTGTTGCGCGCGGCCGGGTCGACCGGGTAGCCGGCCTGCGGCCCATCGGTGGCGAAGGGCTGCTGCGTGTCACGCGTGGGCGTGAGGTTGGAGAGCCAGTTCTCGTAGCGGTCGGCGTTGGCGCCGTAGCCGATCAGCATCTTGTAGTCGACATCGGTGGTCGCCGGGTAGCCGTCGGCGAGCATCTTGTACTTCGGGAACTTCGAGGCCTGGTAGACGCCGACCATCTTGTCGCGCTGCGATTCGGTGCCGGCCTTGGCGGTCGCGTCGTACATCGCCGAGACCGTCTTCGTCGACGCGCCGATGATCGCCGCGCCCGAGCACTCGTGATCGGCGGTGACGATCACGATCGTGTCCGGGTGCTTGTCGGCGAAGTCCTTCGCGACCTGCACCGCGCGGTCGAACTCGAGCACCTCGAGCAGCCAGCGGTCGGTGTCCATCGCGTGCGCCTGCTTGTCGATCGAGGCGCCCTCGATCATCGCGACGAAGCCGCGCGGGCTCTTCGCGAGCACCTCGAGCGCGGCCCGCGCCATCTCGTCGAGCATCGGCTGGTCGGGAAAGCCGTAGTCCTCGACGATGGTCGAGTTGCCGCGGCGCTGGCCGATCTTGTCGAACGCGACGTTCATGTTCGAGAACGAGAACAGGCCGAGCAGCTTGTCGGCCGCTGGCGCGCGTTGCAGCAGCGCGGTCTTGTCGGGCGCGTAGGCGAAGCCGGCGCGCTCGAAATCGCCGATCACGTCGCGCTGCGGGTCGAGCGTGCCGCGCGCCGCGCCCCAGCCGGCGACGATGTCGGCGGGCAGTTCGTAGTCGCTGCGGCGGTCGCGCTGCGAGCCGTTCATCGGCTGGCCGCTGCGCGTGCCGTCGGCCTTGAGCTCGTCGCCGTTCGGCAGGAACCACTTGCGCCCGCCGCCCATCAGCACGGTCAGGCCGGTCAGGCCGCGGTCGTCGAGGAACTGGTCGACGATGCCGGTGCCGTAGCCGCGGTTGCTGGTGTGCACGGCCATCGCGGCGGGCGTGGCGTCGAACACGTCGGCGGTGGTGACGATGCCCAGCGCCTTGCCCTGCGTGCGGTGCAGGTACTCGGAGAGGTACTCGATGCGCGGGTTGTCGAAGGCATCGGCGGTGTCGTCGGGCCACACGCCCTGTTGGTTGTTGGCCGACTTGTTGCCGGTGACGTAGTTCGACATGCCGGGCGACGAGTCGGTGACGATGCCGTCGAGCGACGAGGTCATCACCATGCCGGTGACCGGAAAGGTGTCCATCGCCAGGCGGCCCTGCGCCTTGCCCTGCGCGTAGCCGCGGCCCATGATGCGCGCGGCCGTGCGGTGCGCCGCGCCCATGCCGTCGCCGAGCAGGATGATGATGTTCTTCGCCGGCCGGCCTTCGCGTTCCATCGCGACGACCTCGAAGTTGCCGTCGGCGCTGACGCTTTGCCCGTCGCTCTGCGTCGCACGCACGGTGAGCTTGTGCACCCCGGGCCGCGCGACGGAGAACGCGCGCTGCGAGACGACCGCGGCGTTCACGTCCTTCGGCAGCGTGAGGCCGGTGGTCACGACGCTGGTGCTGCCGGCTGCAGCGCGCGTCGGCACGCCGTCGACGAGGAAAGCGAAGTCCTTCAGCGTCGTGCCGGCATCGAGCCGCACCGTGGCCTGCAGGTCGAAGCGCTGGCCCGGCAGGAAGCGCGCGATGTACGGGCCGCCGGCATTGCCGCTGGCGAACAGCTCGCTCGGCGGCGTGAGCCGGCTGACGGTGGGGGCGGCGCCGGCCTCGGCGATGCAGAGGGCGATCAGGCAGGCGGTGACGGCCGCGGGGACACTGCGCAATGTCGACATGGAAAACGACCTCGGTAGGTGATTGGGAACTGGTGGCTGCTCAACGCGCGCATTGCACGTCGTCGGCTCGCAAACGGACGAACGAGGCGCGGCCATCGGCCTCGGGCTGCCGGCCGAGTTCGAGCCGGCCGGCCACGCGCATCGCGCCGCGGCAGGCACCGATCGCCGCGGCGACGCGCGCATCGGTCGCATGCAGGTAGGCGACGGCCGCGGGCAGGTCGTCGGCGAGGCCTTCGTCCTCGTCGTCGAGCATCACGGGTGTCGGGGCCAGTATCGACAGGCTCGGGGGTGCGTCGTGCGTGCGGGCGACGAAGCCGCTGAGCTCGACCCGCGTGCCGGCCAGTGCGAGCAGCCGCGGGTTCGGTTCGAGGCCGCGCGGGCCGATCGGGCGCTGGTAGAAATCGGCGAACGCGAGCCGCGTGGCGGGTTCGTGTTCGTGTTCGGGTTCAGCGGCCATGGCCGCGCCGCACGACGCGGCCAGCGCGAGGGCGAAGACACGAACAGGCAGGGCGCGCGGAGGCCGGCTGGGTTTCATCCGGCCCGATTATCACGACGCGCAGAGTCAGCGCCGTGACAGCCCCTTGCGTTTCAGGCCTCGGGCGGCACCTCGACCGAATACAGCTTCTGCCCCTCGACGCCGTGCAGCGAAACCGTCAGCACCTTGCTGCGCGCATCGATCCGGCCGATGCCGAAGAACTGGTAGCCGTCGCTGGGCGGGCGGTTCTGCTTCATGTCGGCCGGGATGCTGACGAACTTCACGTCCGGCCCGAAGGTCTGGTCGATCTCGCCGGGGCCGAAGGTGCCCGCGTGCAGCGGCCCGCCGACGAACTCCCAGAACGGCTTGAAGTCGGTGAACTGCGCGCGCTCGGGCCGGTACTGCGTGGCCGAGGCGTAGTGCACGTCGGCGGTGACCCAGACCACGTTCTTGATGCGCTGCTGCTTGATGAAGCGCAGCAGCTCGGCCACCTCCAGCTCGCGGCCCGAGGGCGCGCCGTTGTCGGCATTGGCCCAGGCCTCGAAGGTGCCTTGGGGCACGTCGGGGTTCAGGTCGGGCACGACGATCGACAGCGGCATGTCGCTCGCGATCACTTTCCAGGTCGCCTTCGACGCGGCCAGCGACTGCTTCAGCCATCGCATCTGCGCCGGGCCGAGGAAGTCGGCATCGGGCCCGGCGCTCGTCTGCCGGTTCGCCGAGTTGGCGCCGCGGTAGCTGCGCTCGTCGAGCATGAACACGTCGAGCAGCGGGCCCATCTGAAACGCGCGGTAGACCCGCTCGGGGTCGACCGGGTCGGGGCGCATCGGGTTGTAGTCGAACATCGCGCGGTTCGCGCGTGCCGACAGCAGCGAGGCGCTGCGCTCCTGGTAGCGCTTTTCTTCGGGGCCGATGCGCTGGCCGGGATACCAGTTGTTGCGGGTCTCGTGGTCGTCCCACTGCACCAGCATCGGCACCTCGGCGCAGAAGCGGCGCTTGTTCGCATCGAGCAGGTTGTAGGCGAAGGCACCGCGGTATTCGGCCAGCGTCTCGGCGACCTTGCTCTTCTCGGGCGTGACCAGGTTCTTCCAGACGCTGCCGTCGTCGAGCTTGACCTCGGGCTGGATCGGGCCGTCGGCGTAGATCTGGTCGCCGGAGTGGATGAAGAAGTCGGGCTCGAACTTGCGCATCGCCTCGTAGACGCGGTAGCCGCCCCAGGCCTCGTTGATGCCCCAGCCCTGGCCGGCTTCGTCGCCGGAGAACGCGAACACGATGTCGCGAGGGCGGTCGGAGGGTGTGCGGAAGCGGCCGAGCACCGGTGCGCTGAACACCTTCGGGTCGGCCAGATCCTGGAACTGCACGCGGTAGAAGTGCGTCTGGCCCGGAGCGAGGCCGGCCAGGTCGAGCCGCGCTGTGAAGTCGCCGTTCTCGAGCGCGGCCGGGCCGATCACGCGGCGCGCATTGCGCATCGATTCGGTCGTCGCGAGCTCGACGACCATGCGCGCCGGCCGGTCGGCGCGGCTCCAGACGATGGCGCGTTGATCGGTCACGTCGCCGCTCATCACGCCGTGGGTGATCTGCGGGCGCACCGCGTCGCGCGTGACGATCGCCGGCGCGGCGCCTTGCGCGAGCGCGCCGCGCCAGCCGCTGGCGGCGAGGCCGCCGGCCGTGAGCAGCTGCAGCGCGCGGCGGCGCTGGATCGGGGAGTCGGTCATCGGGGGGTTTCCGTTGCGCGATTCGTCGCGCGTCAAGACGACAGGTCGATCAGGCCTTCGAGCCGCAACCGCTCCAGCGCGTCGGCCTGCAAGCCGAGCGCCCGCGCGACGCTCTCGAGTTCGATCACGTTCCGATGGCCGTCGACGCTGGAGAGCAGCGCCCGCTT
>Ga0209583_10000408_pt1 | contig 13421 bp, 8 predicted proteins | sample Str014_FD_187201 | JGI IMG/M metagenome (GOLD analysis project Ga0209583, IMG submission 187201) | Freshwater sediment microbial communities in response to fracking from Pennsylvania, USA - Straight Creek_MetaG_SC_2014 (SPAdes) (version 2) | ecosystem: Environmental > Aquatic > Freshwater >... | reverse complement strand
GGCCAACATTATCGAAAAAGCTCAATCGGGCTCACGTAGCGTGGCATTAAGTTTCCTGGCCCAACACCGCGTAGTGCCCGAAGACAAGGTGGTGCTGTGTCGCCAAATCTTAAATGTTTCCATTCTCAAAAAAACTGTCTTCGGCTCTCAAGCGTTCGCTGACGAACTGGAAAAATTAAAACAGAAATCTTTCGCCCTGGCAATTCTGGTTCCCGTTTTGGGTGTTACGATTGACCTGTTTTTGAGTGAGCTCAAACTTGCCGTTAAAGACCTGACAAAGGAAGTATTGGGTGCTCTTGAAGTATCGGCGCCAGAAATCTTTCTAATTCTTAAACTCGTCGACTTTCTGGTTCCTTCGGATATTGGGGAGCAATACGAATTCAAAGATGCAAGAGGGGCAAGAAGCAAATACAACTATTTCGGCGAACAGCACAGAGTGACGCTGGATTTCTTCGACGTATTTGCGCAGTTGTTAAGTGTGGCAATCTGGTTGAAAAAATTGGACGGTTCACTTGAAAAGCTCGAGAGGCTTTCGGAAGTTGATGCCAAGAAGCTAAAAGTTGCAATTGAGACACTTGAGAAAATGAAGGCATTTGGCAAGAATATGAAGCGTTTATCGGCTATATCCAAGAGCATTATTGACAAACTCTTCGGCAAAGACGGACCGGCCCGCAAGATTTTTGGAGATGTTATCGTCGATCAGCTCTTGTCTGTTGTCTCAGCAGAAAAATTAGAAGATGCCACGGACTTTGGGCAAGTGGATTTTCGGAGGGATGGACTGTTTGACATCGGGAGCTTCTCCGGAATTGCGAGGGCGGAAGTTCATGATTTATTTATTCAACCGAGTGTCGTCTTGCTTGAATTCGCGGCAGAAAAAAATATATCTCTGCTTGGCTTTCAGGCGAATGTCGTTTTGCAACGACGGTGGCACTTTGGCGTGCTCATTGGCGCTTTCGAGATTAGCAATGGAACCTTAGTAAAAGTCAGTTGAGATTCCGATGTCCATGCCCTTGCATTTAACCGTCTTTGGAGAGCTTTGCCATTTGGCGATCCAAGTATAGCAGTTATCATCTAACAAGTTTGTTTTTGTCTTGCTTAGAGCAGGCGTAGACCATAGGAGGTCCGCTGCTCACGGCAGAAGGCGTTGGATTTTTAATTGGGGTCGGTAGTAATTTGACATCTGCGAATTGGAGCTGCCTGTCCCGCTGCCGTAATGTCATCCATAAATTTTCCACGCGCAGGCTACCAGCAGGGCATTGGACGATCGTCTCGTCTTGCAAGTCTTGGCTGGTGTTGATTGGCACGTCGCTCCGAGGGCGGGCAGTTCATTGTTTGTTTTAACAGCAAGTTCAATATCTCGAGCCGTTAGTATGACCGGCCCTCCAGACGAATTGAGTCAGCTACTTTGCCTTGAGCTTCAAGTAAGCCACCTGCATCGAAAAATCATCAGCTAAGGATGCGTCTTTCAGCAGCGGATTGGCAAAGTCTGCCGTGTCAAAGGCATCTTGGCCATTGATGCCGTTCAGGGGTTTGCCTGCGGCGGCCACAAAAACCAGCATGGGATAAAAGGACGGGGCGGAAGCAGATCCTGCGTCTGGTGGACTGAACAGGCTGAGAGCTGCGTTCATCTCGCCGTTCTTCATGATCACACAAGTTGGGCAAGCCCGGTTGATATTCTGGATGCCACCCTCATGATCAATGACGAAGAGGTAGATGTTTCTATCGGCGACGCCGGTCACATTGATTGCCAGCGAGTCTCCCGCCACGCCCGTATCTGCATTGCTGCCGCGCAGCTCATTGCGATTCAATTTAATTTTGAGCGGCGCGCCATTCTTGAGGACGACTTTGTTTAGAGCTGCGATGAAACCACATTGTGGCGAGGCCAAAGCATCCACAGTGATTTGCGGCTTGAAGCCGGCCTTTTCGGCAAAAAGCTTTTCAAAGCGCGCCGAGGTTTCCTGTGTTCCCATCACAGATAGTTGGGCGGATTTTTCCGATAGTTGATCAATGGTGGCGCGGAAACAAGAATCTGCGCCATAAGTTTGCACATAATTCCGCAAGGCAACAAGATCGATGCCGGGCGGCGGAGTTGCTGGTTGTGGCACATGCTTGGTTGTGTCCGGCACCATCGCGACTTGCGTGTCTTCCTGCTTGGACGGTGCTGCAACTGGAGGGGTTGGGTCTTTGGGTTGGGGCGTTGGAACTTGTGCCTGCGCTGAGGCGTTATCCGCTGGCGTCGCTGTGTCACTCGTCGATGCCTTTGGCGGTGGTTGTGGCGTCTCATTGGCCGGCGCCGTTTGGTCGGTTGCTTGCGGAAGCTTGTCTGTGCCCTTGGGCTGGGTTGCGTCGGGCACAGCAGGCACTGGTGATTGGGTTTCTGATCCGGCAGTGTTGCCTGAATCTTTTGTTGTGGTTTGCACTGGTGGTTGGAGGGCTGCTTGCGGCCTCTGATTCTGCACGTAAATCCAACCACCCAGGCCACCGATGCCAATCATTGCCAACACGCCAAGCCCAAGAGCCGCGTTGCGAAAGGCCCCGGATTCCGGCTTGGCATTTTGTGTCGAAGTTCCAGATTGTCGCGCAGGTGGTGCTGAGGCATTGGGCGCGGTTTTTGATTGCCGTGATTTTGCCGGTGATCCGGTCTGGCTGTTTTCAACCCAATCGCGGACAGCGGCCATGTTTTCAGGTCGGTTCGCCGGATCGGGCTGCAACATTGCGGTCAATACCGCATGGAACTGTTTGGGAATGCCAGCACCCGTGAGTTGCGGCACACTGCGCCGCTTCTCAATCACTTCCACTTGCGAGCCACTCATGTCGATGGGGTGGCCGCGCAGGGCGGCGGCCATGACCAGGCCAAGGCTGTAGATATCTGATTTTGGTGTCACTTCCCCGCCAAAAAGGCCAAGTTGTTCGGGCGAGACATAGCTGTATTTACCAGCAAAACTGCCACCCAAAAGCGTCGCGCCGCCAACATTGGCAGATCGCGCGATGCCGAAATCAATGATCTTTGCGCTTTCGACCAGACCATCTGGCAGAATGACATTGTCGGGTGAAATGTCACGGTGAATGACGCCAGCTTCATGCGCCTTGTGCAGGCCATCGGCCAGTCGCCGCAGAAGCCCGAAGAAGCTCTCGGGGGCCAACGGCGTGTTCTTGGTCATGACCGCAAGCGAGGGGCCATCGACATATTCCATCGCCAAATAGGGGCGGCCAATCGCCCGGTCGAGGGAGAAGACGTAATAGCGCACGATGGCATCATGCGAGAGGTGGTTCAGAACTCGCGCTTCCTTGCGAAAGAGTTCGAAGATCATTTCGTCGCGGGCGTATTCCGGAAGCACGACCTTGATCGCAACCGGATCGCCGGTCTGGATGTTGTGGCCCTTGAAAACCTCGCCCATGCCGCCAACGCCAATCAGGGCATCGATCTTGTAGGTCTGGTTGAGCTCGGTGCCGATCTCAACGGCCGAAGCTTTGGTGACGACTTGTGTCTTGTCGTTGCTCACTTTGCCATTTCCAATCAGTTCCGCGCCATTTGCACGATATGCGTCTTGTTGGGATTGCTGACATTGACAACGATGATCGAGATATTATCCTTGCCGCCGCGTTCCAAGGCGAGGTCCAGCAACTGCCCGCAAGCCGGTTCAGGTGCCGACCAGGTTACCGCTGAAAGAATTTCAGCATCTGTGACATGCCCGGTCAAGCCGTCACTGCACAGCACGAAGCAATCGCCCTCTGCAAGCGTGTCGCTTACCTGTTCAAGCTCCAACTTGTCGGCGGCGCCCACGGCGCGGGTGATGACATTGCGCCGCGGCCAAGTGCGGGCCTCTTCTGGCGTGATGATGCCTGATGTGACCAGTTCCTGAACTTCGGTGTGGTCGCGCGAAACCTGCCTGATTTGGCCTGCGCGCACCAGATAGCAGCGTGAATCCCCTGCCCAAATACAGGTGTAGTTTGATCCTTCAGCCAGAAGGGCCACGATGGTGGAGCCCACGATATTGCTGTGATCACCATTGGAGAGGCCCAGGAGGTTCTGGTTCACTTGGGTGAGTTGTGCCGCAAGCTGTGCGCGTGTTTCGCCATAGGTCGACAATGATCTTGCGGCCTCGGTAATCATATTGCTGGCAATGCCGCCATCGCGGTGGCCGCCCATGCCATCGGCGACAAGCCAAAGGCCGCGCTTGGGATCAGCAAAAAGGCTGTCCTCGTTGATCCTGCGCACTTTGCCTGTGTGCGTCTGTGATGCGGTTTCAAACGTAAATCTCATCTTTCGTGCCTAGTCAAAAGTTGCCGTCATCATGTTTGCGAGAAAGCCGGAGCCGGGTGGACCATCGGTTGTGACCAATCGCTCGGCATGGGCATTGCCACCGAGTGTCCACCAAAAGCCCCGGTTGTCATTGAGCCGCGCAGCGTCCTGCGCCTCAATTGCTGCAAAACCGTCTTGCAAGGTTTGGGATGCGGCTGTCCAATTCACCATCCTGCTTTGGGGTCGTCCATTTAAAGCGGCTTGCACAGTGGGTGGAAATGGAAAGTCTCGCAGCAGGGTCGGTGCATCCAGTGACGCATCATCATTGAGCAAGTTGAGCAAGAGGACCTCGCCCGAAGCAAGCCATGCGTTGAGATCGCCTTGCGGCGGGGGCACAAGGCGCATGGTTTCGGGCGCAAAGGCCACAAGGCACAGCGGGAAATACCGGCCAACACCATCCACCGAAGGCATGATGGCACCGACGGCCGATTGCCCAAAGAGATTGCGACCCAGCCAAAATCGCCAGATCGGCATGGTCAAAAAAAGGTTCTGCCAACGGTCACCGATCAGCAGCTTGCTTTCAGCGAGAGAGGCCTGCAACCAGTTCTCCCAGTTTTCAAGAAACGGCCGGGGCATGTTGTAAGAAACAAAATCCCGCTTTGAAGGCAACTTTCCGAAGAGCGCGCATTGCATGCGGCGGCCTACAGGTTTGCGGGGCAGGTGAACCCCAATTGCGAAACGATCGTGAAGGGATTGTCCAAAGTGTCGAAGGTGAGTTGGTAGGAAACCTCCTTGCCACCCAAAACAAATCGCACCGTGGCCTTGTTGCCTGATTGACGCAAGGCGCCCTGTTGCAACAGGCGGTGCAAGGCCCATGGCCCGGCAAACTGTTGGATGACGGGCACGCCACCCGCACCTGCTGGCAGGCTTATGGAGGCTGTGCCATCTGGCGAGCGACCGGGCCATTCAAAGTCGCCACGCGTCTGGACACCGAACGGGCTTTCCAGCCTGATGCCATTCACTTCAAACGTTGCTGAAGGTGTTTGCGGACTGAGCGAGAGCATGACGATCCCAAATTTCACATTGGGCGATGTGCCTTGGCCGGTGAAGAAGGCATCCTTGATCCGCGCCGCATTTTGGAATTGCAGCAAGGTCTGCTGGGGCAGGCTTTGGCTCAATTTCGAACCCTGTTTCCAGACCCATTCTTTTCCCGAGGTATCGACAAGACCCGCCAGCTTTTCCTTGAAGAAGGAATCGAAAACGCCGTTGGGACCAAAGAGCCTGGCAAATTCCATCAGAGGAACATCCATCTTGCTGTTTGGCGCGAAAGGATATTTGTTGGAAACTGTATCTAGGCATTTACGTGTGACTGAGCCTGCCATTTGGCTTTTGAGATCAGCCTCACGCTCCACCACAATCTTTTGCTCAAATTCGGCCATGGCCGTCTTGAACATGTCGGAGAGTGGCGGATCAAGCCGCGAGGCGTTGGTCGACAGGCCGCTCATGAACTGCAACATGTTTGAGCGCGCTTGCGTTGCCTGATCAAACTTCTGTTCGTCAATCAGACTCTGGTAAAGGCCCTTCATCTGCTCTACCAGCGCATCAACCTGGCTCTTGCCGCCGCTGGCATCGGCTAGCTCATGATAGCGGCGGAAATGTTCTTGAATGGCAGCGCCCGGCACGAAAGCCGTGCCGACTTGGCCGCCGCGCGCATCGGATTTTTGCGCTGCGTCAAGTCCGATCTGCTTCATGTCGCCGATCTGATTTTGAATGCCGGCTTTCAAGTCGGTCGCGGCCTGCTTGATCTTGTCAGCGGCGGTGCCTTTGGGCTGGGGCTTGGCTTCGGTCAGTTTCGTTTCTGCCGAGATGGATTCCAGCAGAAGTTTGATCGGTGAAGAGGCTCCGGTGGCGGCGCGCAAGGGCGCATAGTTCGGTGCACCCGCAGCGAAGCTTTGGAATTTGAGCTTGTTGAGTGCCGCCGACCAAGCCTTGATGAATTCATCATCGTAAATCTTGAACATGTCGGGTCCGAGGCCAGCAAACTGCTTGTCGAGATTGTCGGAACCGCCGGATTCACCCAAGACCCAGCGCTCACTCTGCAGCAAGGAAATCACCGCTTTGATCTTGGTCAGGAACAGGCCGTAAAATCCGTCATAGGTGAAGATGGCGGGAACGCCGACACTTTCCAATGGTGTTTTGTCATTGGTCGCATAGACCGTTACTGCATCTGGCCCGGCATGGCCAACCAGCGTCCAATCCCTGATGTCGGGACTGTGGGCCGTTGATCTGATCAACGCAAAGGCGCGCTGGGCGAGGGGGAGGCGCGCGAGAGATGTTTGCGTCGCCTTGACCAGATCGCCATTCAACGGAATGGGCTTGAAAGTTCCGGTCGGGATATCGAGCATGGCATCCAAATGCCGACGCAGGCTTTCACGCGCGGCCTTGTTCGGCTCTCCGGGATAGAGATGCTCCCAATCACCCTGCATCCAGCCAGAGATCAAGGCGGTATCGACAGGAATGGCGGGGTCGCCGCTCAACATCATATAGACCTTGAGGGGTTCATAGAGCTGTTCGGGCTTATCTTGAAGCTCGGCCAAGCGCTTCTCGATATGCAACACTAGGCGCGGGCGCAGAATGCGGTTGAGCGCGGTTTGATAGGTTGCAGCGGAGGCCACCGCGACGCGGCTTTGTTGCCCGAGGCCCAAGGTTGCCGAGGTTGGAATGGGAACGGCAGCGTTGTCGACACCGCGCGGAAATTTCCGCAGATCGTCCAAAGGCCCTGCAATTTTCAGGAAATCCGTGTCGCCAATCGGGTCTTGGCCGATCAGGCCTGAGTGATTGCTGGCATAGGCGGAAGCTGCAGAGTTGGTGGAAGATATGAGATTGGAATTGGCGAAATAGCTGGTCAGCCAGCCGCCCAAGGTTCCTACAATCAACAGGCCCAGAAGGCTGTAAGCCGCCGTTCGCAGGATCAATTTGCGGCGAACAGCTGCGGCATTGGTGGAGACCCAGCCCGCCTCACCGAAGATCACTTTGGTCAGCAGGTTTTCAAGAAAATAGCTTTTGGCCTTTCCCGCATAGGCAGGGCTGACGGAACTGCCAATCCCTAGGCTGCGCGACAGTGAACCCAGAATCCGGTCGATAGGTGTTCCTTCCTGCGTGCCGGAGGTGAAATAAAAGCCGCGCAGGGTTGCGCTGGTTTGATAGCGCGTAGGCTCAAAAATCTGATTGAGGAACTGGGTGACTGCGGTGCGCACATTTGCCAGCTGGGTGGGGAAACCGACCAACCGGACGCGCGATACCGGATCGGCTTCCTCTTGCAGGCGATCAGGCAGTTCGGCCGTGAGGCGTGAAACAAGGAGATCAATCTCCTGCCCGACTTCGGCGACGTGGTTCTCTTTCTTGTTGCGGGTTTGGAACGTGGCTCCCCAAACAGCCTTGCGCTTTTGTTCATCAAGGTTGCCGAAATATTCCATGAAGCCCGCGATGAGATCGGCTTTGGTGAAGACCACATAGACGGGGAAATCAACCTGCAGCCTGTTGTTCAGTTCGGCCAGGCGCTTTCTGATGGCAACGGCATGGGCCGCGAGTTCGGCCTGCTGGCCACCCAGAATATCGCCCATGCTGATCGCCACCATCACGCCATTGATCGGCTGGCGCGTGCGGTGCTTCTTCAGAAGGTCAAGGAATGAGAGCCAACTCTTGCGGTCAGAGTCGGCATCCGAATCCTGCGTCGTATAGCGGCCCGCCGTGTCGATGAAGACAGCGTCTTCGGTGAACCACCAATCGCAATAGCGCGTTCCGCCACTGCCTGCGATGGGGCCATTGGCATGGGCGGCGATGGGAAATTTCAGACCGCAATTCATCAAGGCCGTGGTCTTGCCCGCACCCGGCGGGCCGATGATCAGATACCAGGGCAACTCGTAGAGGAAATCGCCCCGCGTTCGCTGCGAACCTTTCAAGGTGATCATCGCGTCTTGCATTTTTTCGGCGAGGACGCTGGCGTCCGAGTTATCGTCCTGCGGTTCTTGAACGACAATATTGGCCGCCAATTCTTCGGCAGATTGGCGGTGCTTGTGAATGTTATAGGCGAGCAGACCAAAGAAAATGGCGAGCAGAAGCACGATGAGCGCCATGCGCAGCCAAGCGTTGCCGAAGGGTTCAACGCCGGCAATGGCAACCAGTGGCAAGACAAACCAAATCATCAGACACAAGGCGATCAGCGCCAGGATGCTCAAGACCAAAGTGATCCAGCGCTTCATTGCTTGTCCTCGCGGGGGATGAAGATTTCGACACGGCGGTTCTTGGCGCGGGCGGCGGGCGTTTGAGCAGGGTCAATGGGGGCCTTGTCCGCCATGCCCGAGGTTGTGATGCGTGTGGGGTCCGTGAGTTCAGGTGCCAGGATCGTAGCCACTGCCGCTGCGCGTTTTTCCGACAGGTCCTGATTGTTTTTAAACTTGAGCGTTGATAGGAGCTGTGAATTATCTGTGTGGCCGACAATGCGAATTTGTCCGGCTTCCTTGTCAAGTGCAGAAGCCACATGGGCAATGGACGGAACAAATCCATCCCGCACACTGGCGCTGGCGGTATCAAACACCGCGTCGTTCAACAGACGCACGACGATGTCCTTGCCAGCATAGTCGGCTGAAAGCTTGCTGGACGAAATGTCTGACGCCAGTTTGGCGCGAATGCGTTCCAGCTGGGTGCTTTGGGGAATGACGGGGGGTTCAAAGGGTTTGAAGGCCACGCGCTGGATATTGATGTTGCTCGCCGGATGCAGGTTTGCGAGCTTTGTTTCCGACAAGTCCGCCATGTTGCCGAGCAGCCAGCGCAGGACCACAAAGCTCACAAACAGCAGGCCTGCCCCGCAAGATGCCAAGACCCAGAGCGGAACGGCCCGGCGCACATAGGCTGCGGCGATAGCTTGGCCGCGCCAATGGGGCGAGATATCATCGGTCACTCGCGCTTCGCGCGCGCGCAGTGTTTGATAAATGTCGCGGCGGATTTGCTGGTGGGGCACGTCGCCATCGGCAGTGCGGTATTTGCCTTCAAAGCCCAGCGCCATACAGGCCAGCATCAGGCCCAGAATATTGTGGTTGAGTTGCGGGTTCTGCCGGAGTTTGTTCAACTCTTCAAAGAAGCCTACGCCGCTGTCGCGCACCTGAAAATAGCGGCTCAACATGCTGTGCTGTGTCCACAACAGACGGTCTGTGCTGGGCAGATTCTGCACGATGTCATCAGCCGTGGCGCAGATCGCATATTTGGCGGTTCTGACCTGGGCTTCCGGAATGTTGCGGCCGTGAAGGGCCGCTTCAAAACTTTCAATGCCCTCAGCCACCGTTCCCATAAGCGGGGCGACTTGCGGGATTGATCTGGCAATGCGCACATTGGATAGCAGGATCAACAGGGGCATGGCGCATTCGAGAATGGGGTTTGTGCCGCCCGTGTTGGCGGTGGCGTTGATCGCGCCATAGTTGATGTTCTGACCTGTTTGGGGCGCTGGTGCGGCTGGCTGCGCCCGCTGCGGTGAAGGGTTGGCACCGTGCTGGGTGCCACCCCAAAGGTTTTCAGAACTCCCACGGGCGGAAGATTGCTGCGGGTTGGCAGGCTGTGCCGGGCTTGAGGCCTCGTCACGACGACCGCCAGGGTTAGGGCGGATGACCGTCCTTTCCTGATCAGGATCAGAATCAAACGGTGGCTTTCCGTTTGTCATTGGTGCGCCGCCTTACTTGTTGTCTTCCTTGACGACCCAAAGCGTCAATTCGAGCCCAGGCCAATCGCCTGAAAAATGCATGCCGATGCCGCTGGCCTTGCTAAATTCGGGCCAGAGCGGCGATGTCCTGTCAAAAATGAAATAGACATGGCTGGAGATGGCACGGATTTGGGCCGGCGGTGTCGGCACGTGAATCAAAGGGATGCCCGGCAAATGGGCGTGAACAATCTCGTCCATACGCGTATTGGGGCCGACTTTGAACAAAGCCGGAAACTGGTTTTGAATTTCTGTCAAGGCGCGCTTTGCAGCAACTTCGAGTACGAAAGTTGAGGCACGGAACAGGTTGCGGTCGGTGATTGTTGCGAGGAAGGCATTGGTGGCACGTTCGACGATGTCAACGCGGATGGCGCGGCTGATATCCACGCTCAGGAAACGTTGGATGTCAGCAAGGACCGGGCTGAAGCTGGTTTCAAGATTATCTTGATCATAGGGCTCATAGTCGCGCAGACGCCGCTCTTTCGTGGAATAGGTTGAAAGTTCTCCGGCAAGCCGCAAGAGTTCAACATAGAGCCTTTCAGGATGGACATATTTTGAAGTGCGCATGTGTTTGAGCGTGGGCGATTGCCTGTTCAACATCTGCAGGATGAAATAATCCACGCTCTGCATGGTGCCGCCCGATCTTGGATCGGAAGCAAAACGCGACAGCTCCTCAAGCTTTGTTTCAACCCAACCGATCACGCGGTCAAGCCAACCGGTCAGCGTGGCATGTGCCGAGATCGTTAGTGCCGACGGTGCGAAGCGTTCGTCATAAACGATGGTCTTGTCGGTCACTTCAACGATGCGGGCGCAGGCGATGCTGACAAATCCCTGCTTGGGTGTTTTTCGTACCTCGAAGCTCATCCGCGGCGTGGCAATGTCGATTTCTTCTTCGACCTGCATCTTTGCAGAGGAGTCGATGAGGGTTTCGGAACGCACGACATATCTGCTGCCGCTTTCGGAATTCTCACCATCGATTTCGCGGGTGTTGGGTTGCGCCATCGGCATGACCAGCCAGACAAACATGCCGGCCGCCTGTTCAGTGACGGTGACGGCGGCTGGCAGGGGGTTGTCGCCCGGAAAGCGAAATGGCGTTCCATCCGGCATGACACCAGCGGCGCGGCGCAGCCCGAACTTGCATTGCTGGGCCAGATCGCGGTCAATCTCAAACTCGCTGAAGCCCCATGGATAGGGTGTGATGAAGGCGGTGCGGCCCTCCAGCAGGTGCTCCTGGTAACGATCGGCTTGCTGGAGATGATGAGGCCTGAGGAAGAGACCTTCGGACCATGCAACTTTGCTGAACCATGACATTTAGGGGCAGTCCTCTTGGCACTGGATTACAACGCACAGTGAAAGGTCGGACTGCGCCGGACGCTGGCAGGAAAGGATCACCAAACTCCGCCTTTCAACTGCAACTTTGACATAAGACCATAATAAATCAAGGCGTTTGTATCCCGTATATTTAACCCTTGCCATGGCTAGCAGATGCGCCAGTCTTCAAACATCATTCATTTGGATGTAGACTTCGGACAAATGTTTACTTCAGACTGAAGGACAGGCGAGAACTTATGGGAAAAGGGCGATGTGACAGGTTGGGCGTGGGAATGGGCCTCGGTTTGGCCTTAGCCTGCCTGATCGGTGTTTCCCGGCCCGCCCGGGCGGAGTTCAAAGTCTGTAACCAGACAATCGGGCTTTACAACGTTGCCATTGGGGCAGAAATTGACCAGCGGTTCCACACCGAAGGCTGGTGGGCGCTTCCGGCCAACAGCTGTGTCATCCCTCTTAAGGAGGACCTTGATCAGCTCAAGCTGCGCTATGTTTACGTTCACGTTGAATCCGTCACTGGCGAAAGCGCCGTTGAGGGAAATTGGGACATGTGTGTGGACACCAAGCGCTTCAAAATTGAAAGGATAGCTGGGGAACCGTGGAACTGTTGGGTCCGGGGCTTTGTGCAGGCGAAGTTTCTCGAGGTTGACACGGGCGAGGCCAAGTCGTGGACAATATTCGTTCAACAGGGTGCGCAATGACGGGCAAAGTGCCAGAAAACGAAGACGACAAGACGGTGATCCTCCGCCGTCATAAGCCTGAGCCGACCAAACCCGTAGAGGCCGATGGCCAGGCGAAGCAGGCATCCGCGGAGCATGGCCAGGCCAAGCACAAGCCAGAAGCCGTTCAATCAAAGGCGGCTCAGCCAGCCAAGAGTTCCGGCAAGGGCGTTGCTGCCGCATCAAAGGCTGCACCGACACCTGCAAAGCGTGCCAAGGCATCGGGCCTTGCGACGATTGCGCTATCGCTGTTGGGTCTGGTGCTTGTGGGCTTGGGCTCGGCCTTGACGGCGATCTATGTGCTAACGCCTCCCATCACAGCCACCAATGAGGTGACTGACAAGGATCTCAATACTGATGTCGTTGCGGTGGAAGATGCGCAAAGCCAAGCCGAGGATGAAGCTTTGATCAAGGCCGCCATTGCGCCACGCATTATCAATTTGAGCGGCGATCCCGTTATCATCCGACAGCTCTCGAACAAGCCTCGGCAGCTGCTCAAGCTGGATCATCCGCCGCAGATCAAGGCCGCAGCGGATGCAGGCATCACGTCTGATGTCTATCGCTTCAAGGAGGTGCTCGATCTCCCGAACATCGGCCTGGCTGTTGGTGCCGCAGGTTCACAAGACGACATTGCTACGCTGCAGGTTCAGGAACCTGATCAGGGAGGGGATGCCACCATTGGTTCCACCGTGGTTAAGATCAATCAATCTCCGGCGGGGGCGCTCAGAGAATTTGCCCAGCCTGTCACATCCAAAGGCGGGCTTGCCGAATTTCTCGCAAGCTTGGGGCTTTCCCCGGCGCGGGCCAAGTTGGCCGAAGCCGCTTTCGACAGGTTTTACGGTCGCTCCACCTTGCAGAAAAACGACAAGGTGGCGGTGCGGGCCTTTTCCAATGGAGAGGCTGCGGCAACTCTCGATCCGGTGCAGGTTTCTGTCTATAATTCTGAAGGATGGGTGGGTTCCGTTGCGGTGGATGACATCGACGGTTTTGCCAAGTCAGCTGACCCCTGGGCCCAGCAGGACATTTTCAAGACCGAGCTTTTGCCAACCGATACCAGACCAGAGGACCGTCCGCGCTTGTTGGATGCAATTTATGCTGCTGCGTTGCGCAACAGGCTGCCCACTGCCGTCACGGGTGAAGCGATCATGTTGCTTTCGCGTTCGCAAGACCTTGAGCAAAAGGTGCAGGATGGCGACACCATCACGTTGGTTTATTCGCCAGCGGCGCGCGATACCAAAAGCGGGCTCGGACGGGTGGTTTTTGTCAGCATCGGCCGTGGCTTAGGCTATGCTGCACTGCGAAGGGGGACCCTATGCCACGCCATCACGAGCTGAATTCCTCGCCGGAGACCTGCCATTGGGGCTTCTTCGACGCCGCGCTGAAG
>Ga0209583_10000407_pt1 | contig 13427 bp, 15 predicted proteins | sample Str014_FD_187201 | JGI IMG/M metagenome (GOLD analysis project Ga0209583, IMG submission 187201) | Freshwater sediment microbial communities in response to fracking from Pennsylvania, USA - Straight Creek_MetaG_SC_2014 (SPAdes) (version 2) | ecosystem: Environmental > Aquatic > Freshwater >... | reverse complement strand
TCTATGTGCTGCTCATTATGTCGGGGAACGACGCGCGTTGATGACCTTGTGGGAAGCGATTCTCAGGTCTAACGGGGGTGTGTTACGCGGACCAATATCGGCCAATTCGAGCACAATCCGGCAGCGGTAGCCAAGCGCTCGCGCTATCCGAAGGTAGTTGGTGAGAGTGACGCTCGAAGTGCCGTTCAAGTAGCGTGAAACCTGACTCGGGTCTGCTCCGAGCAGAAAGCCAATCGCCTCCAGGCTTATCGGATTTGTCCGTCGAAGTTCCAGTATCTCGTTGATGATGGCTTCTTCATCGCGGGCAACGTCCAGCGCAAGTCGTTCGTTGGTCTCGCGATCGGCACCAGGAAAGTCTCGTGTACGCGTTCTCATGATTGTTCTCGTCGTATCTTGAACTGTTTTACGAATTCAAGCCGGCGCCGGATCACCCGGTGGGCCGTTGCGACCGGCCGCATCACGAAAACGTTCCCAGAAGAAGTGCGGCGACTGCGCCGCACGAGAGCGGCCATCTGAGCTTCGGATACCAAGCCGGGGCTTCGTGCATACGCGAGGCTCGGATGTCCACCAACAGCATCGCGACGAATGCTGCAGCGAGGACCAGGAAGCCAATGCTGAACGGCGCCAACAGCGCCGCCCAGGCAACGAGCGAAGGCAGGATACTCAGGGTGATCCGACGCCACAGCGTGTTATCGGATTGGAGAACCGCACCGATCGCTAAGCCCCAGTGAATGCCACCCAGAAACGATAGAATTATTGCGCCATATGCCAAGAGCGCGAACAGCAGCTGCGCTTTCAAACCATCGGTTGCGAATGGTGTCGCAAGCGAAAGGCCCGCGAAGGGGATAATGCCGAGGCCTCCCAGCCACGCCGCTGCCGAGGGTACGCTCGAAGCATCCGATCTGGCCGTCTCGTTCGAATTCAAGATCCCCGCCCGCCCGTCCATCAAATACCGGATTGTCCGTGCCTGAAACGACCGACGCACCCGATCATCGCTTGTTGCCTGCGAGATAGCTGACGATATTCGCGAGGTCCTTGTCGCCCCGACCGCACAGGTTGATTACCATCAGATGGTCCCGGGGCATTTTTGGAGCAAGCTCGATTGCCTTGGCGATCGCGTGCGCGGGCTCCAGCGCAGGAATGATCCCCTCCAGCCTCGCGCAGAGTTGCAACGCGCAAATGGCTTCCTCGTCGGTGGCAGAGATATATTTCACCCGGCCTACCGATTTGAGCCATGCGTGCTCGGGACCTACGCCCGGATAATCGAGCCCTGCCGAGATCGAGTGCACATCCTCGATCTGTCCATCACCATCCATCAGGAGGAAAGTACGGTTGCCATGGAGGATCCCGGGGCGACCCTCAGCCAGCGAAGCGGCGTGCAACCAGCTGTTCAGCCCGTGACCCGCCGCCTCAACGCCATACATCAAGACTTGTGTTTCATCGAGAAACGGATGGAATAGGCCTATTGCGTTGGAACCACCGCCAATGCATGCAATCAGCGAATTCGGCAGCCGTCCCTCTGCTTGCATCATCTGGGTGCGTGTTTCCCTGCCGATGATGCATTGGAAATCACGGACCATTACCGGGTACGGATGAGGGCCGGCTACCGTACCGATGCAATAGAAGGTATTCTCCACATTCGTGACCCAGTCACGCAGGGCCTCGTTCATCGCGTCCTTGAGCGTCCGGGAGCCGGAGTCAACAGATCGGACCTCGGCGCCAAGCATCTTCATACGAAGGACATTGGCCTCCTGCCGCTCCACATCGACCGAGCCCATGTAGACGATACATTCGAGTCCAAAACGGGCGCAGATTGTGGCGGTAGCGACGCCGTGCATGCCGGCGCCGGTTTCAGCGATGATCCGCTTCTTGCCCATTCGCCGCGCAATCATGATCTGGCCAAGCACATTGTTCACTTTGTGGGCGCCAGTGTGATTGAGCTCATCGCGCTTGAAGTAGATTTTGGCGCCCTTGAGATGTTCGGTCATGCGCTCCGCAAAATACAACGGGCTGGGACGGCCAATGTAATTGGTAAGATAGCTTTCCATTTCCTGCTGAAATGCGGGATCCCTGCGCGCCTCGGCGTAGGCAAACTCAAGCTCCAGAATCAAGGGCATCAGAGTTTCTGGCACAAAGCGGCCGCCGAACGCACCGAAGTGGCCGCGCTTGTCAGGTCCGGCACGCAGGGTTTCAGTTTGCTGAAAAGTCATGCATCTCTCATGTTGATTGGCGACATCTGATAGGCAACTCAGCTACGCACGCCGCCGCTCGGCGTTCATTGATACGCGCCGGGACTGACGTTGGATCATTCGCAACAGCAGATTCATCAACGCCCAAGCGTTGCCACTCCTGCAGTCACCATGGAACGCGCTCTCCGCGGTGATCCAGAACGCCGCCGGAGTCTCCGGGCTGAGACGATCGATGACCGCCAGAAGCCGGCCGGCGTTTCGGCGACCTCGCCAATTCCACGCTTTGCGCCTCGAAACGGCGGACGACGCCAAGCCTACAATTAAGGGAACTTTCTAAAGGATGGGGCGGCGCCACGCCGCCCCATAAATCAAAAATTTACATAGCAGCCTTTTTCAGTTGTTCATCGACAACTGCTCTAACCTTACCGGGCAAGTAAACCTGCTTGATTTGGTCGAGGTTAGATGGGGAATCGACCTCTATCACGGCAACCATGCCCATCCCGTAATGTGGCGCGCATCGAATCAGATAGATGCCGGGAACATTGAAGGTATATGCAACATCCTTGCCCACCTGACCCTTCAATTCTTCTGCGCCTTGCGGGAACCCTCCCGGAATGAACTCAGCGTTGTGCCCCGGTTTAGTAGCCTTGAATGTAACCGTATCGCCCTTGGTCACCTTCGTAAATTTCTCAGAAAAGACGAGGTTTTCGCCATTTTTCGAGTTGAGCATCTCTATGGTGGACTCAGCAGCGATGGCAGGAGCTGCAGTCAGCGATAAAAGTGCAGCGAGGATAAGATTCTTCATTGCTTATTTCCTTCATTGATCCGGGCGCGTCTTGCCGAAAACACTGGTGGCCAGATCAGTCGCTTGTGCGCTCCCGGAGGTATGCGGAACACTTAGTTCTTCCCGCATGAACTGTTACGAGCGAAAAGTAGACTCGGATCACAATAGCGAATCGGTTTCCGGATTTTTTGGACTCTTGAGACCTGCCACGGCTGATCTATCAGCGGTCTGTTCGATAATGAGGGCCATTGATATGTTTACTAAACGAGAGGACCCTCAAACCCCATCTGCTCTATTAAAAGACATTCTTGGTTGCGCGCGACTGGCTTTGGCGTCTTGGCAACTGCCGCCGTCGGGTCAGCTTCTGTTGCCGCCAAGATTGCGACCTATCCAAACCTAGCGCCGTGGTACGTCAGCCTTGTCAAACTGGCCTTCAATCCTCAAATCAATAAAAGGCCAGCCGCGCAACTGCCAAGTCGGCGGCAAATTCCCGCCCGATGGCAACGAGCCCGATGCGCCTTAGCCGTCTGACATCGAGAGGAATGTCGATTCGGTGTTGCATGAATTGTACGAACGGTAGCTGTAAGGTCTGCCAATCCGGTTTCGTAACAAAGCTCTGGCGGTACGATTGTTGCGGCCGAGCGATGTCCGTCGTGCGCAAATGGACGCCGTAAGTCTCATGATTTCCAAGTACGTCCATTTCAAGTCCCGTAAAGCCACCTGCATCGAACGAACCGGTCTCCGACGCGAGATTAAGCGCGATCTGTACGAAGCCGCCATTGTATTCGGTGCTGACGTCTCCGCGCATGCGGATGGCCTCGCGGCCTTCGAGGGTCTCCTTGGCGATCGAGCCACGGGAAACACCACCCATCACGGCATCTGTTACCAGACGCCAATATTGATTTGGATTAGCGGGCCAAATTTCCAACGTGATGGCTCCTTTGCCTGCGAAGGTCACGGCGCTCCGTGAATGGAGCCCATGGCCAGAGTCGAATCCCATCAGTAATACGGGTGCCGGCTATGAAAGTCTGTCGAAAGCTCCGCTAATCGTCATAACGATGCGACGGCACAAGTGGATAGTCAGCTACTCTTTTGCAACGGCATGGTTCTATCCTTCGGATTTGAAGTTATGTTAAGTGGAAATAGCCCGTCGAATATTACCCGGCCGAACAGTGAATGCTCGCAAATGACTTACGAAGAAAGAGTGGAACAGGCGATCGCAGCCAACGATATTGAGACGCTGGTCAAGTTCACTTATGGCTACCCTTGCAAGTGCACAAAAATAAAGGGCGAGCCGATGTGCATCTGCAAGATGCTGGAAAAAGCAACCCGCGCAAAAATCGTTCCGCTACCGCTGTTTAGTGGAACAATTCAGCGGGTCTGAGCGTAGTTGAATCCGGCGTGCGTTGGCTCGCTTAGCCGGCCGGTATGCCGGAGCTTGTTACGGAGCTTCCACAACTGCGACCGCGGCCTCGTTCCTCCGCAGGAAGGGCAGCGTGAATGGGGCATCGTAATTGAGTGTGTAAGGCTCTCCGCTCGGCCGCCACTTCAATCCGACAAGACTCGCCATTAGCTCGGTCTGACGTTCTGCGAAATCGTGGCCCGAGCCGGAAAAACGTAAGATCGCAATCGTCTCGTTCGAAGTTGTTACAAGCCGGACCCTGGGATTCATTGGCTTTGGCGCGTTTTCGAGGCTGTATTTCGCGGGCAAAAAGAACCGCATTTTCAGCGTTCCGTTTGTTTCCAAGGTTTGAACTGGAGCTGTCATTGCCAACCTTTCCTTGCCGCTAACTTCGACCGGCACGGTCATGGCGATTCTGTCGTTTCCAGAAACCGAAGCGCGGTTTGCGCCCGCGATATAGGCAAACAGCAGCTTGAAAGCTTCGCTACGGCCAGCCTCCCCGGCTACTGCCAGATCAACTTCGGCTGCGAGACGGGGGCCGTAGCGGCGAATTTCGACGCGATCGCCGATACGATCGATCACGTCATAGCGCGGCTCTTCGAAAATACGGATGCCGAACAACCCGAGCACGGATTCAACGAGGAGCACACCGTAATAGGCGATTGATTGCCACACTCAGGTAAATTCCTTCTCAGCCATGTACCACCAGCACCCGTATTCACAGGAGCGACATGCGGCAGGCAGCGGCGGTATGAAAATTCCGGATGCGTGCAACGCCGGATCCCTAGAGAGCTAGGTGGAGTCTTGCCGCATTCAAGCCGAGGAACGCCCCGCACGCTCGAATCGGACGTTGGAATGAAGCGACTTTGGAAAGACCGTGGATGCACTATTCCCAATACAGGCCGGGGAGCACGAAGTCGGGCGCCGCCCCGTATGTAGCCAGTTTATTCGACAATTCGTCGTCGCTTAAATCTTGGCAGAGGCCGGTACGAACCAGCGCAGTCGGCAGGCGAGCATTGAAGCCGCCGCAGATATCGTGCTCGATGCTGTCCCCGATCGCCAGCGTCCGCGCCGGGCCGCCCCCGAGGCACTGATTTCGAGCGAAGGCGTACATCGCCGGATACGGCTTCCCCACGAAAGTGACCCTTCCCCCCAGTTTACAATACAGCGAAGCGATTTCCCCTGCGCTCGGCTGAACGCCGGCGGCGGTGAGCATCAGACGATCCGGATTGCAACATAGCGCCGGGATATCGGAGGCCGCTGCCGTAGCCAGTATCTCTCCATATTGTTCGAGCGATATCTTCGGTGCGCGGCTAGCCGCAATCATGATGAAATCCGCGGCCGCCGGATCATCAACCAATCTCACGCCCAGCTTTTCGAACCCGTAGTCATGGTCGTCGTGACCCACGACAAACATGCTGCTGCCTGGCACGAAGGGCATGCCGAATGAATAGGCGACAATGCCCTGCCAGGCAACTTCGCCCGACGTCACGACATCATCGAACAGCTCGCGGGAAAAGCCGAGGTCAACCAGCCTTGCGATGTTGGCGGCCGCCCGCTTGCCGGAATTTGACAAAAGAACCACGCTTTTGCCACGCGATTTTAGGCTAGCGAGGCATTCGATCGTCCCGCGATAGGGTTTCACCCCGTCATGGAGAACCCCGAACTGATCGATCAGAAACAGATCGAAAGAGTCCGCCAGAACTGAAAGTCGCTCAATCTTCCGGTATTGCACCATGCATGTTTCCCCGGTTCGCTATGGTCAAGGGTTGCAGTATTGGCATTGGCCGGGATCTGCAGTTTCCGGTCGATCTTTGACAGCTCGGCTGCCTTCAAATCCGCATTTGGCGCAACGAAGCAATTCCGCAATGACAAGTTGGGTCGGTTCGCCGCACCAGCCGCAGGGCAACCCGCGCAAGACGTCCACCGCTCCAAATCCGGGCGCGGCGCATGCCGGACAGGGCGTCGCAAGACGCCGCGCGAGGCGGATTGCCAAAGCCCGGATTGAGGCCATCCGCGTCGGGTTGAGGTGAGCCCGCATGTCTGTCACGACGAGAGCATGCCCGTCGCGCGACGCGGAAGCCGCCTCCTCGATGGCTTCGGCAAGTCTGGTCGCGCGGGTAATTCCCTTGACGATCTTGCCGGCTTCGACCGGCGCTTTGGGCGAAACGACAACAGCGTGAGACGGGAATCTCACGCGGGTCAGGAAGTCCGTGATGTCCTGGCCCGGCATGCAATCGCAGCTTTGATAATTGGTTCGATCGGTAATTCCCGGGATGAATGGAACGAATGGATGCGGTCCGAAGCTTCCTTCGCTGCCGAGCCCCAGTTCCAGTCCGGGCGCTTCGATGGCGGCCAGCGCCTTGGCGCGCGCGGCGTCGAACATTGTGCCCTGCCGGACAATATCACCGGTGAAGGTCCCGAACGCGTCGGTATCTATCCCCGGCGCTACCTTCACGGCGGCGCCGAGCCACCGGCTGAACGGCCTGGCGACGACGCGCCCCTTTGCATGCATCGTTGCGATCGCAAAGGTCTCGTGACTGTAGGCAGAGGGTGCTCCCATCGAGTTAGCTCAGAAACGTTCCGGCCTGAGGACGAAGACATCGGACATCGTCACGAACCCGATCCGGTCCCGGATCGCGGCAAACACGGCGTCGACCACTTCGTCGGCGTGCGCAGCGTCGACGATGCACAGCAACGCCACCATGTTCGCAGCATCGCTGATCTGGCCCTCCGAACTCCAAGCGTTGAGCATGCCCCGGCCTTCGAGGATGGGCAGCACCGAATAGCCGGGTACCTGCGCCTGATCGAGCGTGTTGATGAGCGTCCTAATCAGCGGCGCCTCGACGACGATATCGATGCGCTTCTTGAGGTGATATTTGGTCATATCGGCACCGGTCCTGGTTGGCTCAATGTGCGATCCGGTTTGCAACGGCGATGTAGAGTGGAATTCCGACCAGTAGATTGAAGGGGAAGGTCACCCCCAGGGACAGTGTGAGCGCGAGTGCAGGATTGGCGGCGGGCAGCGCCAGCCGCATCGCCGCGGGAGCCGCGATATAGGAAGCGGAGGCCGCAAGCGTGATCAGTACCGCGGTACTGCCAACGGATAGACCGAGCATTACCGCCATCGCGGCGGCGATTGTTGCGCCAATCAGCGGCATCACTACCGCGAAGGATGTCACCGTGAACGAGAGATACCGCCACCCCTGCCTGAGCCCGCGTCCGGCGACCAAACCCATATCGAGCAGAAACAGACAGAGTGCCCCGGCAAAGGGATCAAGAATGAACGGTTTCAAAATCGTCACGCCCCGTTCCCCCGTAATCGCGCCGATAGCGAACGATCCCAGCAGGATAAAAATGGATCCATTGAAGGCGACTTCCCGGATGAACTCGCTGCGTCCAGTGTCGGCTTTTCGCTCGCGACTGGCGATCAGCAGCGCGGCGAAAATGGCGGGCGTTTCCATTGCGGCTGCGACCGCGACAAGATAGCCGTCATAGCGCACCGACAACTGGGTGAGCACGCCGGTCACGGCGGCGAAGGTCACTGCGGAGATCGAGCCGTAATGGCCGGCAATCGCGGCCGCGTCCGTTGCACCCAATCTGGTTGCCGCCCGCAGCAGGGCATAAGCGATGAATGGCGTTCCAAACGAGAGCACAATTCCGGCCGTGATCGCCATCAGCAACGGCGCCGTCAAACCGTGATGACTGACCTCGGCGCCGCCGCGGAAGCCAATCGAGAGAAGCAGATACAGTGCGAGGAGCTTGGCAACCGCTTCGGGTATCGACAGGTCCGACTTCGCCCAGACTGCAAGCAATCCGAGGATGAAGAACAGCACCATCGGTGACAGAAGATTTTGCAGCCCAAAGCTCAGCATGAATTCCACCAATTCGTAAACACGGTCTATCCGTGGGACGCACCGAACCAGTTCGAGCTACAGCCTTTCGCTATCTGGTGGAAATTGATAATAATTAGGGCTATGATCAAATATATCAATGATGAGGCGGTATGCCCAAGTCTCTAACCAATCTCGATCTCGATCTGGTGCGAACATTCACCACCATCGCTAGCACCGGCAATTTTACCCGGGCCGCTGAAACCCTTCGGCGGCAACAATCGACCATTTCCCTGCAGATTCAGCGGCTCGAAAGCGCGCTTGGACAGAAGCTGATCGAGCGTACCCCGCGATCGGTCCGACTGACATCCGAGGGCGAGACCTTTCTCGGCTACGCCCAGCGCTTGCTCGATCTGAATGATGAGGTGGTATCGCGGGTCAACGAGCCGGACATGCACGGCACCGTTCGTCTCGGTACCCCCGAGGACTTCGCAACGAGACATTTACCCGAGGTATTGGCACGCTTTACGCAGGCTTATCCCGCCGTGGCGCTGGAAGTGACCTGTGATCTCACGCTGAATCTGATCGAGCGCTTCCGCAAGGGTGCATTCGACCTCATGCTAATCAAGCAGGAGCGTGCTGCGGCTGAGCCGGGCGGCATCAGGGTTTGGCGAGAGCCCTTAGTCTGGGTTACGTCCGAACGCAGTTTCTGGTCGGCCGAAGGGCCCCTGCCCCTGGTAGTCTCACCGAAACCGTGTGTGTACCGGAGGCGGGCAACCGAGGCGTTGGACAGGGTACATCGTCCCTGGCGTATTGCTTATACCTGCGGCTCGCTTGCCGGTTCACTCGCCGCCGTGAAGGCCGGCCTCGGCATCACTGTGTTGCCAAAGGACATGGTCCCGTCGGGCCTGCATGTCATCGATGGTCGGCCGTTACCGAATTTGAAAGACACCGAAATTGCCCTGCTACATCGGGAGGGATTATCCGTTCCGGCGCGCCGCCTGATGGAGCATGTAATTAAATCCTTGGGATAGTCTCAGGTCCTAGACCGTTCAACTCTACCGAACGACCGGTTCATTCGCACGATCGTAAGATTGAGAAAGGCAGCGAATGTCACCCATAGCAGGTAGGGCAACAGAAGCCACACCGCCAAAGTCGAGAACGGCGCCAAGCCGATCATGAGCGCCACGATCGACAGCCAGAGAAACGGCACTTCGATCAATGCCCAGTCCGGCCGCTTCAGATTGAAGAACAGCGGGCTCCACAGCATGTGCAGCACGATGTTGATACCGAACAGGATGAGAATCAGAAGCTGTCCCGAACCGGTGGTAGCTTCGGTCCATGCCAGTACGCCTGACCATGCCGCGAGGCCCAGGATGACCGTCCACGCCGGCCCAAAAATCCAGTTCGGAGGATTCCACCACGGCTTGCGCAGATTTTCATACCAGCCCCCGACCTTGGTCATCCATCCGCCCACGCCGAGGACAAGCAAAGTAGTTACGGTTGCGACGATGATCGGAAGTGTCAAATTTCAATCCCTTGAATGCGTGTTGAAGCAGGCAGTGCCCACCATATATGTTCACTGTCGACCTGGGCGATGTGCTCCTTCCAAAAAATATGCGACGTCCGGCTGGCAGGCGTCGGCAATGTCCCCATAAAATTTTCCTATGGACAATCATAGTATCCCATATTTTTCGAAATGCGTTCAAAGTGCTAGCCTGTTTCCATGCCAGCAGTGATCCAGCGTCAGAAGCCGCTACATGACCGATAATTCTCCTCGCCACATCGTCATTGTAGGTGGTGGCGCTGCCGGGCTCGAGTTGGCGACGAAGCTGGGCGACGGCCTCGGCCGCCGGAAGCGGGCGCGCATCACCCTGGTCGATCGCAGCCGCACCCATATCTGGAAACCGCTACTTCACTCGGTCGCCGCCGGCAGTCTCCGTCGCTCCCAGCATGAGTTGAACTATATGGCGCAGGGCCACTGGCACCATTTCCACTATCGTAACGGCGAAATGATCGGTCTCGATCGGACTGCGAAGACCGTCACGCTGGCGCGGACGGTGGATGAAGAGGGGCGCGAGATCAGCCCGGAATTGCAGGTCACCTATGACACCCTAATCGTCGCCGTCGGAAGCGTCACCAACGATTTCGGAACCCCGGGCGCCAAGGAATTCGCGGTACCGCTGGAAACTCCCGAACATGCCGCGCGCTTCAACCGTCGGCTGGTCAATGCCTGCGTACGCGCGCAGAGCCAGGATACGCCCGTTCTTCCGGGCCAGCTCCACGTCGCCATCATCGGCGCCGGCGCCACCGGCACGGAATTGGCCGCCGAACTGCATCACACCGCGCGTGCCATTATCGCCTACGGACTCGACAAAATCGACCCGGAGCGAGATCTACGGATCGTTCTGATCGAGGCCGCCGATCGCGTCCTGCCCGCGTTGCCGGAACGGATATCGGCCTCGACCAAAGAACTGCTCGTCAAGTTGGGCGTGGAGGTGCGCACCAGCGCACGGGTCGCCGAAGTTCTGGCAGACGGAGTCAAGCTCTCCGATGGAGAAATCATTTCCTCCGAACTGGTGGTGTGGTCGGCTGGCGTGCAGGCCCCCGCCTTTCTGGCCAATATCGCTGGGCTGGAAACCAACCGCATAAATCAACTGGCGGTGCGGCCCACGCTACAGACAACGCTCGATGATAATATTTTTGCGATCGGCGATTGCGCGGCCTGTCCGCGCCCCGGCTTCTCTCAAAACGTGCCGCCGCGCGCTCAGGCCGCTCATCAGCAGTCGGATTTCATGGTCAGGCAACTCGGCCACGTACTAGACGGCCGCCCGTTGGCGGAATTCCAGTACCTCGATTTCGGTTCGCTGGTTTCGCTTGGAAAATACAGCACGATCGGCAGCCTGATGGGGTCGGTCATCGGCCGTAGCTTTCTCGTGGAGGGCTATTTCGCCCGATTGATGTATCGCTCGCTCTACAAGATGCATGAAGCAGCGCTGCACGGCCGCGTCCGGACCTTGCTCGGTCTAGTCACCCCGGGCGCCCGGCCGGCGCCCACCGTCAAGCTGCATTGAGCGCCGAATTCTCGATCCTCCGCGACAGTCCTGAATACGACGGAATGAGCACAAGTCTTGGGCTTCGGCATTCGACGGCACCACACCCAGTTTCGCGCCAGAAGCAACCGCCACAGAACAGGTCCATGAGTTGATGCCTTAGAATTATCGGCGAAAGACGATTTAGCAACGTGAAACTCCAGAGCCGGATATGAACTATTACCCTTTCTAAACTGCGATGCGCCGTTGTTGTGGCAGATGAGGGAAGTTTTCGTCGGGCTGCGGAAGTTCTGCTTGTTCTACAATCGACCCTGAGTCGCGGCATCAACAATCTTGGCCGCGCTTGCCAAGAGCCAAGCTTATTGGTGACGTTTCATAGATTAGAACGATCTTAAGTAGAGTCCGAAAATGCTCGTGAATTTGCGTCAGCCTTCAGCTGTGACGGGACAAGATTGTCGGGATGGCGTCAGAACGGAAGATTAAAATATCTAGCTAAGTCATTGAAATAGCTTTGGAGCGAGTGAAGGGAATCGAACCCTCGTATTCAGCTTGGAAATCGACAAATTTCCGCAATGTTTTCAACAGCCATTCAGACATTTTGCAGTTCTCTGGGCGATTGAGACTACGGAATTTCTTTTTGTCGGAATGACGAAGGTGCGCTGGCGGTTCAAAAGGCTGTGCCCCCGCATAGCGGGTTCGACCTCCCATGCGGCTAAAGATCACTGAACCAATTGTAACCATAGACCTCCCAATATACGAAGAGTCACGGCTTTACTTTCAAGCCGCCCATGCCGGAGCCGTTTCAAGCTTTTTTGGTTATGATAGTCGAAGATTGATGAACTTGCGATCCACAGAAAATGCCTTTTCAACGTGGTGAACATCTTCAAGGCAGCTAAAATCGAACCCGGTGCACGGATGCACAAACGGAACGGAAGACCATGCCGAAGATGCGCTTGAAAGCCGATCTGCCCCGGAAGACCTGCGCTGCTTGCGGGCGGCCATTTACGTGGCGCAAAAAGTGGGCGAAGGATTGGGCGCAGGTCAAGACATGCTCGGATCGCTGTAAACGGGATCGGCACCGCGGGCAAGGCGCCGCGGTGGCTAATGGCTCTGCCTGTTCATGACGCAATTGCGGCTTGTGCTTGGCGACCAGTTGACGCGCGATGTCGCGGCGCTGCGCGATTACAGCGACGGCGACGTCGTGCTAATGGCCGAAGTCGCTTGCGAAACCACGTATGTCAAGCATCACAAACAGAAGATCGCCTTCGTGCTTTCCGCGATGCGGCATTTCGCCGAAGAGCTGCGCGCGGAAGCTATCGTCGTCGATTACATCAAGCTCGACGATAGCGGGAACACGGGCTCCATCGGGGGTGAATTGCGGCGCGCCGTGGAACGCCACGGACCAGAGCGAGTCATCGTCACGTCGCCCGGTGAATGGCGCCTGTTGTCTGACATCAAAGCATTGGATCTCGGCATTCCCATCGAGATCCGCGAAGACGATCGGTTTTTTGCAAGTACAGGACGTTTCGCAGTGTGGGCGGCGAAGCGCAAATCATTTCGTATGGAATTTTTCTATCGCGAGATTCGGCGAGAGACCGATCTATTGATGGAGGGCGACGAGCCCGCCGGTGGGCAATGGAACTACGACAACGACAATCGCAAGCGGCTGCCGAGGTCGGTGCAACTGCCGCAGCGTTTTGGCTTTGCGCCCGATGCAATCACGCTGAACGTGCTCAAGTTGGTTCGCCAGAACTTCGCGGATCATTTCGGCGATCTTGATCCGTTCGAATGGGCGGTGACGCGCAAAGATGCGCTGAGCTGCCTTGACGATTTCCTGGTGCGGGCGCTACCCAGTTTCGGCAATTACCAGGATGCGATGGCGAGCGGTGAGCCATTTGTATTCCATTCCCTGCTGTCGCCTTACCTCAATGCCGGACTGTTGACGCCGCGCGAAGTGTGCGTCGCTGCCGAGCGCGAGTATATCGAGAAGCGCGCTCCGCTGAACGCCGTCGAGGGCTTCATCCGGCAGATTTTGGGATGGCGGGAATATATTCGTGGCGTCTATTGGCTCAAGATGCCGGATTATGCCGAAACAAATGCGCTGAATGCGACGCGCCCGCTGCCGTGGTTTTCCGGTCTTCCCCTATGAGCAGACCTTTGCTGGGC
>Ga0209583_10000406_pt1 | contig 13433 bp, 11 predicted proteins | sample Str014_FD_187201 | JGI IMG/M metagenome (GOLD analysis project Ga0209583, IMG submission 187201) | Freshwater sediment microbial communities in response to fracking from Pennsylvania, USA - Straight Creek_MetaG_SC_2014 (SPAdes) (version 2) | ecosystem: Environmental > Aquatic > Freshwater >... | reverse complement strand
ACGTTGAGGCCCTTCAGCTTCGATGAGAACATCTCATCCTTCGAAACCGTCGAGAACTTGGCTTCGGCGGGCGCGGTGCCGGTAGTCTTCACGTCTTCGGCAAGGACCGGACTCGCCAGAATGGCCAGCGAAGCGGTGATCAGTGCAATCTTGTTCATCTCATCCTCCAGTGCAGAATTGCGGGTCTACAATGCAGGGGGAAACCGGTTGTTCCACAACCGCCGGGGGAACTTTACGATGCCGCGCGACGACCTCCGTCACAAAGCCTCGCCAGCAGCGATTTCGCCGAATCGGCTGGCAGCAGGGTTGCGACAGTCACCGCCGGCTCGGCGCGCGCTTCTCGCCTGCCATGGCTGGTGTGACGCATCACGCTGGAGAGTCGGCGCGCGATCATGTGCGCGTTGCGCAAATCGGTATCGGCAAACACCACGATGACCGATCCGTCCTCCTGAAGGGCACCGAAATCCATTTTTCGCATCAGGCGGCTGATGATCCGGGCACCGTCGAACCGGGCACGCGAATGCAATGGATCGAAGGCAAAGCGCGCCACCGATAATCCGCCACCGCGCTCCTGCATCTGGTAAACCGACGTCGCGAAGTCGCGGTCGAAGGCGACCGATGTGAGGAGACCGGTGCGTGGGTCGACCAGACCTTCAGCGTCGATCGAACGCAGCGTGCGGCCCAGATGGGATTCGAACGCGTGCTGTCGGATCAGCGGCAGCGCTACCGCGACGACGCGCGCGGGATCGGCGGCGCAGATTTCGAGATTCGGCAAATCGTAGGCCGGCGCCAGTTCGTCCGAGGTCATCACCACCGGCATGTTACGGAATCGGGAATCTTCCATCAGCACCGTGAGGAAGGCATCCATCACGCGCAGGCTGAATCCTTCACCAAGAACGATGCCGTCGAGGTCACGCGAGTTGAGGTGCTTGGCGGCGGCTTCGATGCTGAGCGCGCCGACAAGACCGATCTGCTCGCCGAGCGATACCGAAAGCGTTGGGTAGGCCGCGCCGCGACCGATCAACAACACCGTGGCATCGCGAGCGGGTTCAATGTCCGCCAGCATCGGGCATGCAGTCACGGAATCAAGCCTGCGCATCACGGTGGCATGCAGTGCGCGCACCCGCAGCGCAACGCGCAGGCGCGCGATCAGACGCGCCGAATTGCCCAGGGTCTGAACGGGAATGACAGTGTCGGGCAGCGCGCCCACGGGATCGGTGGCAATCAAGGGCAGATAAGGTTGCAGCGGCGCAATGCATTCCGCCAGTTCCGCCAAACCAGGCCCGCTAATTTCAGTTGCGGAAACGATGATGGCAGCCGGCTGGGTCTGCGCCACGGCACGTACGGCGTCGGCCCAGTCGGTCTCGATCACCGGAAACAATTGCGCCTTGTCGAGCAACGCCGCCGTCGAAGGAAAAGGGCCCGACGAAACGACCAGGATCGGACCTTGTTGGAACATTGGGCAACCCGGATCACGCGCATATTTGCGGCGTGTGAGTCTGGTTGGTCGAGGTTAATTCGACGTTAAGGCACTATTCCGAGCCAACGCCGTCATCGGCGCAACGCCGTTTCAGCTGCGATTGCCTACTCGGCGGCAATTTGCTGGGATGATTTGTCCGAGCCGTTATTTACGCCCTTTGACGGCGGGACGGCCTGTTCGGCTCCCGGCGCCGCCTGATCAACCGGCAGCGCCATGGTTTCCACCCGGTTGCCACGACGGTTGTTCAACAGCAGGCGGGTTACGTCCGGCCGGGCGTAATGGCCCGCGGGATCGGCTGCGGCCTTTGCAATCGAAATCATGCCAAGGTCAATATCGGCATAGACCAATCCCTCGGTGTCAGGCGGCAACCGGTTTCCCAGCGGCGTTCCGTCCGGCCCGTAGATGACGGCGAATCCGCCGCCTTCGTGGAGCAGATCGTTCTTGTCGGGCGTGTCACACAGCAGCGCGATCATTTCCTTTGAAACGGTAGCGCATGGGGCGATCACGAAGCAGGATCCTTCGACCGCGTAGATCTTGCTGGCGGCGTTGTTAACCTCGGCACCCAATGCATGGGCGAACGGGTCATAGAGCGAAAAGCTGGGCCACGCCGCGACGTGTACCTGCTCGTCCTGGGCGTACATGGCGTATTTCGACAGTGGCTGCAGGTGCTCCCAGCAGCACAGCGCCCCGACGCGGCCGATGTCGAGCTGATGGACCGCAAGATCGCTGCCGTCACCTTCGCCGAAAACCGAACGCTCCACATGCGTTGGCTTGAGCTTGCGGCGCTGCGAAATGGTTTCTCCGTCAGGGCCAATGATCCATTGGGCAATATAGAGACTTCCGCCCCGACGTTCCGAGAGACCCATGACGACGACGATCTTGTTGCGCTTCGCGGCCTGGCGAAGCTTCCCGGCGGCCGGACTATCGTAGGCGAGCGAATTGTCGAAATATTTTGATACGAACCCCTTCATGATCGCCCATGCCGGCGCGCCGAGCCAGATCCACCAGGGATATCCGGGAATCCAGGTCTCCGGGAACGCGATGAGACGTGCACCGTTCGCTCCCGCCTCGTCGATCAGCTGGCTCGCCTTGTCAATTGACGCTTCCAGATCTAGGAACGCCGGCGCGGCTTGAACGGCGGCTACTTTGTAGCTCGGATGGGTCAACGGCATGATGGGCTCCTCGTCATGTTGAATTTCCGGCTGGCGGTCGAAGGCAGTCCGCGCGCTATGATTCTTCGATCGATCTGACGTAATCCATGATGTCGATGGTCGGCATCTTCATCGCCTTGTCCCGATCCCGCGCCGGCAACGTTTCCCGTACGAAGTCGATCTGCTTCCAGTTGGGGAAGGGGGTGTCCTTACCTGGCACGGGCACGAAGGGCGAGTCGGCAACCCGCTTCAATTTCGGGATGTAACGCGGGCAGTTGAGGAAAATTTCGGTCACGGCCACCCGAACGACGAATTGGGCTTCCGGATAATCTGTGAGCAGCGGATCGTTTTCGACGATAGATGCCTTGCCGCTGATCCTCAGCCGGTTTGGCTTTTCGAAATCGATGAAGAGCATGCCGACCTTCGGGTTGAGCAGTACGTTACCCATCGACAGGTACATGCCATTGCCATCGTAGCAGGGGAACGCAAGGGTGCGTTCATCGACAATCCTCACAAAACCCACCTGGCCCGCCTTGAAGGAGCAACTTGGCTTTCCCGAGCCATCGGCGGTCGCGAGGAAAAAGAAATCCTTGCTGGCGATGAACGCTTCATCCATCGGATTGAATACGTCGTGCAGATTGTTGCTTGCAATGACGTCTGCCAGGCGGCGCGTATCGAAACTGTCCTGAAGCAGACGCTGCTTGTCGTGATAGATACTCATATCGCCCCCCTGCCGATTTTTGACCTGTATCGATCGGGCTCCGCCGCACCGTCGGGTCCCGGCGGCCATCGAACCCGGCGGCACGCAGCGGCACGATGCAAGGCAATAATACCAGGCCGTTCGAAATGCGCTTGCCTGTAGCCGCAGAAAGGTTTGTTCCATGGCGCATGGCGCGTGCGTGCCGAATTGCAAAGACCATGCGCTGTGATAGCGTTCCCGGATCGATGGCGGGCCCGCGAGGTGCGCAATGACGATCATTCTGGCGACCTCGGGCGTTGCCGAGAACAAGCGGCTTCAGTTCTGGCGCGACGCGGTTTGCGACACCTTTGTCGAACTCGATTGCCGTACCTATTCAGACGACGGATTTTTCGGAGAAATCACGACGGCGCAATGCGACGACATGCATTTCTCGCGCGTCTCCGCCGATGGACAAAGGGTGGACAGAACCCAAAGCCGCATCCGCAAGGCCCGAGAGGAAGTGGTTCTCGTCAGCATACAGGTCTCGGGAAACGGAACCGTTGCGCAGGACGGTCGGGAGGCCAGGCTCGAGCCGGGTGATTTTGCCTGCTATGACAGCACGCGACCCTATACCCTCAACTTCGATGCGCCATTCGAGCAGATCGTGTTGCACATGCCGCGCAGCGCCATGATCAGGCGAGCAGGTGCGACCCAGGAATTTACCGCGCGGCGCGTCTCCGCGACCAGCCCGCTCGGCTCATTGGTCGCTCCCTTCATCCGCAATGCCGCTGCCATCGTTACCCAAGTCGGAACCGTCGCAGCGAGCCAGTTGTCGGATGTTTGCCTCGGCCTTGTGACGGCGGCGCTCGGTGATTTCACATCCCGACATCCCGGGAACGAGACACCGGCACGCTCGGCGCTAGCCTTTCGGGCAAAGACCATCATTGCGAACAACCTCGGCGACATCCACCTCAACACCGAAAAGGTGGCAGCGCTGATGCGAATATCGCCCCGGTACCTGCAGGACCTGTTTCACTCGGAGAATACGACCGTCAGCGAATGGATATGGTCACAGCGACTCGAGAAAGGCCGGCGTGACCTGTTCGATCCGGTGCTGGCCAGGGAGCCCATTACGCAAATAGCGTTGCGATGCGGGTTCTCCGATCTGGCTCACTTCAGCCGTCGCTTCAGGGCCGCTTATGCGATGTCGCCAAGCGAATACAGAAGCCTGCAATTCAACAAGGCCGCGCCGGCCTGAATCTTGGCGTGAACACCGGTCAGGTCGCACCAGCCCGATCGCGGAAAGCTTCCACCATCAAGGGGTTAAGCCCAAGTTCGGAGAGTGCGTCGCGGGCACGGGCATTGTCGTGGGCGCGCCCGGCGAGCCGATGCCCGCTCAAGCGGTCGGGCAAGGCAGTCAGCAGGGCGCCCTGTCCGAGCCGCCGCGACCATTCCTGAAGATCCTGCGCCAGGAAGCGGTAGCCTCCGACCGCCAGGATGCCGGATGGCGGTGCAGTGATGTTGATCGCCCCGGTCGAGCGGTCGAGCCGAGCGGCGTAATCGGTATCGACGAAATCGCGCGGCGGTGGTGCCGACAGCGTGTCGTTCAAGGGCGGCGGCGGCGCGTAGGCGGCGACCGGAACCATCGGCCCGCGCAGTCCGAGCGTGCCCCGCGGCGTGAGAAGTATCTCGCCTGAGATCGAGGAACCCGGAATTTCGCGCGGCGCGCCATGCGGCCCCGGCCTGATCGGAGCCGGCGATCCATCGATTGCCGTCCGCCGCGCGCCAAACAATCCGGCCTCGCCAAACAGATACACGTCGGTCATCGACGCATGCCTGCACGACCAGGCTTGACTCGAAGCTACCTGTTCCGGGGCGCGCCAGAGACCGATTACGTTGCGCAGAGTCGGAAAACGCCCCGCCAGATCGCCTTCGTCCAGCCGCAGCGCAAGGTGGGCCGGCGCAATCAGCGTATCGCAGGAATACTCGTTGATCTGCTGCTCGATCACGCCATCGTCGAACGGATGGTGCAGCACCAGGGTTCCGCCCGAGAGCAGCCAGACCACCAGCGAAGAGGCAAGCCCCGCAAACGACGTTGGCGCGAAAGCGGAAAGCAGGGTCCCGGCCTGCGGCAGATCGCTCTCAAGCGACACGGCGAGACCTCCTGCGATCAGGCCGAGATGGGCGCGCGGTACCGGGCGAACGCCGTCGGCGGTGACATCGAAGGAAATCAGCGCCGCCTTGCGGCCGTCCTGGATCACCGCGCGGCTGGTGGTCGACGGTCGGACGATGGCCTGGTCGAGCGAAGCCATGCCTTCGGGCAGGTCATCGCCGAACCCGCAGACATGGCGGATCGAAAAAGCCTCTGCCGCGGCGTTCATGGCGAGATCGGCATACACCACCCCGTCGATCCGGCTTGACGTTACGATCGCGCGCGCGGCGGTTCGATTGAGGGCGGTTGTCAATTCGGCCTGGCGCCAAAGCAACGGCAGCAGGGCGACCACCAGGCCGGCGCGATGCGCCGCCAGTACGGTGAGCGCGAATTCGACCGTATTGGGCAATTGAACCGCGATCACGGAGTTGGCCGGCAATCCCGATTCAACGAAATGCGCTGATAGAGCCGAGATCGCCCGATCGGCCTGCGCGTAAGTGAGCCGGGTCGGCGGCTGGCCGGTGACGCGCGTTTTGTTGGCGGGGTCGACCAGCGCCAGTGCGTCCGGCCGTCGCGCCAGAACCCGTTTGAAAAGGACGTCGAGTGTCGGCGAAGCGTTGGGTTGCGTCACGTGATTATCGGTTGCATCATTTTGGTTGCGGGTCCGGTTTGTGCCACCAGGTCTCCGGCAGATAGCCGGTCAGGGAGGTAGCCGCAGGCCGTTCTATCCGATTCCATCGCGCGATCCATTGCTCCCCCGCATTAAAGAGCGGAATAGCGTAGAAGCCGGACATCAAGGTGCGGTCCAGCGCCCGTACCGCGGAGACGAAGGGCGGCCGCTCGCGTGCCTCCAGCAGGGTTGCAATCAGCGCGTCGATGGCCGGATCCCTGGCGCCCATATAGTTCCGGGTACCGACGATATCGGCGGCCTGGCTGCCCCAATAGAAGGATTGCTCGTTGCCGGGCGAAAGCGACTGATCCCAGCGGTTCTGGATCATGTCGAACTCGTAGCCGAGCCGACGCTGGTCGAATTGGACGGGATCGACTGCGCGCACGTTGGCCTCGATGCCAGCGCGCTTCAGGTCACGGCTGAACGCCAGCCCGATCCGTTCCTGATCGCGTGTGGTGACCAGTATTTCGAAGGTGAGGGGAGTTTTGGTTTCGCGATGCCGCAACACGGTGCCGTCGAGATCGTAACCGGCCGCCGACAACAACGTCAGCGCGTTGCGCAGCGCCGTGCGATCGCGGCCCGATCCGTCGCTCACGGGAAGCCGGTAGCTGCCATCCAGAATGTCCGATTGGATGTGCGATACATGGGGTTTGAGCCACTCGCGCTCGCGCTCGTCGGCGGGCAGCGCATAGGCCGACAGTTCCGACCCCGCAAAGAAACTGGCGCTGCGGGCATAGAGCCCAAAGAAGTAGTTGCGGTTGATCCACTCGAAATCGAACAATAAGGTCAGGGCCTGGCGCACGCGAATGTCGGAAAAAATCGGGCGCCGGGTGTTAAACACCAGGAATTCCGATGGCTGCGGCATTCCGGTTTTGATGGTATCGCGGATCACCTCGTCAGTTCGGACGGCCGGGAAATCATATCCGTCGTGCCAGCGTAGCGGCTCGGTTTCGACCCGGAAATCATAGAGGCCGCGCTTGAACGCTTCGAACTGACCGTTGGCCTCGCGATAAAAATCGAGCCTGACCTCGTCGAAATTCCACAGGCCGCGGTTGGCCGGCAAGTCACGGCCCCAATAATCGGGGTCGCGCGTCAGGGTCAGGCTGGCGCCCGGCTTCACCGCGCTGACGCGATAGGGACCCGAACCGATGGGTCCTACCATCGTGGTGTCCTCGAAAGTTGTGGGATTGACAGCATGCCGCGGCAAAACCGGCATCAGCCCGAGAATCAGCGCTAGTTCACGGTCATTGGCACCGCCGAAATCGAAACGGACCGTGCGCGCATCGAGAGCTTCGGCCTTGGTGACCTTGGCGTAGTACTGGCGGTGGTTGGGGCGGCCCTTGTCGCGCAGCAGCGCCCACGAAAACAGCACATCGTCAGCAAGCACCGGTTTGCCGTCCGAGAAGCGCGCCTTGGGGTCTAGTCGAAAGGTGACATAGCTCCTGGAATCATCGGTCTCGACGCTTCTGGCCAGTAGGGCGTAGAGCGTGAAAGCTTCATCGTGCCCCCGCGCCATCAGGCTTTCGACCACAAAGCCCCTGATCTGCTGGACTGCGAGGCCTCGGACGATCAGGGGATTGAGGCTGTCGAAGGTGCCGAGAAGGCCCCACACCAGCCGGCCGCCCCTGGGCGCTTCGGGATTGGCATAGGGCATGTGGGTGAAATCAGCGGCAAGCGCGGGGGCGCCATGCATGGCAATTGCGTGATTTTCGGCGGCGCTCGCCTGATCGGGCTGGATCAGGGGTGCGAAGCCAACCGTGAGCAACAGCCACATCGCGGCGCGAATGGCGAGCCGCCCGCAAACCTCCGTTCCAACGCGTGAATTTGATTCGAGACCTGTCACCGTGTGCTTTTACCACAGGGCGTCCGCATCAACGCTGTGACCCGGTCAAAGACGGTTGTCGGCATTGATCTTTTCGCGTGCCGCTGTATTGAAGGCGGGCAATTGACCGGGGCGGGAAGTGCTGTCACGTATCCGCCTCAATTGATTAGGAGACAGCCGCCCCAACGGCCAGGTGACGGTGCCTGCAGCGGTTTCGGGCGCTCCCGTTCAGAAAGGGTTTTCCGCAATGAATTTCCGTATCTTGGCCGCGCAGGTCCGGCCGCGCGGGCGATTTTTCGCCTTGTTGGTGGCGACCGCACTGTCCGCAGCGTTCATGGTTCCAGGAGCGCAGGCCCAGCAGCCCGCCGCTCCTGCGGCTCCAGCGGCGCCGAAGGGCGCCGCGCCCAAGGCGACCGCTCAGAAGGCCGCGCCCAAGGGCGGACCGGCAGCCCCCGCGCCGTCCGCGCAGCAGACGCCTCCTCCTCCTGGGAATGGCGCCCCCGCCGCGGGCGCTCCGCCGGCGGAACAGCAGGTTCAGCTGATCTATGCGCCCTGGACCAAGTTCTGCCTCAAGGGTCAGGATGCCGGCGCCAAGCAGGTTTGTTTCACGGGCAAGGATGGGCGCATCGAATCCGGACAGCCGGTGATCGCGGCTGTCATTATCGAGCCCGAGGGCGAGCCCAAGAAGATACTGCGGGTTACGCTACCGCTCGGTATGCAGCTCGTTCACGGCACCCGCGTGATCGTCGACGCCAACGCCCCGCAGCAGAGCCCGTATGTGATCTGCTTCGCCAACGGCTGCATGTCGGACTACGAGGCGACGCCGGAGATGCTGGCCAGCATGAAGAAGGGCCAGAACCTGGTGGTCCAGGCGATCAATTCGAATGGTGCGCCGCTCACGCTGCCGCTGCCGCTGGCCGAATTCGCCAAGGCCTATGACGGCCCGCCGACCGACCCCAAGGTGTTCGAGGAAACCCAGAAGAAGCTGCAGGAAGAGTTGCAGAAGCGTGCCGAGGAACAGCGCAAGAAGCTCGAGGCCAATCCGCCTGCTGGCAGTCCTGCGGCCAATCCCGCTGCGAAATAAAAGCTGGTTGCCAGGCGTTAGAGTAAAAGGCGCCCCCACCGGCGCCTTTTTCGCTGCGATGTGAAGGCAGGCCGAACTTCAGTCGCGGCAGGGGCGCCGCGACTGTGAGCCATCCCAAGCTGCTGGGTTGAGCGGGAAGGCCGGCAGCAATCCCTCCAGCGCCGCCAGAATCTGATCCGCCGCCGACCGAGCCAGTTGCAACGATGCCTCGACCGATGTGCCTGCGATATGCGGCGAAAGCGTTACTTTGGGATTTCGCAGCAACGGATGCTCGGCCGGCAAGGGCTCCGGAAAGTAGGCGTCGATGCCGGCCGCGAACAGGTGGCCGCTTGCCAGAGCATCATTCAGTGCGCTGAAATCGAGAACCTGTCCGCGTCCCGTATTGATGACGATGGCGCCCTTTGGCAGGGCGTCAAGTTGCCTGGCGCCGATCATTCCGCGGGTCTCCGGCGTGAGCTCCGGCACCAATACCAGGAATTGGCTTTCCGACAGCATGGCGTGAAGGTCGTCCATGAGTTGCACATCGACGAGGCGCACCAGGCGGGGATCGACATAGGGATCGTAGGCGAGCACATGGCAATTGAAGCCGTATCGCAGCTTGCGGGCGATCTCCGAGCCGATATAGCCGAGCCCGACGATGCCGACGGTCTTGCCCTCAAGTTCGCCGATCTCAAGACCGGAGCGATTGTTCCACGCCGAGCCGTCGCGCACGCCGCGGTCGCCCCACACCAGTTGCTTGGCCGTGGCCAGCATCATCATGATGGTATGCTCGGAAACCGGAATCCGGCCAAACCCTTGATGGTTTACCACCAGGATTCCGCGCTCGGTGGCGGCGGGGATATCGATATTGTCTTTGCCGACACCCGATGTCGACACCACCACGAGATCGTTTCCCGCATTCAGGATATCAGCCGTCACGCGCTCGGGGGTCCGCACCCACAGCGCACGGGCACCATGCAGCACCTGTTTCAGTTCGTCGGCACCGGCGCCGTTGACAATGACGACGTCAAGCCCGGCCTCGGCCAACATCTGGTGGCCCTGCGGATGATACATCGGTCGCCACAACACGACTTTTCCGCCGGACATGCTGGTATCCCCCTTTGGCCAATATTCCAGCGGATGATAGCGATGATATTCCGCTGGTCCATGGGCACTCAGCGGAAGCCCGACGCCGCGGGCGGTCAGATCTAGTTCAGCGACGGATTACGCGGGCGATACCCGCCCGACTTGTCCTTCACGAAGATCTCGGCGACCTGCGAATGCCGGATCGGCTCGCCGGATTCATCTGGCAGCAGGTTCTGCTCCGAGACATAGGCGACGTATTCCGATTCGGAGTTCTCGGCGAGCAGATGATAGAACGGCTGATCCTTGTGGGGGCGAACTTCCTCGGGGATTGACAGCCACCATTCCTCGGTATTGTTGAATTCCGGATCGATATCGAAAATCACGCCCCGGAACGAGAAGATCCGGTGCCGAACGATCTGTCCGATCTGAAACTTGGCGGTACGCGCTTTTATCATAGCTCGTCGAATAGACCATGATTGTGGCCGATGCTAGGGGCAAGGGGGCGAATTACCCCCTATGGCGGATTGCCCGGCCTGCCTCTAAAGACAACTGGCGCCGCAGAAAATTCCCCTTGAGATATGATCGATATTCTCAATCTCGCGCGGCCCTATTTCGGGTTGACGCGATCGCCGGTTGGCCGCGAAACGCGCCACGAAGGCGCCAAGCCCTCGCGCATGGCGAGCCGCCGGAGCGGGCCGATCGCGTTGAGAAGATGCAGGCCGGCCGCGCGGAGCGACTGCACGCCCAGGAAATCGCTGAGCAGCGAACGGTTGGCGATATCGATCGCCAGGGTGCGGCTCATGACGTCGGCGCGGCGGGCGGAAGCGTACCGCGCCAGCACCTGCGGCGAGCCCGGATCTTCGCCCATTCCGATGGCGGCGCCGACAATCCCCGCGATGTCGGCGGCGTCGCGCAGACCCATGTTGAGGCCCTGCGCGCCGATCGGCGGCAGCACGTGGGCGGATTCGCCGACCAGCGCGATACGATGGCGGGCGATTTGTTCGGGCTTCTCGACGGCAAGCGGAAACAGATGGCGTCCAGGTTCGGCGCGCACGCGTCCGAGAATGGAGTGCGCTTGTTTTTCGGTGGCGTCCGACAGGCCATCGTCATCGAGCGCCATCAGCCGCTCGGCCTCCCTTGGCGCGGACACCCATACCACGCTGCAACGGTCGCCCGGCAGCGGTACGAACACGCAAGGACCCTGCGCGGTATGAAACTCGGTCGATATGTTTCGATGCGGCCGCGAATGGCTGATATTGAAGGTGAGGGCTGCTTGGTTAAGTTCGCGGCGTCTGACGTCGATTCCCGCGGCCGCGCGGCAAAGCGACTGCCGTCCGTCGGCACCGATCACCAGCCGCGCAGACAGCCACTGGTCCAGCCTCGTGCGGATGGTCACGGCGGATTCTTGCGGTTCGATCGTTTCGGCCTCGTCGTCCAGTCGCGTCAGGCCAGACACTTGTGCGGCTCGTTCTTCGAGCGCCTCCATCAGCGTTCGGTTGTCGATATTGTAGCCGAACTGATCGAGGCCGATCTCGTCCGACGAGAAGCGTACTTCGGGTGCACGGATCAGCCGGCCGGTGTCGTCGACCAGCCGCATGGTCTGCAAGGCCGCGGCCTTGTCGCGACAGTGCCGCCAGACATCAAGCCGCTCGAGGAATTCGGTGGAGGCGCCGAGCAGCGCGGTGGTGCGATTGTCCGCATAAGGTGCGCGGCGGGCGAGCAGCGCCGTATTTGCCCCGGCTTCAGCAAGCGCAATGGCCGCAGCAAGACCCGCGGGTCCGCCGCCGATGACGACAACGTCGTAGATCCCGAATGCCTCGTTCATATCCGGAACAGATGCCATTCCCGAGGTATTTTCAAGGCCTGCGAGGCGCCGGAGTGGTTCAGCGGTTTGCGCGGCGGAACGCCGCAAGCCCGGATATGCAAATCGGACAGAATCCTGATAGCACTGCGCCGGAGATGGACCAGATCACCCAGCCAGTTCCGCCGGCGGCATCCCAGCGCCTGCGGCTCGCCGCGTTCTCCGTGCATATCTTCACGGCGATGGGGGCGGGCGTCGCGCTGCTGGCGATGCTGGAAGCCGTGCGCGAACACTGGGCCAACGTGTTTGGCTGGCTCGGCCTTGCGCTGGTGATCGACGCGATCGACGGGCCGCTTGCGCGCCGGCTGGACGTGGTGCGGTTGCAGCCGGACTGGTCGGGCGAGGTGCTCGACCTCGTGGTCGATTTCGTCACCTATGTATTTGTCCCGGCCTATGCGATCACGGCAAGCGGCCTGTTGTTGCCGCTGGCGGCGCCGGTATTGGGCATCGGCATCGTGGTGTCGAGCGCGCTTTACTTCGCCGATCGCCGCATGAAAGCCGCGGACAATCATTTTCGCGGCTTTCCCGCTTTGTGGAATGCGGCGGCCTTCTATCTGTTCCTGCTGCATTGGCCGCCGGCCATCTCCAGCCTCGCGATCGCCGTCCTGATCGCACTGACATTCGTGCCGTTTCACGTGTTGCATCCGGTCCGCGTGGCGCGTTTGCGCTGGCTAACCCTTTGCCTCCTCGCGGCTTGGGCGATCCTTGCGATGTACGTGCTCATTTGCGATTTCGACGTCGGAGCGCCAATCATCGCGGCCCTTTGCGCCATTGCCGCCTACATGGTCGGCAGCGACGCGGCGATCCGCCGCCTGAGATCGTCGAAGGCATGATCGAACTATTGACCAGCCCCGAGGCATGGGCGGCATTGCTGACACTGACGGCGCTGGAAATCGTGCTCGGCATCGACAATGTTATCTTTCTGTCGGTGATCGTGTCGCGGATTCCGCCCGCGCAGGCCAAACGGGCGCGTCAGATCGGCTTGCTGCTTGCGCTGGTGTTTCGCATCCTCTTGCTCAGCCTGCTGGTGTGGCTGATCGGGCTGACGCAGGCGGTCATCACCGTAAAGGGCGTTGCGTTGTCCTGGCGAGATATCGTCCTGATCGGCGGCGGGCTGTTCCTGATCGGGAAGGCGACCCATGAGATTCATGCCGAGGTCGAAGCGCGAGACCAGGAGGGCGAGGCGGCTTCGAAGCCCGGCGTGTTCTTCTGGGTGATCCTCCAGATCGTCGTCATCGACATGGTGTTCTCGCTGGATTCGATCATCACCGCGATCGGCATGGCGCAGGAACTCGAGATCATGATCGCCGCCGTCGTCATCGCCTGTTTCATCATGTACGTGTCGTCAGGTCCGGTCGCGCGATTCGTGGCGGACCATCCGACCACCAAGATGCTGGCGCTGGCGTTCCTGGTTCTGATCGGCGTGGCGCTGGTGGCGGATGGTTTCAAATTCCATATTCCGCGCGGCT
>Ga0209583_10000405_pt1 | contig 13469 bp, 10 predicted proteins | sample Str014_FD_187201 | JGI IMG/M metagenome (GOLD analysis project Ga0209583, IMG submission 187201) | Freshwater sediment microbial communities in response to fracking from Pennsylvania, USA - Straight Creek_MetaG_SC_2014 (SPAdes) (version 2) | ecosystem: Environmental > Aquatic > Freshwater >... | reverse complement strand
CAACGCCTGGCGCAGGTGACAGTGCCGGAGAGTGAACTTGTGGCGCAAGTGAAGAAGATGTTGGGATTGTGATGCAGTACATTTCATCATCCTCCCCGCCGCCGGATAGGCGCGGGGGAGGTGGCCAAAGCTGGCTAGTTTACGCAGCCAGCGTAAACTTGGCTGCTTTGCGCCGGAGGGGGGTGCTGGCAGCGGCGCTCAACTCTCGCCAACAAGCTCAATCAACTTCAAACACCCCCCTCCGCCTCGCATCCGCTCGGCACCTCCCCCGCGCCTATCCGGCGGCGGGGAGGATGGAGCAGTTCTGAAATGGCAGGCCGTACTTCAGCTCAGCGTGCCGCGCTTGAAAAACAGAACGCTGCCATCATGGCGGTGTTTGAGCGGGCTGGGTTCTCGCAGATCGCACCCGATATCATTCAGCCTGCCGATATTTTTCTCGAGCGTTCGGGCGAAGACATTCGCGCCCGCACTTTTGTGTTCAATGATCCCGATGGCAATGAATTGTGCCTGCGGCCTGATCTTACCGTGCCTGCCTGTCGCTTTCATTTGAGCCATGCGGCGCAGCCTGAAAATGAAGCGCGCTATTCTTATCTGGGCCCGGCCTTTCGCTTTCCCGATGAGAAGCTTTCGCCACAGGAATTTACCCAAGCCGGGCTGGAATGGTTTGCGGCTTCCGATGCCGTTGCTGCAGAAGCGCGGATTTTGAAACTGGCAATTTCGGCTCTCGAAGCGGCTGGCGCATCAGGCTTGAAAGTGACGATTGGTGATGTGGGGCTGTTTGCCAGTCTGCTGGCTGATACCAAAATGCCTGAACGTTGGCGCAGGCGTTTGCAGCACCAGTTCTGGCGGCCGGACGCATTCAAGAACCTGCTCAAAACTTTTGCGGCGACACAGGCCAAGAACCGCTCCAGCATTTCGGATGTGATTGATACCGTCAAAACCGATGCCATTGTCGCTGCCAATGCCTGGATCGAAAAAAACAAGATGGTTGTGCAAGGCACGCGCTCGCTTGAGGAGATTGCTGAGCGGCTCTCAGAAAAACATCTGGATCGATCGGAAGCGCCTTTGTTGGCTGCAAGCGTTCAAAATATCGAAGCCTATTTGGCGCTTGAAGGCAGCGCGGTTGATGTGAAATTGCCTTTGAATGCGGTGCAGGCCGGGAAAACCTATGCGCAGTCCATGGCCACTTATGAAAAGCGTTTGGATGCGATGGAAGAGCAGGGCCTCAACCCCAAGCGCTTTCATTTCTCCGCCAATTTTGGCCGCGAGATTGAATATTACACGGGTTTTGTGTTTCAGATCGAGGCGGTCATCGGCAATGAGGTGGTGAGCCTTGCTGGTGGCGGGCGCTATGATGAGTTGCTTTCTGATTTAGGTGCGCCCACTAAAATTTCTGCGATTGGTTGCGCCATTCATACAGAGCGTTTGGCCATGGTGCTTTCATGAAAGTGCTGACGCTGGCCATTCCCTCCAAGGGCCGCCTGATGGAACAGGCGCAAAGCTTGATCGAGAAAGCGGGATTTAAGCTGGAGCGCATTGGTTCTGATCGCGGCTATCGCGGGCGGCTCATTGGGATCGAGAATATTGAGATCGCGTTTCTCTCCGCGGCGGATATCGCCACTGCGCTGAAGACGGGCGAGGTTGATCTTGGCATTACGGGCGAAGATTTACTGCGCGAGACGATTGCGCCGGATAATGCCGTGGCCGATGTGGCGCTGCGGCTGAACTTTGGCCCCGCCAATGTGGTGGTGGCGGTGCCGGATTGCTGGCTGGACGTGGCGCAGATGGCTGATCTTGATGAGGTGGCCCAGCAGTTTTATGTGAAGCACGGGCGGCGTTTGCGCGTGGCCACGAAATATATCAATCTCACACGGCGCTATTTTGCAGCCAAGGGCGTTACGGGTTACCGGATCGTCGAAAGCCTGGGGGCAACCGAGGGCGCGCCTGCTGCGGGCAGTGCGGAGCTGATCGTTGACATTACCACCAGCGGGGCGACCTTGGCCGCCAATCACTTGAAGATTTTGGATGATGGGTTGATCTTGGCGTCTTGCGCTGTGCTGGCGGTGCGGGCCGCGGCGGCAACGGATGTGCGGGTCGTGGACCTTCAAAGCGCTTTGGCTCGCAACCTACCTTAAACATAGGCAAATTTCGCGTGGACCTATTCCATAAGCGATGGGCAGGTGGTTCGTTATTGATTGATGTTAATATAATTTTCTGCAATGTTAGGTGGATTAGGGTTATTGCGCTTTGGGCTTCGGCTTAACATTCAAATCCGTGCCTGCCTGGCAGAGGTATCGCCCCCGGTCCTGGTCGGTGTAAGGCTTGGTTTTGTTGTCGCGGAGCTCAGACTGGGGGCCTGCGGGGAACCGCAGGCCTCTTTGCATCTGGTCTGGTGACTTGAACCAAAGCTGCCGTTATCATTGCGGCACTTGCGCCGGAGCCAGCCATGCCACACCTTCAAACTGGGTTTCACCCTAAACTGGTTTCGACCTGGCGTGATGGCTATGGCGCTACGCAGTTGCGGGCCGATGTTATGGCCGCACTTACGGTTGCCATTGTGGCCCTGCCGCTTTCCATGGCGATTGCCATTGCTTCGCATGTAGCACCAGAGCGCGGGCTTTATACTGCTATCATTGGTGGCTTCATCATTTCAGCGCTGGGTGGCAGCCGGTTTCAAATAGGCGGGCCTGCCGGTGCGTTTATTGTGCTGGTCGCTTCGATCACTGATGTGCATGGGCTGGATGGGTTATTTCTGGCCACGATGATGGCGGGGGTTATCCTGTTTCTCGTTGGTGCATCGGGGCTGGGGCGATTTATCCGCTATGTGCCACATGCTGTGACCATTGGGTTTACCGCTGGCATCGCTGTCATCATCTTTGCCAGCCAGATCAAGGATCTGTTTGGGCTGCAATTGAGTGGGACAGAACCGGGGCCATTGGTGTCCAAGCTCTCGGCGCTGGGGGCCGCGTTTGGAACTCTTAACTTCTATGCGCTCGCGATTGCCGCTGCCAGCGTCGCTTTGATCAGCGTGTTGCGCCGCTACCGTCCGCAATGGCCCGGGTTGCTGCTTGCTGTCTGCGTTGCGGCAATGGCTGGGTTGTTCATTCCCGGTGCGGTGGAAACCATTGCCAGCCGCTTTGGCGGCATTCCTTCCAGCCTGCCTGTGCCACACTTTCCTGCCATAAGCATAGGCCGACTGATCACGCTGTTCCCGGCAGCACTTTCTTTGGCGCTGCTGGGCGGGATTGAATCTTTGTTATCAGCGATGGTGGCGGACAGTATGAGCGGGCGCAAGCACCGCGCCAGCACGGAATTGATGGCGCAAGGCGTGGCCAATGTGGCTTCAGCTTTGTTTGGCGGCATTGTTGCCACAGGCACTATTGCACGCACCGCGACCAATGTGAAAGCCGGGGCCAAAAGTCCGATCTCAGGCATGTTGCATTCAGTGTTCCTGTTGGTGTTCATGCTGGTTGCTGCCCCATTGGCGGGATACATTCCCTTGGCCGCGCTGGCGGGTATCTTGGCTTTGGTCTGTTGGAACATGGCCGATAAGGCCGAGATTTGGCGCATGGTCAAGGCCGCGAAGGGCGAAAGCCTTGTGCTGGCCGCCACATTTCTGCTCACCATATTTGTTGATCTCACCACGGGTATTCTCGCTGGTGTCGTTCTGGCATTGGCGCTTTCGCCGCGCGAATTTCTGCGTGGCCCCCGGCATCATCACCAGCCTTGACGCAATGCATGATGCGCGGGCTTGATGTCCTTTGATCAGGCCAATGATTCGGGAGAACCACATGAAATTACTTGCTGCTGTTTTAGGGCTGGCTCTGGGCTTTGTTGCCTCTTCGGCGATTGCCGCCACATGCGGAAATTCGGCGCAGGGCTTTGATGGTTTTCTGGCGCAGGTCAAGAAAGATGCCGTGGCGCAGGGCGTTTCTGGCCAAGCTTTGGCGGCACTTGATGGCGTGCAATATGATGCAGGCATTATCAAACGTGATCGCGCGCAGAATGTGTTTGCGCTCAGTTTTTTGCAATTCTCGGGGCGATTGGCGACGGCGGCACGCATTGTCAAAGGCCGGGCATTGATTGCGCAGAACAAGGCTACGTTTGATGCCGTGCAACAGCAATATGGTGTGCCTGCCGCCGTGATCACTGCCTTTTGGGCTTTGGAAACGGATTTCGGCGCAGACATTGGCAACTCCCCCACAGTTCAGTCCTTGGTGACTTTGGCGTGGGATTGCAGACGGCCGGAGAAATTCCGCCCGCAGATTATTCCTGCTCTGCAACTCATTCAGAAAGGCTGGCTCAGCCCTGAAGAAATGCGCGGCGCTTGGGCGGGCGAAATCGGCCAAACGCAATTCATGGCCTATGATTATGCGACAAGCGGCGTGGATTTTGATGGCGATGGTAAAGTGAATTTGCGCGACTCTATTCCAGATGTGATTGCGTCGACGGCCAATCTTTTGAAGAAGAGCGGCTGGGTTGCGGGCAAGCCATGGATTCAAGAAGTGAAGCTGACGGGAGATTTGCCTTATGATCAGGCTGATCTTGCCATTCAACACACGCGGGCAGAATGGTCAAAGTGGGGCGTGGTTTCGGCCAGTGGGCAGCCGATCAAGGCCGATTCCTTGACTGCGGCGCTGCTCTTGCCAATGGGCAAAGATGGTCCGGCGTTTCTGGCCTATGCAAATTTCACCAAGGCCTATTTGAAATGGAATGAGAGCCTGGTTTATTCGACGACAGCGGCCTATCTCGCGACGCGCATTGCAGGCGCACCTGCGGTTTCACCCGGGCGGGTGGCGGTTCATGTGCCGGGTTACCCGCAGGTCGTGGCCTTGCAGCAGTTTTTGATTTCGAAAGGTTATGATGTGGGTAAGCCCGACGGCAAAATTGGCGCGGGCACACGCGCGGCTGTCAAAGCCGAGCAGATAAAGATCGGCTGGCCTGCGGACAGTTATCCCACGCCTGAATTTATTGCAAAGCTGACGGGGCAGTAAGCTGCCTCACTCCGCCGGTTGATGTATCCCTGAGGGCACCGCTGGCTGCGGGGCGGTTCTACTGCGGGTGAGCCAGTTCGACAGATTTTCCATATAGATATAGAGCACAGGGGTGATGAAGAGCGTCAAAGCTTGCGACACCACAAGTCCACCCACCACAGCGATGCCCAGCGGCTGGCGCAGTTCGGAACTTGCACCCGCTGCTAACGCGATGGGCAGTGCGCCCATCAATGCGGCAAGGGTTGTCATCATGATGGGCCTGAAACGCATCAGACAGGCCTTGTGAATGGCATCTTTTGCGCTCATCCCATCTCGTCGGAGTTTGATGGCAACGTCAATCATCATGATGGCGTTTTTCTTCACAATGCCGATCAGCATCAAAAGGCCAATCACCGCAATGATCGAAAGATCAAAACCGCCAAGCCAAAGCGCACCCAAGGCACCCGCCGCAGCGGCGGGAAGGCCCGAGAGAATGGTGAGCGGGTGGATGAAGCTTTCATAGAGCATGCCTAGGATGATGTAGATCGTAAGGATGGCACCCATGATGAGAAGGCCTTGGCCCGCCGTTGAGTCCTGGAAGGTTTTCGCCGTGCCGTAATAGGCGGTCGACACGGCATTGGGCCAATTGTTGTCAGCTTTGATCTTGGTGATCTCATCGGTCGCGGAACCCAGCGCCACGCCCTGGGGCAAGTTGAAGGAAACGGTGACCGCAGGAAGTTGGCCAAGCTGGTTCAATGTCAAAGCACCTGATGTGCGTTCGATATGCGAAAAAGTTCCAAGCGGCACAAGCGTTCCAGTTGATGTGGCCACTTGGATTTTCTGCAAATTTTCGGGGTTCCATTCAGTTTTGGTGTCGAGCTCGATAATCACTTGATAGGTGTTGCCATTGGAATAAATGGTTGAAACTTGTTGGCCACCGAGACCTGCATAAAGCGTTGTGCGCAAAGTGTCTGAACCTACGCCAAGTGCTTGCATTTTTTCGCGGTCAATGATGAGGCGGGCTTGCTGGGCCGTGCTTTGCGAGTCTGAGGTGACATCGGTAAAGAAGGCACGATCTTTTGCGAGGGCCGTGGTCAATTTGTCGGCCCACTGGTTCATCGCGCTGACGTCAAGGGCTTGCACCACAATCTGGTTGGCACTTGCACCCGGGCGGGCACCGATTGAAAGATTTTGCACCGGGGTCGCTGTGGCCGTAATGCCGGGAACGCTGTTCAGCATTTTGCGCAAATCTGTCATCACTTGCGGCAAGGCGGCGCGCTGGTCTTTGGGCTTTAACTCAACAAACATGCGGCCAGAATTCATAGCACCTGAGCTTGAACCAACTGTGGATGCCACATGGGCAATGCCGGGGTATTGGCTGACCTTGGCAGCGAGTTGATCCTGAAGCCCCTTCATGGTGAGGTATGAAATATCCTGCCTGCCCTGCGTTGAAATCTGCATCTGGCCAATGTCTTCGGTTGGGAAAAACCCTTTGGGCAGGGTGTTGAACATGAACACGGTGGCATAGACCGTGCCGAGGAACACCAGAAACACCAGCGGGTGGAACTTCAGACAGAGGTTCAACATCCATTCATAGCCGCGCGTCAAACCATTGAGCAGCATTTCAAAGAAGCGACCGACAAAGCCCGGCGTGTGATCTTCGCTCAAAATGCGCGATGCCATCATCGGGGTGAGGGTGAGGGAGACGAACATTGAAACAAGGATAGCGACAGTCACGACGACCGCGAATTCATTGAAGATGCGGCCAATCACACCGCCCATCAGCAGCACGGGAATGAACACCGCCACCAGAGAAACAGAAATCGACAGAATGGTGAAGCCCACTTCGGCGGCACCATCAATGGCCGCCTGAAATGGCCCTTTGTGTTCTTCTTCCATGTGGCGGACGATATTTTCCAACATCACAATGGCGTCGTCAACCACGAGACCCACCGCGAGCGTGATGCCCATGAGCGACACGTTGTCGATGGAGAAGTTCAAAAGATACATGATGCCCAAGGTGCCGATCAGCGAAATGGGCACAGCAATGGCGGGAATAATCGTGGCACGAGCCGAACGGATGAAGACATAGACAATGCCGATGACCAGCAAGATGGTAATGCCCAACGTAAACTGCGCATCGTTCACGGATGATTTTACGGAGGCCGCACGGTCACTCATCACGCTGATGGAGGCGGTCGCTGGCAGTTGTTGCTGGATCTGTGGCAGCAGGGCTTTGACCTTGTCAACAACATCTACAGTATTGGCATCAGGCTGGCGCTGCACGGCGAGAATAATAGCGCGGCTGCCGTCATAGCTGGCCGAAGATTGGACATTGGCAACCGAATTAATCACGCGGGCCACATCGCGCAGGCGCACAGTGCTGCCGTTACGGGTGGCAATCACCTGATTGGCAAACTGGCTGGCGTTTGAAAGTTGCGTATCTGCCAAGAGCGTTAGTTGTTGCGGCCCGCCCACCAGTGTGCCCAGTGGCGTTTGCTGGTTTGCCGATGAGATTGCCTGCTGCAATTGGGTGACGGTGATGTTTTTTGCGGCCAGTGCGTCAGGGTCCATCTCAATGCGAACGGCAAATTGTTGGCTGCCATAGACTGAAACTTGTGCGACGCCATCCACTGTTGAAAGCGTGGGCGAAAGAATATTTTCGGCAATGTCATCAAGGTCGGTCATGGACGCAATGTCGCTCTTGATGGCGAGCAGGAGAACGGGCGCGTCTGCCGGGTTCACTTTGCGGTAGCTTGGCGGCTGTGTCATGTTCTGCGGTAGGTCTCTCAGAACGCGTGCAATGGCGGCCTGAACGTCTGCCGCCGCCGCGTCGATTGGACGGCTCAAAACAAACTGAATGGTGATGTTGGTCGAACCCAGAGAGTTCGAGGTGGAAATCGTATCAATGCCTGAAATCGTTGCGAATTGTTTGATCAGGGGTGTGGCAACGGATGTCGCCATAATATCAGGTGATGCGCCTGGCAGGCTTGCAGAGACGCTGATGGTTGGAAACTCGGCACGGGGCAAAGCCGCAACGGGCAAGATTTTCCACGCGAAGAGACCCGCCAACAGAATGGCGACGGACATCAGGATCGTGGCGACGGGGCGCCTGATACAAAATTCGGAGATATTCATTGGGCTTGATCTCCTGTTGTCTTGTCTTTCTTGGGTTTCTTCTGGCCTGATGCGTCAGCTGGTGTTGCTGCATCTGCCGGCGTGGTGATTGCGCTTGCCGTCGTCGCAGCGGGCGCATTGGTTGCGCCCGTCGCGTCGGCTGGCTTGCCTGCCCGAACCTCAGCGCCATTGGCCAGTTTGGCTTGGCCCTCGATGACGACTTGTGCGCCTTCACCGAGACCGTCGGATATTGAAGCCACGTCATTTTCATAACGCGCCACTTTCACTGGCGTTGCTGTCGCCTTGTTCTGGTCGTCCACCACCCAGACGTAGGTGCCAATCTGTCCTTGCTGAACGGCAACGGCGGGCACAGTGAGTGCGCCCATGATGGTTCCATATTCCACTTCCACTTGAACGCGCTGGCCCGGCCAGAGAGCCAGCTTGTCATTGGCCATTGTCGCGGCCAATCCGATGGTGCCCGACGCAACATCCACGCTTGAATCGATGAAGGTCAGTTTGCCTTGGTCGAGAAGATCGTGGCTGCCTGAGGCATAGGCACGCACGGTTACGTCTTCCTTTTTGTCCATCTTTGCGCGGATCGCGCTCAGGGATTGCTCAGGCAAGCGGAAGGTCGCCTTCAACGGTTGCATCTGGGTGATGGTCATCAGACCAGCGGCAGCAACTGAGTTGCTTGATGCGGCGACAAGTGCGCCCGGCACCACGGAAAGTGCGCCGAGCTTGCCGTCAAAAGGAGCTTTGATCTTGGCGAAATCCAGCTGCAGTTTATCGGCATCGATCACGGATTGATCGGCGCTGATGAGTTGTTGGGCAGATTTTTCGGCTGCAACCGCATTATCTACATCTTGCAATGTGCCCGCGTTGCGCGCCGCCAATGTCCGGGCGCGCTGCAACTGGATCTCATTGTTTGCCAAATTGGCTTGATCCTTGGCCAAAGCAGCAACATCTTTGGCCAAGGTGGTTTGCAAGGCGCGGTCATCCAGCTCCAAAAGAACATCGCCGGCCTTCACCAATTGACCATCTTGCACATTCACTTGGTTGACCTGGCTGGCGACGCGGGCGTTGACGGTGACAACTTGCGGCGAGGCCATGGTGCCGTAGCTGCGCTCGATGATTGGGAAATCGGCTTTCTTGGCTTGCGCCAATTTGACGGCAACCGGGGGAATGCTGCGCTTGGCGCTAGCGTTTCCAGCAGTGGCTGGAGCATTGCCGCTGCCTGCGGCCTGCTGGGCGGGGGCTTGCGGGTGCACATAATTCAGCGCCGTTTGGCCGATGTTGTATTTCCACTGGCCAAAGCCCAAGCCAGCGATAATGGCCAGGCCGATCATGGTTTTTGAAGTTGTGCTCATATGGACCCCTAAATGCAGTTTGCTGCATAGCAATATTGAAGACGGCTCATAAGCCCCGAATCCGTCAGTTGTTTGTCATGAATTATAATTAAGGCTTGGGTCTTTTTTGTGCGTGGTGCAGCTGCCTTTACGATTTCATTTTCCTGCCAAAATATGCTTTTATAGCGGAAACACAACAAGGAGGTTCGGCATGCAAAATCCATTTGTCTGGCACGATTTGATGACGCCCGATGTTGAGGCGGCTAAGACGTTTTACGCTGATGTTGTTGGCTGGAATTATACCAACCAGCCGCCCAGTTATCATGTGGCCAATGTGGGCAAGATTGGTGTGGGCGGGATTATGGAGACGCCGCCCGAGATCAAAGACATGTCACCGTTTTGGGCTGGTTATATTCTGTCGTTCGATGTGGATGCAGCTTGCAATCAGGTCAAGTCACTCGGTGGTGCCGTGCACCGCGAGCCTTGGGATGTGCCGGGCATTTTGCGCATGGCCGTGGTGGCAGACCCCACAGGCGCGGCTTTCAATATCATGCAGCCGATGCTGGCGGACCCCGGAGAGCGCACCACAGAAGGCTCTGCAGGCACATTCGGTTGGAACGAACTTCACACCAGTGATCTCGACATGGCGTGGGATTTTTATGCGGGCATGTTCGGCTGGACCAAAGGCCCTGGCCATGACATGGGGCCTTATGGCATTTATCAACTCTTCCAAATTGACGGCAAAGACATTGGCGGCATGATGAAAAAAGCTGATGCCGAACGCATGTCGGGCTGGTCTTACTACACCATGGTGGATGGCATTGATGCTGCGGTGGCGCGGCTTCTGAAGGGCGGCGGCAAAATTGCCATGGGGCCAATGGAAGTTCCCGGTGGGCAATGGACGGTGAATGCCATTGACCCGCAGGGCGCACATTTCTCATTGCTCAGTGCAACTAAATAGCAAGCCTTCACTCCATGAGAAAACTCAACTCATTGAGAAAACTCAGCTCATTTCTGATGATGTCACTTGATGGGGTTGTTGAAGCACCGAACATATTTGTGCGGCAAGGTCTTTATGGGGATATCACCGAACTCATCCGTGAGACCATTGCCGAGCAAGATGCGGTGCTTCTGGGTCGAAAACAATATGAAGAGTGGTCAGGCTTTTGGCCCAGTTCAAACATCCAGCCTTTTGCGGATTTTATCAACAGCACACCGAAATTTGTGGTGAGCAGTGTGCTGCGAGACGTTAGATGGAATATGTCGACAATTATAAATCAGGACCTGTCCACCTCAATTGCCGATCTCAAATCGCGTTCGGGCAAGGCAATTGGTGTGCATGGGAGCATCAGTCTCGTTCAGTCGCTCCTGCGTGCGGGCGCGCTGGATGAAATGCGATTTATCCAATTTCCGGTGATTGCGGGAAATGGGCGGCGGCTCCTTGAAAATTCAGCAACGCCGTTGCAATTGAATTTGAAGGCATCACGTCGAACTGAGTCTGGATTGCAATATTTGGTTTATGGAAAACATGTTTGAGTCACTGGTCAGGAGATAGCCATGCCCTATACATTGAACTTTCACCGCGTGTTGAAAGCGCCGCCTTCGCGCGTTTACAAGGCGTTTCTTGATCCGGCTGCTATGTGCAAATGGATTGCGCCGGCAGGCTATACCTGCACCGTTGATCACATGGACGCAAAAGTGGGCGGCTCGTTTCGCATGAAGTTCACTGAATTTGATTCAGGCGGAAGCAATTCATTCGGCGGCACCTATCTCGAGCTCGTGCCCAATGAAAAGCTGCACTACAACGACAAATTTGATGATCCTAATTTGGCTGGCGATATTACTGTGACTGTCGTTTTGAAGAAAGTTTCATGCGGAACAGATTTGTCGATCACGCAAGCGGGCGTGCCCGATATCATTCCCGAAGAAATGTGTCATCTTGGTTGGCAGGATTCGTTAAAGCAATTGGCGCAGTTTGTGGAAACGGGCGTGATGTGATGGCTGACGGACAAAAGATAAAGACCTTTCTGTGGTTTGATGGCAATGCCGAAGAGGCTGCAACTTATTATGTGGCGGCGTTCAAGAATTCCAAAATCACTCATGTGAGCCGCAATGGCGGCAAAGCCTTTGTGGTGGAGTTCACTTTGGGCGGCGTTGACTATGTGGCCTTGAACGGCGGGCCGATGTTCAAACTTACCGAAGCCGTATCGTTGATGGTGGACACGGAAGATCAGGCAGATACAGATCGCCTGTGGGACTATCTGGTGAAGGGCGGCAGCCCTTCACGCTGTGGTTGGTTGAAAGATCAATTCGGCCTCAGTTGGCAGATCGTGCCAAAACGCTTCATGGAATTGATGCGGGATAGCACGTCCGAAGCAAGCGCCCGCGTGATGGCGGCCATGATGCAGATGGGAAAGTTTGAGATTGCGAAACTGGAAGAGGCGGCGAAGGGTTAAGCCATCAACCCCGGCGCTTCATACCCCGTGCGTTCGACGTATTCGGTATAGCCGCCACCATATTGGTGAATGCCTTCGGGCGTTAATTCCAACACGCGGTTGGAAAGTGCTGCGAGAAAATGCCTGTCATGCGACACGAAAAGCATGGTGCCTTCATAATCGCTCAAGGCTTTGATCAGCATTTCCTTGGTGAAAAGATCCAAGTGGTTGGTGGGTTCATCCAGCACCAGAAAATTTGGTGGATCAAACAACATTTGCGCCATGACCAAGCGGGCTTTCTCGCCGCCGGATAACACGCGACATTTTTTCTCCACATCATCGCCAGAAAAACCGAATGCGCCCGCAAGGTTGCGAAGCGAGCCTTGGGTTGCTTGCGGGAAGGCGTGTTCCAATGATTCAAAAACGCTGTGTTCGCCATCCAACAATTCCATGGCGTGTTGGGCGAAATATCCCATCTTCACCGATGCACCAATTTGCACTTGGCCTTGATCAGGCTCGGTTGAGCCTGCAATTAATTTCAACAATGTTGATTTGCCTGCACCGTTGATGCCCATCAAGCACCAGCGTTCTTTGCGGCGAATTTGAAAATCCAAATCGGCATAGATATTGCGCGCGCCATAAGATTTATGCACGCGTGATAAGCTGACCACATCTTCGCCAGAGCGCGGTGCAGGCGCAAAATCAAAGGCCACGGAAACGCGGCGTTTGGGCGGTTCAACGCGATCAATCTTTTCAAGTTTTTTCACACGGCTTTGCACTTGTGCGGCGTGAGACGCACGGGCTTTAAAACGCGCAATGAAATTCAATTCCTTGGCAAGCATGGCTTGCTGGCGTTCGAATGATGCTTGCTGTTGTTTTTCAGCAAGCGCGCGCTGGGCCTCATAAAATTCATAGTCACCCGAATATGAGGTGAGTTCACCGCCATCAATTTCAACAATTTTGGTGACGATGCGATTCATAAATTCACGGTCGTGCGATGTCATCAACAACAGGCCATCATAATTTTTTAAAAAATGCTCAAGCCAAATCAGGCTTTCAAGATCAAGATGGTTTGAAGGCTCATCCAGCAACATGGCATCGGGGCGCATCAACAAAATGCGGGCCAGCGCCACGCGCATTTTCCACCCGCCCGAAAGTTTGGAAACATCGCCATCCATCATTTCTTGGCTAAAACTTAAGCCCGCCAACACTTCACGCGCGCGCGCATCTTGGGCATAGCCATCCAGCTTTTCAAACTGGGCCTGAACTTCGCCATAACGCGCAATGATATCGTCCATCTCATCCATGCGGTCGGGATCAGCCATCGCCTCTTCAAGCGCTGCCATTTCACTGGCCACAGCGCTAACCGGGCCAGCCCCTTCCATCACTTCAGCCACAGCAGAGCGGCCATGCATCTCGCCCACATCTTGGCTGAAATAACCAATGCTAATGCCACGATCAGTTGAAACCTGGCCCTCATCGGTTTCTTCTTGTCCCGTAATCATGCGGAACAACGTCGTCTTGCCCGCACCATTGGGGCCAACCAGCCCAATCTTTTCGCCACGATTTAAAGCAGCCGAAGCCTCAACAAATAGAAT
>Ga0209583_10000404_pt1 | contig 13479 bp, 7 predicted proteins | sample Str014_FD_187201 | JGI IMG/M metagenome (GOLD analysis project Ga0209583, IMG submission 187201) | Freshwater sediment microbial communities in response to fracking from Pennsylvania, USA - Straight Creek_MetaG_SC_2014 (SPAdes) (version 2) | ecosystem: Environmental > Aquatic > Freshwater >... | reverse complement strand
AAGGGCCGCACCTACCGCGTGCTCGGCACCGACGGTTTCGGCCGCAGCGACTTCCGCAGCAAGCTGCGCGAGCACTTCGAGGTGAACCGGCACTACATCGTCGTCGCCGCGCTGAAGGCGCTGGCCGACGACGGCACGGTGCCGATGGCCAAGGTCGCGGAGGCACTTCTGAAGTACGGCATCAACGCCGACAAAATCAACCCGCTGTACGCATAACAAGACCCCGGAGACAAGAACATGGCATTGGTTGAAGTCAAGGTCCCGGACATCGGCGACTTCGAAGAGGTGGAAGTCATCGAGTTGCTGGTCAAGCCCGGCGACACGGTGAAGGCCGAGCAGTCGCTGATCACGGTGGAGAGCGACAAGGCCTCGATGGAGATCCCGTCGTCGCACGCCGGCGTCGTCAAGGAGCTGAGGATCAAGCTCGGCGACAAGGTCAAAGAGGGCTCGTTGGTGCTGGTGCTCGAATCCGAGCAGGGCGCGTTGCCGGTGGGCAGCAAGCCCGCCGAAGCGCCGCCGGTGCCGCCGGCGGCGCTGGCTGCGCCCGCTGCGGGCGCCGCTGCCGCGCCGCCCCCGACCGCTGCCGCATCGCCGGCTGCGGCAGGTGCAAGCGTCGACGTGCTCGTGCCCGACATCGGCGATTTCGACGAAGTCACTGTCATCGAAGTGATGGTCAAGGCCGGCGACACGATCAAGGTCGAGCAGAGCCTGATCACGGTCGAGAGCGACAAGGCCTCGATGGAGATCCCGTCGTCGCACGCCGGCGTGATCAAGGACGTGAAGATCAAGGTCGGCGACAAGGTCGCGAAGGGCAGCCTCGTGGCGGTGATCGAAGCGAGCGGGGGCGGTGCTGCGCCGGCGCCCGCGGCTGCACCACCCGCGGCCGAGGCGAAGGCACCCGCACCCGCACCCGCACCGGCCGCCGAGAAGGCCGTGCCCACGGCCGCGCTTCCCGCCCACGAACCGAGCGCGCCGAAGGGCAATTTGCCGCACGCCTCACCGACGATCCGCAAGCTCGCGCGCGAGCTCGGTGTGCCGTTGGAAGAAGTGAAGGGCAGCGGCCCGAAAGGCCGCATCACGCAGGAAGACGTGCACGGCTTCGTCAAGGGCGTGATGGCCGGCAGCGTGCAGACAGCGGCGCAGAAGTCGGCCGCGCCTGCCGCTGCGGCAGCCGCAGGTGGTGGCATCCCCGGCTTGCTCGCCTGGCCCAAGGTCGACTTCGCGAAGTTCGGCGCGGTCGAGCGCAAGGACCTGTCGCGCATCAAGAAGCTCAGCGGCGCGAACCTGCACCGCAACTGGGTGCTGATCCCGCACGTCACCAACAACGACGACGCCGACATCACCGAGCTGGAGGCCTTCCGCGTCTCCACGAACAAGGAGAACGAGAAGTCCGGCGTGAAGGTCACGATGCTCGCGTTCGTGATCAAGGCGGTGGTCGCGGCGCTCAAGAAGTTCCCCGAGTTCAACACCAGCCTCGACGGCGACCAGCTCGTCTACAAGCAGTACTTCCACATCGGCTTCGCCGCCGACACCCCCAACGGCCTGGTCGTGCCTGTGCTGCGCGATGCCGACAAGAAGGGCATTCTGCAGATCAGCACCGAGATGGGCGAGCTCGCGAAGAAGGCGCGCGACGGCAAGCTCGGCCCGGCCGACATGACCGGCGGCTGCTTCTCGATCAGCTCGCTCGGCGGCATCGGCGGCACGCACTTCACGCCGATCATCAACGCACCGGAGGTCGCGATCCTGGGCCTGTCGAAGAGCGCGATGAAGCCGGTCTGGGACGGCAAGCAGTTCGTGCCTCGCCTGACGTTGCCGCTGTCGCTGTCGTACGACCACCGCGTGATCGACGGGGCTTTGGCGGCGCGCTTCAACGCGTACCTCGGCCAAGTCCTCGCTGACTTCCGCCGCGTGCTTCTCTGAGCCGCGCATGACGACGGTAGTTGTGGCTCGCAAGGGCAACACCGTGGCCATCGCCGCCGACACGCTCGTCACCTTCGGCGACACGCGGCTCGGCCATGGTTACGAGGCGAACCTGAAGATGTTCGAGGTCGGCGATTCGTGGATCGGCATGGCCGGCACCACTGCGCACTTCCCGGTCGTGCGGCGTGCGCTCGCGTCGCTGCCGCCCGAGGAACTGAAGTTGCACTCGCGTGATGAGGTGTTCGAGACCTTCCTGAAGCTGCATCCGAAGCTGAAGGAGAACTTCTTTCTCAACACGAAGGAAGAAGACGCAGACCCGTACGAGAGTTCGCAGTTCACCGCGCTGATCGCCAACCACGACGGCATCTTCGGCGTGTACTCGTATCGCGAGGTGTTCGAGTTCGATCGTTTCTGGGGCATCGGCACCGGCCGCGCGTTCGCGCTCGGGGCGATGTACGCGAGCTACGACAAGGCCAGGACCGCGCGCGAAGTCGCCGAGATCGGCGTGCGCGCGGGCTGTGAATTCGACAAGAACTCCAGTGGGCCGTTCCACGTCCACACCATCAAACTCAAAGTTCCGAAAGGCTGAACATGGCCACGATCGACATCAAGGTGCCGGACATCGGCGATTTCAAGGACGTGGCGGTGATCGAGGTGCTGGTCAAGCCCGGTGACACCGTGAAGGTCGAGCAATCGCTGCTGACGGTGGAGAGCGACAAGGCCTCGATGGAGATCCCGTCGTCGCATGCCGGCGTGGTCAGGGACGTGAAGGTCAAGGTCGGCGACACGGTCAACGAAGGTTCGGTGATCCTGTCGCTCGAATCCGAAGGCGCTGCCGCGGCTGCGCCCGCCGCTGCTGCGCCCGCCGCTGCTGCGCCCGCCGCTGCTGCGCCGGCGCCTGTCGCATCCACCTACGCCGGCGGTGCCGACACCGAGGTCGATCTGGTCGTGCTCGGCGCCGGCCCGGGCGGCTACTCGGCCGCGTTCCGCGCCGCCGACCTTGGCATGAAGGTCGTGCTGATCGAGCGATTCGCCACGCTCGGCGGCGTGTGCCTGAACGTCGGCTGCATCCCGTCGAAGGCGCTGCTGCACGTTGCTTCCGTGATGGACGAGGTCAAGCACTTCGACAGCTACGGCATCACGTTCGCGCCGCCGGCAATCGACCTCGCCAAGCTGAAGACGCACAAGGAGAAGGTCGTCGGCAAGCTGACCGGGGGCCTCGCCGCGATGGCGAAGATGCGCAAGGTCACGGTGGTACAGGGCACGGCGGAGTTCCTCGATCCGTTCCACATCGGCGTTGCCCTCACGAAGGGTGGCAACCAGACGATCAAGTTCAAGCAGGCCGTCATCGCGGCCGGCTCCGAAGCGGTCAAGCTGCCCTTTCTGCCGAAGGACGACCCCCGCGTCGTCACCTCGACCGGCGCGCTCGAACTGCGCCAGAGCCCGAAGCGCATGCTGATCGTCGGCGGCGGCATCATCGGCCTCGAGATGGGCACGGTCTACTCGACGCTCGGCGCGCGGCTCGACGTGGTCGAGATGCTCGACGGCCTGATGCAGGGCGCCGACCGCGACCTGGTGAAGGTCTGGCAGAAGATGAACGCGCCGCGCTTCGACAACATCATGCTGAAGACCAAGACGGTCGGTGCCGAAGCGACGAAAGACGGCATCCTCGTCAAGTTCGAGAACGCCGACGGCTCACCGGCCGCGGTCAAGGAACAGCTCTACGACATGGTGCTGCAGGCCGTCGGCCGCGTGCCGAACGGCAAGCGCATCGGCGCCGACAAGGCGGGCGTCGCGGTCACCGACCGCGGCTTCATCCCGGTCGACATCCAGATGCGTACGAATGTCGCTCACATCTTCGCGATAGGCGACATCGTCGGCCAGCCGATGCTCGCGCACAAGGCGGTGCACGAAGCGCATGTGGCGGCCGAAGTGGCGGCGGGCGATGCGAAGGCGGCGTTCGATGCGCGCGTGATTCCGAGCGTGGCCTACACCGACCCGGAGGTGGCCTGGGTCGGCATCACCGAAGACGAGGCGAAGGCCCGGGGCGTCAAGGTCAAGAAGGGCCTGTTTCCGTGGAACGCTTCGGGCCGCGCGATCGCGAACGGCCGCGACGAAGGTTTCACGAAGCTGCTGTTCAGCGAAGAGACGCACGCGATCGTCGGCGGCGGCATCGTCGGCACGCATGCCGGCGACATGATCGGCGAGCTCGCGCTGGCGATCGAGATGGGCGCCGATGCGTTCGACATCGGCAAGACGATCCACCCGCACCCGACGCTCGGGGAAAGCATCGGCCTCGCCGCCGAGGCCTTCGAGGGCGCCTGCACTGATCTGCCTCCGGTCAAACGCTGAACGCCTCGAACTAGGGAGGGCGCCACACCTAGGGGCTGCCGCGGCGCGGTGCCCGGCGATACGCTCGGCGCGGGCCTGCTTGGCCCGTCAACCGAGGAGACTCCCATGATCAAGAAAATAGCACTGTCGGCTGCCGTTGCCGGCCTGTTTGCGGCGGCGCCGGCAATGGCGCAGTCGTACAACTTCGCGAGCATTTCGAGCCAGGGGCAAAACTACCAGAACGCCACGCTGGGGCCGATGACCCTGTCGTCGGAGAACGGCACCCTGATCTACACCAGTGCTTACGGCGGCGGCCTCTACGACAACAACGGCGCCTCCAGCGACATCACGCTGACCTTCTCGTCGGCTGTCAGCAGCATTGCCGTGCGGGCCGGTGACGGTGCAGGCGACCTCGATGCTTTCGGGCTGATCGCCTACGAGTTCGGCACCAACAACCTGCTCGGTTCTTTCTACACGCCGCAGTTCGGCGGCCCGAACGAACCGGAGTGGTACACGCTGACCCTGTCGGGCATCGGCAACATCGGCCGGGTCGTCGTCGACCCGTGCAACAGCGGGGTGTGCCCCGGAACCCTGGCCGGGCTCGGCGGGGTCGTGGTCACCGACATCAACCTCAACGTGGCGCCTGCCGTGCCCGAGCCTTCGACCTATGCGCTGATGATCGGCGGCCTGGGGATCATCGGCTGGCTCGGCCGGCGGCGTTCGCGCTGAACGCCGACACCTCGGTGCCCGCGCGGGCCGCCAACGAAAACGGGGCCCTGCGGCCCCGTGTCTCTTGATCGAAAACGCGGTTCAGGGCTTGCGCGGTGCGCTTGCCGGCGGCGGCGTGGGTGCCGCCGGTGCCGGTCGCGCGCCGGTGTTCACCGGCGGATTCGCCTGCAGCGGTGTGCTGGTCGCCAGCCTCTGTGCGCGCGCATCGAGTTCGCCATGGTCGACGTTCAGCACTTCGGCGACGATCACCGGGCAGCGTGTCGGGGTGTCTTCGCCCTGTTCCCAACCCGATGCATCGTTCGCGACGTTGTCGACCCGGGTCACGCCCAGCGTGGCGCCGAGTTGGTACATCGCCGCATGCACGCGGGCATAGGCGAAGCTCAGGTCGTACTCGGCGTTCGCGTAGGCGCGGCGCGCGGTGTAGACCTCGTTCTCGGCGTTCAGCAGGTCGAGCAGGCTGCGCTGGCCGATGTCGAACTGCTGGCGATAGGCGTCGCGCGCCTTCTCGATCGCGAGCGTGTTGCGATCGAGGTAGACGAGTTGGTCGACGAGCTTCTTCGTGTCGTTGTAGGCGATCGCGGTGGTCTGGCGCGTGTCGCGGCAGGCCTTGTCGCGCAGGTCGGCGGCCTGGCTCATCAGGTTCGCTTGCTGGCGCACGCGGGCCTGGTCGGCGCCGCCGTTGTAGAGGTTCCAGTTCAGCACGATCTCGGCGGTCGTGTTGCGGGTCTGGTCCTGCAGGCTGTCGACGTTGCGGCCGACGGCGCCGCGCACGCGCGCCTCGACCCGCGGCTGGTAGGCCGATTTGCGCCCGTCGGCCACCGACCGCGCCGCGCGCAGCGTCTCGATGCTGGCGCTCACGGCGGCGCTTTGTCGCACCGCGTTCGTCATCGCTTCGCCGGCGCTGGCCGGCAGCCCGTTGCGCAGCATCGCGATCGTCGGCAGCTCTTTCGCCGGCGCGCTGCCGACGATGCGCTGGTAGCGCGTCGTCACGTCGTGCAGGTTGGCGACCTCGGTCGTCAGGTTGGATTCGGCCAGCGCGACGCGCGCGCCCGCCTGCTCCAGATCGACCCCGCGGCCCACGCCGGCCTTGAAGCGCGATTGGATCTGCAGGTAGGCGTAGCGGTGCTGCACGTAGTTGTCTTCGGCCAGCGCCACGAGGCGGCGATAGCGTTGTACGTCGAAGTGCGCGCGCGCGGCTTCGAGGGCGGTCTGCTCGGTCGTGTCGACGAGCTCGAAGTAGCGCGCCAGGCGGTCGTGCCCGAAGCGCGCGACGTCGTTGCTGGTGCCCAGGCCGTCCCACAGCAACTGGGTCAGGTTCAGCCCGACCTGGCGGCGGTTCAGGTTCTGGTTCGCCAGGCCGTTGTCGAAACGCTCGGCGTCGCGACCCACGCTGGCGGCCAGGTCGAGGTGCGGCAGGAAGCCGGAGCGGGCCACGTCGACCGCATCGAGCGAGGCTCGGTAGGCGTTGAAGCGCGCGGTGACTTCCGGGTTGGTGTTGACGGCCTTTTCGACGCTGACGCGCAGCGGATCGGCGGGTTGCGCGAAGGCGGCGCTCGCGGCGAGCAAGAGGGCGATGGTGCCGAGGGCGTGTCTTGGGGTCTTCATGGTTCCAACCTTTCTTCGCGGGGTCTCGCCCCATCTTGTGACCGTTCGCGGTGTGGTGCGGCGCGATGTGGCACTGGCGTCTCAAGAGTGCCTGCGGTGCGAGTCTAGGGACACCGATACCGGTGTGCCGGTCGCACCTCATAGGTCGGCCGCACTATGTCACGCGCCGCGCGACCGAGGTGACGGATTCGCAACACCTGCGCATGGTACGGCTCGGTCGGCCCGTGCCTTATTCACGGAATGCAACGCTGCCGTCGGTCGCGCACGCGGCAGCCCGAGGCTGCGATCTGCGCGCGCTGCCAAACTCGGCCCTCAAGCAAACGGCGCGGTGGACGAGAACAAGAGATTGGCCAGAAAGCCCGCCACGTGACTCTGTTCGTTTCCGCCCAACCCGCATCCGCGCACGGCGTTCCGCTGGCGGAGCCGACGAGGCGGCGACGCCTGCGTGCGTGGGTCGGGCTCGCTCGAGTGCTGGCGCGATGCGTGGTCGCGTACGCGCTGCCTGCATGGCTCGCCCTGGGCATGGTCGCGCCGCGCGCCTGGGATGCCGACACGATGCTGCGTGTCGCGCAGTCGATGAGCCCGCAGGCGCTGGCGGGCGCCAAGGCGCTGCAAGGCGTTATCGGCAGCCTCGCAGGGCAGGACGAAAGCGCGAAGCTTTTCGCGATCAACCAGTTCTTCGACCGCCGCATCGTGTTCGCCACCGACATGGAGGTCTGGGGCCAGCTCGACTACTGGGCCAGCCCGCTCGAGATGCTCGGCAAGGGCCGCGGCGATTGCGAAGACTATGTGATCGGCAAGTACTTCAGCCTGCTCGTGGCCGGCGTGCCGGTCGCGAAAATGCGGCTCGTGTACGTGCGCGCCACGATCGGCGGCCCGGGCGGCGAGGTCGTCGCGCACATGGTCCTGGCCTACTACGCCACGCCGGACGCGGAGCCGCTCATTCTCGACAACCTGATCGGCGAGATCCGGCCCGCCTCGCGCCGGCCCGATCTGCAACCGGTGTTCAGTTTCAACAGCGAGGGCCTGTGGCAGGGCGTCGGCAAGCAGGCGGCGGGCGATCCGCAGTCGCGCCTCTCGCCCTGGCGCGAGGTGATGGCCAAGGCTCGCGCGGAAGGTTTCCAATGAGCATGATGGTGGATATGAACAAGTCGGTGAACGCACAAGAGAGGTTCCCATGTCGCTGATACGCCAGATCTGGTTGCTGTTGCTCGCCACCGTGCTGCTCGCCTTCGCTGCGAGCGTGACGGTGAACGTGACCTCGGCCCGCGACACGCTGCAGACCCAGCTGCGGCTCAAGAACAACGACAACGCGACGGCGCTCGCGCTGGTGCTCTCGCAGCAGAAGGGCCAGCGCGACTTGATGGAGCTCACTGCCGCAGCGCAGTTCGACACGGGCTTCTACCGCCGCATCCGCTTCACGGCCAGCGACGGCACGCTGGTGTTCGAGCGCGAGGCGCCGGTCGCGCCGCAGCGAGCGCCGGCATGGTTCGCCGCGCTGCTGCCGATCGATCTCGCGCCGGGGCATGCCCAGGTGTCCGACGGCTGGCGCGCGCTCGGTTCGGTCGAGGTGATCAGCCAGTCGGCCTACGTGCACGACGAACTCTGGCGCGGCAGCTTGCGCGCGGCCTTTGCGCTTGCGGTCGTCGGGGCGTTTGCCGGGCTGCTGGCGTGGCTGGGTGTCGTTCGCATCCGCCGGCCGCTCGACGACACGGTCGAGCAGGCGGCCTCGCTGCAACGTGGCGAGTACGTGACCGTGGTCGAGCCCAAGGTGCCCGAGTTGCGCAGGCTGGCGCGCGCGATGAACTCGATGGTGGCGCGTCTGCGCGTGGTCTTCGAAGGGCAGTCAAGGCAGGTCGAGAGCCTGCGTCGGCAAGCGAACTGCGACGCGCTCAGCGGTTTGTCGAACCGCGGTCACTTCATGGCGCAACTGGGCGCGGCGCTGCAGCGCGAAGATGGTCAGGCCGCCGGTGGCCTCGTGCTCTTGCGCTTGCTGAAACTGGCCGAGGTGAACCGCCGGCTCGGCCACGAGAGCACCGACCGGCTGATCGTCAGCATCGCGCACACCTTGCAGGCATATGTGGATCGCGCGCCGGGCGCGCTCGTCGGGCGCCTGAACGGCTCCGACTTCGCACTCGCGCTGCCCGGGGGCGGCGTTGCGCTCGAGAGCGCGCAGGCGATCGTCGACCTGCTGCGCGCCGCCTTCCTGGGCATCGACCCGGCGGTCGCGGTCGTGGCCGGCGCGGTCGAGACCGGCCGTGCCGTGCCGCTTGCCGGCTTGATGGGCGCGGCCGACCTGGCACTGGCGCGCGCCGAGACCCACGGTGCGTTCACGGTCGAGTCGACCAACATCGCCGGCCCCGCCTGGGCCAAGCTCGGCGAGCACGACTGGCGCGAACGCCTGCTCGCGGCGCTGCAGGGTGGCTTCGTGCAACTCGCCAGCTTCCCGGTCGTCGACCGCGGCCAGCAGCTGATCCACCTCGAATGCCCGATGCGGCTGAGGCTCGATCCGCAGGGGCCGTTCGAAGTCGCGGCGCACTGGCTGCCGCTGGCGATCCGCAGCCGGCTCACCTGCGAGATCGACGAGCGTGCGCTCGCGCTCGCACTCGAGGCGATCAAGCACGACGCCCAGCCGCGCTGCGTGAACATCTCGCCCGCGTCGCTGACCGACAGCGGCTTCGCGGCGCGCATGTGCAAGCAGCTCGCGGCCGCGCCGCAGGCCGCCCGGTCGGTGTGGCTGGAGGTGCACGAGTCGGCCGCAGCCGATCAGTTCGACCTGGTGCGAGAACTCGCGCGCCAGGTGCGTTCGTGCGGCGCGCGCTTCGGGCTGGAGCACGCAGGCGAGCGCCTGAGCCGCGTCGAACGGTTGTTCGAGGCCGGGCTGGATTACGTCAAGCTCGACGGTTCGGTCGGCCACGGCGTGGCGCTCGACGATCTGCGCGCCGTTTTCGTCAAGGGACTCGTGACGATGCTGCACACCTTGTCGCTGCAGGTGATCGTCGAGGCGGTGAGCGACCCGGCCGACGCCCACGCACTGTGGGCGCTGGGGGTCGACGGCGTGACCGGGCCGTGGGTCGCGATGCCGACCGAGCCTGGCGCGGGCCGGTGATCGCCTGAAAGCCGAAAGGGCCGCACGCGGCGGCCCTTTCGGCAACGGTGCGGACCTGCGGATCAGGGTCCGTCGGTCACCAGCTTGCCGCGTTGCAGCAGTTGGTGGATCACGTCGTTGTCGGTCGCTGCCGGCGAGAGGCCGAAGGCGCCCGGTGAACGCACGTCCACGCCCTGCAGCACGATCTGCTGGTCTTCTGCGGCCGCGTTGTAGACGCCGCCGCTGAACCCGCCCGAAGTGCTCACGTGCACGATCGTGCTCCCCGGTGTCGAGAGGGTGTCGAAATCGAGGTAGTTCTGCAGGTTGCCCGGGTCGCCGCCGACATGGTTCGCGCCGAGCAGCAGATCGCGCAGGTCGAGCTTGTCGCCACCGGCCGCGGGGTTCGCGATGTCGAAGTCGGTGATCGAGTCCTTGGCCGGCGCGCCGGCGGTGCCGCGATCGGCGAGTTGCCAGGCGAAGGTGTCGGAGCCGCTGCCGCCGGTCAGCGTGTCGTTGCCGGCGCCGCCGTAGAGGATGTCGTTGCCGGCACCGCCGTTCAGCACGTCGTTGCCCGCGCCGCCGAGCAGCCTGTCGTTGCCGTCGCCACCGTTGAGCGTGTCGTTGCCGGCATTGCCCACCAGCAGGTCGGCGTGCGAGGTGCCGTTCAGCGTGTCGTTGCCGCTGCCACCGGCCACGAGGCTGGTCCCGTTGACGATGTTCAGGTATTGCGTGGCCTCGTGGCTTTCGCCGTTGACGGTGTCGACGGCCTTGAACGTCAACGTGGCGGAATCGGTACCGGCACCGGTGATCGACAGCGTGTTCAGATTCCAGCCGGTCAGGTCGATCGCGCCGTCGGTGCCGCTGCTCGCGACCGTGTGAGCGCTCGTGCCGTCGGTGATGGTCATGCCGCTGTTCAGGCCGACCACGCTGAGTGCCGTGTAGTCGTGTGCGGTCAACGAGAGCTTGATCGCGTCGCCGTCGTTGGCGACCGCCTGGTCGTGGTAGCCCGACTCGACCGAGCGGATCGCCGCGACCTGATCGCTCGTCAGCACGTGGTCGTAGATGCGCACGTCGTCGAGATCGCCCTTCAGGAAGCGCTGGTCTGCCAGGTCGGTGCCGGTGGCATCGTTGGAGAACCGGTTCGTCGCACCGAAACCGGCGAGGCGGTCGAGCGCGGCATCGAAGCCCGCATCGGTCGGCGAGCCGCTGGATTCCAACTGGCCGTCGACGAAGACGTTGACGAGCCCGCTCGCCGCATCGCGGGTGATGGCGACCTGGTGCCACGCATCGTCGTTGACGCTGGTCGTGCTGAAGACGCCGTTGGCGTTGCCGACGCCGAAGCCGATCTGGCCGTTCGCGTTGAGCGCGCCCCACTGGATGTCGTTCGTGGCGTAGGCCTGCTCGCTCGCGATCACCGCCGGCGAATCCCACGACGAGCCGTTGCCCGAGCCGGTCTGGGTGGTCTTGATCCAGAAGCTGAGCGACGCCGTGCCCATCAGCGGCGAGGTGGTGCCGGCATCGAGCGCGACGAAGCTGCCGGTGCCGTCGAAATGCAGCGCCGTGCCCGAGGTGCCGGCATGGCCGGTCGTGAACGTCGGCAACACGGTCGTCGGGTTGGGCTGTGAATTGCCGAGGGTGCCGGTGTGCGCGTTGTACGCGTCGGTGGTCGAGGTGCCGCTGGTCTCGTCGAAGGTCCAGCGGCCGACCGAGGCGACGCTCAGGGTCGGCGTCGCGGCGTTGTTGACCGGCGTCACGGTCACATCGACGTTGGCGGTTTCCGTGACGCCGCCGGAGGTCACCGTGTAGCTGAAGCTGGTCGGCGCGCCGGTGCCGGTGTTGTAGCCGGCATTCGGCGTGAACACGAGCTGGCCGTCGGCCTGCAGCAGCACGCTGCCGTTCGCGACGCCGACGCTCGTGCCCGCCGAGATCGGCTGGCCATCGATCGCGGTGATGGTGTGGCCGCTGTTCGCGAAGCTGTCGTTCGCGTTGACGTTGATCGTGACGGCGCTGCCTTCGAAGGTCGTCGCCGCATCGGCCGCGATGTCGGCGACCGCCGTGATCGCGATGTCGACGGTGCTCGCGACCGACGCCGTGGTGCCGTCGGAGGTGCTGATCGCCAGCTGCGCCGCGCCATAGTAGTCGGCCACCGGTGTGAAAGCCGTGCCGTCGAGCGCCGCGTTGAGCGCCGCGCTGCTGCCGCTCAGCGTGACCGAAGCGGTGCCGTCGCCGGTGACCGTCACGCCGGCGCTGGAACCCAGGGTCAGCGTGCCGTGCGACGAGCTCAGCGTGACCGTGAGCACCGGGCTGTCGATGTCGGAGACCGTGATCGCGTTGCCGTGGGCGGCCGAGAACACGAGCGGTGTGTCTTCGGTGGCCGCCTGTGCTGCAGGGACGGTGTTGGTCGGCGGCTGGTCGGCCACGAAGCTGATCTGCGAGATCGCGATGTTGCTGTTCGCGGTGCCGTCGTTGACCGTGACCTCGATCGTGCGCGTGACCGTGCTCGGGTTGCTGCCGGTGTTGCTGAACACGATGCTGTGCAGCGCGGCCTGGTAGTCGGCCAGCGATGCGGCGCCCGAAAGGTTGAGCAGGCCGGTGCTGGCGTCGTAGGTAGCCGCCGAGATGCCGCCGGGCAGGTAGGTGGCCGTGAGCATGTCGCCGGCCTGCACGTTGCTGATGTGCACCGTGGCACTGTGCATCTGGGCCGAGTCGGTGTCGCTGATCAGGTCGTTGGCGCCGACGACCGCAACTCCCGGGCCGGTGTCGTGATAGGTGCCCGCATAGCCGGTACCGGGCGCGGTCGCGTCGCTGGCGTCGAGGTCGAGAACCGGTGCGGCATCGACCGGCACCACGTGCACCGTGGTCGTCACGACGTTGCTGTCGAGCTGGCCGTCGTTGACGACGACCGTGATCAGCCGGTCGACCGCGTTGGACGGGTTGTCGGTGGTGTTGCTGAACTGGACCGCATGGATCGCCTGCTCGTAGCTCGCTTGCGAGGCCGCACCGCTGAGCGTCAGCACCGTGCCGGTGCTGTCGAAGGTCGCGGTGATGCCCGCCGGCAGACCGTTGGCCAGCAGCACGTCACCGGCTTGCGCGTTCGTCAACGTGATCGTCGCGCTCTGCAGTGTCGGGCCGTCGACGTCGGCGACGTGGGTGTCGACATCCGAGATCGAGACCGGCGTTCCTTCGACATAGATGGTCGCGTAGTCGCCGACATGGGTGGTGCCGCTGGCGCCGATGACGGCGACGGAGCTGGTCATGTTGTCGATCAGCAGTCCGGTCGGGCCCGACGTCGTGTCGGTGACGTAGTCCCGGTTGTCGACGACGAAGCTGATCGTGTTGATGCCGCTGCGGAAGGCCGCGTTGGTTCCGTTCAACTCGAAGTGGACGAAGGCCGAGTACTGCACGTTCGACGCGATACCCGTCGAGACGCCGTTGACCAGGATGTCGCGCAGGTTGTTGTCGGAGGCCAGGTCGAAGCCGATCAGCACCGAGCGCGGGTCTGCGCCGGGCTGCAGCGTGAAGTTGGTCTCGTAGACGTAGGTGCCGGTCTGCTGGTTGTTGATCGAGCCGATCCAGGTCGAATGGGCGTCGCCGTGCAACCACGCATAGTCGAGCTGAATCGCCGTGTTCGATGCACTGCTGCCGGCTGGCGACGAGACCAACGTGTAGTGCGTGTCGGTCGCGCCCAGCGAGATCGCGGCACCGTCGTTGCCTTGCCCGGTGTTGAACAGGCCACTGATCGGTTGCACCGAGACGACGTTGTGCGAATGGTCGTTGTCCAGGCTGATGGTCGGTGCGTGGTTGAC
>Ga0209583_10000399_pt1 | contig 13566 bp, 15 predicted proteins | sample Str014_FD_187201 | JGI IMG/M metagenome (GOLD analysis project Ga0209583, IMG submission 187201) | Freshwater sediment microbial communities in response to fracking from Pennsylvania, USA - Straight Creek_MetaG_SC_2014 (SPAdes) (version 2) | ecosystem: Environmental > Aquatic > Freshwater >... | reverse complement strand
TCTACTCGGACTCCGCGAGCGACCTGCCGCTGCTGGGCGCCGTGTCGAACCCGGTTGCGGTGCGGCCGGATGCGCGGCTGCGGGAGCATGCGCTGCGCTCCGGCTGGCCGGTGCTCGATCCGGCTTGAGCCGGCCCGCTCGGCCAGCGCGTGGCAAAGCACCGTCAGACTTTTGCGTGATCTTCTCCTGACTCTTTTCTTCTCAGGTTGCCGCAGGCTGCGCCGATATGAACCTTGTTCTGGGGCGAAGCACCGGGTAGTACACGGGTCGGCCGGCTTTTATGGAGACAGTTCATGAATTGGATACGCAAGGTCAGCCTGGTGCGTCGGGTGGTGATCGGGTTCAGCAGCAATATTGCTGTCACTGCGGGCATCGGCAGCGCCAGCGTCTGGACGCTGTACGGCAATTCGCAGACCGCCATGGCCGCGGTGATCGGCGCTGCGGCGATCGTTGGCTGCGTGCTCTCTTTGCTCGCGATGCAACTGATCAAGGGCAGCATCAAGGAATCGGTGGAGTCCACCGTGCAGTGCGTGATCCGCATCGCCGGCGGTGACCTCGAGACCGTGATCGAATCGCCCGGCAAGGACGAGATCTCGTGGCTGCGCGCCGAGCTGAACTCGATGCGCAAGAAGCTTCGCAAGACGGTGCTGGCCGTGCGCGAGACGGTCAGCGGCGTGAACGTGGCCTCCGAGGAGATTGCCAGCGGCAACCTCGACCTGTCGACCCGCACCGAGAACCAGGCCAGCGCGCTGCAGGAGACCAGCAGCTCGATGCAGCAGCTCGCCAGCACGGTGCAAAGCAATGCCCGCAGCACGAACGAGGCGCGCAGCGTGGTCGCGCTGTCGAGCGAAGTCGCCGCGCGCGGCGAGAAAACCATGCGCGACGTGATCCTGCGCATGGGCGAGATCAACGGCAGCGCGAACAAGATTTCCGAGATCATCGGCGTGATCGACGGCATCGCCTTCCAGACCAACATCCTGGCGCTGAACGCGGCCGTCGAGGCGGCCCGGGCCGGCGAGCACGGGCGCGGCTTCGCGGTGGTGGCCTCGGAAGTGCGCAGCCTGGCGCAACGCAGCTCGATAGCGGCGCGCGAGATCAAGGGCCTGATCGGCGACTCGTCGCAGAAGGTCGAGGCCGGCTCCAAGCTGGTCGACGACGCGGGCCGCACGATGAAGGAAATCTTAGACAGCGTGAAGCGCGTGTCGACCCTGATCACCGAGATCGCCGACGCCGGTCAATCGCAAAGCGAGGGCATCGACCAGGTCCACCAGGCGATCGCCCAGATCGACACGATGACGCAGCAGAACGCCGCGCTCGTCGAGGAACTGGCGGCGGCGGCGCAGTCTCTGAAGGGTCAGTCGGGCCGCATGACGGAGTCGATGAGTTCGTTCCGCGTCGTCGCCTGAACCCCGGCCGACCAGCGCGCTTCCGCGGCTCGCAGCGATGCGAGCCGCTTGCCCGTTCCCGGGTGGGTGGCCGCGTCGCGTGTCACGCCGAAGTGCGTCAACGCCGTCACCGCGTCTTCCAGCGGGTGGCCGAGCAGGTGGAGTGCGCGCAGCGCGAACGCATCGGCCTCGAACTCCTGCTGATGGGCCAGGCCGTAGGCATCGCGGCCCAGCAGCGCCGCCACCGGTTCGGTCTGATCAGGCGTGACCGCGCCGGGAACCCACTTCTGGTAGAGCCGCTCGGTCTGCTCCCAGTGACGCAGCTCGATGTGCCCGAGTTCGTGCGCGAGGATGAACAGCCGTTCGCCTTCGGTCAGGTCGGCCAACGATTCGTTGGCGAGCAGGATGCGGCCCTGCAGCGATTCGGCCACGGTTTCGCCCTCGATCACGCGCAGTTCCAGCGGGTGCCCGATGTGCAGTGCACGCGCCAAGGTTTCTAGGCTGGCGCGCACCGTGCGGGCGCGCACACCGGCCGGGTCGGCGGCCTGGGTCTTTTCGAGCCGGGCGTTCTGCGAGCGCGCGAGCACGCCGAGGATGCCCTCGTCGGCGAAGGCGGCGGGCCCTGTGAGCAGCAGCGTGAGCGAGACGATCCACCAGCGCATGTAGGAAGCTCCCACGGCTGGCGAGCGCCGGCCGACAATGCTGCGGTGCAACAAGCATGCCTGATTCGCGGGTTAACCCGCACTCACCCCTGACCGCAGGGATCAGGCCTCGATCAGGCCCCAGCGCAGCGCGACAAGCGTCAACTCCGACTGGTTGCTGGCGCCGAGCTTCTGCTTGACATGGAACAGGTGGGTGCCGACGGTGCTCGGCGAGAGTTTCAGGTTCTCGGCGATCTGCGCCACGCTCAGGCCGCGGGCAAGTTGCACGAAGACCGAGAACTCGCGCTCGCTCAGGGACTCGGCCGGGCTCGTCTCGCCGCGCACCTCGGCGACGGCGAGCGCTTGCGCGGTGTGCGCGTCAACGTAGGGCCGGTTGGCCGCGACCGAGGTCACCGCGGCGATCAGCGCCTCGGGCGCGCTGCGCTTGGCAAGGTAGCCGAGTGCGCCGGCGCGCAGCACGCGCCGCGGGTGGGCCGTGTCTTCGTGCGCCGAGAGCGCCAGGATGCGTGCCTTCGGGTCCTGCGCGATCAGGCGGCGTACCGCCTCCAGCCCGCCCATGCCGGGCATCGACAGGTCCATCACGACCACGTCGGGCTTCACGCGCGGGTAGTCGGCGCAGGCCTGCTCGCCGGTGTCGGCCTCGGCCACCACTTCGACCTGCGCGTCGGCCAGCAGCATGCGAAAACCCATGCGCACCAGCGCGTGGTCGTCGACCAGCATCAGGCGGATCATGCGGCGCGTTCCTCGGCATGCGCTTTCAGCGGCGCGTCGGCTCGTGCCGTTTCAAGCGGCAGCCGCACCTGCAACTCGACGCCCCGCGGCGGGCGATCGGCGATGCGAAAGCTGCCGCCCAGGCCTTCGGTGCGCTCGGCCAGCCAGCGCAGGCCGTGGTGGCCGCTGGGCGCGGGCTCGGGGGGCAGGCCCCGGCCGTTGTCGGTGACGGTGAGCAGCGCGGCGTCGGCATCGCGCCGCAGTTCGACGTCGATGCGCGTGGCGTGGCCATGGCGCAGCGCGTTCGTCATGCCCTCCTGCGCGCCGCGGTACAGCGCGAGCGCCACGTCGGCGAGCAGGCTTGCCGCGCCCAGGTCGACCCGCAGCTCGATGCTCACGCCGGGCTGGCTGCGCCGGGTGCGCTCGACCAGATCGCCGAGCGCGTCGGCGAGGCCGAAATTGTCGAGCACCAGCGGCGCGAGCCGCGGGATGATGCCGTGCATCGCTTCGTACAGCCGCGACGATTCGTCGGCGATGATGCGCGCCGCCTGCTCGGCCTGGGCGTCGAGGCCGCGCACCCGCTGCGCGATCGAGACCGCCATGCTGTGCATCGCGGTGACGGACTGGCCGAGTTCGTCGTGCAACTCGTGCGCGATCAGGCGGCGCTCCTGTTCTAGCTGGCGCTCGATCCAGCGGGTGAGCTCGCGGTTGTCGGAGAGCCGGCTCTCGGCCAGCGCCGCCCGTCGCTCGGTCTCGATGTTCTGCTGCAGGCGACCGACCATGCGGTTGAACGCGGCGCCGATCAACGCCGCCTCGGTGCCGGCCAGCGGCGGCAGCGTGGCATCGAAGCGGCCGGCCTCCAGCGATTCGAGCGCGCCGACGATCTGCGCGAACGGCCGCACCGTCCGCCCGACCAGCCAGAACACCAGCGTGTTGACGACCGCCAGCAACACCGCCGCGCCGGCGCCGAGCAACAGCAGGTAATCCCAGGCGTCGACCGTGGCGCGGGTCGCGTTCGATTGCGTCACCAGCTTGCCCCCCGGGAACGCGATCGACTGCACCGAGGGCTCGGGTGCGATCAGGTGATCGAACCAGTCGGGCGCGTCGCGACCGGCCTTGTAGGTCGACGGCGGCGAGCGGTAGAGCACCTGGCCCTGCTCGTCGTACAGCACGATGTCGTTCGAGCGGATGCGGCCGATGCCCTGCAGGTACGCGAGCATCGCCGGCGTGCCCTGCGCGGCGTAGAGCCAGGCGTTGCGCTGCAGCATCTGCGTGGCCACGCGGTTCGCTGCCACCGTTTCCTCGCGCACCGATTCGCGCATGCTGCGCAGCTGCAGGCCGAGCTCGGCCGCGACGAACAGGATCGTCAACGCACCGACGATCAGGTTGATCTTCAGGCGCAGCGTCATGCGGTGGGCGAGGGCACGCCGTGGGGTGGAGGGGTCGGCACGCGGCCATGGTAACGAGCGATCGGCGCACCGCCTCGTACACCGGGTCGACCCGCGGTTTCAATCATGAAAATCATGAGGCCCGAATCATGGTGGCGCCACTGGCGCGGCATGGGTCGCAGGGCGACCATCCACTGCGGAATGCGTGATGCATCCCTGCGCAGGTCGACCGGCCTGTGTGTCGTTGACTTGTCAATTCTTTTCAGGAGACTCGCTATGCAATGGACCACCCCGACCGCCTGTGATTTCCGCTTCGGCTTCGAGATCACGATGTACGTCAGCGCCCGCTGACGACCCTGGCGCCGGTGCCGCGCAGGCGCGCGGTGGCGGCGCCTCCCGATTCCACGGCGCGAGCGACGCGCGCCTTCCCGGCCTCTCAAGACAACATGCGCATCAGCGTGCTCGGTTCCGCCGCCGGCGGCGGTTTCCCGCAATGGAACTGCAATTGCCGAAACTGCACCGGAGTTCGATCGGGCACCGTGCGGTGCAAGGCGCGCACCCAGTCGTCGATCTTCGTGCGGCCCGACGATGCGCCCGATGGCGTGCTCTTCAACGCCTCGCCCGACATCCTCGAGCAGATCCGTTCGAACCCCGTCATGCAGCCGGCGCGCGCCGTGCGCGACACCGCGATCGCCGGCGTGGTGCTGATGGACGGGCAGGTCGATCACGCCACCGGCCTGTTCATGCTGCGCGAGCGCGGCACGAAGCTGCCGCTGTGGTGCACCGACCCGGTCCATGAGGACCTGAGCCAGGGCAACCCGATCCTGCGCGTGCTCGGCCATTACTGCGGCGTCGATCGGCATCGCATCGCGCTCGATGGCGCCGCGTTCCAGGTACCCGGCGTGGCCGGCTTGAGCTTTCGCGCGCTACCGCTGTCGAGCAAGCCGGCGCCGTATTCGCCGCACCGCGAGAGCCCGGTCGAAGGCGACAACATCGGCATGCTGATCACCGACACGAGCAGCGGTAAGCGCAGCGGCGCCACCGTGTTCTACGCCCCCGGCCTCGGCGCGATCACGCCCCCGGTCTTCGATGCGATGGCCGGCGCCGATGCGGTGCTGGTCGACGGCACCTTCTGGACCGACGACGAGATGCCGCGCATGGGCCTGAGCAAGAAGACCGCGCGCGACATCGGGCACCTGCCGCAATCGGGCCCCGGCGGCATGATCGAATGGCTCGCGAAGCTGCCCGCGCGCACGCGGCGCTGCCTGATCCACATCAACAACACGAACCCGATCCTCGACGAAGACTCCGACGAACGCGCCGCGCTGACCGCGGCCGGCATCGAGGTGTGCGAAGACGGAATGCTGATCGAACTGTGAGCCGCCGATGAAAGCCGAGATCCTGCAAGCCCGGCGCGAGAGCGCAGACCACGATGCGCTGGCATGGTCCTTCGACGAATTCGAAGCCAAGCTCCGCGAACGCGGCCGCGCGTACCACATCCACCACCCGTACAACGTGATGCTCAACGGTGGGCGCGCCTCGCGCGAGCAGGTGCAAGGCTGGGTCGCGAACCGCTACTACTACCAGATCGCGATCCCGATCAAGGATGCCGCGGTGCTGTCGAACTGCCCCGACGCGACCGTGCGGCGCGGCTGGGTGCAGCGCATCCTCGACCACGACGGCTTCGAGCTCAACGGCATTCGCGACGCCGGCGGCATCGAAGCCTGGCTGCGGCTGGCCGAGGCGGTCGGCCTGCGCCGCGACGAAGTGACGGACCTGCGCCATGTCGCGCCCGGCGTGCGCTTCGCCGTCGACGCGTATGTGAACTTCGCGCGGCGCGCGCCGTGGCAGGAGGCGGTGTGCTCGTCGCTCACCGAACTGTTCGCGCCCGAGATCCATAAGCAGCGCCTGGCGACCTGGCCCGAGCACTACCCGTGGATCGAGGCCGATGGCCTGCACTACTTCCGCAGCCGCGTCAGCCAGGCGCGGCGCGATGTCGAGCAGGGCCTGGCGGTCACGCTCGCGCACTTCACGACCCGCGCCCAGCAGGAGCGCGCGCTCGAGGTGCTGCAGTTCAAGCTCGACATCCTGTGGACGATGAACGATGCGATCGCGTTGAAGTACGGCGTGCCGGCATGACGACGCTCGCCACCTCGACCAAGCCGCGCATCGGCACGGGCTTTCGCATGCAGTGGGAGCCGGCGCAGAACTGCCATGTGTTGCTCTACCCCGAGGGCATGGTCAAGCTCAACGGCAGCGCCGGCGAGATCATGAAGCGCTGCGACGGCGAACGCAGCATCGATGCGATCGTCGGTGAACTCGAGACGGCTTTCGAGGCGAAAGGGCTGACGCCCGAGGTGCTGTCTTTCGTCGAGATCGCCGGCAAGCAGCGGTGGCTGGTGTGGGAATGAACGACGCGGCCTCGCAGCGCCCGGGCCCGCCGCTGTGGCTGCTCGCCGAGCTGACCTACCGCTGCCCACTGCATTGCGTGTTTTGCTACAACCCGATCGATTTCGCGAACCAGCCCGACGAACTCTCCACCGATGACTGGCTGCGCGTGCTGCGTGAAGGCCGCGAGCTCGGCGCGGTGCAATGCGGCCTTTCCGGCGGCGAGCCGCTGCTGCGCGATGACCTCGAAGTCATCGTCGCCGAAGCCCGCCGCCTGGGCTACTACACGAACCTGCTGACTTCGGGCGTGGGCCTGACGGTCGAGCGTGCGCGGGCGCTGAAGGCCGCGGGCCTCGACCACGTGCAGCTCTCGTTCCAGGACTCGACCCGCGAGATGAACGACTTCCTCTCGCACACCAAGACCTTCGAGCTGAAGAACAAGGTGGCCCAGATCATCAAGGACCAAGGCTGGCCGATGGTGATGAACGTGGTGCTGCACCGCCTGAACATCGACCACATCGACCGCATCATCGGCATGGCCGCCGAGCTCGGCGCCGAGTACCTGGAGCTCGCGAATACGCAGTACTACTCCTGGGCCTTCCAGAACCGCGACGCGCTGTTGCCGACGCGTGCGCAACTGAAGCACGCCGAAGAAGTGGCCGACGCGTGGCGCGTGAAGCTCGGCGACAGGATGCGCCTGTTCTTCGTCGCACCCGATTACCACGAGGGCAAGGCGAAGAAGTGCGTGAACGGCTGGGGCAGCATGTTCCTGACCGTCACGCCCGACGGCACCGCGCTGCCCTGCCATACCGCGAAGATGCTGCCGGGCCTGAGCTTCCCCAACGTTCGCGAGCACTCGGTTCGCGACATCTGGTTCGACTCCGAAGGCTTCAACCGCTACCGCGGCACCGGCTGGATGAAGGAGCCGTGCTCGAGTTGCGAGCACCGCGAGGAAGACCTCGGCGGCTGCCGATGCCAGGCCTTCCTGCTCGCCAACGACCCGACCGTGGCCGACCCGGTGTGCGTGAAGAGCCCGCACCACGGGCGGGTGGTGGAGGCGGTCGAGCGGGCAGAAGCGGGTGTGGTGGCTGCGACCGAACACCCCCTGGTGTTCCGCGACCCCAAGAACTCGCGGCGGTTGAGCGTGCCTTCGGTGTAGTGCGGTATCGCCGTTCTGACTGCCTCGATAAGCAGGGAAAGCCGCCCGCACTTCGAAGCCTGCCTCTGCGGCCGGGCGCTCATACTGGGTGCGATTCGAAACCAGGAGACGACCGATGAGCGCAGCGTTCGACGAAATTCACAATGTCCAGGAAAAGGCCGTGTTCTCGGCCATCGCCGAGCTCGCCCCGACGTACCCGCACTTCGATGCCGACCTGATGGCCGACGTGGGCTGCATTGCGCTGAACCGGGTTCCGCCGCGCTACGTTCGCCACACGGTCGATTTCACGTTCTACCAGACCACGCTGGAGCGCGAGAACGACCAGCGCGTGATCGATGAAGCGGTTCGCCACGCGTTCGAGTTCGTGCAGGCGCGAAGCGCGATGCGCGCTCGCAGCTGACACGCGCTACTGCACGAGGTTCAGGATCTCCAGCTGCTCGTCCACCGTCTCGAACGTGCCGTTGCCGGCCGGCATCTGCATCAGCGGCTTGAGCTGCGTGTCGAACAGCCACACGCTGGGGTAGACCAGCATGCGGGCGCGCTGGTCGCCGATCGAGCGCTGGAACTCGGTGTAGTTGAGCACGCTGTCGCCAACGCGTATGGCCAGCTTGTCGGCGGTGGTCGACAAGGTGCTGCGCAGGTCGACCACGATCCACGGCCTGAAGTGCGGCACCAGTTCCTCGCTGTTCTTGCCGAGGAAGTTCTCGTAGCGCCGGCAGTACGGGCAGTCGCTCGCGCCGAGGTAGACGTACAGGCGCTTCTTCTCGCGCTTCGCGCGTGCCAGCGCCGGGCCCAGATCGAACTCGGAGCGACCGGCGACGATCGCCGGCTCGACCACCATCGGCGCATAGGCGGGCGGCAGGCCGAGCGCGTTCGCGGCCGCCGCGAACAGCGCGATGAAGCCGGCGATGGCCGCGACGCGGGCCGAACGCAGCAGGCGACTGTGCATGCGCGTCATCCGACCGCCAGCCGGCCGGTGTAGTGGCGCTCTTTCGAGTCCTCGACCTCGGCGCGCAACTCGCCGGGCGCGTGCGGCACGAAGTTGAAGCGCCAGGTCGGGTTCTCGCTGATCGAGAAGTCGAGGTCGGCGTCGAAGATCTTGCGGCCCGCGTAGCTCACCGCGATCGTGCGCACGAAGTACGAGGGAATGAACATCACCGTCACGTTGTTCAGTTCGAAGCCGGTGTCGTTCGGGTGGATCACGGTGATGTCGGCCGTGGTCGGCGCGTTCATCTTCGGCGGCTCGGGAAGCTTGAAGACCGTTCTGCCGATCAGTTCGGGCGAATCGCGGTTGGGCGGCGCGGAGCAGCCGCCGGAGGTCTTCACGTAGCGCGAATCCATGTGCAGCTCGCCGTTCGACAGCTCGCTGACGACGCGCACGTGGCTGTATTCGTCGACCCGCAGCCGTGTCTCGAAATCGGCCTGGCCGATCTCGGGCGTGAGCTCGAGCGTGGCGGCCAGCGGCGAGGGGTTCTTGTCGACCAGCACGTACATGCGCTTGACGTAGAGCTCGGGTGTCTGCGGCAACTGCGAGACGATCTTCACCGGCACCGAGGCGCCGTAGGCCGCGCGCAGCGGCGCGATCATCTGCACCCGACCCGAGGTGGCCGAGATCGGCCGCGTGCCGAAGATCTTGCCGCGCAGCTGCTCCCATTCGGGCGAGGTGTCGGTGTGGCCGGTGTTGCTCGGCAGGCCGCCGATCGCGGCGCGAGCCGCAGGCGCCGCCGCGAGCGGCAACGCAGCCAGGCCCAGCAGAAGACGGCGCCGGTGGATCGGTGGCTGTTTCATGGTCATGATGTCGGCACTCCTGCGGGTCTACTTGATGAGTTGCTCGCGCTCGTAGCGCAGGTACACGATCGCCGCATTGCGCCGGTGCACCGTGTCGTACTGATCCCAGCCGGCGAAGTCGGGCAGGGCGGTCGCGTCCGGCACCTCGCTCAGCGGCGCGCCGGCCTTCAGCAGTTCGCGCGCGCGCGTCGCCAGTTGCTCGAGGTAGCGCTCGACCTGCGTGATCATGCGCTTCGAGCCGGCCGGACCGTGGCCCGGCACGATCACGTCGATCGGCAACGCCTGCAGCGTGCTCAGGGCATCGTTCCAGCGCGGCAGGTCGCTGTCGAACACGTCGGGGATGTGCTGGGCGTCGAGCAGCCCGCCCGCGAACAGCGTGCGCGTGCGCGGGTCGTACACCGCGATGTCGCCGGGGCCGCTGGAGTGGCCGAAATACAGCACCTGGATCGGCCGGCCGATCAGCGCGGCGGCATCGATCTGCAGCGGGTCGGTGAAGACGATGTCGGGCTTGTACATCTCGGTGCCACGCATCGCGTCGTCGCCGAGCGTGCCGCGCAACGTCTTCAGGCAACCCTCGCAGCGCGTCGCCATCAACTGGGCCCCCGCCTGCTGCATCGCGATCGGGATGCCCTGCTCGCGGAACGCCGCACCGCCGAACAGGAACTCCTGGCGCGTGTGCGTGATCAGCACCAGCCGCACCGGCTGGTCGGTGACGCTGCGGATTGCGGCCAGCATTGCCTGGCCATGTCGGTACGAGGTGCCGGTGTCGATCGCCAGCACGCCGGTGCGGCCGACGATGAAGCCGGCGTTGCCGACGCGCCCGAGGTTGGTCGGGTCGGGCTCGCCACCCGTGCCTTGCAGCATGTAGACGCCGGCCGCGATTTCGATCGGCGCCTCGGCCGCGCGCGCCGAGAGCGCGGCCCAGCCCGTCATCAGGGCGAAGCCGAAGCTGGCGATCGTGGCGCGCGCGCGTTCGTGCATGGCGTGGCGCTACTTCGCCTCGGCGATCTTTTTCAGGTTCGCCAGCCCGCTCTGGTAGACGCCGGTGACGGCCTTGACGGCGGCTTCGTCGTTGAGCTCCGGCGGCGGGTCGTTCTTCGGGTAGCCGCGGTAGAACGCGCCGCGCCACTCCACCGTCGAGGTGTTGCCTTCGCCGGTGACCGTGATCGTCGAGGTGTAGTTCGTGACCGGCAGGGCGCCGCCGTCTTTCATGCGGTAGCTGTAGCGCATCTGCGCGTCGTCGTAGCGCTCGAGCGTCTCGACGAGTGCGCCGCCCCCCTTGAGCGCGACCTTGCGCTCCGACCCCACCTCGTTGCCCTTGTCGGCCGGGCTGGCTGCGACGGCAGGGTGCCAGTCTTTGAGTGCGTCGAAGTTCTTGATCCTGGCCCACACGGCCGCGGCGGGGGCATCGATCTTGATGGTCTCGACGACCTTCTGGCGCGTCGGCCCGTGCGCGGAGGCCGGCGGTGTGGCCACACTGGCGATCACGGCCATCACGGCGGTCGCGAGCGCGGGGTGAAGCCATCGTTGGGCGAGTCTCAGGAACATGGGAACGGGTCTCCGGGTGGTGGGTGGATCAGGGTGAAAGCGGCGCGCCTATGAAGGCCCCGAAGCCGCGGCTGTTCTTGCCGGTCGCGATGCGGGTCAGCGTGCGGCCGCTGGCGGCGTCGAGCACGCTCACGTCGTCGTCCATCCAGTTGACGACGTAGACGCGGTCGGCATCGGCGGCCACGCCTTCGGGGTAGCCGAAGCCGGGCAACGTGCGCACGGCCTCGAGCCGCTGGGCATCGACGACGCTGACGCTGTCGTCGTGCTGGTTGGTCACGTAGAGCAATGTGCCGTCGCGCGTCAGCGCCGCGCCGTAGGGCGCCTTGCCGACCTTCACGGTGGCGATCACTTCGAGCTGGCGCGTGTCGATCACCGAGATGTCGTCGCTCAGCACGTTGAGCGCGTAGAGCCGGTCGCGGGTCGGGTCGGCCAGCAGCGCGAACGGGTGCGTGCCGACCTTCACGCGGCCGCGCACGCGCGCTGTGGCGATGTCGATCACGGCGATGCTGTCGTCGTCACGCTCGGCCACGTAAACGGTCGCGCCTGACGCGTCGACCGCCACGCCCGCCGGCGCGCGGCCGACCTCGATCGCAGGCAGCGCAGCGCGCTCGGCAGTGTCTGCCGCGGTGTCGAACACCATCAGGCGGTTCGCGTACCAGTCGGCCACGAACAGGCGCGTGCCGTCTGGCGAGGCGTCCATGCCGACCGGGCCGCTGCCGGCTGGCAAGGTGCCCACCACGCGCTGGGTGCGCATGTCGATCACCGAGATCGTCTTGCTGTCGGGGTTCGAGACGAACACCTTGCCCGCACGGCTCGATGCGACCACGCCCGCGGGCGACCGACCGACCGGCACGGTCGCGACCACGCGTTGCGACGCGAGGTCGATCACTGAGACGTCGTTGCTGCCCTGGTTCGTGATGTAGGCGAACGGTGCGGCGATGCCGGGCGTGACGGCGCACAGCAGCCCCGCCAGCCAGGCGCCGGCCAGCGCGCGGCCGCTCAGCAGCGGCCGGCGACGCCCCGGGCGCTCCATCGGTTCAGGCGCTGGGGGCGACGTCAAGGCTGCTCTTCCAGGCGGTCTGGTTGCTGTCGACCACGTCGACCGTCAGTTGCCCCGGGCCGCGAGGCACGAAGTAGAAGCGCAGGTTCGGGTTCTCGCTGATCGAGAAATCGAGATCAGCCGACAACACCGGCTGGCCGCCGTACGCGACGATGACGGTGCGCACGAACCGGCGCGGCGTGAACTGGCGCGTGAACTGGTCCATCACCATGCCCGAATCGTTCGGGTGGCTGATCATCAACTGTGCGAGCGTGGGCTGGCCCATCACGACATCGCCGTCGACCCGCATCCGGATCTTGCCGAGCGAGGCGAGTGCCGCCTGCGGGTCTTTGCCGGGCGGCGCCGAGCAGCCGCCCGACGCCTTGACGAAGCGTGTGTGCATCAACAGCCTGCCGTCGCTGGTTTCGGCGATCGCGCGCACGAAGGTGTATTCGTCGACACGCACGCGGGTCTCGACATCGGCCCGGCCGCTGGCCGGCGTGAACGAGAAGATCGCCGAGATCGGCGAGGGGTTGTTGTCGATCACGAGGTAGAGCTTGGAGACATGGCTCGACGCGGTTTGCGGCAGCTTCGCGCGCATCGCGATCGGCACCACGGCGGCGTCTTCGGCGCGCACCGGTGTATCGAGCACGAGCACTTCGTCGCCCACGTTCGTGATCGGGCGCTGCTCGAAAAGGCTCGCGCGCACCTTCTGCCAGATCTCGCTCGCCTCCGGGTTCTCGCCGGACTTGATCGCGGCACGCGCCTCGCGGGGGACGAATGCGAGCGAGGCGATCAGCGCGGCGCCGGTGGCGGCGGCTTCGCGTCGGGTCAGTAGGCTTTTCATCGTGGCACCTCAGTCTTCCCACTCCAGTTCTGCAAACGCTGCAGTGACGTTGCGGCGGTGGAATCGATCGGCCAGCTGCCAGGTGGAAGCCGCCTGAACGCCGACACTGTCGACCGCCTGGGACAGTGTCTTGCGGGCCTTGAGCGCCGCGCGGGTTTCGCGCAGCAGCGCCTCAAGATACGCCTGTTGCGGCTTCCACGCATCGGGACCGCCCGCCTGCACCGGGCCATGTCCGGGCACGACCAGGGCGGCGTCGACCTTGGCGAGCTGCTGCATGTCGGCGAGCCAGCCGCGCAGGCTGCCGTCGACCACCGGAATGTGCTGCACGAACAGCAGGTCGGAGGTGAACAGCGTGCGCGACTGGCGGTCGTACACGGTCAGGTCGTTGTCGGTGTGCGCGGTCGGCCATGACTGCAGCACCAGCACCCGGTCGCCGAGATCGAGCTCGCGCGTGCCGTCGACGCCGATCGTCGGGTAGACCATCGCCTCGTGGGCGAGCTCGATGCCGAAATCGCGCGACAGCGCCCGAAGAAAGTAGGGCTCGCGTGCCGACATCGCGGCGTTGAACTTGGCGCTCGCGACGAAGCGGGTGTCGGGCCCGGCGAAGGCCGCGTTGCCGAGGACGTGGTCGGGGTGGGCGTGGGTGTCGAT
>Ga0209583_10000398_pt1 | contig 13586 bp, 14 predicted proteins | sample Str014_FD_187201 | JGI IMG/M metagenome (GOLD analysis project Ga0209583, IMG submission 187201) | Freshwater sediment microbial communities in response to fracking from Pennsylvania, USA - Straight Creek_MetaG_SC_2014 (SPAdes) (version 2) | ecosystem: Environmental > Aquatic > Freshwater >... | reverse complement strand
GCAGTCAACAGCGCATCGAGCCTATCCGCCAGCAGATGATGCACCACGCCCGCCGAGAGCAGCCCCGCACCCACCAGTGCCACGCCGCCCCTTACGCGCAACTGGCTCAGCCAAACGGCGAGAATGGGCGCGGCCAGCCCCGCGCCGATATACGCGCCGCGCAACTGGAACAGCATCACCAGCACCGACATGGCAAGCGGCGCGGCGATGAGGAGGTATTTCGCAGCGTGCTCCTGCGAAAGCCGGAGCCCAATTGTTTGTTGTTGGCTGGATTCTCGCTTTCGCATGACTACGATAGCGTAAATCGCAACCACGAGCGCCACGAACACCAGCGCGCTATACCCCCAGACGATCCCGATTGAAGATTGACGAAACAGCCCCTGCGCCTCGCCCACATGCGCCATCCACACGCGCATCAGGAACGGATCGACTGTGCCATAGGGGCCGGCGCGGCAGGCGGGGTAAGGGTATACACTCCAAGGCACAATCGCGACGCACGTCACCACACCAAATGCGAGGCGGAATTGCCATCTGCCCCGCTTTATGCGCCAAGCGATTAGCGCGAGGAGCATTGCCAAACCAATGACAGCATTCATTGTTATGGGATTAAAAGTGTCGCAGTAACTCAATATATTTGCGTTCAATAAGTTAGCAATGCCGAAGGGTATAATCGTCAGGCAAGTTAAACCTACCAATATCCCAGCGAAGCCGAACAGCAGTCTCCGCGACCCAGTTTGATAGACCGCCCAGGATCCAAGAAGCGCACATACCAAAGCCACAATCTGCGGCACCGTTTCCAGCCCAACAACGATGCTCAGTGCGCACGCCGCTCCTGCAATCGCCCCGTTCCGCGCGTTCGTCGCCCCCAACGCCGCCGTCACCGCGCCCAGCAGCAGCACAATCTGCAGCGCGTGGTGATCGATCCGCCCCGGAATGAACATCCCCGTCGCGGGAAAGGCGAGCGCGGCGATGAGGATGGCGATTTTCGTCGCGCCCGCACCACCGAGCGACAAAGCCGCCCGCGCCGACAGAATCAGGAACGCAAAGAACAGCACCGCCGGGCCGATCAGCACCGCCGCCAGTTCCGCGCCATGCACCCCGGCAAAGGGCTTCACCGCCGTGATAATCAGCGCGGGGATGAGGTCATTTACCCGCGTCCAGTGCATCGGCAGGCCATTCCCAACACCTAGCCGGTGCTGCGTCAGATCAAACCAGCTTTGCCCGCCCAGCCAATCGCGGATTTGCTGGAGCCGCATCATATCGTCGGTGTCGGGCAGGTGCAGCACGCGCAGATTGGCCCAATCCTGCGCGCCCCACGCCACTTGCAGCAGCACGCACAGCGCGAGGCCGAACAGCCAATCGGTGCGGGAGAGTTTCAAGCGTTAGCGATCCCGCCGCCCGAGCAGCCGCAGCCGCAGTGCGTTGAGCTTGATAAAGCCCTCGGCATCGCGCTGATCATAAGCGCCCGCGTCATCCTCGAACGTGACGACCTTCTCGGAATAGAGCGAATGCGGCGATTTGCGCCCGACCACGTTCACGCTGCCCTTATAGAGCTTGAGCCGCACTGTGCCCGTGACCTTCAACTGCGAATGATCGACCGCCGCTTGCAGCATCTCGCGCTCCGGCGAGAACCAGAAGCCGTTGTAGAGCAATTCAGCGTAGCGCGGCGCGAGTTCGTCCTTGAGGTGTGCGGCACCACGATCGAGCGTGAGTTGCTCAATGCCGCGGTGTGCGAGGTGCAGGATGGTACCACCCGGCGTTTCATACATGCCGCGCGATTTCATGCCGACAAAGCGATTTTCCACGAGATCAAGGCGACCGATGCCGTGCGCGCGGCCATAATCATTAAGCTTCATCAGCAGATTGGCGGGCGAGAGGCCTTCGCCATTGATCGCCACCGCATCGCCGCGCTCGAAATCGATGGTGATATATTCGGGCGTATCCGGCGCATCCTCGGGGTTCACCGTGCGCGAGTAAACGTAATCCGGCACTTCTTCCCACGGGTCTTCCAGCACTTTGCCCTCCGATGAGGTGTGGAGCATGTTCGCGTCCGTTGAGAAGGGCGATTCGCCACGCTTGTCGCGCGGGATGGGGATTTGATGCGCTTCGGCAAAGGCAATCAGCGCGGTGCGGCTCGTTAAATCCCATTCGCGCCAGGGCGCAATCACCTTGATGTCGGGCGCAAGGCCATAATAGCCGAGCTCAAAGCGCACCTGATCATTGCCTTTGCCTGTCGCGCCGTGCGACACCGCGTCCGCGCCCATCATTTTCGCGATCTCAATCTGCCGCTTGGCGATCAGCGGGCGGGCAATCGAAGTCCCGAGCAAATACAGTCCCTCATACAGCGCATTGGCGCGCATCATCGGGAAGACGTAATCCTTGACGAACTCCTCGCGCAGATCGTCGATGAAGATATGCTCTTCCTTCACGCCCATTAGCCGGGCCTTGGCGCGCGCGGGTTCCAGCTCCTCACCCTGCCCCAAATCGGCGGTGAAGGTGATGACCTCGCATTGATACTCGGTCTGCAACCATTTGAGAATGACGCTGGTGTCGAGCCCTCCCGAGAAGGCAAGGACGACCTTATTGATGCTGCTCTTATCGGTTTTGGTCACCTTAAATACCCTGTGCGATGAAATGAAGAGAACGGCCTTTGGCACAGGCTGGCGTATGGCGTCTAGCGTGCTATGTGGTCGGCGATGCTAAAAACGCTTCGCACCCTGCCGCCGGCAATTCCGCTCGCTCTGTTGATGATCATGGCGACAGCTCTCCGACTCTGGCGGCTTGAAACATGGCCACTGACCGCCGACGAAGGGTGGACGCGGTGGATGACCGATATGCACTGGGACGCGATGGTCGCCAATGTGCTCGCATATGAGACGCATCCGCCGTTTTACTACAGTGTCATCAAGCTTTGGTCAGAGATGTTTGGCCACAGCGCGATGAGCTTGCGTGCCCCGTCGATCATCGCGTCGGTTTTGCTTGTGCCGGTGAGCTTTGGTGCGGCTCGGGTCGTGCGGGTCAATCCACTCGTGGTGGCGTCGCTGGCGGCACTGAGCCCGCCGCTGGTGATGGCGGCACGCGACGCGCGGCCCTATGCGCTGCTCGCACTGGCCTTCGGGTGTGCGCTGTGGGCGGTACTGCGGATTTCGCGCGGACAAGTCACTTGGCGCCACTGGCTTGGCTATGCGGTGGCGATTGAAGCGCTGATGTGGCTCCATGCGCTTGGTGTGCTGTTCGCAGGAGCGCTTGGTTTGGGATTGCTGTTGGCGCTGCCGCGCGCGCGCTGGCGACTTTATGTTGCGGTGCATCTGCTGGTGGGAGTCGCGTGGCTGCCGTGCCTGTACATTCTGTTGGTCGAACATCAGCATCGTGGCCAGGGTTGGCTGACCTTCTCTTGGGCGCGCGTGCTGCCTGAATTGACGAGCGGATTTTTAGGGGCACAAATTTTGGCACTGGGCGCACTGGCAATGGTGCTGGCGATGCTGGGGTCGGCGGCGGCGATTGCGCGCGAACAGCACAAGGCGATAGTCATCTTGCTGTGTGCCACAGTGGTGCCGCCGCTGCTGGAGATTATGCTTTCGGTGTTCGTCACCCCCGTCTTCAATCCACGCTACATGTTAGCGAGTGCGGTTCCACTTTGGTTGGTTTTGACCGCGAGCATCGCGCACAAAACGTACGGCTGGATTGCGCGTTGGGCGCTCGGCTCGCTCGCGGTTGGGATGTTGGTGATCTCGGTTCGTGTGGTGACGACGGCGCCCGATGAGCGCTGGGACGCGGTAGCCGCCTTTCTCAATGAGCATGTGGCAAACGATGACGACATTTGGTCAGCCCCCAATGACCTGCCCATGTACATTGGGTATGCGGCCGCGTTGCGCGCGCCCGTGCTTGCGCTTCCCGCCCCCTTCCCGGCAGCCAACTACCCAGGGGCACGACCGGCGGGGACGAACGCTGTGCCCGCGATCGACGCGCGAAGTGTGCAGCGCGCTATCGCCGGAGCGCGCGCGCGGCATCGGCATGGCGTATGGATTGTGACAAGCAATCTGCCGCTTTTTGATCCTGCCGGCACGCTATATGCCCAGCTCGCGGCGGTTGCAGTCCATCAGGGACGCGATCAGGATTTCGGTCCCGCGAAAATCGAGCATTGGGAGCTAAAATAACACACATCTTGGTGGGTTCAACGCGTACGGCGCGGCCCAGAATTGGTGGGCGTGGCAAGGATTGAACTTGCGACCCCTGCGATGTCAACGAAGAACTAACACCATAAACTCGCAGAAAAGTGTCGTTTTTGAAATCACCAAGCTGCAAAAAGCGGGTCGATTTACAGCGATATTCGCCATTTTTACCGCACTTTTACCGCACGCAAAATTCGGCAGTTTTCCGGGCCATTTGACCTCTTGGTTTTGCCAGACTGACAACCAAAGAAAAACCGCCGAACGGGCTGCCACCCAGATCGACGGTCGTTTCTTAATCAGCGGTGTAGCTAGTTTATACTTGAGCGGAGTCGCCGCTTCAAGCACTGAATTATCAAGTGCGGCTGGCGGTGGCGCATGAGCACTACATTAACCCATAAGGGCTTGCCGGATGGATGGAGTCGCTTCGATCTACTTGGGCTATTTGAGACGGTGGCTAAGCCGCAATTCAAGCTCTCCAAAACAGCATCAGCACTCGTTCGGCATTACATCCTCAAAACATCGGACGAGGATTATCGGCGGGGCCGCGTGTGCGCCGTCTGGGGGCAAGTGTGCAATACGGCCCGATCCTTGAATCTCACCCCACGATCAATCAACGAAGCCGAGCGCGAGCTTGAAGGTAAAGGCTTCATCTTGCGCACCACGGGGGTCAATGGTGCGCGCACTGGGAAGCGGTGCAATGGTAGGGTAATATGGGCGTCAGGGATCAATCTCGCCCCACTGATTGAGCGCTGCCACGAATTGCAGGCGGAGGCCGAGGCTATCCGATTGCGCAACGTGGCTGTCGATCAGTGCAAGGCCGAGATCAGACAGATCAACAAGCAGATCAGGGAGAGCGGTGAAGCCGGATTGCGCGCGCAGGCGGATACAATATTGCCAGAGGGCCGCACCGCTCGGATCAATGAGTTGGAGCGGCTAGAGCAAATCAGGGATGCGCTGGCGGCTATGCTGGCAGAGCTTGATTGCTCGTCCCGTGCGCAGAAAACTTCCGACGCATCGGAAGAAAACTGCGCACCTCATATACCAAAACAAGACTATAAAAATTCTTGTAGCAAAACACCCGCCGCGCCGGAGGCTTTACAGGTTTCCGCAGGGCAGGCGGTGACACTCGCTTCCTCCGCGTATCGCGAGGCCTTGGCGATGTATGGCGGAGCGTCATGGCGGGGCCTTGTGTCCACGTCGGAGGCTATGTGTGCGGTAATGGGGATTGATCGACGCACATGGGGAGCTGCATGTTCCTTATTTGGCCGGGAACGCGCGGCACTGTTGGTGTTGTTGATTGAGCGTAACGCCGGACGCCCACCATACCATGCCTATCATGTGCGTTCGCCCGATGCTTGCTTAGCGGGGATGATGCGTGAGTTGGGGCGTGGCAGCTTCAATCTCAAGGGATTGATCGCGGGGATGAAGTGCGTAGATGCGCTTTCAGTCTGTAAAAACGGGGGCAGTCTGTGACTCAGGCAACCGAAACAGCAAGGCGACCCGTGTGTGCCACGGAGCCTTGCGAGGGGCGGCGTGCCTCCCCTTCGAACCCCAACCGCGCGCTGGCCAAACTGACATATGGCAGCGCCAAGGAGGCCAGCCTGTGTCGGCTGGTTGTCCGCTGCACCCCTGCCGAGAAGGCAGCGGTGGCGGACAAAGCGCACGTGGCGGGCGTCAGCGTTTCGGCGCTGCTGCGCGAGACGCTGGGGCTTATCAGCGCGCGCCGCCGTAAGCCCGTGCCCAAAGCTGATCCTGCCGTGGTGACGGCGCTTGCCCGCATTGGCGGCAACGTCAACCAGATCGCGCGGGCGGTCAATCGTGCAGCGCAGAGTGGCGGCGGCGCGCGTGAGGCGCTTGGCGTTGCGGTGCAGCTAGTCGGCATTGAACGCCAGTTGGCAGCCTTGCTCGCGGCACATACGCGGAAAGACGACGCGTGCTGATAAAGTTCTTCACGAATGGCGTGGGCGGTGGCGCGGGGCCAGTCGATTATCTGATCGCCGAGCAGGTGCTGGCCTATGACGATAACCGAAATCTCATGCGCGATGCAGAAGGCCAACCCGAGCTTGTGACGCGCGACCCGCTGCCCGAGGTCATGCGCGGATCACCCGAGCAGATGATGGCGTTGATCGATGCCTGCCCATTCAAATGGAGCTATCGGGCTGGCGTCATCGCCTTCGCCGCCGAGGACGCGCCAACCGAGCAGCAACAGCGTGAAGCAATGGACAGTTTTGAGGCGCTCGCCTTCGCCGGATTAGAGCCGGACGAATACGCCATGCTCTGGGTGCGCCATACGCATGAGCAACGCGTCGAGTTGCACTTCACCACCCCGCGCGTGCGGCTCTCCACGCAGCAGAGCTTGAACATCGCACCGCCAGGTTATCAGAAGGCGTTCGACAGTCTCCGCGATAAGCTGAACCTCGCGCACGACTGGGCCGACCCGATGGCCCCCGAGCGCCGCCGTGATGTTCAGATCACGACCGAGACGCCTGCCCGCGCGCGGAGCCGCGATGAGGTGCAGGCCTTCATCGCTCATCAGATTGAGCACGGCGTCATCACCAACCGCCCTGAGATGATTGAATGCTTACAGGGCGTCGGGTTTGAAGTGCCGCGCGCGGGCAAGGATTATCTCACCGTCAAAGACCCTGACAATGACCAACGCTGGCGCTTGAAAGGAGCGATATATCACGATGACTGGCAACGCCCCCACCCCGAGCACCGCATCGCTGAGCCAGCGCCTGAGTACGCAGATGCAAGCGAGCCAAGCCGAAACCACCGCCTTGCTGACATCGGCGCAGACGAGCTTGAACGCCGCTATCAAAACTATATTCAGCGACGCGCAGCTTATAATCACAGCCGAGGCCGACAGCTTGACCAAGGCCGCGCGCCAGAACCTGAACGCGACCCGCCAGAACCTGCGCTTGGCGGAATGGATCACGCGCTTCACCCCGTTCGTCCTGCTCATTCCGATGTTCCTCGCGGGGTTCCTGCTGAGCTACTGGAGCCACAGCTTGGCCGCGCAGATGGCCATCAGCCAGATGCAGGCGCTTGGCCTCACGCCGCAGACGATCAACGGCGAGACGATCATCATGATCGACCCCGCGCGCGTGAAGATCATCCCCTGCGCCAAGCGCATTCAATGCCTCAAAATCAAACCCGCGAAGGAATGAACAATGGAGCAATCACCCATCCCCTCTCCTACACGGCTCACACCGATGGAGCGCGAATTGCTCGGCTACGTCGAGCAATTGGTGAGCGTCTTGAGCCGTTCCGAACAAGTGTTGAGCGCGCTAGAGACGCAATCGAGCGCGCGCCACGAAGCCCAGTTGAACACTTTGAGCGCTTGCGTGAGCGCATTGCTGGAACAGCAGCTCATATTCGCAAATTGCTTGAACGACCTCGTCAGCGGATCATTGACCTTGGCGACACTCACCGCACGCTCGGACGCCAGCTTGAAGCAACTGAAAGCCGCCGAGCAACGCTTGAAGAGCGCGAACGCGAGCTAACCTCCGATCCACAACCCAGCCTCAGCCAATAGGAGCGCCCCAAAATGCCCGACACCAGCAAAATCATCATCACCAATGCCCACGAAATCAGCCGCACCGTTACCCCGCCGCTCTCCGACCGAGACTCCTACGAAATCGGGCTATGGCCCAGCGAATACACCAATGTAAAACGCCTCCCCGCTGGCATCTCACTCACCTTCGTCGGCTCAGTCTGGGGTGTTCGCCAAGGCCAAGGCAGCCTGCGCTACCTGTTCGAGGGCAGCCAAGGCAACCGCTACAAACGCACCGCTTGGTTCGATAAAGACTATCGGTTGGAGGAGGTCGAGATTTAGATCGGGCCATTCTTTCCGCAGAAATTAGCTATATCGACGTTTTGCCACTGCCATGGTCGTAAAGAGCCCCTCACGCCGCCTCTGCGATGTGCATCTCGACATGGAGGCCCGCCGTCGCCAACATGGCAACCAGCGTGTCAATCCCGAACAGATCGATCTTGCCTCGCACCAAATCAGAGATGCGTGGCTGCGTCACCCCAAACAACTGCGCCGCTTGCGTCTGCGTCATCGCTGAGGCCTTAATCCGGTCTTGCAGCGCCAGCATGAGCGAAGCGCGAAGTTTCATGTTCTCAGCCTCGGCAGGCGTTGCCTCAATGGCATCCCAAACACTGGCAAATCGTTCGTGCTTCATTGTTTCAGCTCCTTCACCAAATCTTTGTAACGCTGCGTCGCTAAGTCGATGTCCCGTTGGCTTGTCGCCTGTGTTTTCTTTTGAAAGCAGTGCAGCACAAAAATAGCGGCTTCAAACTTAGCGACATAGATCACGCGGAAAGCCCCATCAGGCTCTCGAATTCGTATCTCTCTGACGCCGCTTCCGATTGTCACCATCGGCTTCCAGTCAAACGGATCACGGCCCAGCTCAACAAGTCCCAATTGAAAACCCGCTTCACGCCGCGCGCCATCGGGAAACTCGCGCAGGTCAGCTAACGCCGTGCCGCGAAACTCAACGGGTTTGCTGTTATCTGTCACCGGTTAGAGATATACAAAATATTGTATAATGACAAGCGAAAAACGCGACGCAGCCGTCACGCAGCTTCCGCCACCGCATCAATGGGAATTTCGCGGAGCATTTTGCGCTCATCGCGCACTAGAAACACCTTGTGCCCGTTCGGATATTTGCGCACCAGCTTTCCACCGTGCGCCGGATCGCAAAAGCTGATCGGGATGCCATCGGCCATCATCTCGGCCAGCTCAGCATCAATGCGGCCTCTGATCCGATCCATATCGGTATCAAGATTGAGCGGCGAATATATGCGGTCGTGAATGGGTGTCTTGGGCATGGGGCTGATCCTTCGGAGGATTCATAGCGACTGTGACGGGTCGGTGCAAAGGGGATGAGCGCTACAAGAAAACTGTCATGAGAGCGCGCCCATGCAAGCTAACGAACCCTTGAGAACTTTCGAGTAGCGGGATTAAATGGCTGTAATGAACAACAATTATGGCATTTGGAAATTAGCGCAAACTTCAACTCAACTATTGGGTTTTACTATCGCTTGGGTAAAGAATGTGTCATAAATTCTTGATAATGGTATTTATTTCGCACCGCCCATTTATATATTCTTTTCGAGCTTTCCTCCAAATTTCCTTTGCTTCTTCACGCCTCGTTTCGCTAGCGGCCCGCATCCTCGCTAACTCGCACGGGTTCATGGAAAAATATCGATTATAAACAGCCGGTTTTCCGCGCCAGCCACGAACTTTCGCCCATCCATCGCCTTCGTTGCATTTTTGACAGAGGTAAGTCGGAACAAACCGATGTTTACTCAGTAGGCTGCAGCCATATTTTTGCCAGAGTCTATGAAACTCTTTTTCTCGATTGAGTTTCACCAAGTGACAGCGCAACTTATCGCGAGCATAATCGGCTAGGTGGTCGTGGTGAAGAACAACCGCCTGTTCTTTACAATATGAACATTTCGTTGAGTCTTTTGGCATGGCCCACTTTTCATGCAGGGCGCGATGAGGTATAATTTTGCTCATAACAGTTTTAATGGCAGAAAATCGTTAATGGTTTACTGATCGACTTTGGTTTTCCAAAATCCAACCCAAACAACAAACCTTGCCCCCACCCCATCCCCCCGCCATAACACCCACCGAGGGGAAATAAATGCGCCTGACATGGAGTGAAATTCGGAACCGCGCCAAGGCTTTCGCCGAGGAATGGCAGGATGCGCATTACGAAAAGGGCGAAACGCAGCCGTTTTACGAAGCCTTCTTCCTGATCTTCGGCGTTAAGCGCCGTCAGGTGGCAGTGTATGAGCAGCGGGTGAAGCTGCTCAACAACAAGCACGGGTTTATGGATTTGTTCTGGCCGTCCACCCTGCTTGTTGAACAAAAGAGCGCCTCGCGTGATCTTGATAGTGCGCGCGGGCAGGCGCTCGATTATGTTGATGGCCTCAAGCCCGATTTGCAGCCCAAATACATCCTCACCTGCGATTTTCAGACATGGCGTTTGCTTGATCTTGAATCGGGCGATGACCTGCGCTTCACCCTTGCCGAGTTGCCAAAGCATATCGATGCGTTCGCTTTCATCCTAGGAAAGCGGCGAAGCTTTGGGACAAGTGCGCCGGTCAATATTGACGCGGCAGAGATCATGGGCCACTTGCATGATGCGCTGTTCGATAAGGGCTATGTCGGGCATGATCTTGAGAAGCTGCTCGTCCGCCTGCTCTTTTGCCTGTTCGCAGATAAGACAGGGATTTTCGAGCCGAAGGACATCTTCCTCCAGTTGATCGAGGAGGACACCAAGGCCGATGGCAGCGACACGGGGCGGATGCTCATTGAGCTGTTCGACGTGCTCGACACGCCGGAGGATAAGCGCCAGTCCGGCCTCTCGGGCGAGCTAAAGGCCTTCCCCTACGTTAATGGCGAGTTGTTCGCTGGCCACGTCCGCACCCCCGTATTCGACACCAAGATGCGTGAAATGCTGCTGGAGGCCGCGCGCTTTGATTGGGGGCTGGTGTCGCCCGCCATCTTCGGCTCGCTGTTCCAATCGGTGATGAACGCCGCCGAGCGCCGCAAGAAGGGCGCGCACTACACATCCGAGGCGAATATCCTCAAGGTCATCGGGCCGCTCTTCCTCGATGAGCTGCACGCCGAGCTGGCGAAGATCAAACAGGGGCAAGATGCCAAGTTGCGCGAGTTTCAGAAGAAGCTCGCCCGCCTCACCTTTCTTGATCCCGCGTGCGGCTGCGGCAACTTCCTCGTCATCGCCTATCGTGAGTTGCGCGCGCTGGAGCTGGCAACGCTGGAACGGATTTATCCCAAGGATGCCAACATTGACGGCGCAGGCGCGAGGGGGACAGTTTTCGATCTTGGCCTGTTGAGCGAGGTCAATGTCGGGCAATTCTATGGCATCGAGTTTGAGGAGTTCCCTGCACGCATCGCCGAGGTGGCGATGTGGATGGCCGACCATCTGGCGAACAATGATCTGAGCGCCGCCTTCTCCACCAACTATGCCCGTATTCCGCTACGCGACAGCGCGCATATCCGGCATGGCGATGCACTGGAGACGGATTGGAATGATGTGCTCCCCGCCGAGAAGTGCAGCTATGTGATGGGCAATCCGCCGTTCATTGGCGCGAAGTTTCAGAGTGAGTTGCAACGCGCGCAGGTGCGCCGAATCGCGGGATTGGGCGGCAGTGGCGGCACGCTGGATTATGTCGCGGCATGGTTCATCAAGGCGGGGCAGTTCACGCAAGCGAACCGCCGCCTTCGCACCGCGTTCGTATCCACCAATTCAATCACGCAGGGCGAGCAGGTCGCACAGCTCTGGCCGATCCTGTTTGATCGCAGCGGGTTGGAGATCATGTTCGCGCACCGCACCTTTTCATGGGGATCAGAGGCGCGCGGCGCGGCGCATGTGCATGTCGTCATCATTGGCCTCAGCCACCGCGATAACGAGCCAGACGAGAAACGCCTCTTTAGCTATCCCGACATCAAGGGCGAGCCAGTCGAGACGCAACACAAAGCGCTGACGGCCTATCTGTTTGATGCGCAGAGCGTAGCGAACCGGCATTTGGTGATTACATCTACATCATCGGCCATCAATGATGCGCGCAAGGTCGTCATCGGTTCAAAACCTATCGACGGGGGCCATTATATTTTTGAGGCCGACGAGCGCGCGACATTCCTCAAATCCGAACCAAACGCCGCCAAATTTATGCGGCCATATGTTGGCAGTGAAGAGTTTATCAATGGAGGAGAGCGCTGGATTCTCTATCTTGGAGAGGCTCAGCCAAATGAATTGCGCGATATGCCGCTCGTGCGCGAACGGATCGCCAAAGTGCGCGAAATGCGCGAAGCCAGTAAGAGCGCACCAACCCGCGCATTGGCGGAATTCCCAACCAGCTATCACGTCACTGTTGTTCCACATCTGCCCTTCTTGGTTATACCAAAAGTAAGCTCAGAGCGGCGCGCGTATGTCCCGATTGGCTGGCTGGAGCCGCCGACGATTGGCAGCGACCTTGTATTCGTATTGACCGATGCCACCCTCTATGATTTCGCGATGCTCACCAGCCGCGCGCATATGGCATGGCTTGGGCATATTGGCGGGCGGCTAGAAAGCCGTTTCCGCTATTCGATCGGCCTTGTTTACAACACCTTCCCATGGCCCGAGGCCACGCCCGCACAGCGCACGAAGGTTGAGGCGCTCGCGCAGGCCGTGCTCGATGCCCGCAGCAGCCACCCGACCTCCAGCCTCGCCGATCTCTATGACCCCGACACCATGCCCGCGAACCTGCGCCGCGCCCACACCGCGCTCGATACGGCCATTGACCGCCTCTACCGCGCCGCCCCCTTCGCCTCCGACCGCGACCGCGTGGAGCATCTGTTCGGGCGCTACGAAGCCCTCGTCAACCCGCTAGAGCGCGAGGCAGCGAAACAAAACAAACGCGTGGTGCGGAAGGCGGCGAAGGCGGGATAGGCGGGGCGTTGCGCGCGAGGACGCTTGGCTTCCACGAACATCCAACGCCTGTTTCGCAGCATCCAATAGCCCGTCTTGCATTCAAGCCCATCCCCTCGACTCAGGTGAACCGCACGCCACAATATCGAGCTGACATCGCAACTTTGATTGAGATATTTCGCTTTGCAACCGCGCTAGAGCGTAGGTTGCCGTTGCTCCGCTTCCTTCGTCTATCGGTGGTGACGTTGGGACGGCCAGATGCTGTTCATGAGGCAACGACCGACCCGAAACGGGGACAGTGGAATGCTGAGCACGGAGTGCTAGACCTTAATCCCAAGGGCCGCCGCCAGACCAAGAAGGTGCGCGCGATTGTGCCGATAGTCCCACATGTGGCGCGCGAGCTTGAGACAATTTCAGGGCACTATGTAAGCGTCATCAGCGTGAAGAAGTCATTCGCTTCGATGGCAGCGGCGTTATCGCTTCCCGCCGAAGGTGAAGCCGGTATGAAATTGATGCGCCGCTCTATGGCGAACCTGCTTCGAGCGCGCCGCGTGCCAACGAAGGAAATTGAAATCATGCTCGGACATCGCGTGATTGAGAGCGTTAGCGAACTCTATGCGCCGTTCGATCCGGCCTATTGCGCCAATGCGAAAGCAGCGATTGAAGCCATTTGTGATGAGATTGCGCAAGCCGTCCCAAATGCCTTTTACCGCAGTTTTACCGCACCACACGACAACAACCTTAACCCAGAAGGAGTAAAAAATGGCTGAAATCAGGGATAAAAACTGGTGGGCGTGGCAAGGATTGAACTTGCGACCCCTGCGATGTCAACACAGTGCTCTACCACTGAGCTACACGCCCACATAAACTCGTTCGGGGTAAACGAGCAGCGCCTCTAACTGGGACGGATAAAAGAATCAAGCATCTCAAAGATGCTTTGACCAGCTCCCGACTTCAAATG
>Ga0209583_10000397_pt1 | contig 13596 bp, 13 predicted proteins | sample Str014_FD_187201 | JGI IMG/M metagenome (GOLD analysis project Ga0209583, IMG submission 187201) | Freshwater sediment microbial communities in response to fracking from Pennsylvania, USA - Straight Creek_MetaG_SC_2014 (SPAdes) (version 2) | ecosystem: Environmental > Aquatic > Freshwater >... | reverse complement strand
TGAGCCAGTCGCGATAGCGCATCGCGACCTCGCGCTGACCACGCTGGCCGCGCACGGCATGGATGCGGTCGTCGAACGGCGTGTCGGAGCCTTTGGCCGCGTCGACCGTCATCGCGCCGATCGCCACTGCCACGTCGAACACGCGGCGCACACGCTGCACGGCATGGATCGCGAGCGCCGTCGAGGCCTGCGTGCCGTTGAGCAGCGCGAGGCCTTCTTTGGGGCCGAGCTGCAGCGGCTCGAGGCCTGCCTGCGCGAGCGCTTGCACGGCAGGCAGGCGCCTGCCGTCGACGAAGGCTTCACCGACTCCGATCAGCACGCAGGCCAGGTGCGCGAGCGGTGCCAGGTCGCCCGAGGCGCCGACCGAACCCTTCTCGGGCACGACCGGCAGCACATCGGCGTTCAGCATCGCCAGCAGCAGATCGATGACCTCCATGCGCACACCCGAGACGCCGTGCGCCAGGCTCGCCGCCTTCAGCAGCAGCATCAGCCTAACCACTGGCGCCGCCAGCGGCTGGCCGACGCCGGCACTGTGCGAGAGCACGAGGTTGGTCTGCAGTTGCGCCAGGTCGGCATCGGCAATGCGCGTCTGCGCGAGCTTGCCGAAGCCGGTATTGATGCCGTAGACCGCGGCGTTTTGCGCGACCAGCTCGCGCACCGCGCCGACACTGGCCTCGACACCCGCACGCGCCGATTCGGCGAGCGACCAGCGTGCGCCACCGGCAGCGGCCTGTTCGAGCATCGCGGCATCGAGTTGGCCGGGAGCGATGGTGTGATGCGGCGCGTGGTCCATGCTGGCAGGCTCCAAAGTGGTCTAGACAACTTTAGCATGCGCGTCGCTAGAATGGGCCGATGACAGCGCCCCGCACCCTGCCCTACGCCACCGTGAAGGCCGCCCTGCGCGAGCGCATCGCGCAAGGCGGCTGGGAGCCCGGCGTGCGGCTGCCGTCGGAACGCGAACTGGTGCAGGAGTTCGGCTGCGCGCGCATGACCGTGCACCGCGCGCTGCGCGAGCTCGAGGAAGAAGGCCTGATCGATCGCCGCCAGGGCTCGGGCTCGTACGTGGCCGAATTGCACCCGATCTCGAACCTGCTGCAGGTACGCGACATCCACGACGAGATCCGCGAGCGCGGCCACGCGCACACCACGCGCGTGTGCGGCGTCGTGCGCGAGAAGGCCGATGCACGCACCGCGGCTGCGATGCGCCTGCCGAAGCACGCGCCGGTGTACCGCGTGCGGCTCGTGCACCTGGAGAACGGCGTGCCGATCCAGCTCGAAGACCGGCACGTGAACCCGGCCCTCGCGCCCGACCTGCTGGCACGCGATTTCACCCAGGTCACACCGTCGTTCGTGCTGTTCGAGCACGCGCCGCTGACCGAGGCGGAGCAGGTCGTCGAGGCGGTGCTGGCGAGCGCCGAGCAGGCGCAGCTGCTCGATGTCGCCGAGGGAAGCGCGCTGCTGATGGTGTCGCGCCGAACCGTGTCGCAAGGCGCGGTCGCGTCGGTCGCCCGTCTTTACCATCCCGGCGCGCGATACCGTCTAATCGGCCGCTTCTCGGTGTAGTCACAATCGGGGCATGACCCCGAAAGAAACCCCTCCCTCGACCGCCGCGCGCGCGCACGACCTGACCGACGCCGAATTCGCCGAGCTCGACGACCTGCTGCTCGAAACCCCCGAGCCCCTGGAGCCGCTCGACGCGGTGATGCTCGACGGCTACCTCTGCGGCGTGATCGTGCAGCCCGTGTTGCTAGAGCCTGCCACCTGGCTCGCCCACGTCTTCGATTTCGACGGCCGCCCGCTGCCCGACGAGGTCGAACAAGAGTGGCTGGCCCGCACCACCGCGCTGATCATGCGCCGCCACGCCGCGCTGAACCGCGCGATCGTCGAAGACGGCTGGTTCGACCCGCTGGTGCTCGAGTTCGACGACGAGCACCCGCGTGAGCCCGTGCCGGAAGGCGAAGTCGACATGATGGCCACGCTCAGCCCCGTGTCGCAGTCGCTGATGCCGTGGGTGGCGGGCTTCCACCACGCCGCCGAGACCTTCCCCGACCTCGCCGAGATGCCGGACGACGCCGTGATGGCTGCCCTCGCACGCCTGTACCGCCACCTGCCGGTCGAGGACGACGAACAACGCGAACTGGTCGCACTGCTCGACCGCGAACACCCGCTCGCCACGCTCGACGACGCGATGGAAGAGCTGGTCGTGACCATCGCCGACCTGCAGGACCTGACCGCCGAACAGCGCTACAAGGTGGAGACGGTCAAGCGCGACACGCCCAAGGTCGGCCGCAACGACCCGTGCCCCTGCGGCAGCGGCAAGAAGTTCAAGCAATGCCACGGTGGCAGTTGAAGCCGCGGGTTGAATGAGCCGTGCGGCTCCAGCTCCTTTCGGATCTGCACCTCGAAACCGAAGTCTTCGAGCCCGCGCCGGCAGCCGATGCCGAATTGCTGGTCCTCGCCGGCGACATCGACAGCACCTGGGCGGGCCTCGACAAGTTCCGCGATTGGCCGGTGCCAGCCCTCTTCGTCGCCGGCAACCACGAGTTCGACCAGCGCGAGATCACGCAGACATGGCCCGCGCTGCGCGACCGCTGCGCTCGGCTTGGCATTCGCCTGCTCGAATGCGAAAGCCTGGTCGTGCCCGACCGCACCGGCCGGCGCGTCCGCTTCGTCGCGACGGTGCGATGGAGCGATTTCGACCTGTTCGGCCCGGACCAACGCGAACGCGCGATGCGGGCCGGCGGCTACTTCGTCAAGGTGATGCGCTCGACGCGGAACGGTGCACCGTTCGATGCCGCCGCGGTGCGCGAGGAATCGCTCGCCTGCCGTGACTGGCTGCGCGCCGAACTCGCACAGCCCAACCTGGGCCAAAGCGCGGGCTGGGACAAGACCGTCGTCGTCACCCACTTCGCACCGAGCTTGCGCAGCGCCGACCCGCGCTACGGCATGCAGCCGGGCACCGCGAGCTTCTGCAACGCCGACGACGACCTGCTGCCGCATGCCGACCTGTGGATCCACGGCCATCTGCATTGCCAGTTCGACTACACCGTGCCGCACACGAAGGGCACGACGCGCGTCGTCTGCAACGCCCGCGGTCATGCGCGCAAGGGCGAGGCCGCCGGGCACCAACCGTTGCTGGTACTCGAGGTCTGATCAGGCCGCTTTTCGAGCGGCTTGCGGCGCCACGCCGGCCAGGCCTCGAAAGCAGGTCGACAGCAGCATCTCGATGATTTGATCGTCGGTGAAGTTGCCGCCTGCCTTCAACAAGCTCAGCACCGGGTCGCAAGCGCGGGCGTAGATCGTGTACAGCAAGACCTCGGGCGGCAGGCCCGCGTCCAGCCGGCCGGCCGATTGCCCGGCGACGATCCACGCGCCGAGCTGATCGCTCAACTGCATCAGCCGGTCGAGGTAGGTCTTGTGGCTCATCAGCGCGCTGCGCAGCGCGGAGTTCTGTGCCGGCAGCGAAGGCATCTCGCCCGCGAGCTGCGTCTGCATCGCCCAGCGGGTCACGGCCTCGAGGCGCTCGCGGTCGTCGAGCTGTGCGTCTTTCTGCAGCACCTCCACCAAGGCCAGCGCGCGGTCGAGCACGCCGATCATCGCGGCGGCAGCCAATTCTTCCTTGGACTTGAAGTGCTTGTAGAGGCTCGCCTTCGCGATGCCGACTTCGGCGGCCACGGCGTCCACCGTCATCGCCTCGAAGCCCTTTTCGGCCAGCAGCCGATTCACGGCCGCGACGATCGCCACCTCGCGCGCCAGCAGCACCTGTTCCCGGAATGAGCCTCGCGCCATAGCCCGATTCTAGGCGGCCGCGGTGCGGGTTGACCGCGTCGGTCGCAATGCGACCGGTCAGTTCACAGGCCGGATCGGCGAGTGAGGCGATGCTCCCAGGGCAGCGAACTGGGTTCGGCGCGCGCGCCGAGCGCCATCGGCGGCGGCTCGTCCACCGGCCCGAAGCTCGCGTCGAGCCCGAACGCCGTGCCCATGTCGCCGTGGTCGGGCTCGCTCGAGCGCCGCTCTGCATGCCTGGCTTTCAACCCAGCGACCCATGAAAGACCGTTTGCCCAGTTCATTCGCGACCTCCCGCGTGGCACCCGTGATGTATCCAAGTGTGAACCCCTTATCGGCGTGTAGTTCACAGACATGAGGCGCAAGGCGGTCGAACTTGGCACCCGCGCCGTGCACGTGCTGCCGTCCTCCCTCCGACGACGGATGGCGTGATGCTTGCAGGCCTCGTATCGTTGCCGGCGCGGCGACACAGGAGAGCGCATCATGGTGATCGAGGCGCGAAGGACACTGGTCTGGGGCACGGCGGCGGGCGCGGTGGTCAGCGCAGCGCTGCTCGCAGTGAGCGGCGGCGGGCCCCGGGTTGCCGGGCTCGGTGGCGACCTTTCCCGGGCGCGGCCGGTCGCGACCGCGCCGGTCGATGGCGCCACGCCAGCAGCCGTTCCTGAGCGCGCCGGCGCAGCGCCCTTCACCCCTGTGCATTGATCGGTACCTCGGGCAAACCCGGGCAGGATCGGGTCTAATCCGCCGAGTGGCCGGCATCGGCCGCGTGCGGTCGCGACCGGCACCTCCACCCAACCCGAGGGATCCCCATGTACTCCGACGTCAACCTTTTCATCAACGGTGAATGGACCACCGGCTCCTCGGGCAAGAGCGAGCCGATCGTGAACCCCGCCACCGGCCAGGTCATCGCCCGCCTGGCCCACGCAGGCACCGCCGACCTCGACGAAGCGCTGCACGCTGCCGACAAGGGCTTCAAGGTCTGGCGCAAGGTCTCGGCCTACGAGCGCTCGAAGCTGCTTCGCAAGGCCGGCGAGATCATTCGCAGCCGCGCCGACGAGATCGCCGCATTGATGACGCAGGAGCAGGGCAAGCCCCTCGCCGAAGCGAAGATGGAAACGATGCTCGCCGGCGACATCATGGACTGGTTCGCCGAAGAGGCGCGCCGCACCTACGGCCGCATCGTGCCGGCGCGCGCCGACGGCGTGATGCAGCTGGTCGTGAAGGAGCCGGTCGGCCCGGTCGCCGCGTTCACGCCGTGGAACTTCCCGATCAACCAGGCGGTGCGCAAGGTCTCGGCCGCGCTCGCCGCCGGCTGTTCGGTGATCCTCAAGGGGCCGGAAGAAACGCCGGCGAGCGTGGCCGCGCTGGTCAAGGCGTATGCCGACGCCGGGCTGCCGGCCGGCGTTCTGAACCTGGTCTGGGGGGTGCCGGCCGAGATCTCCGAATACCTGATCCCGAGCCCGGTGATCCGCAAGATCACCTTCACCGGCTCGACGCCCGTCGGCAAGAAGCTCGCCGCACTTGCCGGCCAGCACATGAAGCGCATCACGATGGAGCTCGGCGGCCACGCGCCGGCGATCGTGTTCGGCGACGCCGATGTCGACACCGCGGTCAAGCAGCTCGCGGCATCGAAGTTCCGCAATGCCGGGCAGGTCTGCATCGCACCGACGCGTTTCCTGGTGCACGAATCGGTCTACGAGCGCTTCACCGAAGGCTTCGTCAAGGCGGCGCAGAGCCTCAAGGTCGGCGACGGCATGAACGCCGACTCGCGCATGGGCGCGCTGGCCAACTCGCGCCGCATCGAGGCGATGCAGATGTTCGTCGACGACGCGGTTGCCAAGGGCGCGAAACTGCTGACCGGCGGCAAGCGCATCGGCACCACGGGCAACTTCTTCGAGCCCACCGTGCTCGGCCACGTGCCGGCCGGCGCACGCATCATGAGCGAGGAGCCCTTCGGCCCGATCGCGCCGATCGTGCCGTTCAGCTCGTTCGACGAGGTCGTGGCCGAGGCGAACCGCCTGCCGTTCGGCTTGGCGTCTTACGCCTACACGCGCTCGTCGAAGACCGTGCAGGCAATCGGCGCGGCGATCGAATCCGGCATGGTGACGATCAACCACGTCGGCTTCGCGCTGCCCGAGCTGCCGTTCGGCGGCGTGAAGGATTCGGGCTACGGCTCGGAAGGCGGCACCGAGGCGATCGAGGCCTACCTCAACACCAAGCTGATCACGCAGCTCGGGGTCGAGTAAGCCGCCGCGCACGGGCCGGCGGGGCGCTGAGTAGAATCGCGCCCCCGCTCAACCGCCCGCCCCGGCTCCCGCCCATGTTCTGCGCCATCGACTTCGGCACGTCCAATTCAGCGATCGCGATCCCTGGCACGGCCGCCGGCATGCGCCTGGTCGAGCTCGAGCCCGGGCACACGACGATGCCGACCGCGGTCTTCTACTTCATAGAAGGTCCGGAGCTCGACGGCCCACCGCGTGCCTTCGGCCGCGCGGCCGTCGCGGCTTACGTCGACGGCCTCGACGGCCGCCTGATGCGCTCGATGAAGAGCATCCTCGGCAGCAACCTGATCGACCAGACGACGGACGTGGGCGGTGGTCGAGGAGCGAAGTACCTCGACATCGTCGCCGGCTACCTCAAACACTTGAAGCGCCGCGCCGAAGCGCAGGCCGGGCAGACGATCACCCGCGCGGTGCTCGGCAGGCCGGTGTTCTTCGTCGACGACGACCCGGCGCGCGACGCGCAGGCGCAATCGGCTCTCGAAACCGCAGCGCGCCAGATCGGCTTCGACGACGTGCAGTTCCAGTACGAGCCGATCGCGGCGGCCTTCGACTACGAGCGCAGCGTCGACCGCGAACAGACCGTTCTGGTTGCCGACATCGGCGGCGGCACCTCCGACTTCTCGGTCGTGCGCGTCGGCCCGCAGCGCATCGACCGACTCGACCGCAAGGCCGACATCCTCGCCAACCACGGCGTGCACGTGGCCGGCACCGACTTCGACCGGCGCGTCGAACTCGCGGCGATCCTGCCCGAGTACGGCTACGGCGCGCTCGGACCGGGCAATGCCGGCGCACCGCCACGCGAGGTGCCGAGCGGCGTGTATTTCGACCTCGCGACCTGGCACCTGATCAATACCGTCTACAGCCCCGGCCGCGTCGCCGAGCTGCGCAGCATGCGGGGCTTCTACGGCGAGGCCAGGCACTACGAGCGGCTGATGGTCGTCGTGAGCGAGCGTCTCGGCCATGAACTGATGGCGCGCGCGGAGCAGGCCAAGATCGACGTGGCCGACGGCGGCGAAACCCGCATCGACCTGAGCCACACCGAGCGCCACCTCGCCGCGGCGCTGACCGAACAGCAGGCGGTGGAAGCGATCGAGGTCGACATCACTCGCATCGTCGATGCCGCCCGCGAAGCGGTGACGCAAGCCGGACTCGCCCCGGCGCAGGTCGACGCAATCTATTTCACCGGCGGCTCGACCGGGCTGCGCCTGCTCGCGAACCGCATCGCCGATGCGTTTCCGAGCGCGCAAGTGGCGCGGGGTGATCGCTTCGCGAGCGTCGCGACAGGGTTGGGGCTGCATGCGCAGCGCTGGTTCGGCCGCGACCGGGCCATGACTTGAGCGTCGCTCAAGAGCGGCTGGCGCCTAGCGAGCCCGCTCAAGATCTGGAACGAGCCGCCTTGTAGTCGAACGAATCGTCCCATTCGAACTCGGTATCTTCGGCGGCAAAGTTGAGTTCCACGCCGTTGCCTGCGGGGTCTTGGAAGAACAGTTGAACTTGATTGCCTTGAGGGACTTGAGCCACTTGGTACTCGACGCCGAACCGCACGAGCCTGGATTCGAACTCTCCCCGGCCCGTGCAATTGAACGACGCGTGGTCGAAGGTCGTGAGGGTGTGGACGGCGCGGAGTTCTTCTGGTGAGGCTTCGGTCAAATGCACGACATCTCGCGAGCCTGCGTACAGCCAATAGCCGAATCGGGCGAAGGGTGGGCGCTCACCCTGCTCGAGACCGACGACCTCGACATAGAAGGAGCGCAATGCCTCGAGCAGCGCGCGATGCGCGCGGAGGTTGTAGTGGCTGAAGCCGAGGATGCGCACCTGACGCCTTTCGCCTTTCAACCCGCTCCCAGCACCGCCGCCATCGCCACCGCCGTCGGCTCGACATTTCCGCTGTTCAACCCCGCCACGCAGATGCGCCCCGAGCGCACCATGTAGACACCGTGCACCTCGCGCAGCAGGTCGACTTGTTCGGTCGACATGCCGGTGTAGCTGAACATCCCGCGCTGGGTCAGGAAGTAGTCGAAGTTGCGACCCGGCAGCTTGGCCGCGAGCACGGCGTGGAGCTTTTGGCGCATCGCGAGGATGCGTTCGCGCATCGCGCCGAGTTCGCGCTCCCAGTTCTCGCGCAGACCCGGGTCGGTGAGCACCGTTGCGACGATCTGGCCGCCGTGGATCGGCGGGCTGGAGTAGTTGCGGCGCACCGTGAACTTCATCTGGCCGAGCACCAGCGCGGCCTCGCGCGCGTTCGGGCAGACCACGCTGAGCGCGCCACAGCGCTCGCCGTAGACACTCATGCTCTTGGAGAACGAGTTCGCGATGAAGAAGCTGACGCCGGCGCTCGCCAGCGCGCGGGCGGCGTGGGCATCCTCTTCAATGCCGTCGCCGAAGCCCTGGTAGGCGAGGTCGAGGTACGGGATCAGCTGGCCGTCGCGAAGCACCGGGATCAGTTCGTCCCACTGCGCACGCGTGAGGTCGACGCCGGTCGGGTTGTGGCAGCAGGCGTGCAGCAGCACGATGCTCTTCGGCGGCAGGCTGCGCAGCGTCGCGAGCATCTCTTCGAACTTCAGGCCGCCGGTGGCCGGGTCGTAGTACGGGTAGGTGTTCACCGTCAGGCCCGCACCCTCGAACATCGAGCGATGGTTGTCCCAGGTCGGGTCGCTGACCCAGACCTGGCTGCCCTTGAAGTAGGTCGCGATGAAATCCCCGCCCACCTTCAGGCCGCCGCTGGAGCCCACCGACTGGATCGTCGCGACCCGGCCCGCGCTGATCGCTTCGTGCTGCGCACCGAACAGCAGGTGCTGCACCGCGAGGCGGAAATTCGCCGCGCCCTCGATCGGCAGGTAAGGCTTGGGGCCGCCCTTGGCGACGACCATCGCCTCGGCGCGGCGCACCGAATCCATCACCGGGATGCGGCCGGCATCGTCGAAGTAGATGCCGATGCTCAGGTTGATCTTGTCGGCCCGCGGGTCTTTCTGGAAATCCTCGTTCAGGCTCAGGATCGGGTCGCCGGCGAAGGGGGGAATGTGCTCGAACATGAAACAGCGCCTCAGTGGATCGTGTCTTTGGCCGCGAGGGCCGCTTCGATGTCGCCCTTCAACGATTCGGGCTTGTCGGTCGGCGCATAGCGCTTGATCACCTGGCCGTCGCGGCCGACCAGGAACTTGGTGAAGTTCCACTTCACCGACTTGCTGCCGAGAATGCCCGGCGCTTCTTTCGTGATCCATTGCCACAGCGGGTGCGCCTCGCCGCCGTTGACCTTGACCTTGCTCATCATCGGAAAGCTCACGCCGTAGTTGAGCTGGCAGAACGACGCGATCTCGGCGTCGGCGCCCGGGTCTTGCCCGCCGAACTCGTTGCTCGGGAAGCCGATCACGACCAGGCCCTGGGCGGTGTAGGCCTTCCACAGTTCCTCGAGCCCGGCGAACTGCGGCGTGAAGCCGCATGCGCTCGCGGTGTTGACGATCAGCAGCACCTTGCCGCGCTGGTCGGCGAGTTGCACCGGCTTGCCGTCGATCGAGGCGGCCTCGAAGTCGTAGATGCTGGCGGTTGAATTCGACATGCGGCCTCCGGCGTTCGCCGCGAATGTGCGGCAGGGCACGATGCTACCGCCGGAGTGCGCGTGCCTGCCGTCAATGCTTGTCGCTGCGCGCGATCGCGAGCAGGTGATCGAGCTCGACCTTGTGCTTCACGCCGTTCGACTTGTGCCAGCGGTAGATCAGCCACATCGTGCCGGCCACGACGAAGCCGAACAGCGCGATCGCGGTGAAGGCCGACAGGCCGAACTTCGTCATGCCGGTGTAGAACGCCCCGAGGCCGAGGATGCAGGCCTGCTCGTTGAAGTTCTGCACTGCGATCGAGCGACCGGCGCCCATCAGGTTCGCGCCACGGTGCTGCAGCAAGGCGTTCATCGGCACCACCATGTAGCCGCCGATCGCGCCCAGCACGATCAGGAAAGGCGCGGCCACCCACACGTTGGTGATCGCGTTCAACCCGATGACGAGCAGGCCGAGCATGACGCCCAGCGGGATCACGCCGGTCGCCTGATCGAGCTTCATGCGCAGCGAGGCGACGATCGCGCCTGCCGCGGTGCCGATCACGACCACCGCCACCAGCGAGGTCGCCTGCGTGGTCGTGTAGCCGAGCGCCGCGGTCGCCCAGGCGAACACGATGATCCGCAGGTTGCCCGACACGCCCCAGAACAGCGTGGTGGTGGCGAGCGAGATCTGGCCGAGCTTGTCGGTCCACAGGCGGGCGTTGCAACTCGAGAAGTCGCGCATCAGGCCCATCACGCCGTGGCCCAGCGGCTGCAGCGGCGCGTCGGTGCGCGGGATGCGCAGGTTGAACGCGGCAGCGATCACGTACAGGATCACGATCACCGCGACCGCCGACTCGGGCGCGGTCACGATGCCGGTGTTGATCAGCGGCAGGTCGATCGCGAGCAGGTAGCGCGAGACCACCGCGCCGATCAGCTGCCCGCCGAGCGCGATGCCCAGGATGATCGACATGATCGTCAGTCCCTCGATCCAGCCGTTCGCCTTGACGAGCTGCGAGTTCGGCAACAGCTCGGTCAGGATGCCGTACTTGGCCGGCGAATAGGCCGCGGCACCCAGGCCGACCACCGCGTAGGCCACCAGCGGGTGGCTGCCGAACAGCATCATCAAACAGCCGACGACCTTGATGCCGTTGGCCATGAACATCACCTTGCCCTTGGGCACCGCATCGGCGAAGGCGCCGAGAAAGGGCGCGAGGATGACGTAGAACAACGCGAACATCGGGCCGAGCGCCGGAATGTTCCAGGACGGCGCATTCGTCGTCTTGAGCATCTCGATCGCCGCCACCAGCAGCGCGTTGTCAGCCAGCGAGCTGAAGAACTGCGCCGACATGATCGTGTAAAAGCCTTTTTTCATGCGCGCGGCGGCTGCTGTTCTGGCGTGACGGGGAGCGAAAGCATTTGCGGGATTGTCGCTGCTGGCACAGGGCGCTAAGGAACCCCCGGACAGACGCCGGGTTAGCCCTTACTTGGCGCCCGGCAGCCGGCCGTCAATGCCGGTTGCTGGCGGCAACTGAAAGCAAGTGCTCGACCTCGGCCCGGTAGTGGATGCGGTTCGAGCGGTGCCAGCGGTAGACCAGGCCCATCGTGGCCGCCACCAGCAAGCCGAAGAAGGTGATCGCGGCGAACACCGACAGGCCGAGCCGCGTCATGCCGATGTAGAAGGCCGCGAAGCCGAGGATCGCCGCCTGCTCGTTGAAGTTCTGCACGGCCAGCGAGCGGCCGGCGCCCATCAGGCTCGCGCCGCGGTGATAGAGCAGCGCATTCATAGGCACGACCAGGTACCCGCCGACAGCCCCCAGCACGAGCAGAAAGGGCACGGCCACCCAGGCCCGGTCGATCAGGTTCAGCGCCACCACCAGCACGCCCATGCAGATGCCCAGCGGGATCACGCGGGTGGCGGTGTCGAGCCGCACGCGCGAGGCCGCCACGACCGCGCCGGCGGCGGTGCCGAAGGCGAGCACGCCCACCAGCGCAGCGGTCTGCGAGGTGGTGTAGCTCAGCGCCGCTGCGGCCCACGCGAACACGATGTTTTTCAGGTTGCCCGAGGCGCCCCAGAACAGCGTCGTCGTCGCCAGCGAGATCTGGCCGAGCTTGTCGGACCAGAGCCGCGCGTTGCAGTCGACGAAGTCGCTCAGCAGCGCACCCACGCTGTTGCCGATCGGCTGCAGCGGCGCGTCGGTGCGCGGGATGCGCAGGTTGAGCAGCGCGGCGATCACGTACAGGCCCATCAACACCACCAGCGCCCACTCGGGTGCGGTCTTGAGCCCCAGGTCGACCGGCAGCAGGCTGAGCGAGATCAGGTGGCGCGAGACGGTCGGCCCGACGAGTTGGCCGCCGAACACGATGCCCAGGATGATCGAGACGATCGTCAGCCCTTCGATCCAGCCGTTCGCCTTGACCAGCTGCGAAGCCGGCAGCAGCTCGATCACGATCCCGTACTTGGCGGGCGAGTAGGCCGCGGCGCCGAGGCCGACGACGGCATAGGCGAGCAGCGGGTTCAGCCCGGTCAGCATCAGCAGGCAGCCGATCATCTTGACCGTGTTCGCCGCGAGCATCACCTTGCCCTTCGGAAAGGCGTCGGCGAAGGCGCCGAGAAAGGGTGCGAGCAGCACGTAGAACAGTGCCAGCATCGGCGCGAGCCATGCGACGCGCGAGGCCATGTTGTTGGCCCGCAGCATCTCCAGCGCGACCACGCCGAGCGCGGTGTCGGCGAGCGCGCTGAAGAACTGCGCCGCCATGATCGTGGAGAAGCCCTTCTTCATCGGCGGTTCACTGAAGTGCTTGCGCGCCCCGGCGCCGTCGTGTGTGTGTCCGCATGTGTCTCCCTGCGGCGGCGTTATAGCACGCGGGTTTGTCAGGAGATCGCGCTGGCAGAATCGGCGCATGCCGCGCCCCGTCCACGCCCTGATCCACACCGAAGCGCTCGCGCACAACCTCACGCGCGCGCGCGCCGCGGCGCCCGACGCGAAGGTCTGGGCGATCGTCAAGGCCAACGCCTACGGCCATGGCATCGAGCGCGCCTACGCAGGGCTGAAAGGTGCCGATGGCTTCGCGCTGCTCGACCTGAATGAAGCCGAGCGCATCCGCGCCCTCGGCTGGCGCGGCCCGATCCTGCTGCTCGAGGGTTGCTTCGAGCCGCGCGACCTCGAACTCTGCTCGCGCCTGAACCTGTGGCACACGGTGCACCACGAGGCGCAGATCGACTGGCTCGCCGCGCACAAGACGCACGTGCCGCACCAGGTGTTCCTGAAGATGAACAGCGGCATGAACCGCCTGGGCTTTCGGCCCGCGCACTACCGGCATGCATGGCAGCGGCTGAGCGGCCTGACGCAGGTCGAGAGCATCGCGCTGATGACGCACCTGTCGGATGCCGACGGCACGCGCGGCATCGCGCACCAGCTCGCGGTGTTCGAGGAGGCCACGCGCGGCATGCCCGGCGAACGCACGCTCGCAAACAGCGCGGCCACGCTGCGCTTCGCGCCGAACTTCGAGACCGTGCGGGCCAAGGGCCACGAAGTCGGCGTTGCCGCCGACTGGATACGGCCCGGCATCATGGTCTACGGTTCGTCGCCCGATTTCCCCGAGAAGACCATCGCCGACTGGGGCGTGCAGCCGACGATGAGCCTGCGTGCCGAGGTCATCGCCGTGCAAGACCTGAAAGCCGGCGAGCAGGTCGGCTACGGCAGCCGCTTCACCGCCGAACGCGACATGCGCATCGGCGTGATCGCCTGCGGCTACGCCGACGGCTACCCGCGCGTGGTGCCAGACGGCACGCCGGTGCTGATCGGCGACGTGCGCACCCGCCTCGTCGGCCGCGTCTCGATGGACATGATCACGATCGACCTGACGCCCGCCCCCGAGGCGCAGATCGGCAGCGTCGCGACGCTGTGGGGCATGAGCCCGGGCGGTGCGGTGCTCGCGATCGACGAGATCGCCGCGGCCGCCGGCACGGTCGGCTACGAGCTGATGTGCGCGCTC
>Ga0209583_10000396_pt1 | contig 13622 bp, 13 predicted proteins | sample Str014_FD_187201 | JGI IMG/M metagenome (GOLD analysis project Ga0209583, IMG submission 187201) | Freshwater sediment microbial communities in response to fracking from Pennsylvania, USA - Straight Creek_MetaG_SC_2014 (SPAdes) (version 2) | ecosystem: Environmental > Aquatic > Freshwater >... | reverse complement strand
GTCTAAAATTTTGGCTTCTGCGGAAATCATTCTGCACATTCAAGGGATTGATAAAATTGCCACCCTTGAAAGGGCCATGCAAGATGGCGAGATATTGGAAATGCCGGTGCGCGCCGTGTTGCGCAGCGACCGAGCGATCGAAATTTACTGGTGTCCGTGAGGTCGTAACATGAGCGTACAAAAAACCATCGCTGCGGTAACTGAATCCATCGTCAAGCGCAGTGCTGATAGCCGCGCGCGCTATCTCGATAAAATTGCCAAAGCTTTTGACGGTAAACCCAAACGCAAAGCGCTGGGTTGCGCCAACTTGGCCCATGGTTTTGCGGCCTGTGGTGCCCATGACAAGGCACAACTGCGCGGTGGCGACGGTCCAAACCTCGGCATCATTACCAGCTTCAACGACATGCTCTCGGCCCATCAGCCGTTTGAATACTATCCAGATTTGATCCGTGCTGCGGCGCGCGAAGTGGGCGGCACTGCACAAGTTGCAGGAGGCGTGCCTGCCATGTGTGACGGTGTCACCCAAGGCGAGACGGGTATGGAGCTATCGCTATTCTCGCGCGACATCATCGCCATGTCCACCGCCGTTGGTCTGTCCCATCAAATGTTTGATGCGGCAGTTTATCTGGGCGTGTGTGACAAGATCGTGCCAGGGCTCATCATCGGCGCGCTCACCTTCGGACATTTGCCAGCGGTTTTCATTCCCGCGGGGCCCATGACAACGGGCCTTTCCAACGACGATAAATCCAAGGTGCGCATGCTTTATGCCCAAGGCAAAGTGGGCCGCGCTGAACTGTTGGAAGCCGAAGCCCAAGCCTATCATGGGCCCGGCACCTGCACGTTCTATGGCACGGCCAATTCCAATCAGATGCTGATGGAAATCATGGGGCTGCATTTGCCGGGCACAACTTTCGTCAATCCGGGTTCGGCTATGCGCGATGCCATCACCAAAGCTTCGGCTAAACAGGCGCTATCGATTTCTACACTGGGTAATCACTACACACCCATTGGCAAAATCTATGATGAGAAAGCCGTGGTCAACGGCGTGGTGGGCTTGCTGGCCACCGGCGGCTCCACCAACCACACCATGCATTTGATCGCCATGGCCGCAGCCGCTGGCGTCAGGCTCACCTGGGATGATATTGCCGATCTCTCAGCCACAGTACCATTGCTCACCCGCATCTATCCCAATGGCAAGGCCGATGTGAACCATTTCCACGCGGCGGGCGGCATGGGATTTTTGATTGGTGAATTGCTGAACGCAGGCTTGCTGCATGAAGATGTCACCACCATCATGGGGCAGGGTCTTTCAGCCTATACTCAAGAACCGGAATTGAAAGACGGTGAACTCGTTTGGCGCAAAGCCGAAATGAACTCCGCTGACACATCGGTTCTGCGCGGTGTTGCTGAGCCTTTCCAACAAACTGGCGGCCTGAATGTGCTGGAAGGCCCGTTAGGCCGCGCTGTAATCAAGTCATCTTCCATTCCAGATGATCGATATGTGATCGAAGCCCCGTGCCGCATTTTTCATTCGCAGGAAGATTTGTCAGAAGCTTTTAAGCGTGGCGAGCTTCACAGAGATGTGGTGGCGGTGGTGCGCTTCCAAGGGCCCAAAGCAAATGGCATGCCGGAGCTTCATAGAATGACACCGCCTCTGGCCGTTTTGCAGGATTTGGGCTTCCGCGTGGCGCTGATCACTGATGGCCGCATGTCTGGCGCGTCTGGCAAAATTCCCGCTGCCATTCATGTGACACCCGAAGCTGCAGATGGCGGGCCAATTGCCAAGCTGAAGGATGGTGACATCATCCGTCTTGATGCGGGCAAGGGCACACTGAAAGTTCTGGTCGATGCTAAAGTGTTTGCGGCGCGGCCGCTGGCCCAAAAAGATATGAGTGCCAATGAAGAAGGCGTAGGCCGCGAACTTTTTGCCTCCTTTCGCAAGCTAGTGGGCCCTGCTGATGGCGGGGCTACGATTTTTAACTAAGCCCTCGCCCGCAAGCGAGAGGGGACATTTAGGAAGTACTGAAATGAGCAAAAATCCACAACGCGGCCTAGAAGCCAATCTTCTCAAAGCCCCCATCGTTCCGGTGATGGTGATTGAAAATCTCAAAGACGCAGTGCCTCTGGCCCGAGCTTTGGTCAAAGGCGGCTTGCCGGTGCTGGAGATCACCCTACGCACTGCGGCGGCATTGGATTGCATCAAAGCCATCGTCAATGAGGTTGAGGGCGCCATTGTTGGCTCAGGCACTGTGCTGGATGCCAAATTGCTCAAGGCTTCAGAGAAGGCGGGCTGTGTGTTCGCCGTGGCACCCGGCTGTACCGACAAGATTCTGAAAGCCGCACAAGACTACCGAATTGCACTTCTGCCAGCATCGGCCACGCCGAGCGAGGCGATGAAGCTTTTGGAATATGGCTATGTTCTGCAGAAGTTCTTCCCGGCCGAACAATCAGGTGGGGCTGCCTATCTCGGAAGTCTTGCTTCGCCTTTGCCGCAGATTCGTTTCTGCCCAACAGGCGGCATCACCCCAGCCTTGGCCCCGGGCTATCTGAAACTTGCCAATGTGATCACGCTGGGGGGCTCATGGATGGCCCCGAAGGCCATGGTTACTGAAGGCAAGTGGGACGAGATTGAAAAGCTGGCAAGAGAAGCAGCGGGACTGCGGAAGGCTTAAGCCACTCCGTCTCTGTTGTTTCCAGAAATGACAATTGAAAGTGGTCGCACCACTAGATATTTTCGCTGATCAAAATCTCTGGCGGCAACAACAGCGGGGCCAAGCGCGGCGTATCCGGCACTGTAGCAAATTTAATCATCATCTCAACCAAACGCTTGGAAATCGCGGCAATGGGAGTACCCAGCGCCATGTCTACCACACCATCATGTAGCGCCTCGCGCGTCGCCGTAGTCAACTCATTGCACACAGCAACAATCTTGGGCGCATCGCCGTGCTCACGCAGCGCCCGCACCAAGCCATCTTGCCCGCCGCCAGAAACATAAATCCCCACCAGATCATCATTCTCTTTGGCCATTTTGGAAACCGCCTCATAGGCGATGGCCTCATCATCCAAGTTGACGATGGGTTCCATCAACTGAAACTCCGGGGCATGTTCGCGCATAAAAGTGCGGAATGAAATTTCTGAAAGCTCTTGGTGCAGATAACGGTGGCTGCCCACCAGAATGCCCACTTTGCCAGCGCTGCGCGCCAGGCGGCTCATCGTCCAACCCGCAATGCGGCCATTGCGTCGGCCGTCTATGCCAAGGTGCCCCGCAACAGAAGGCGTTGAGATATTGCTGAGCAAAGTGAAACAAGGCGTGCCCTGGGCTGCCGCCCATTCCACCGCCTCATTCACCTGCGGATAATCCAAAGCCACCACAGCAAGAGCATCCACCTTGGGCGCCACTTGGCGGATGCGCTCGGCGATAAAGGCAGGCTCAACCTCTGCCATGAATTCCAACATCGGCTTGCCATCAATCTGATGGGCAGACTTGGTGGCCGCCACCAATTCCTTGCCGAACAACTGATAGAAAGCATCAGGCTTTTGCAACAGAAATGCAAAGCGCCGCAAAGGCGTTTCCGTCAGGCGGCGTTTGAGCAAGCCTGTGGCGTGAAAGCCAATTGATTCTGCGGCTTCCACCACACGGCGCGCCGTGTCTTCACGCACCGGCAGGCGGCGGTTCAAAACACGGTCCACAGTGGCCACAGAAACCCCGGCCTTATTGGCCAAATCATAGATCGTCGGACGGTCAACCATGCCATCGCTCTATCACCTGATGAAAAATGATGCAATCTGATAGTTTACATCACCTATGGCTTCACGGAAGGCCCTAAGCGTCATAGCATGCCTCCATGTTGAAAATGCGCGACTACGGAATGTTGGGGTCAGACGCCAAAGCTGCGGAAGCTGCTGGGCTCAAGTCAGCCGCTTGGTACCACACGGAAGTCTCCCGGGCCCAAATGAAAGAGCTGATGAAGCGCAGCAATGCGCCCGCCATCCGCGACACCATCATTTGGCTGGGTGCCATGGTGGTGCTCGCTGCATTGGCGATTTATCTCTGGCCATCTTGGTGGGCGATAGTGCCTCTGCTTTGCTACGGCGTGCTCTACGGTTCCGCCACAGACTCGCGCTGGCATGAATGCAGCCACGGCACCGCCTTCAAAACCCCGTGGATGAATGATGCGGTTTATCAGATCGCCTGTTTCATGATCATGCGCAATCCCACCCGCTGGCGCTGGAGCCACACGCGCCATCACACAGACACAGTGATCGTGGGCCTTGACCCGGAAATCGCCGTGATGCGCCCACCTGTGGCGGTGAAGGTTGGCTTGGCCTTTGTGGGTGTCACCGATGTCTGGGAAGCCATGAAAATGATGGTGGTGAACACCTTTGGCAAAATCACCGACGAAGAAAAATCCTTCATCCCTGAAATGGAGTGGAACAAGGTCATCCTCGTGGCCCGCATCTGGTTTGTGATTTACGCCGCGACCATCGCCGCATGCTTCTTTTTCCACAGCGTCTTGCCCTTGCTGCTGGTGGGCACGCCACGCCTCTATGGGGCTTGGCATCATGTGATGACGGGCTTGATGCAACACGGCGGCTTGGCTGACAATGTGCTCGACCACCGGATGAATTCGCGCACCGTTTACATCAACCCCATCTCACGCTTTATTTATTGGAACATGAATTACCATGTCGAACACCACATGTTCCCCATGGTGCCTTATCATGCGCTGCCCCGCTTGCATGAAATGATCAAGCATGACCTGCCAGCCCCAACCAAATCCATCTGGGCTTGCTATGCTGAAATGTTTCCCGCCTGGGTGCGCCAAATGCGCGGCGAAGATTATTTTCTGTTGCGCCAATTGCCAGCTTCGGCCAAGCCATATCAGCCGGGGCTGCACGGGCAGCTTGCCAGCGCGGCAGAATAGCTGAGAAATAAAATGACTTTGATATGGATTATTCAACTATCATTCCGTCATCCCCGCGAAGGCGGGGATCCAGCTTCTTCGCACCAACGCTTGGCCAAGAAGCTGCCCCCCTGCCTTCGCAGGGGTGACGATGTAAATTATGTTCGCTCAAAATTGATGGTGCTCTAAATGACCAATTGGATTGAAGCCTGTGCGGCAGACGCCGTGAACAATGAAGATGTGATCCGCTTTGATCACGGCGGGCAAACCTTCGCGATCTATCGCTCACCCGATGATAAATATTACGCCACTGACGGCCTGTGCACCCATGAGAAAATCCATCTCTGTGATGGTCTAGTGATGGACAACATCATTGAATGCCCCAAACACAATGGCCGCTTTGATTACTCCACCGGCCAGGCCAAGGGTGCCCCTTGCATTGTCAATCTGAAATCCTATCCCACTAAGGTTGAAGGTGGCAAAGTCTTCATCGCGCTGTCATGATGACCCCTGGAATCGTCATCATCGGCGGTGGCATGGCGGCGGCGCGCGCCTGCATCAATCTGCGCGCCTCTGATTATGAGGGCCCGATCACTTTCGTCAGCGAAGAGACGCTGCTGCCCTATGACAGGCCGCCCCTGTCCAAATCCTCGATCATGGAAGAGGGTGAGCCCCAGCCCATTTATTTGCTGGAACCAGATATCGTGGCCTCGCTCAAGGTCGATGCCAGGCTGGGTGTGGCCGCCCAAAAGATTGACCGCGCCAGCAAGACGATCACGTTGATGGATGGTTCGGTTATTCCCTACACCAAGCTGCTCATGGCCACAGGTGCCAAGCCGCGTTCGCTGGGCCCGCATGCGCTCACCTTGCGTGACCACCGCGACACGCTCACCCTGCGCGAAAAATTCATTCCCCACAAAAGCATCGTCATCATCGGTGGCGGCTTTATCGGGCTGGAACTGGCGTCTTCGGCCATCAAGCGCGGCTGCAAGGTCACATTGATTGAAGCCCAACCCCGCATTCTCATGCGCGGTGTGCCCGAACCCATCGCCAAGATCATCCATGACCGCCACTTGTCGGCGGGCGTTGATCTACTGGTAGGCACCGGCATTGAAGAAATCGCCGCCCACCATGTGAAGCTGAAAGATGGCCGGGTGATTTCGGCTGATACGATTATTGCGGGCATCGGCGCTTCGCCCGAAGTGCGCTTGGCCCAAGAGGCAGGCCTTGCCATTGAAAACGGCATCGCCTGCAACGCCATGATGCAAACCTCAGACCCTGATATCTATGCGGCGGGCGATTGCGCTTCGTTTGAGCATCAACAATTCGGCAAACGCCTGCGCCTTGAAGCCTGGCGCAGCGCGCAAGAGCAGTCCGCAACCGCAGTGGCCAATATGTTGGGTGCCAGCAAGGCCCATGTGGCCGTGCCATGGTTCTGGTCTGACCAATATGAGTTGGGCCTGCAAATTGCCGGAATGGCCGACGCAGGGCCTGTCACCATCACCCGCCAGCCCGCTGAAGGCGCGCTGCTGCTGTTTCATGTGGCCCTTGATGGCAAGCTGATGGGCGTCTCCGGCATAGGCCCCGGCAACAGCATTGCGCGCGATGTGAAGCTGGCCGAAATGATGATCGCCAAAGGCATGAGCCCAACGGCAGAAGCACTGGCCGATGCATCAGTGCCGCTGAAGAATTTGCTCAAGGGCTAAACCGAGCCGAACCTACAAAAATGTCATCGCCGGATTATTCCGGGGGCCCATAAGCAGGGCTCAATGGCCGTTCCCCGCACCACAAGCGCGGGTGGCAAAAGTGCCGTCAATCAGTGCAGGCTGGCCGGAACCAATTCGTGCTCCATGGCATCGCCAATGGCTGCCTCGCGTGAGCGAGAGATGGAAATGGGCGTGCCATTGGCTTGAAATAGCGCAAAAAGCTTTCCTTCTGGCCCAGCCTCTACAGGTTGGCCCAACATCTTAGCTGCGTCTGCTGCGGCAATCGGCTTTACATATGCCAGAAAGCCTGAGCCAATGGCCTGGAGCTGTTCTGGGCTGACTTCGATATGGTGTTTGTGATCCATGAAACTGAGATGGGAGGCCGTGAAAAAAATTCAAGGGGTCAAGCCACCAGTTTTTCTTGCCAAGTCGCTGGATTTAGCGTCAATTATTGCCAAGGCTTGATCGGCCGGTCAAAAACCCAGGGAGTTACCAACATGATCAAATCATTGCTTTCCGCAGCCGCCCTCACCACGCTGCTGGCTTCTGCCGCTTTCGCTGATGGCAAAGGCCCCGCTATCGTTTTCGATATTGGCGGTAAATTCGATAAGTCTTTCAACGAGTCGATGTTTAACGGCGCTGAGAAGTTTAAGAAAGAAACCGGCACAGATTATGGCCAGTTTGAAATTGCCAACGAAGCCCAGCGTGAACAGGCCATCCGCAATTTCGCAGACAAGGGCTATTCACCCATTATCGCTGCAGGCTTTGCTCAAGCTGATGCCGTTACCAAAGTGGCCAAAGATTTCCCAAATCTGAAATTCGCCATCGTCGACATGGTTGTTGATCTGCCAAATGTTGAATCGATTGTGTTCAAGGAACAGGAAGGTTCTTACCTCGTCGGCATGATGGCAGCTAAGGCTTCCAAGTCAGGCAGCGTGGGTTTTGTGGGCGGCATGGATATTCCGCTGATCCGCCGCTTTGCTTGTGGTTATGTGCAGGGTGTGAAAGCCGTAAACAAGGACGCCAAGGTTTCCCAGAACATGGTGGGTGACACCGGCGCTGCATGGAATGATCCAGTGAAGGCTGGTGAAATCACCAAGGGCCAAATGGCCAAGGGCGCTGACGTGGTTTACGCAGCGGCTGGCGGTTCGGGCCTCGGCGTGTTGCAAGCCATGTCTGATGCCAAGAAACTTTCAATCGGCGTTGACGCCAATCAGAACTATCTGCATCCTGGCTCCGTTCTCACCTCCATGGTGAAGCATGTGGACGTGGCTGTTTATAACACCATGAAGGGCGGCGATGCTGGCTTCAAGCCAGGCATTCAGGCTTTGGGCCTCAAGGAAGGTGGCGTGGATTACGCCATGGATGATAACAACAAGTCACTCGTGTCTGATGACATGAAGAAGGCCGTTGAAGCCGCCAAGGCTGACATCATCGCAGGCAAAACCCAAGTGGTCGATTACATGGCCACCAACAAGTGCCCAGTGGAATAAGCAACGATTTTTCAGAGCCTCGGCCGTCAAACGCCGGGGCTTTTTTTATTCTGTCATCCCGATGAAAGCCGGGAGCCAGACTTAGTGCACTAGAGATCGTTGAAAGTCTGGGTTCCGGCTTTCGCCGGAATGACATTTAATTTGAGAGTTGTTCTTGCTCCATGTCCACACCCACAATGTCCACTGCCATTCCAGCCATTGAACTCATTGGCATCGACAAACGTTTTGGCGCGGTGCACGCCAACATCAACGTGTCATTGGCCATTGCACAAGGTTCCATCCATGGCATTATCGGTGAGAACGGTGCTGGCAAATCCACTTTGATGTCGATCCTCTTTGGCTTTTATCACGCTGACAAAGGTGAGATAAAGCTGCGAGGGCAGCCGGTTAAGATCAGATCATCGACGGACGCCATCTCCCACGGCATTGGCATGGTGCATCAACATTTCATGTTGGTGGAACCTTTCACGGTTCTGGAAAATATCATTCTGGGTGCTGAAGGCGGCAGCCTGATTGGCCCGGCCTTGGATAAAGCCCGCGCAGCTCTGAAACGCTTGGCTGATGAATATGAGTTGGATGTCGATCCCAATGCAATAGTAGGCGAGCTTCCTGTGGGCTTGCAACAACGTGTCGAAATTTTGAAAGCGTTGTACAAAGGTGCTGAAGTTCTCATCCTTGATGAGCCGACGGGGGTTCTCACCCCCGCCGAAGCTGACCATCTGTTTCGCATTCTGCAACAGCTGCGCGATCAAGGCAAAACAGTAATCCTCATCACCCATAAGCTGCGTGAAATCATGGCCATTACAGACCGTGTTTCCGTGATGCGTCGTGGTGAATTGGTGGCCGATTTTGAAACCAAGAAAACCAATGTGGGCGAATTGGCCGAAGCCATGGTAGGCCGGCGGGTTCTGTTGCGCGTTGACAAGAAACCAGCAAAGCCTGGCGAAGTGGTACTGGACGTGCGCGGCCTCACTTGGCGCGACAAGAAAAACATTGCGCGCGTTGATGATGCTTCTTTCACGGTGCGCAAGGGTGAGATCGTCGGTATTGCAGGTGTGTCCGGCAATGGGCAATCTGAGCTGCTGGATGTGATTACAGGCATCACGCGCGCCACTTCAGGACAAGTGCTGTTCAAAGGCGAAGACGTGGGTGCAATCGACAGCGCTGCCGAGTTGCGCAAGCGCGGCATGGCCCATGTGCCGGAAGATCGCCATCACCGCGGCCTCATCACCACATTCAGCGCCGCCGAAAGCGCCATCCTCGGCTATCAGCGTAACCCCGCTTTGGGCAATGGCTTCCGCCTCAACTATGAGGCCGTGGTCAACCAGACTCGTAAGCAGATGGAAGAATTTGACGTGCGCCCCGTTGATCCTTTGCTGAAGAGTGGAAAATTCTCCGGCGGCAACCAACAGAAAATCATTTTGGCGCGTGAGATCGGTTCCAATCCTGACCTGCTCATTGTCGGCCAGCCCACGCGCGGCGTTGATATTGGCGCCATTGAATTCATCCACCGCCGACTGATTGAATTGCGTGATCAGGGTAAAGCCATTTTGCTGGTGTCAGTTGAGCTTGATGAGATCCGTTCGCTCTCAGACCGTATTCTGGTGATGTTCTCAGGCCGCATCATGGGCGAGCGCCCACCATCGACGGACGAACGTGATCTCGGCCTGCTGATGGCTGGTGTGGCGCAGGAGGCGGCATGAGTGCGCGTTCTGATCTGCCGCGCTGGGTGGACATCGGGCTGATCCCCGCGCTCAACCTGATTATCGCATTCGTGATGGCGGGCCTTGTGGTTTTGGTGATTGGTGAAAACCCGTTTCGCGCGCTTTCGATCTTGTTGGGAGAGCCGCTCTTCTCGCTGCAAGGCTGGTGCAATATTTTGTACTATGCCACCAATTTCATTTTCACTGGTCTATGCGTGGCGGTGGCTTTTCATGCGGGGCTCTTCAACATCGGTGGTGAGGGCCAAGCCTATATCGCAGGTCTCGGTGCGGCAACGCCCGGCTTGTTTATCGGCGCAGCTTTGGCTGCAGTTCTGCCCAACGCCCTGTCGCAACCCATTACGCTGTTGATCTGTTTGGTCTGCAGCTTTCTGGTTGGTGGCCTCTGGGGCCTGTTCCCCGGCTATTTGCAGGCCAAACGCGGCAGCCACATTGTGATCACCACCATCATGCTGAACTTTATCGCGGCCAGCCTGATGCAATATATGATCAACCGGGTTTACCGTCCGCTCGGCATGCAGGCTGTCGAAAGCCGCGCCGTTAACGACGCCTATATCTGGAACTTGCGTGAGATTGGCCGTGCCTTTGGTGCCAAGTTGCCGTCAACACCGCTCACCCCAGTCATTTTCATAGCGCTGCTGGCGGCCTTTGCGGTGTGGTACCTGTTGTGGCGCAGCAAGCTTGGATATGAAATCCGCGCTGTCGGGGCCAATCAGGATGCAGCGGTCTATGCTGGCATCAATCCGGCTCGCATCATCATGATCACCATGATGATCTCAGGCGGCCTTGCTGGGCTGTTGGCTTTCCACGAAGTTTTGGGCACGCAGCACCGGCTGGTTTTGGAATATGTGCAAGGTGCAGGCTTTGTCGGCATAGCAGTGGCGCTGATGGGGCGCTCTCACCCGGTTGGCATCGTGTTGGCCGCATTGCTGTTCGGCCTGCTTTCCGAAGGTGGCACGCAGTTGTCATTCGAAATCCAAACCATCTCCAAAGATCTGGTGGTTGTGATTCAGGGTCTTGTTGTGCTGTTCATGGGTGCGCTGGAACAGGCCTTCCATCCGTGGCTCGAACGCTATTTCCGGCGGGAGGGGTAAATGGATTTTGTTCTGCTGCCTGAAATCTTGAGTTCCACCTTGCGCATGTCTGTGCCGCTCATCCTTGCCTGCCTTGCAGGCCTGTGGAGTGAACGCTCGGGAATTGTTGACATTGGCCTTGAGGGCAAGATGCTGGTGGGTGCCTTTGTGGCCGCCTGTTCGGCCAGCTATTTTCATTCACCGTGGATGGGGCTGTTTTTAGCAATTGTGGTTTGCGTTCTTTTCGCGCTGGTGCATGGATATGCCTCTATCAACCAACGCGGCAATCAGGTCGTCTCAGGCGTGGCCATCAACATGTTGGCTGCGGGCCTCACCGTTGTGATTGGCAACAGCTGGTACAAACAAGGCGGCCGCACACCGCAGCTCGACCAAGGCTCGCGCTTCCTGCCAATTGATTTTCCAGGCCATGATGCCCTGTTTGAAATGAACGGCATTGGCCCCATCGCCAAGATTTTTCTGGATCATTCCATTCTTGTTTACATCGCTCTAGCCCTTGTGCCGCTTTCTGCTTGGGCCTTGGCGCGCACCCGGTTTGGCTTGCGCTTGCGTGCGGTGGGTGAAAATCCGCAAGCCGTAGATACCGCGGGCATCTCAGTGGCCCGGTTGCGCTATCAAGCCGTCATCATCGCAGGCGTGCTGTGCGGTATTGCGGGGGCCTATCTCTCCACCGCGCTGCAAACCAGCTTTGTGCGTGACATGAGTGCTGGCCGTGGTTTCTTGGCGCTCACCGCTTTGATCTTCGCCAACTGGCGCGCCTGGCCCGCACTCTGGGCCTGTTTACTTTTCGGCTTCTTGCAAGCGGTGGCGAATTTCATGCAAGGCGCGCATTTGTTTGGTGTGGAAATTCCAGTGCAGGTGTTCAACGCATTGCCTTACATCATGACAATCGTGTTGCTCGCGGGCTTCATTGGAAAATCTGTTCCACCCAAAGCCAGTGGCACACCTTATTCGAAGGATCGCTAAGATGCGTGAGTTGATTGTTGCTGCACAAGCCGCGCGCAAGAGGGCCCATGCGCCGTATTCAAAGTTTTATGTAGGCGCTGCAATGCGTGATGAGCTAGGCCACATTCACGCAGGCGCCAACATTGAAAATGCCGCCTATCCACAAGGCTGGTGCGCCGAATGTTCAGCGATTGCACATCTGATCGGTGCAGGCGCAAAACGCATTACCGAAGTGGCAGTGCTCGGCAATGGTGAAGCCTTATGCACACCCTGCGGCGGCTGTCGCCAGAAGATCAGGGAATTCGCGGCAGGCGATGTCAAAATCCACTGCTGTTCGGAGAGCGGCCATCTGCTGCAAACTTTTACACTCGATGAATTATTGCCCGCCAGCTTCGGGCCGGAGAATTTGAAATGACTGACCTCAAATCTCGTCTCGGCAGCCACCGCCCGAAATACGCGATCATCCTCGGCTCTGCCCTGGGTTCGGTGATTGAGGCGGTGGATGGCGGCATAGATATTCCGTACACGGAGCTTGCGGGCTTTCCAGTGCCTAAGATTTCCGGTCACGCGGGCAAAGTGGTTTTGGGCAAACTGGGAGGTGTGGAAGTAGCAGTGTTGGCAGGCCGCGCCCACCCTTATGAGAGTGGCAATGCAGCGGTGATGCGCCCGGCGCTGGAACAGTTAAAAAATGCCGGCATTGAAACGCTCATTCTCACCAATGCGGCAGGCTCCCTCAAGGCCAGCATGAAACCCGGCTCACTGATGGTGCTGACTGACCATATCAATTGCGCTGGCATGAACCCGCTCATTGGCCAACACGGCGATGAAAATTTCGTGTCGATGACCAACGCCTATGACGCAGACTTGCGCAAACAACTGCAAGCCTCCGCCAAGAAGGAAAAGATCGCGCTTAAGCAGGGCGTCTATTGCTGGTATTCCGGCCCATCATTTGAAACGCCAGCCGAAATCCGCATGATGCAAATTATTGGTGGCACAGCAGTGGGCATGTCCACAGCGCCTGAAACTATTTTGGCGCGCCGCTTGGGCTTGAAGGTAATGGCCATTTCAACCATCACCAATCTGGCGGCAGGCATCAAAGGCGCTTCACCCAGCCATGAAGAAACCAAGCGTGAAGGAGCCAAAGCCGCTGTCAATATGAAGCGCCTGCTCACACGTTTCTTCAAGGATGTGAAATAGTGTTGCCGCAAGAAGTCATCCGCGCCAAGCGCGATGGCAGGGCATTGACCAGCGCTGAGGTAAAGGAATTCATCAGTGGGCTGACGAATGGCACAGTATCCGAAGGTCAGGTTGCAGCCTTCGCCATGGCGGTGTTTTTCAAGGGCATGAGCGCAGATGAGGCCGTGGGTCTGACACTTGCAATGCGTGACTCCGGTACCGTGTTGAAATGGGATTTGCCTGGCCCGCTGGTGGACAAGCATTCCACCGGCGGAATTGGTGATAATATCTCGTTGATGCTGGCCCCCATGCTTGCGGCTTGCGGCTGCTTCGTGCCGATGATTTCCGGTCGTGGCCTTGGTCACACCGGTGGCACGCTGGACAAGCTGGATTCCATTCCCGGCTATAACACCACGCCCGACAATACGCTTTTTGCCAAGGTGACCCGTGAAGTTGGTTGCGCCATCATCGGGCAAACGTCAGATCTGGCTCCAGCTGACAAGCGCCTTTATGGCATACGCGATGTGACGGCCACGGTGGAAAGCGTGCCACTGATTACGGCGTCTATCTTGTCAAAGAAGTTGGC
>Ga0209583_10000394_pt1 | contig 13779 bp, 12 predicted proteins | sample Str014_FD_187201 | JGI IMG/M metagenome (GOLD analysis project Ga0209583, IMG submission 187201) | Freshwater sediment microbial communities in response to fracking from Pennsylvania, USA - Straight Creek_MetaG_SC_2014 (SPAdes) (version 2) | ecosystem: Environmental > Aquatic > Freshwater >... | reverse complement strand
CTATCGGAGCGTGGCTCAGACCTTTGCGGAATTTGCCCGATAGCGATTTTCAGTTCGGCCCCACCGAAAACGGACCGATCGCGATCACATGGCAATCGGTGTCGCGCGTGACACAGTCGCTGAGCGCGCCATTGACCGCCGCCCGCTCATTGGCAGCCTTCAAGCCAAGCCCCGGCCGGCCGGCGGCACCGACCGCGACCGCGTTCCAGCCGGTCGATGCATCGGCGAGCTTGCGCGTGACATCGTCGCGCGCTTCAGGGGCGATCACGGGGTTGCCGACAGCCTTGAAGAATCCGATCGGCTTCATGGTGGTCGGAACCGGAACGACGAATACATCGTTGAGCGCGACAATCATGCAAGGAACGCCGGAAATCGCACCGCACGATTCGAGACCTCGCCGCGCGGCCTCCTCGACCGAATCCAGGCCGATAAGAAAGAAATAAACCCCTCCGGGGCCGACCGTGACCACCTTGGTTTTTCGCGCCGGCGTGTACAGTGATTCGAGTCTCGTCTTGCCGGCGTCGCGCGTCAGCGGAATGTCCTGGGCAACAAAGGGATGCTCGGTCACCGCGTCATGCCTGATCCAGGGCAGCGGCGGCATCGGCGGCTTGCCGTGCGGATAAACGATGGTGTCGCCGACCGCAAAGAGCTCGCATTTCCGCGGCGACTGGGCAGCATCGGCCCGCTTCTGGCATTGCTCGACGGCGGCGATCCTGGCGGCCTCTTCGCTCGGTTGCGCCGTGACGAAGGCGCTGAACCCGCCGACGTTGAGCGAGAACGCCTTGAAATCAGCCGCCGACGCGTACTCGTCGCGGAGCGTGGCCCGCGCCCGGTCGCTGATGAACGGCACGTTGGCTGCTGCGAACTTCTCGGTCGATACCACCATCGGCGTCGACGACGATGTCGGCTGTGAGGTCAGTGGTGCGGGCGTGGGGGTCGGCACCGTCGCTGCGACGGAGGTCGGTAAAGGCGCCGGAACCGGTGTAGACGTCGTTGTCGCGCTTGACGCCGACGACGGCCCCTTGGACCCGGCGGTCAGCTCCAGCTTTGTGAAATACAGAAAGCCACCAACCCCGATCGCCGCTAGCCCCACGGACGCAGCCACCACAGGCCACATCCAGTTCGGCGGTCCGGAGGCCGCGGCTTTGGCGGGCTTCTTGACCTGCGGCTTCGCATAAGTCCCGTCCTCGCGCCGCATCGCCACCATGTAAGCGTGAACTGGAGTAGGAATATTCTTCACTTCCTGCTCGCCGATATCGGCGAACTGCACCGAGAGTTTATTGACGACCTGTTCGTGCACCGCGCGCGACACGCAGATGCCGCCGACTTCCGCCAGGCCTTCGAGGCGCGCGGCAATGTTGACGCCGTCGCCGAGCAGATCGCCGTCGCGCTCGACCACGTCGCCGATGGTGATGCCGATGCGAAACGACATCTGCCGGCTCGGCGGATACGCCATGTTCCGGGTACGCAGGCTTTCCTGGATATCGATGGCGCAGCGGACGGCTTCGACCGCGCTCGGAAATTCCGCAAGCACCGCGTCGCCCGCGGTATTGAAGATGCGACCGCCGCTCCTGGTGATGAAATCGTCGGTCACCTGCCGGTAGGACGCGAGCCGCCGCAGCGTCTCCTCCTCGTCCTCGGCAACCAGTCGGCTGTAGCCGGCAATATCGGCCGCAAAAATCGCCGCGATCTTGCGTTTCATGAAGGCCAGCCCCAGACGATCATCTACGGCACAATGCCGCCAGAACTGCCCGCGCGCAACTGCGTTCAGGCGCCCGTTAAACTGCGACGAACGCCGATTCTAATGAACTACTGTGTCCGGCCGACTGGCAGGTGTCAGTGCATCGCCGTGGCGTTGAGCTGGTGCTGGATGCTCTTGAAATGATCGAGCCGCTCGATCGCGCGATCGAGTTCGGAGCCATCCTTCTCGGAGAGATTGGCTTCCATCGCTGAAATCGTCTCGGCGAATTGCGCGCGGTCCAGCTCCTGCGTCGAGGTTGCGACGTCGGCGAGCACGGTGAGGCCCTTCTCCGATACTTCGGCGAGCCCGCCGAGCACGATGATCTTCTGTTGCGTGCCGCCCGCGGTCACGACCAGGATTCCCGGGCGGATCGCGGCCACCACCGGAGCGTGCCCGGCGAGCACGCCGAAATCGCCTTCCACGCCGGGAACGTCGACCTGGTCGACCTCGCCGGAGAACGCGAGTTTTTCGGGAGACACGAGATCGAAGTGGAAGGTGGCCATGGGAAATTCCGATTTGCGCAAACAACAAAGGCAGTCGTCATCCTGAGGTGGCCGCCCTTGCGGCCCTCGAAGGATGACAGGAGCCGCCCTTCGAGGCTCGCTGCGCTCGCACCTCAGGGTGACGGCACAGCCTGGCTAGTGCGTTAGGCCGCTTCGGCGGCGAGCTTCTTGCCCTTCTCGACGGCTTCTTCGATGGTACCGACCATGTAGAAAGCGGCCTCCGGCAGATGATCGTATTTGCCGTCGCAGATGGCGCGGAAACCCTTGATGGTGTCGGCCAGTTCGACGAACTTCCCCGGCGAGCCGGTGAACACTTCGGCGACATGGAACGGCTGCGACAGGAAGCGCTCGATCTTGCGGGCGCGCGCCACGGCGATCTTGTCCTCTTCCGACAGCTCATCCATGCCGAGAATGGCGATGATGTCCTGCAGCGACTTGTAGCGCTGCAGCACCTGCTGAACCATGCGCGCGGTGTTGTAGTGTTCCTCGCCAACGACGAGCGGCGACAGCATGCGTGAGGTGGAGTCGAGCGGGTCCACAGCAGGATAGATGCCCTTTTCGGAGATCGCGCGATTCAGCACCGTGGTGGCGTCCAGATGGGCGAACGAGGTCGCGGGCGCGGGGTCGGTCAAGTCGTCGGCCGGCACGTAGATCGCCTGCACCGAGGTGATCGAGCCCTTGTGGGTGGTGGTGATGCGCTCCTGCAGCGCGCCCATGTCGGTGGCAAGCGTCGGCTGATAACCCACCGCTGAAGGAATACGACCCAAGAGCGCCGACACTTCGGAGCCGGCCTGGGTGAAGCGGAAGATGTTGTCGACGAAGAACAGCACGTCCTGGCCCTGGTCGCGGAAATGCTCGGCGACGGTGAGGCCGGTCAGGCCGACGCGCGCACGGGCGCCGGGTGGTTCGTTCATCTGGCCAAACACCAGCGCGCATTTCGACTTGACGTTCGGATCGGGGTGGTGCGGATCGGCGTTGACCTTCGATTCGATGAACTCGTGATAGAGGTCGTTGCCTTCGCGGGTGCGCTCGCCGACGCCGGCGAACACCGAGTAACCGCCGTGCGCCTTGGCGACGTTGTTGATGAGCTCCTGGATCAGCACGGTCTTGCCGACGCCGGCGCCGCCGAACAGGCCGATCTTGCCGCCCTTGGCGTAGGGCGCGAGCAGGTCGACGACCTTGATGCCGGTGACGAGGATCTCGGCTTCGGTCGACTGGTCGGTATAGGTCGGCGCTTCCTGGTGAATGGCGCGCAGGCCTTCCGAGACCACCGGGCCGGCTTCATCGATCGGCTCGCCGATCACGTTGATGATGCGGCCGAGCGTCCCGGCACCGACCGGCACCATGATCGGGTTGCCGGTGTCGGTGACTTCCTGACCGCGAACCAGACCCTCGGTGGTGTCCATGGCAATGGTACGCACGGTGGATTCGCCTAGATGCTGCGCCACTTCGAGCACCAGGCGGTTGCCGGCGTTCCTGGTTTCGATCGCGTTGAGAATGGCGGGCAGGTGTCCCTCGAACTGCACGTCGACGACGGCGCCGATGACCTGGGTGATGCGTCCGGTCTGGTTGGCGGGTGTAGCCATGAAACTCTCTCCTTCGAACCTTCGAATTCTGTCCTAGAGCATGATCCCGAAAAGTGGATACCGGTTTTCGGAAAAGATCATGCTCCAACAATAACCTAGAGCGCGATGACAATTCTAAGAAAAAGTTATCGCGCTCTAGACCACCGTCAGCTTGACGGGGATATTGCCCTTGGTCGCCTTCGAATACGGGCAGACCGTGTGGGCTTCTTCAACCAGTTGCTGGAGCTTGTCCTTGTCAGCACCAGGAATTGAAACCTTGAGCTCGACGGCAAGTCCAAAGCCGCCGTCCTTCTGATCGAGCGTGACTTCGCAGGTCACCCGCGCGGCCTGACCGTCAAGCCCATATTTCTTCGAGATCAGTGTGATCGCCTGGCCGTAGCAGGAGGAATAACCCAGCGCGAACAACTGCTCGGGATTATGGCCGTCGCCGGCGCCGCCGATCTCCTTTGGCGCCGCCATCGCCAGTGCGAGCGCGCCATTATCCAGCATCGCGCGGCCGTTGCGGCCGCCCTTGGTCGTCGCCGATGTCACATACGCCATGGATCGCTCCTTGTTGACACGCGTGCTACATCGCCTCGGCGCCGGAGATGATCTCGATCAGTTCCTTGGTGATCATGGCCTGCCGGGTGCGGTTGTAGATCAGGGTCTGCTTTCGGATCATGTCACCCGCGTTGCGGGTGGCGTTGTCCATGGCGCTCATTTGCGCGCCATAGAACGAAGCGTTGTTTTCGAGCAGCGCCCGGAACACCTGCACGGCGAGATTGCGCGGCAACAGGCCGCTCAAAATCTCGTCTTCCTCGGGCTCGTAATCGTACGCCGTCGAGGGACCGGCATTGGCGGGCTTTTCTTCCACCACCAGCGGAATGATCTGCTGCGCGGTCGGAATTTGCGAGATGACCGACTTGAACCGCGAATAGAACAGCGTGCAGACATCGAATTCACCGGCCTCGAAGCGGGCGATGACTTTCTTCGCAATGTCTTCGGCATTGACGAAACCAAGCTGGCGGACCGAGCGCAGTTCGACATGTTCGACGATCTGCTTTTCAAAGGTCCGGCGCAACTGCTCGTAGCCCTTGCGGCCGACGCAGAAGAACTTGACCTCCTTGCCCTGGTTCATCAGGGAAAGCGCGCGCTCGCGGGCGAGGCGCACGATCGAGGAATTGAAGGCGCCGGACAGGCCGCGTTCGCCGGTGCAGACCAGGAACAGGTGCACCTGATCCTTGCCGGTGCCGGCCAGCAAGGCCGGTGCGCCAGGAGAGCCCGCGGCGGCCGTGGCAATGTTGGAAATCACCGCGTCCATCTTTTCCGCATACGGTCGCGCCGCTTCGGCGACGTTCTGCGCGCGGCGCAGCTTCGAAGCCGCGACCATCTGCATGGCCTTGGTGATCTTCTGCGTCGCCTTGGTGGAGGCGATGCGGACCCGCATGTCTTTCAGTGAAGCCATTCTTCGTTCACCCCGGCGATCCGATCCCCGATCAGACCGCAAGCCTCTCTTTCGTCACGCCCGGTAAAGCACCGGGCCATACCGGCGTTCAAGCAAGCGTCTTGGCGAAACCTTCGACCACGCCCTTCAGCTTGCCGGCGGTCTCGTCGGAAAGATCGCGGCTTTCGCGGATGCTGTTGAGGATGTCGACATTCTTGCCGCGCAACAGCGACAGCAGGCCATCCTCGAACGGCTTCACCTTGCCGAGCGGCAGCGCATCGAGATAGCCGTTGGTGCCGGCCCAGATCACGCAGACCTGCTCTTCCATCTTCAGCGGCGAGAATTGCGGCTGCTTCAGAAGTTCGGTCAGGCGCGAACCGCGGTTGAGCAGGCGTTGCGTCGAGGCGTCGAGGTCGGAGCCGAACTGCGCGAACGCCGCCATTTCGCGGTACTGCGCCAGCTCGCCCTTGATCTTGCCGGCGACCTTCTTCATCGCCTTGGTCTGCGCCGACGATCCGACGCGCGACACCGACAGGCCGACGTTCACCGCCGGACGGATACCCTGGAAGAACAGGTCGGTTTCCAGGAAGATCTGGCCGTCGGTAATCGAAATCACGTTGGTCGGGATATAGGCCGACACGTCGTTGGCCTGGGTCTCGATCACCGGCAGCGCGGTCAGCGAACCCGATCCCTGGTCCTTGTTGAGCTTGGCGGCGCGTTCGAGCAGGCGGGAATGCAGATAGAACACGTCGCCCGGATAGGCCTCGCGGCCCGGCGGACGACGCAGCAGCAGCGACATCTGCCGATAGGCGACGGCCTGCTTGGACAGATCGTCGTAGATGATAACGGCGTGCATGCCGTTGTCGCGGAAATATTCGCCCATGGTGCAGCCAGTGAACGGCGCGATGTACTGCATCGGCGCCGGATCGGACGCGGTCGCGGCGACGATGATCGAATATTCCAGCGCGCCCTGCTCTTCGAGCACCTTGACGAACTGGGCCACGGTCGAGCGCTTCTGGCCAATCGCGACATAGACGCAATACAGCTTGATGTTCTCGTCCGGCTGCGCGTTGAGCGGTTTCTGGTTCAGGATGGTGTCGAGCGCGATCGCGGTCTTGCCGGTCTGGCGGTCGCCGATGATCAATTCGCGCTGGCCGCGACCGATCGGGATCAGCGCATCGATCGCCTTGAGGCCGGTCGCCATCGGCTCGTTCACCGACTTGCGCGGAATGATGCCCGGCGCCTTGACGTCGACGCGCTTGCGTTCGGTGGCCTGGATCGGGCCCTTGCCATCGATCGGATTGCCGAGCGCATCGACCACGCGGCCGAGCAGGCCCTTGCCGACCGGCGTGTCGACGATGGCGCGGGTGCGCTTGACGGTCTGGCCTTCCTTGATCTCGCGGTCGGCGCCGAAGATCACGATACCGACGTTGTCGGTTTCGAGGTTCAGCGCCATGCCGCGGGTGCCGTTCTCGAACTCGACCATCTCGCCGGCCTGGACGTTGTCCAGCCCGTAGACACGGGCGATGCCGTCGCCGACGGACAGGACCTGTCCGACTTCGGTAACCTCGGCCTCCTGGCCGAAATTCTTGATCTGGTCCTTGAGGATCGCGGAAATTTCCGCGGCGCGGATGTCCATCAGCCTGCCTCTTTCATCGCGTGCTTGATCGAATTGAGTTTGGTGCGAAGCGAACTATCCACCATGCGGCTGCCGAGCTTGACCACGAGGCCGCCGATAATGGAGGGGTCGACTTTCACGTTGAGTGCGACGTCCTTGCCCGTCACCGATTTCAGGGCGGTCTTGAGGGCGTCGAGATTCCTGCCGCTGAGTTGTTCGGCGACGGTGACATCGGCGGTCGCCTCGCCCTTGAACTTCGCCACCAGCGCGCGGAAGGCGCGGATCACGTCGGAGACGGCGAACAGCCGGCGGTTGGCGGTGAGGACTTTCAGGAATTTCGCAGAAGTGCCAGATATTTCGGCCTTGTCGAGCAACGCAGCCAGCGCCCTCGATTGCGCCTCGGCGGAAAATACCGGGCTGCGAACCAGCCGCTTCAAGTCGGCACTGTCGGCCAGCATGGCCTCGAAGCGATCCAGATCGGCCCGCACCGCGTCGACGGATTTCTCGTCACGCGCCAACTCGAACAAGGCCGTCGCGTAACGACCTGATACTCCCGAAACCGACGGATCTTCTGCAGCCACAGACACGCTCTTTTTAGCTGTCAAATTCGCAAGGGAAAAACCGTCGCCACAAAGCGGCGCCTAGCGATCCAAGCCCTTGGAATTCAAGCGGGACTTCGATTTTCGACCGGCACGCGAAGTGCCGAGGTCTTTAAAATCGTGGCTTTGCTAACATAGCAGGCGCGCAGGTGCAACATGACGGCATGACCGATGATGGCTTGTCGCTTGCGCGTGGTGGACGACATTCACCTCTGGCCCGAATCTGGTTTCGCGGGCGCCCGCGCGCGATGTAACCGCAGCTGACCCCGCTACCCCCCTTTTGCATGACGCCCATGCCGGCCGGCGCCGCCGCGCCAACCCGGCGGTCTGGATCCATTTTGCATTACTTTCACAAACTAGACCAGCGCGATCGATAACTTCATTATTCAGTAATAGTAAGTAAATATGTGATTAATTTTTAGTTAAATACAAATATTACGGAACATCGATGGATTATCGGAACCGATAGCAAGATACGGCTCTCGACGAGAAACATCCATTACTGCCAAATTCATGCCTCATTGTGCAACGAAACGGCACTGCACAAAAGACGGGACGGGGGTTCCATTTGCCACGTGCGTGGCAATACTATCTGAGGGACTAGTGAATGCTGAGTACCAATAATCTTGCGCTGGGAGCTGTAACCCGGTCGCGCACGGCGATGACGCTCTTCGCCGCAACTGTCCTGATCGGCGCGGGCGTTTCCGAAGCCTCCGCCAAGTCCAGGCACCACCACCGGCATCACCACGTCGGCAAGGCCGCCAGCGGCGGGTCTTGGCTGGATGCCAACGCCTCGATTGCCACTGCTTCGGGCCGCAGCTTCTCTGGTGTCGCGTCGTTCTACGGCAGTGAATCCGGCAGCAAGACCGCTTCCGGCCAACGTTTCAACCAGAACGCCATGACCTGCGCCCACCGCTCGCTGCCATTCGGCACCAGGCTGCGGGTAACGCATCGCGGCCAGAGCATTGTCGTCACCGTCAATGACCGCGGTCCCTTCATCAAGGGGCGTGTGCTCGACCTCTCCACAGGTGCTGCCCGCGCCATCGGACTGACCGGCGCCGGCGTCGGCCGCGTCACCGCGGAAGTCATCTCCTGAGGCGTCGGTAGAGAACGTCGCTTCCGGGTTCACCGACATTGGGTAAGCGCTGACGTAAGATCGCGGACTTCCGCGTACCCAAAGGGCCGCCGTCGCAAATGACGGCGGGCTTTTTTTGTCACAAGAAGCTCTGCGGGTCGACGTCGACTTCAAGCTTGAGATTGCCCCTGGTCCCGGGACCGGCGGCAAGCCATTCGCGCAAGTATTGCGAGAGGTCGACGTTGCGCAGCGATTTCACCAGGATACGGAAACGATAGCGGCCCTTGATCACCGCGAGCGGCGCCTCGGCCGGCCCCAGCACCTGGATGCGATCGTCGAGCGGCGCGATGGCGGCGAGCTTGCGCGCAAATCCTTGGGCGGTGGGCCGGTCGCCCGCCGAGATGATCAGACTGGCGAGCCGGCCGAACGGCGGATAGCCGGCGCGTTCGCGCGCCTCGATCTCGCTGGCGTAAAAAGCCTCGCGATCGCACGCCACCAGTGCCTTCATGACGGGGTGTTCCGGCTGATGGGTCTGCAAGTACCCGACGCCGCGGCCCTGATCGCGGCCGGCGCGGCCGATCACCTGGTTCAACAGCTGAAACGTGCGCTCGGCGGCACGCGGATCGCCGTTGCCGAGGCCCAAATCGGCGTCGATGACGCCGACCAGATTGAGCCGGGGGAAATTATGTCCCTTCGCCACCAGTTGCGTGCCGATGATGATGTCGACGCGGCCCTCCGCGATCTCGTTCAATTCGCTGCGCATGGTCTCGATCGAGTTGATCAGGTCGCTTGACAGCACCATGGTGCGAGCCCGCGGAAACAGCTGCGCCGCTTCCTCCTGCAACCGCTCGACGCCGGGGCCGACCGCGACCAGCGACTGCTCCGCGGCACAGTGCGGGCAGGTATCCGGACGCGGCATCGAGAACCCACAATGATGGCAGACCAGGCGCTGGCGAAAGCGGTGATCGACCAGCCAGGCATCGCAGATCGTGCAGGCGAAGCGGTGACCGCAGGCGCGGCACAGGGTCAGCGGCGCATAGCCGCGGCGGTTGAGAAACAACAGCGCCTGCTCGCGCCGCTCGATCGCAAATCCGACTTGTTCGGCCAGAACCGGCGAGATGAAGCGGCCACGCGGGGGCGCGGCGCGGCGCAGATCGATCGCCTCGATATGGGGCATGTGCTGACCGCCAAAGCGCGACGGCAGCGCCACCCGCTGGTAGCGCCCCTTGCGGGCATTGACTTCGGTTTCGATCGACGGTGTCGCCGACGCCAGGACGATCGGTATCTTGGCGATATGCGCGCGCACAACCGCCATGTCGCGGGCGTGATAATGCGCGCCCTCGTCCTGCTTGTAAGCCTGGTCGTGTTCCTCATCGACGACAACCAGGCCGAGATCGGCATAAGGCAAAAACAGCGCCGAGCGCGCGCCGACCACGACCGGGGCCTCGCCGCCCGAAATCGCCGCCCAGTTGCGGGCGCGGGTGCGCGGGGTGAGCTCCGAATGCCACTCCAGCGGCCGCACGCCGAAGCGCCGCGCGAAGCGATCGAGGAATTGCCCGGTCAGCGCGATCTCCGGCATCAGGATCAGCGACTGCCGGCGACGACGGATGATTTCCGCGACCGCCTCGAAATAGACCTCGGTCTTGCCCGAGCCGGTGACGCCATCGAGCAGTGCGACGTGAAAGCTGCCGCTGGCAGCCAGCGCCCGCATCGCGTCGACGGCCGTGCGCTGCTGGCGCGAGAACTCGGGCTGCGCATAAGCCGGGTCGGGCGGCGGCGGCGCCGGTGGCGGCGGCAACGCCTCGACCGCCAACGTGCCTTCATCGACCAGGCCGTCAATCACGCCGGTGCTGACGCCGGCTTCTCTCGCAGCCTCCGATTTGCCATGCAGCAGGCCATCCGACAGCAGATCGAGCAACCGCCGTCGCGCGGGCGTCATGCGCTTCGGCGGATCGCCGACCAGCCGCACGCCCATCCGCATTCGCTCGGGCCCGAGATTTTCGCCCATCCGCAAGGCCATGCGCAGCACCATGCCGCGCGCCGACAGCGTGTAGTTGGCGACCCAATCGACGAGGCTGCGCAACTCCTCCTTCAGCGGCGGAACGTCGAGCTTTTCGCTGACGTCCTTGAGGCGATTGTGCAGGCGCGGATCAGGATTGGCGTTTTCCGCCCACACCACCGCGATCACTGCGCGCGGCCCGAGCGGGACGCAGACGACATCGCCGGGCCCAAGCTCCATGCCGCGTGGCACCCGGTAGGAATAGGCCTGATTGAGCGCAACCGGCACCAGCACGTCGACCACGCGCGTCGCCGATAGCGAGGGAGTCGGGGGGCGCGCGGCGTGGTCCATTGCAGAATCGGGTCAGGGTTGGCGGAATGAGGCTACCGCCACCGGGGTAAGTTAGCGAACGGTAAACCAAAGCGATGCGATATAGTGGCTGGAATCATCGTATCCAGATTCGCATCCCATTCTGCGTCGAAGACGGGCTGATGGCCAAACCAGTTCCAGCCATTCAACAGATCGAACTCGACTGCGCCGACGCGGCGCTGGCGCTGCAGATGACGCGCTGGCTGTCGTATCTGCGCGCCGAGCGGCGGCTGTCGCCGAAAACGCTGGAAGCCTATGCCCGCGACCTCAGGCAATGCCTTGTCTTTCTCGGCGAACACTGGGGCACTCGGGTCACGCTGAAGGGCTTCGCCTCACTGCAGGCAACCGACGTCCGGGCGTTCATGGCAATGCGCCGCGCCGACGATATCGGCGGGCGCTCGCTGATGCGCGCGCTGGCCGGCCTGCGCTCGTTCGGCCGCTTCCTTGAACGCGAGGGCATGGGCAGGGTCGGCGCTTTGTCGGCGATCCGCGCACCCAAGGTCGGCAAGAGCCTGCCGAAGCCGATCCAGATGGCAGCGGCCAAACGTTTGGCCGATGCCGACGAACGCGCCGGCGAAACCCGCGAAACCTGGATCCTGGCGCGCGACGCCGCGGTGATGGCGCTGCTTTACGGTTCGGGATTACGCATCTCCGAGGCGCTGGGCCTGAAACGCCGCGAGGTGCCGCTGCCCGGCGAGGGCGACGTGCTGGTGGTAACCGGCAAGGGCAACAAGACCCGGATGGTGCCGGTGTTGCAAAACGTGCTGCAATTGATCCAGGATTATGCGGCGGTTTGCCCGCATCAGCTCCCCCCCGCGGGACCGATGTTCGTCGGCGCCCGCGGCGGCCCGCTCAGCCCGCGTATCATTCAGCTCACCATGGAGCGGTTGCGCGGTACGCTGGGCCTGCCCGACAGCGCGACGCCGCACGCGCTCAGGCATTCCTTCGCGACCCATCTCCTGAGCCGCGGCGGCGATCTGCGCGCGATCCAGGAGTTGCTCGGCCACGCCTCGCTCTCGACCACGCAGATCTATACCGGGATCGACAGCGAGCGATTGATGGAAGTGTACCGGACGGCGCATCCGCGACGCTGAGTTCGCCGACCTTCGACGCGACATATGCCCGTCATATCGCCTGGCCGTCGCGCTTGCCCCTTGCGCTGGCCATATTGTTCGGTCAATCGTGTCGCAGGAATCAAGACGTTCACCGCGGAGGGAATCATGAGCGCACATGAAAGCATGGAGCACGCCGAGCATGCCGAGCACGCTTCCGGTGAAAACAAGAAAATTGCGCTGCTGATCGCCGTCATCGCATTGTGTCTTGCGCTGTCGGAAACCCTCGGCAAGGGCGCGCAGACCGAATCGATCAGCAAGAATGTCGAGGCCTCGAACCTGTGGGCGTTCTTCCAGGCCAAGAGCATCCGCCGCACTGTGGTGCAGGCGACCGCCGAGCATGCCAAGCTCAGCCTCGGCGGCACCACCGACGACGCGGCGAAGGCGGCGCTGCAGAAACAGATCGACGACTGGCAGAAGACCGCGGCGCGTTATCGCTCGGAGCCCGAGACCGGCGAGGGCTCGGAGGAATTGGCCAAGCGCGCCAAGCACGCCGAGGAAGAGCGCGACGAAGCGACGGCGAAGTACCATCACTACGAACTCGCCTCGGCCGCCTTCCAGATCGGCATCGTGCTGGCTTCGGCGACCATCATCACCGGCATGATCGTGCTGGCCTGGGTATCAGGCGCGCTGGCGCTGGCGGGCATCGCCATGACCGCGCTCGGTGTTTTCCTGCCGCATCTGTTGCACTTGCACTAACGGCGGGTGATCTAACGCGCTTCGTGCACGCTCTTGCGGAAGCGCTGGATCAGACGCAACATCCTTGACGACCAGCCGTCGCCATCGCCGCGCAATATCTCCCGGATTCGGTGTTTGATCGGCGTCACCAGCGCTGCAGCCTTGGCGCGCATCGCAAGAACGAATTCGTACAGCTTTTCGAACCACCGCATCTCCAGCAGTTTCGGACGCGTGACGTCGAAGATGAAGGCGGTGACGCCGAGGCCGACGAACTTGGCGAGCAGGTAGGTCAATATGGCACCGGCCCAATATTCGTGGGTCAGCAGCCAGAGCCCGACCAGTTTCAGCGGGAACAGCGGAATCACCGGCACGATGAATACGATCAGTGTCATCGCCGGCGAGAGCGTGTCGACGCGCTCGGCGAGCCATTGCTTGAACGCGCGCAGCGGAATCAGCGCGACCACGCGCGCCACGATCGGTTCGAGATGGTCCCACAGCCAGGCTTCGATCAGGAAGATGACCGCGAGTAGAATCCAGAACGGCTGAAGTAGGCGGCGCAGCATGAGAGGCATCCTCACCCGGCTTGCGCCGGATGTCGATCACATATGGATCGCTCGCTTGCCAACTGCAAGCGCGGCTTCCTTGACCGCTTCCGACCGGGTCGGATGGGCGTGACAGGTGCGCGCCAGATCCTCGGCGGAACCTCCGAACTCCATCAAAACCGCGGCTTCGTGGATCATTTCACCGGCTTCCCGACCAATGATGTGCACACCGAGCACCCGATCGGTTTTCGCATCTGCGAGAACCTTCACGAAACCGTCAGTGGTCTGGTTGACCTTGGAACGGCCATTGGCCGTAAACGGAAATTTGCCGGACGTGTAGGCCACGCCGGCCTGCTTGAGTTCTTCCTCTGTCTTGCCGACGGACGAGACTTCCGGCGTGGTATACACCACTCCTGGTATAACGTCGTAGTTCACATGCCCGGCCTGTCCGGCGATGATTTCGGCGCAGGCGACGCCTTCGTCCTCGGCCTTGTGGGCGAGCATCGGACCCGCGACGACGTCGCCGATCGCGTA
>Ga0209583_10000393_pt1 | contig 13791 bp, 12 predicted proteins | sample Str014_FD_187201 | JGI IMG/M metagenome (GOLD analysis project Ga0209583, IMG submission 187201) | Freshwater sediment microbial communities in response to fracking from Pennsylvania, USA - Straight Creek_MetaG_SC_2014 (SPAdes) (version 2) | ecosystem: Environmental > Aquatic > Freshwater >... | reverse complement strand
CGTCACGGTGATGAACTGGGTCTATCGCCACGAGCCCTCGGCCGAACCGACCCGGCTGCAGTCGTTTCGCATGCGCGAGTTCATCCGCGTCGGCACGCCCGACGAGGTGATCGAGTGGCGCAACACCTGGCTCGAGCGCGGCATGGCGCTGTTGCGCTCGCTGCAATTGCCGGTCGCGAGCGATGTCGCGAACGACCCGTTCTTCGGCCGTGCCGGCCGGATCATGGCAACGAGCCAGCGCGACCAGCGCCTGAAGTTCGAGATCCTGGTGCCGGTGATTTCCGAAGCGAAGCCGACCGCGATCTGCTCTTTCAACTGGCACCAGGACCACTTCAGCTCAACCTTCGGCATCCGCTCGAGCGATGGTGAGGTCGCGAGCACCGCGTGTCTGGGCTTCGGGCTCGAGCGCGTGACGCTGGCGTTGATCAAGACCCACGGTTTCGATCCGGCGCAATGGCCCGTCGAGGTTCGGGCGCTGCTCTGGCCATGACGCGAGTCGCCGTCCTGCCGGGCCTGCGCGCCTCCGATCACCGACCCCATGCGCTGCACAGCCCCGAGCGGATCTGGGTCGAGAAGAACTGCTACGCCGACCTGTGGATCGAACTGCTGCACGCGCAGGGCATGGAGCCGCGGGCCTGCCTGGCGTTCGTCGTCGCGCTCGATTTTCTCGGCGACCAGTGGACCTTCTTCAAGCCGCCGCTCGGCGACCTGCGCGCGCTTTACGGCATCGACGTGCAGGAGCTGACCGTCTGGCGACCGGTGATCGAGCACGCGCAGGAGCATCTGGGTTCGGGCCGCCTGCTGAGCCTCGAAGTCGATGCCCACTGGCTGCCCGACACCGCCGGCACCGACTACCGGCAGGCCCACACCAAGACCACGATCGTGTTGAACGAGATCGACCCCGACGCGCGCCGGCTGGGCTACTTTCACAACGCCGGCTATTTCGAACTGGGCGCCGAAGACTTCGGGCAGATCTTCGCGCTTGACGCGCCGCCGCCGCTGCTGGCGCCGTACGCCGAGATCATCCACATCGACCGGGCCTGCCGCCGCCCCGATGCCGAATTGCGTGCGCTCTCGGCGTCGATGCTCGACGCCCACCTCGCGTGGCGCCGCACGAGCAATCCGATCGCGCAGTTTCGGCAGCGTTTCGAGGCCGACCTGCCGGCCCTGCAGCAGCGCGGCCTCTCGGGCTACCACTCGTGGGCGTTCGCCGGCGTGCGCCAACTCGGCGCGGCTTTCGAACTCGCATCGCTCTACCTGCGCTGGCTTCGGCCGGGCGCGCAATCGGCTGCGGCAGACTTCGAGCTCATCGCCCGCCACAGCAAGACGCTGATCCTCAAAGCGGCGCGGGCCGTGAACTCGGGTCGCGCGCTCGACACCGGGCACCTGTTCGACGAGATGATCGCGGCCTGGGACCGCGGCATGGCCGCCGGTGTCGCGGTGCTCCGCACGGCGCCGCGCACGCGGTAGGACGGTTTCAGTACCGCTTGACCAAGGTCATCGTGTCGTTCTCGCGCGTCATCTGGAAGCGCGTGAGAAAGCTGTTTCCGAGCAACACCACCTCCATCGGCGCCTGCCCGATCAGCGCCTCGACGTCGTAGACCATCACGTCGCCGACGCGCACCGACGCGAGCCTGACCTTGTAGACCGCCATCGTCCCGTTCGCGGTGTTCGTCATGCCGGGCCGGCCGGTGCGGTATTCCAGCCCCAGGCGCTCGGCCTCGTTGCTGCCCATCGAGATGTAGGTTGCGCCGGTGTCGACGAGAAAGCGCACGGCCTTGCCGTTGATCGCGCCGCCGCCGAAGAAGTGGCCGGCACTGTCGCCCGCGAGCACGATCTGCGCGCCGCCCCCACCGCTCGCCGCACCGCCGATGTTGACCTGCGCACCGCCGAGCGGCAACTTCGCCCGCTGGCCCTTGACCTCGACCACCGCGCCGCTGCCGTTGACGCTGACCAGCTTCACGCCCTGAACCGTGGCGCCGGTCGCCACCGTGCGCGGCGTGCCGTCGATCATCAGCAGTGCCTTGTCGCCGAGGCTGCCGCTCATGGAGACGGTCTGGGCCAGCGCCAGCGCCGGCGCGGCGATCAGGAGCACGGCTGCGGCGATCGGCCGCATGGCCTAGTCGCGGAAATTGGTGAACGACAAGGGCGCGTCGGCGATCTCCTTGCGGATCAGCGCCATCGCGGCCTGAAGCTCGTCGCGCTTGGCGCCGGTCACGCGCACCACGTCGCCCTGGATCGCGGCCTGCACCTTCATCTTGCTCTGCTTGACGAAGTTCTGGATCTTCTTGGCGGTGTCGGAATCGATGCCGTTCTTGACGACGATCAACTGCTTGACCTTGTCGCCGCCGATCTTTTCGATCTTGGCCGTGCGGTCGAGAAAGCGGATGTCGACCGTGCGCTTCGTCAGCTTGGCGATCAGCACATCCATGACCTGGCCGATCTGGAAATCGCTGTCGGCCCAGATCGTCAGCTCCTTCTCCTTCAACTCGACCTTGGCGGACGAACCCTTAAAGTCGAAACGCGTGCCGATCTCTTTCGAGGTCTGGTCGACGGCGTTGCGCACTTCGACGAGGTTGGGTTCAAGGACGGTGTCGAACGAGGGCATGGTGATTTGACGCGGCGGCCGGCTGGCAATAGGCGAAAATTCTCGCATGCAAATCGAGCGGGGCGTGAGCCTCAAACCCTACAACAGCTTCAGCCTGCCGGCGGTGGCGAACACGCTGGTGCGCATCACCAGCGACGCCGATGTGCGCCGCGTCGTCGACCACACGCAGTTGGGCACGGCACCGAAATTCGTGCTCGGCGGTGGCAGCAACATCATCCTGACCAAGGACATGCCGCAGGTGGTGCTCAAGGTCGAGGTGCGCGGCATCAGGCTGGTCGAGGAGCGCGCCGACACCTGGGTCGTCGAGGCCGGTGCGGGCGAGAGCTGGCACGCGCTCGTCGCCCAGACGCTCGCGAGCGGATGGCCGGGCCTGGAGAACCTCGCGCTGATTCCCGGCACGGTGGGGGCCTCGCCGGTGCAGAACATCGGCGCGTACGGCGTCGAGCTGAAAGAGCGCTTCGAGTCGCTCGACGCGGTCGACCTGCTCACCGGCCGCACGCAGACGATCTACGCCGACACCTGCGCCTTCGGCTACCGCGACAGCGTGTTCAAGCACTCGCTCGCGAACCGCACCGTGATCACGCGCGTGCGTTTTCGCTTGCCCAAACCTTGGCAGCCGGTGCTCGGCTACCTCGACCTCGAACGCAAGATGGTCGAGACCGGCAACCACGCGCCGAGCGCGCAGCAGGTGTTCGACTGGGTCTGCGCGATCCGGCGTGCCAAGCTGCCCGACCCTTCGGTCCTGGGAAATGCGGGCAGCTTCTTCAAGAACCCGGTGGTCACCCCGGAACAGTGCCGCGACATCATCGGCCGCGACCCCGAGATCGTGCACTACCCGTTGCCCGACGGCAGCATCAAGCTCGCAGCCGGCTGGATGATCGACGCCTGCGGCTGGAAGGGCAAGCACGTGGGCCAGGCGGGCGTGTACGAGAAGCAGGCGCTGGTGCTGGTGAACCGCGGCGGCGCGATCGGCTCCGAGGTGATGCTGCTGGCCGGCGCGATCCAGGAGAGCGTCTACGGCCGCTTCGGCATCAGGCTGGAGCCGGAGCCGCTGGTGGTGTGAAACCGCCCTCGGGTGGCGCGCCCGAAGCCGGCAGCAAGCCCAGGCGCTGACATTCCGCGAGGCTGGCATCGAACTGGCGCTCGAGCTCGTCGATCGCGTCTTCGAGTCCAGCGGCGGACGCGGGTGCCGCTTCGGGTTGCAGGCGCGCCGCGAGCGTGCCGACGCGGCTCAGGCCCAGGCTGAGCGCCGCGCCCTTCAGTGCATGGGCATGGCTGCGCAGTTCGGCATCGTGCCCGGCACGGGCCGCCTCGCGCAGCTCGAAGACCGCTCCGGCGCGCCCCGCAAGGAAACCGCCGAGCAACTCCTCGTAGCGACCCGGCGAGAGTGCGGCGCGCATGTCGTCTGCGGTTGTGCGGTGGAGCAAGGGCGGCGGCTCGTCGGCGTCGGGTTCGGGGGCGGCGGATGCAGCCTCGGTAACCGTCGTGCGGTTGCCGTAGCGCGCCAGTGCTTCACGCAGTTGCGGCAGGTGCGCGGGCTTGGTCAGGAAGGCGTCCATGCCTGCCTCGAACGCAAGCTGGCGCGAGGCCTGGAACGCATCGGCGGTGAGTGCCACGATCGGCACCTGGCCTGCCGGTGGCGGCAGCGCGCGGATCGCGCGTGCGGCGGTGAAACCGTCCATGCCGGGCATGTGCAGGTCCATCAGCACGACATCGAAAGGCGCGTCGGCCGCCTGGCCCTTTACGGCGCGCAGCGCACCGTCGCCGTCCGATGCGAAGACCGCGTGGTGCCCGAGCTTCTCGATCACCGCTTCCAGGTAGGCGCGGTTGACGGCGTGGTCTTCGGCAACCAGCACCCGCAACGGCCTCGCGCCCCCGGCCGGTGCCGCCTCGAACGCATCGGCCGCCAGCGAAGGGGCACTCGCCGCGGCCAGCGGCAGTGTCGCGACGAAGGTGCTGCCCGTGCCGGGCTCGCTGCGCGCGGCGATGTCACCGCCCATCAGGCGCGCCAGATCGCGCGAGATTTCCAGGCCCAGGCCGGTTCCGCTGGCGCGTCGTGAAGGGCTCTCGTCGCCCTGCATGAAGCGCTGGAACAGGCGGCCGAGCGTGGCCTCGTCCATGCCGATGCCGGAGTCGGTCACGCGGAACTCGAGGCTGCCGTTCACAGCGCGGGTCACGCCGAGCACGACCCGCCCGGCCGCCGTGAACTTCAGCGCGTTGCTGAGCAGGTTGAACAGGATCTGCTTCACGCGCGTCGGGTCGGCCTGCACCCAGCGCGGCACATCGGGTGCGACCTCGACGACGAGCGCCAGCCCCTTCGCGTGGGCCTGCGCCCGCATCAACGCATCGACCTGCGCGATCAGCTGCGGCAGGTCGACCGTCTGCGGCGTCACCTGCAGCCGGCCCGACTCGAGCTGCGACAGGTCGAGGATGTCGTTCAGGATCGTCAGCAGGTGCTGCGCGGAGTCGCGTGCGGTGTCGAGGTAGATCGCCTGCTGCCGCGACAGGCCGCCTTCCTGGAGCAGCGACATCATGCCGAGCATGCCGTGGAACGGCGTGCGGATCTCGTGGCTCATGTTGGCGAGGAACGCACTCTTCGCGCGGTTGGCGGCCTCGGCACCCTGGCGTGCGGCGCCGAGGTTGTCGGCGAGCGCTTCGAGGCTGCGCCGGCGTTCGGTCAGCGCGCGCAGCTGACGCAGGACGATCACCCCGAGCGCGAGCAGCAGCAGGCACTGGAATGCCGTCAGCCCGATGCTCAGCATGCTCTGCTGGCGCACCGCGCTGTCGCGCTCGGTGGCGCGCTGGTAGAGCAGGTGCGAAGCGCCGAGCGAGAGGTCGTGCAACGGCGCATTGAGCCCGTCGAGCAGGCCCATCAGCTCGATGGCCGCGGCGCCGTCGAGCGGCCGTGCGGGCGGATCGCCGAGGTAACGGTCGGCGGCCTTCACGAAGGAGTGCACCAACGACATCGCGGGCCGATAGGCAGGTTGCTCGCTCATGATGCCGGCGGCGCGCTCGTGATCGACCAGACCGATCCGGCTGACGAAGATGTCGTAGCGCAGCTGCACGCTGTCGGCAGCGAAGCGTTTCGGGTCGTCCTGGTACAGCTCGAGCTGGTTGCGCAGGCGCAGCTGCTCGGTCTCGAGCTGCGAGAAGCTCCAGCCGAGCGCGTCGTTCTGGTAGTGCGATGCGGCATCGAGCAGCTTGTACTGGCGCCACTGCACGTAACCGATCGCCAGCAGCACCAGCGCCAGGATCGCGGCCACGGCGAACAACCAGCCGCGCGGCGGTTGCGGCCGGAGTTCGTCGGCGGGGATCATTTCAACTCGAGGGTGCGCAACTGCCAGATCGCGCGGCTGTAGTGCACGGCGGTGCGCAGCTCGGGCTTGTCGTCGAACGGGTAGATGATCACCAGCGGGCCCTTCTCGCGCACCGGCATCGGCATGTCGTCGAGCAGGTAGGCGAGCATCGCGCCATGGCGGATCAGGTCGTCGGCCGGGATCTCGACGCGGTAGTCGTTCAGCGCCGTTGCCTTGATCATGGCGCCCGGCGGCGCACCGACGGCGGCCAGCAAATCGGCGACCAGCACGCCGCTGAACTTGCGCGGCTGCGGGTACCAGGGCGTCTTGGTCGAGAAGCTGTGTTGCGGCAGCTTCTGCAGCAGGGCTTGGTCGAACGAGGCGCCGCCGTTGTCGTTGCTGTTGGCGAGCGTGCCGCTGACGGTGAGCAAGACTTTTCCGGCAGGGGCTTCCAGTGCGCGCGCCGGCAAGGCGACGAGCCCGGCCAGCAGACCGACCGCGGCGATGCCGAAAAGCCTGCGAGTGAAAGTTGCCGAATGCGTCATCCGGCAATTTTGTCATGGCACCGCGCATCGACCCTCGTCGACAATCCGGGCGCGATGAACCTGCCCGTGTCGACCTTCTTGCTGCGCCTGCTCGCCGCGGCCGCGATATTCGCGGTCTGGTGGCCGCTGGCGTCGCGGCCGCGGCCGTCGCCGCTGCCGGCGATCGCCATCAGCCTCGTGCTGATCGGCTTGGTCGCGCTGCATGCGCGCTGGCGCAAGACGAGCGCGCTGCGCGCGATTCGCGAGCACGCGTTTCCGGCGTTTCTGCGGCAGAAACTGCTGCAGGCGTACCCGCAGCTCGACGATGCGGCGGCGCGGCGGGTCGAGCGCGGTTTGCGGCAGTTCTTCGGCGCCAGTGCGCAGGCGAACGGGCGCTTCGTCGCGATGCCGTCGAAGGTGGTCGATACGCTGTGGCACGAGTTCATCCTGCACACGCGCCGCTACGAGGCGTTTTGCCGACTGGCCTTCGGCCGCTTGCTGCACCACACCCCGGCCGAAGCGCTGGCGCAGACGAGTGGCGCGCGCGCCGTGCACGGCTCGACCCGACAAGCCGGCCTGCGGCGCGCCTGGTACTGGGCCTGCCGCGACGAAGGCATCGACCCGCGCAAGCCCGGCCGCCTGCCGCTGCTGTTCGCGCTCGACGCGTCGCTGGCCATCTCCGGCGGCTACGTCTATGCGCTCGATTGCAAGCTGCTCGGCGCCGATCGCGGCGGCACGCACTGCGCGAGCGATCTGAGTTCGGGTTGCGGCTCGGGCTGCGGTGGCGACGGCGGCTCGAGCAGCAGCGATGGCGGCGGGGACGGCGGCGGTGGCGATGGCGGGGGAGGCTGCGGCGGCGGTGATTGATCAGCACCGCCGAGCCGGGCCCGCGCCTTCGTCAGAACGTGAACGGTTTGCTCAGCGCGAGGTAGATCGTGCGCCGCGGCGCGTACTGCGGTGCGCCCACACCGATGCCGCTGCCGTCGCGCAACTCGTAGCTGCGGTCGAACAGGTTCAGTGCCGAGACGCGCACGTCGAACTTGCCGAAGCCGTCGACCTTGAACGAACGTGCCACCGAGGCGTTCACCTGCACGAAGCCCGGCAGGTGCTCGGTGTTCGCGAAGCCGCGCCGCAGCCCGCTGCCGTAGAGCATGTCGCCGCCGACCGTGGTGTTGTCACCGAGGCGGTACGAGACCCCGGCGGAGGCGGCGATCGTCTGCTCGTGGTCGAGGTGCACCCAGTGGTTCTGGATGTAGGCGAGCTCGTCGGCGCCGAAGTTGAACTGGCCGGTCTCGATGCCCTTGCCCTTGGCCGAACCGAAGCTCAGGTTCGCGTAAGCCGAGAGGCGCTCGTCCCTGTACGAGCCCGAAAACTCCAGGCCGAAGATCTTGCCCTGCTCGTAGTTGAAGGCGGAGTAGATCAGGGCTTTGCCGAACTGGCCTTCGTCCTGCAGGTGCTTGACGTCGCGGTAGTAGGCGTCGGCGCCGAGCGTGATCTGCGGCGTGAGCTGATGCGACACGCCCAGGTCGAAGTAGTTGGATCGCTCGGAGCGCACCGCGGTGTTCGCATCCGACGGCAGCGCGTTGGTGGTGCCGAGGAATTTCGCGACCGAGGTCGTGTCGATCTTCTCGGTCGGCGGCGGCGTGAAGTAGCGCGCGTAGCCGGCGTGCACGCGGGTGTCGGCGCCGAGCTGGTAGACGGCGCCGACGCGCGGGCTCCACTGCGATTCGGCGACGACCGTGTCGACCTTGTCGTAGCGCAGGCCGTAGTTGATGGTCAGCGCCTTGGTCGGCTGCCACTCGTCCTGCAGGTAGGCGCCGAACAGGTGGCCCTTGAGCTGGCTGTCGTCCTGGATCGTCAACGGCACGTCGCTGGTCTGGTTGCCGTCGGCGTCGGCCGGGAACACGGTCGAGGCGTTCGCGACCGAGCCGCGCTCGCGCTGCAGGAAGATGCCGCCGCGCAGCGTGTGCTGGCTACCCAACTGCTTGCTCGCATCGAATTGCAGGCCGCTGGCGACATTGCGCCGCACCACGTCGGCCGCAACGCCGTTGTAGACCAGGTCGCCGACCGGATCGGGCTGGTAGTGCACGTTGGTGCCGCGGTTGAACAGCGAGACCTGGTAGTCGGTGCCGTCGCCGAGGCTCGATTGAAAGCTCAGCACCTGGAAGTCGTTGCGCTCGCGCTGGTTCGCATCGAGGTGTGTCGAGTCCGGCGGCGTCACACCGGCGAGGTTGAAGCTCGGCGACTCGCCCGGCACGTTCGGAATCTGGAAGCGGCTCTGCGCGGTGCCGAGCATCAGGCTGACGCGGCTGCTGTCGCCGAGCAGGTAGCTCAGGTAGGCGAAGCCCTTGGCCTGGCGCGTCTTGTCGTGCACCGCGTTCTTGTCGGCGGTCGGGTTCTCGATGCCGATGTCGTTCTGCAGGTAGGAGCCGGTCACGAAATACTGCAGGTCGCCGGCCGTGCCGCCGATGTTCGCGCTGGTTTCGCGGTGGCCGCGGCTGCCGAGCACGAGGTCGATGCTGCCGGCGTTGGCCAGGTCGGCGCCCTTGGTGCGGATGTCGACCACGCCCGCGGTGCGATAGCCGTACTGCGCCGGCAGCGCGCCGGTCAGCACGTTGACGTTGTCGGCGAAGCGCGTGTCCAGCGTCTGGCCGAAGCCGCTGATGGCCTCGGGGATCACGACGCCGTTGATGCGGTACTGCAGGTTCGCGTGATCGCCGCGCACGTGCAGCTGGCCGTACGAGTCGCCGACGACACCGGGCGCGCGCAGCAGCACCTGGTTCAGGGGCGTGGCGTCGCCGAGCGGCAGTTTCGCGATGTCGCTCTTGTCGAAGCGGTAGATCGTGCTGCCGGTGTCCGGCGAGAGCGAGCTGCGCGCTTCGTCGAGGCGCTGGCGCGTGCCCTTGACCTCGACGCGGTCGAGTTGCGCGGGCTTGGCGGCCGGTGCACTGGCCGAGGCGGCGGGCGAGCTTGCGGTGGGTGCGGCCTGTGCCACGGTGGTGTCGCCCGCGCGCGCGGGCGCGCCGGCGATGGCGAGCGCGGCGGCGCTGGCCAGGGTGGTCGTCTTGAACATGGGCAATCCTGATCTGAAAGCGGGAAGGGCGAACGCGTGCTCACGGCACGGGCTGGCGCGAACGGGCTCAGTTCAGGACGGGCGGGGCTCTCGAGTCGAAGGCCAGTCGCAACGCGGCCGGGGAGGCCACGGGTGCGACCGTCGCGAGCAGTGCGTGCTGCGCCGCGGGGATCGGCAACGCGGTGTTGTCGCTCGTTGCACCTGCGCCGAGAGCGACGAGCAGCAGGCACTCGTCGCAGTGGTCGGGCACCGGTGCGCTCTTGCCGGCCTTCGCCTGCGTCGCGTCGACGGCATGCGAAAGCCAGTGCAGCGAGGCCGTGTGCTGCGCGAACAGGAACGCCAGCGCCAACAGGCCCCGGGCGAGCATGTTCTTCAGCAAGGGCGTGGACGAACGCATGGCGCCGAGTCTACGTCGGTGGGTGTGTCAATTGACGGTCACTTGCCTGCGTCGTTCTTCGCCAGCCGCAGCAACTCGGCCGCACCGCCCGAGGCGAGCAGGCCGGTGCCGGCGTAGATGCCGAGCTTCGCGCGCGTGTCGGCGATGTCGAGGTTGCGCATCGTCAGCTGGCCGATGCGGTCGGCAGGCGAGAACGCGCCTTCGACCTTCTCCATGCTGAGCCGCTCCGGCTGGTAGGTGAGGTTCGCCGACTCGGTGTTGAGCAGCGAATAGTCGTTGCCGCGGCGCAGCTCGATCGTGACCTCGCCGGTGACAGCGCTCGCGACCCAGCGCTGCGCGGTCTCGCGCAACATGATCGCCTGCGGGTCGAACCAGCGGCCCTGGTAGAGCAGGCGGCCGAGCTTCAGGCCGTTCATGCGGTACTGCTCGATCGTGTCCTCGTTGTGGATGCCGGTCACGAGCCGCTCGTAAGCGATGAACAGCAGCGCCAGGCCCGGCGCCTCGTAGATGCCGCGGCTCTTGGCCTCGATGATGCGGTTCTCGATCTGGTCGCTCATGCCAAGGCCGTGGCGACCGCCGATGCGGTTGGCTTCCAGCATCAGGTCGACGGCATTCGCGAAGGTCTTGCCGTTGAGCGCGACCGGCACGCCTTCCTCGAAGCGCACGCTGACCTCTTCGCGTTTCACTTCAACCTCGTCGCGCCAGAAGGCCACGCCCATGATCGGGACGACGATCTTCATGCCGCTGCCGAGGTGTTCGAGGTCTTTCGCCTCGTGCGTGGCGCCGAGCATGTTCGAGTCGGTCGAGTAGGCTTTCTCGGCCGACATCTTGTACTTGAAGCCGGCCGCGCTCATGAAGGCCGACATCTCGGCGCGGCCGCCGAGTTCGTCGATGAAGAGCTGGTCGAGCCAGGGCTTGTAGATCTTCAACGAAGGGTTGGCGAGCAGGCCGTATCGGTAGAAGCGCTCGATGTCGTTGCCCTTGTAGGTGCTGCCGTCGCCCCAGATGTCGACTGCGTCGTCGCGCATCGCCGCGACCAGCATCGTGCCGGTGACGGCACGGCCGAGCGGCGTCGTGTTGAAGTAGGTGATGCCGCCGGTCGAGATGTGGAAGGCGCCGCTTTGAAGCGCCGCGATGCCCTCGGCGACGAGCTGCGTGCGGCAGTCGATCAGGCGTGCGGCTTCGGCGCCGTACTCCATCGCCTTGCGCGGGATTTCGTCGTAGTCGCTCTCGTCGGGCTGGCCGAGGTTGGCGGTGTAGGCGTAGGGGATCGCGCCCTTGTTGCGCATCCAGTGCAGCGCCGCGCTGGTGTCCAGCCCGCCCGAGAATGCGATGCCGACTTTCTGGCCGACGGGCAGGTTCTGAAGAATGGTTGGCATGGATGGACGGCTGCGGTTGGGTGGAGGCGGAAAGGCTCCGTGGAAACCCCCGATTTTAGTTCCAGGACGCCGCGGCGCCGGGGTGATACCGTCGCCGGCGTGAACACGAACGCCACCACCCCCGTCGAATCCGCCGTGCGGCCGCTGAACGAATCGCTCGCGCTCGCAGGGCGCGCCATCGACCTGCTGCGCACCCCCGGCGCGCTGCTCAACCTGACGACGGCCGAGGCCGCCTGCGTCGTCGCGCAGATGAAGCTCGTGCGTTACCCCGCCGGCGTCACGCTGTTTCGCGAGGGCGACGACACACAGCTCGACTACATGCTCCTGTTGCTGGCCGGTGAAGTCTCGGTCGACACCGGCGGCGCCGGCAGGCGGGGCGCCGTCGCGATCTCGGTCATCGGGCCGGGCAGCGTGATCGGCGAGATGGCGCTGCTCGACGGCGCGCCGCGCTCGGCGAGTTGCACTACCCTGTCGCCGGTGAATGCGGCGGGGCTCTCGCGCCAAGGGCTCGGGCTGTTGATCGACGAACAGCCGCGCACGGCCGCCAAGCTGATCATGGGCCTGAGCGTGCGCACCGCCGAGCGCCTGCGCGCGCTCGGCGATCAACTGCAGATGTATGCGGAGCTGGTCGAGCAGCAGCAGGGCGAGATCGAACGCCTGCGCCGCTGAATATCCGCGAAGAAGGACCGGTGAACCCGCCGAAGCCGCCCCTCACCGGGCTCGCCCTGAAAGACCACGACGCGTTGCCCGCAGGCACGCGCTTCGGCGAGTTCGAGATCATCCGCGTGCTCGGCGTCGGCGGCTTCGGCATCGTCTACCTCGCGCAAGACCACTCGCTGGAGCGGCAGGTCGCGCTGAAGGAGTACATGCCGGCCGCGCTGGCGGCGCGGGGTGCCGGCCCGATGATCACGGTGCGCGCCGGCTCGTTCGCCGAGACCTACGCCGCCGGCCTGCGCTCGTTCATCAACGAGGCCCGGCTGCTGGCGCGCTTCGATCACCCGTCGCTGGTCAAGGTGTACAGGTTCTGGGAAGACAACGGCACCGCCTACATGGTGATGCCCTACCTGGAAGGCCGCACGCTGCGCGACGCGCGTCGCGCGATGGGGCACGCACCCAACGAGGCGTGGATACGCGGCGTGCTCGACCCGCTGCTCAACGCGCTCGATCTGCTCCATCGCGAAGGCGTGTTCCACCGTGACATCGCACCCGACAACGTGTTGCTGCCGCCAGGGGCCTTGCCGATCCTGCTCGACTTCGGTGCGGCGCGGCGGGTCATCGCCGACCGCACGCAGTCGATCACCGCGATCGTCAAGCCCAGCTACGCGCCGATCGAGCAATACGCCGAGATGGCTGCGTTGCGCCAGGGCCCGTGGACCGATCTCTACGCGCTGGGTGCCGTGCTGCACTACCTGCTGTTCGGCGTGCCGCCGGCGCCGGCGACGGCGCGCGCCGTGCAGCCCGATGCGGAGCCGATCGATGGGCGCGTGGTGCCCGGCGTCTCGCCCCACTTCATGGGCATCGTCGCGTGGATGCTGGGGGTGCGTCCGCTCGAGCGGCCGCAGAGCGTGGCTGCGCTGCGTGCGGCCTTGAACGGGGAACTGCCGGTGCCGGCCGATCTCGGCTATGCGGTCACGGTGCCGACGGTGGCCATGCCGATCGTGGTCGAGACGCAAGCGGCCCCGTTGCCGCGCGTGTTGCGAGACGGGCCGGCCAGTGAGCGGCCGGGGTCGGCCCCGATGCGCTCGACGCCGCCGGGCACATTGCCGCCGGCGTACGTGCCGGTCGCTCGTGCGGCGGCGGTGATGGTGCAGGCGCCAGCCGCCGCGCCCGAACCTGCGCCCGAACCTGCGCCACGCGCCGCCGAACGGCCGCGGCGACATCGGATGCTGGCCGGGGGGCTCGCTGCCGCGGTGATCGCGGCCGGCGTGCTTTGGCAGTTCATCGGCGTGATCAGTGCTCCGCGCCGGCTTGCCTCACCGCTCGCGGCGACGAGTCCTTCGGTGCAGCCCGCGTCGGGCACACCGCTGGGGGCGACCATCGCCGCCGGCGCCGCGCCGGCGCCGGGCCTGCCGGCACCGCTCGCCCCGGCGCCGGCGCCGCGCGAGGCTGTCGTCGCGAGCGCGGTGTCGGTTGCCGAGCCGGTGGCCGTGCCGGTGCCCGACGCCGGCGCGGCGCGTGCCAATCGCATCCGGCACAAGCCGGTGGCCCGGCCCGCGCCCTTGGCCACGGCAGCGCCGCGCGGCCCGGCGAGCGCGCGCGAAGCCTGCGGCGACCGCAACTTCATCTTGCTCGCGGTGTGCATGGACCGCGAATGCGAGCGACCCCGCTTTCGCGCCTCGGCCGAATGTGTGAAGGTGCTGGAGATGAAGCGCCGGCGCGTCGCCGAACACTGAGCGTGATTCGCGGCCCGTCAGTGCCTGTGATGAGCGGGCCTGGCTGACCCGTTCCCAGGTTCTCAGTCGTGGATCGACGACAGGAACTGCTTCAGCTCGGGCGTCTGCGGGTTGCCGAAGA
>Ga0209583_10000392_pt1 | contig 13795 bp, 3 predicted proteins | sample Str014_FD_187201 | JGI IMG/M metagenome (GOLD analysis project Ga0209583, IMG submission 187201) | Freshwater sediment microbial communities in response to fracking from Pennsylvania, USA - Straight Creek_MetaG_SC_2014 (SPAdes) (version 2) | ecosystem: Environmental > Aquatic > Freshwater >... | reverse complement strand
GCCATCGCCGGGCTAACCGCAAAGGTCTCGGTGGAGCGCGACGCGCGAGGCGTGCCCACCGTCCAAGGTGCCAATCGCCTCGACGTCGCCCGCGCCCTCGGGTTTCTGCACGCCCAAGATCGATTTTTCCAGATGGACTGCGCCCGCCGCCATGCCGCGGGCGAACTCGCCGAGCTCTTTGGCCGAGCCGCCCTGCCTCATGACCGAAAAGTACGTATCCACAGTTTCCGTACGCTCGCCCAAAAAGTGCTGGCCAAACTCGTACCCGAAGAACGCGCGTTGGTGGACGCCTACACCGCGGGCGTTAACGCCGGGCTAGCAAAGCTCGGCGCAAAACCTTTTGAATACATCCTGCTCCGCGCCGAACCCCAGCCATGGAAAGCAGAGGACAGTGTGCTCATGATTTACGCCATGACGCTCGATCTCCAGGAGCAGGATGCGACTTACGAGCAGTCACTCGCAGCGGTGCGTGACACGCTGGGCCAAACCGCGCTCGCCTATTTCGCCCCGCTCATCGGTCCCGACGACTCCGCACTCGACGGCACCACCGCCAACCTCGCACCCATGCCCACCGAGCGCATGATCGATATTCGCAAGCGCGTCTACTCCACCGAAGAGAAACACGCCGCGCTCGGCCATAACAAGTCCCCAGAGGTTTTGCCGGGATCAAACGCCTTTGTTCTCGCCGGCAACCACACATCCTCCGGCACTGCATTGCTCGCGAACGATATGCATCTCACCCTGCGGGTGCCTAACACCTGGTATCGCGCCTCGCTCGTATTTCCCGCAGCCAACGGCCATGGCGAAACTCACATCACCGGTGTCACGCTGCCCGGCGCACCGCTGGTCGTCGCCGGCAGCAACGGCCACATCGCTTGGGGCTTCACCAATGCCTACGCCGACATCAGCGATCTCGTGGTCATCAACGCCACCACTGCCGGCCATGGCACCTATCTGGATGGCGACACCGCTCGCCTCTATGAAAAACGCACGGAGGTCATCCGCGTCAAAGGTGCCCCGCCGGAGACCATCGATATTCCGTGGACCGTCTGGGGGCCCATCGTCGGCACCAATGCCGACAAACGCGATCTCGCACTCAAATGGATTGCCGACGATCCCGACGCCACGAATTTAGGCCTGTTCGCGCTGGAAGGAGCCCAAACCGTACAACAAGCGGCCGCCATTGCCCATCACGCGGGCATTCCCGCCCAGAATATTTTCATCGCCGATACCAGCGGCACCATCGGCTGGACGATCGCCGGGCGCCTCCCCAAACGTATTGGCTTCGACGGTCGACTCCCGACCTCATGGAGTTTTGGCGATCGCAAGTGGGATGGTTTCTTGCCGCCCGAGGAAGTGCCGACGCTGATTACTCCGGCCGATGGCCGCCTCTGGTCCGGTAATCAGCGTCTGCTTGGCGGCGAGGCGCTTCGCCTGATCGGTGACGGCGGCTACGAGCAGCCGATGCGCGCCAGTCGTATCCGGGCGGATTTGATGCCATTGGGGCAAGCCGTGCCCCGCGACCTCCTCGCAGTCCAACTCGACGTCGGCGCGCCGCACCTCGAACGCTGGCAGCAGCTTTTGCTGCGTATCATCACCCCCGATGCCGTTGCCAAAAACAAGGACCGGGGAAAACTCCGCGCCGCCGCCGAGACCTGGGAAGGCCGGGCCAGCGTCGACTCAGTGAGTTACCGGCTAGTCGCCGGATTTCGAGCACACGTCATCGACCGCGTGCTTCCCGTCGTTTTTGAACCCTGCTACGACGTGTATCCAGATTTCAACTTCCGCCGTTTTCATTACGAGCCCGCACTTTGGGAGATGGTGAATCAGAAACCGCTCCATCTCCTCGGCCAGGATTACTCCGACTGGGACGAACTCCTGCTCGCCGCCGTGGACGACGTGATCAAGGACGTCGATGACGAGCATGTCGCAATCGGGCGCGCCACCTGGGGCCGGCACAACACCGCGCATATCAGCCACCCTCTCAGCCGTTTCTTCCCAGGCCCACTCGGTCGCTGGCTCGATCTGCCAGCCGACCCACTCCCTGGAGACAATGATATGCCGCGCGTGCAGTCACCCACGTCGGGCGCATCCGACCGTTTTGTGGTTTCGCCCGGCCATGAAACGGAAGGCATTTTTGAAATGCCCGGCGGGGAAAGCGGACACCCCCTTTCGCCCTTCTATCGTGCAGGGCACGCGGCTTGGGTGACAGGCCAAGCAACGCCTTTTCTGCCCGGCCCCACCCTCCACACGCTCATTCTCACGCCATAAAGAGAGTTCGCGCGACATGCCCCGGGACACTCGCAGAAACCGGTTTCGCTTGGCGCGGACCACCGGCTTGCTCGACGCGCCGGTCACGAGCGAAGCCGCGTTCCTCGCCTCGTGCATGATTTTCCAAAGCGCCCGAAAATCACTTGAACCGAAGTCACCACCCACATCGCGGTTCCACCGAAATTAAATACCTGACACGCGGCGACAGATTCGGCTCGCAGTTCTGCGGCGGTCGATTGCAGTTGAGTAAACCCGGCGGTTTTCCACGCTCGGGCTGTTCTTTGGATTTTCAGTGGGCCTATAGCTCAACGGTCAGAGCAGAGGACTTTCACGGGTCGGCGGCGGGGAAACCTGCCGTCAGTCAGGTGTAAATTCGGTGAACGGCCTGCCCGCCAGGGCGACCCAACGCCGAGCCAAGCATGTATCTATAATTGGGATACATTAAGGTGTAGAGGCCATAATCACCCATCTAAACCGGCAACGGCACGATGAAGGCATGGTCCAGACCACGCACGGATTTAGTCCGGCGGCGAAAGCCGAAGTGGTATGCATAATCCTTTGGTTCTGGGTTCGAATCCCAGTGGGCCCACCATTATCCACTCGAAGATTTCCGCCGGCGCGCGAAGCGGCGAATGGTGCCGGCAAGTACCAGCGCGAGCCCGTACCACAAGCTCGGCGCCCCCCCGCCACCACCACCGCCGCCGCTAGAGCTTGAGCTTGAGCTACTGCTGGTCGGAGCCGGGCTCACCGAAAGAGTAACACTATTGCTGGTCACGCTGCCCATTGTGTTGCTGACCACCACGCTGTAGCTACCGGCGTCGCTAGCCTGCGCCTGGGTCAGGGAATAACTGCTGCCCGTGGCGCCGGCTATGGCAGCGCTATTCAGGTACCATTGATAAGTCGGAGCGGGCACTCCGCTCGCCGTCACCGAAAACTGAACACTCGCTCCCGCCACAACAATCTGGCTCTGCGGCTGAGTCGTGATCACCGGCCTCTCCGCGCCATCAATGATCACTTTGAACCCATTTGGGTATATCAGGGGCGGGACATTTTCAACATTCTGATACGAGAGGGTATTGAACGTGATTGTCCCGTTGTTGGTGTACGAAAATAACGCCGCCCCACCGTGCGCCGCTGCAAAGTGAGACGTTGTAGTCGCATCCAAGCCCGTGCCGTCAATATGGGTGTTATTAAAAACCACACCCGTGAAGCCACCAGATTCACCCACCTGAATCGCATCCCGTTGCGTATCGATGACGTCGATATTGGTGAAGGTCACGTTATTGATCGGGCCCGTAGTAGCCTGCATCTCGATTGCCCCGCACTCGCCGTTGAAAACGTCCTGGCTTGTGCCGCAGTTGATAATCGTCGTATCAGAGAACAAAACGCCCGTGTTTTTCTCGAAGTGATAACCCGGGAAGGTCGTATTGAGGCGAATACCCGAAGCTAAGAAACTGTCTTTGATTAAGTTATGCTGCGCCTTATGGCCAGACCCGCCAAAGATCGCGATACTGCCGGCGCGCCAAATATTTTCAACGGTATTATGACTGAATGTGTTGTTGATACCCATCGGCGCATTATTTGTCGAATCAGGCCAAACCGCCAAACCATCGTCACCGTCATTTCGCACGCTGCAATTCTGCACGGTGCTGTTTTTTGTGCCTTGGCAGAAGTTGCAACCGTCGGCAAGGTTGTTGCGGATACGGCCGTTTTCGATGAGCAGCCCGTCGGCCGGGACAGCGGGGTTGTGCGCGTAGTCGCCGACCCAGAAGCCGCATTCGAAGTGTTCTTCCCAGAAATCATGGATATGCGAATTCGTGCCAAAGTTATCCATGAAGCACTTGTAGTAGGCTCGTTCGTTGTAGCGCGAGTGTAGCCTCGAATTGAGGTACATATTCCCGAAGTCCAAGGTCCCCGCGGTCGCCATACGGAAGGAAACCCCGCCGCCGCTGGCCAAACTACTGGTGAACAGAAGATTGGTGTACCAGATGCCCGCGCCCGTGATCGCGATGGCATTAAGCGGGCTAGCGACCGAACCAATACTCCAGATTCCACTTAGGTTAAAATTGCCGGCTGGGATATAGAGTGTTTTGCCGCCAGCAACTGCGGCCGTAACAGCGGCATTGAACGCAGCAAGGTTATCGGTCGCGCCGTCGCCCACGGCGCCGTAGTCGGTTACCGATACCGAGTTGGCTGGCGGGGTGATCGCAGCAGGAACCGGTTCGATTTCGAGGAAATCGACGCCGTACTCGAGGCCGCTTGCACCCGAGCTCTGAATGCGAATCGTATCCCCGGCAACGAGCGGAGTTGCCAGCTTCCAATGCACTTCGTCGAATTTGAAAGTAGTAATACTGGGATTGGTGATCGGAGCATCTTGGGGTTTGCCGGTGTTGACACCACTGATGTCAAAATACTGCCATGACCAGTAAGAGGAGAGATTGACGGTCTGAACCTTCGTCCCATTGACATAGCAATCGAGTGAGCCGTTGAGACCCATATCGTCAGTGCCATCGGGCATCGTGAAACGCATGGTTACACCCGCGCCACCGTTGCTGCCAGGCGGCAGCGTCCATTCGACATAGGCGCCACTCGCGGGCAGCCCAACATAGGCCTGGTTCGAAGCTTCAGCGGCGATCTGCGTATTGTCGAAAGTCGGGGCGGAGTGCGGCACGGCGCCCCCGCCAATAACCCCGTCCTCGGACTCGTACCGCACGTACGGCATCACAGCACCGCGATCGTTCGGGATCGTAATCGTTAAGCTGTGGTTCGTCTTGCTGGTAGCAGCCATCATCGTGGCCCCAGCAGCGGTTGCCGTCGTAAGGCGATCACGGGCGATCGAAACGCTGGCCACCTGCCGATCAGGCGCCGGTGTGGGGAGCACCTTGATGGTTTGGGTGAGGCTGTTGTCGCTGTAGTTTGGCTCTACCACAAAGTTCGATTCGTTAACTCGAGCAGCCACCGTATAGCTCCCCGCCACAAAAGGCCCGATGTCCGCCGACACTGACGTCGATGCCCCCGAGGCGAGCGCGGCCACCGGAGCCGTGGCCACCAGCGTGGCCCCCACGTAGAAATTCACCGAGGACGCGGGTGCCGCGGCTGCTCCGCTATTTTTCACCGTTGCACTTAACGTGACGGTCTCAGCTTCGAACGGCGCCATCGGGGTCGAAGTCAAAGCCGTGATGTTACAACTAAAGCTTAAGGCCGCGGTGTCGGCCCTTCGGACGTCAACCACCTTGCCACCCGGCGCGCCGACGTTGACCTGTTTCAGAGAAGTGGCGGCCTGGAGCGAAGCCGTGAAAAGGCTGATCGCGATTGAAGCCGATAAAATTGAGCTTTGGCGCAGGCGCAAATATACGCCTGAGGCGAACGCGTTGGTAGAATGCATTGGATTGGTCGTGGATTCGAACGGGAGGTAGGCCAACTACCAGGAAGGGCACCTGACGGCAGACAACCTAAGTACCAAATGATAAGCCCCACACAACTTTTTTATACCGCCGGTCGCTAGATGCTCTTCCCAAAAAAGCACCCGTGTCTCGCGTCCCGCAGGACTCATATACTCAGCTCAAATCGAGATCGCACGCAAACCGATGGCTGAGCGCCGGATTAGCTGCGGGTCACTTTCGTTGCTGCTCTAGCATCGTATCCCTCCGACGAATCGCGATCAGTCGATTACGCCCAAAGGGTAACCTCGACGAGGTCGTACTACTGGTCTCATCAGAACATACCCTCCTTAAGGCGGAGCCTGTGAGCCAAACAAGGCGGCCGCAAAGACGAACGCTCCCTCTCAATTCCCACGCAAAGGTACAAAATATATCGTACAACTCTCCAGTCTCTCCGCCGGCCTCCAGAACCATCGTAAGCTCGACGTAATTTGCGGTGCTCCATTTCAGGCCACGAATCAAAGGAAAGCCAATGCATTGTCCTTCCTAAAAAAACCATTGCACTACACCGAGCTTGTGCCTTGCCTCGACATTTGGGGATTTACCTGAGGGTTTCCAGCTCATCCATCTTCGACTATGAATACGCGTAACCAAACATGTCGGCGGCTCCCATATTTTGCGGCGCTGCTATGGGTTTTCTTTTATATTTCCGGTGCCGAGGCCGCACCGACTTTTCATCTCAACACGTCTCAACTGGAGATCGCGATCGCGGCCGGGGTAAATCATCTGCCGTTAAGTGTACCGATTGAGGCTGGTTCGAGCAGTCTGAACCTCACTGGTGTAACGGCACTTTCCGACGCCAGCTGGGTCACGCCTACACTCGACAAAGCCAACAATGCCATCGCCCTCAGTTTTTCGACCACTGGTCTAGTTGCCGCCAGCAATACCGCAACAATTACGGTAAGCGACGGAACAAACAACGAACAGTTCTTGGTGAAGGCTTACGTTTCCATCTTGAATGTGGTCGCATTGGTCGACGATCCCGTGCGATCACGCACTTACGCAATCCACCAAAATGCCCTCGATCTCGGGGCGCTGATCGTATTTGATCCTATCCAGGGGATCTGCCTGGGAAGCCTGACTGTGGGCAAAAAGCCCGCCGATATGGCAATCAAAGCAGACGGAAGCGAATTGCTCGTCATCAACAGCGCCAGCAAGACCATCTCGGCAATCAATCTTCAGGCGCAAAAGGTGAGCGAAACGATTTCCCTGCCGACGTACGGAGAGTGGTCCCAAAGCGACACGTCTGCCAATGTGGATTACGGCGCGGGCGATATCATCTATTATACCGATGGCTCCTGGGCGCCTGCGCTTCGGGTGCTCAACCGCAAAACCGGGTCCGTGCTCCAAAGCATCTATTTCGACGGAACGCCTTTTGACCAAGCCGGAAATACGACAAACGGGTTTGGCGATATCGTGGTTTCTCCGGATAAAACGACGTTATTTGCCTGGTCTCAATATGGGTGGAGTGCCGGGGCAGTTGGGTCTTCGGGCGGCAAGTTTACGATCGGCAACGATGGCACCGTAACGCCGGCAGGAATCGCCCAGGTACCATCCTACTCCACTGGCATGTCGCGTGATCCCCTTGATACGCCTGCTCTGCTTTCCCGAGACGGTTCGGTGGTGTTTTTAAAACAATATGCCTTCAACTCAAGCCCCTTTGCCGGGTCAGTTAGGGCGCTACCGGCTCCGGCCTACGCGATGAGCCCCAACGTGGAAGTCGTCTCTACAAACGCCGCAATCTACGAATTTTCGACCGGCAATAAACTCTATACCTTACCCGTTACCACCGTCGTTCAGGCCTATACTTCCGATTATTCGCGATTGGTCTATTTCGATGCGACAGCCAAGCAGCTAAAAACCATCAATCTTCTGCAGGTCATCGGGCCTGAGAAGTTAGGCATTCAAACCACGCCGGAAAATGGAGCCATTGTGCAGGCACCGACCAAACTCCAGTGGATGCCGCTCGCCGGAGTTGATGCATACAACGTCTATTTTGGTACCTCTGCGGCCGCCGTAAGTGCCGCAAGCACTAGTTCGGCTGAGTACCTTGGCCAGGTGACAGGCGGCGCCATCAACCTCAGCCAAACACTCACGTCGGGAACGACCTACTATTGGCGGGTGGACGCGGTGAACGGCACCGATGTTTCTCCCGGTGTCGTTTATTCATTCACGGTGTCGGTCATTGCCTCGAATGTCTCCGCCATTAATGCAACCACCGTATCCGCCCAGGATAGCTATAACGTGCCGGTCTTGTTGAGCTCGCTTACACCAGGAGTGGCGTGGACGGCCGCCTCCCCCAATTCGTGGATTACGTTCACCAGCAATAGCGGAACAACACCCGCGACGCTTCAGGTCAAACTCAACGCAACCAATTTAGCCACCGGGTCGAATCAAGGCAGTGTGACCGTGACCTGCGCCGGAGGTACATTTACGATACCCGTAAATCTCCAAGTCGATCCCCTCGCTCTGACGGTCATTCGGTCTGACGCAGGAAACACAAAAGCCTACGCAATCAGCGAAGCAGCCGATCCCAACGGGGGAACAACCCATGCCTATCTGCTCGAGATCGACAGCCTACTAAAAAAAGTCACTCGCGTGGTTCCCGTGGGCACGTCAGCGACTGATCTGGCGATTCACCATGGCGACAACCGTGTTTACGTACCCAACTGGAAAACTGGCGGTTTGCTGGCGGTCAATCTCGCGACATTCCAAGTGGAAAAGACAATCGCCACAACTCCGTTCGATGGTGGCGGCTATGGCTCCGCAGACGCCTACCGCGTATCAGCGGGTCAGATGGGACGCTTAATCACCGAGGCCGAGGACCAATGGATCAATCTTCAGCTTTATGACACAACTACCGGCGTTGTGCTGGCGTCGAATTCCCAACGTGAAGGCGGCGGGCAATTCCAACCAAATGGCAGATACTATTATCACGGTGACAACGATGACTCTGGATGCGTCTTGCACAAACTCGACACCGCAGGGGATGCCTTCAATTCGGTGAAAACCGCTGAAATTTCGGGAGTCAACTATTACGGTTCGCGGACGGTGGTTATTTCTGACGACGGTACTCGGGTGTTTTGGAACGGAGGCGTTTTCGATACAGACCTGAATGTGTCATGGATAACCGACGAAGAAGTGAACTGCGCCAGTGCAGATGGACGTTTCGCATTCTCAAAAACCAAAATATACGATACCCAACAGCAAATGGTCGTCGGCCCAATGCCGATATCCACCAACATCAGCGCATTCAATTCCACGACAGGGCGACTCGTCGTCCAGAATGGCTCGACCCTTGGATTCTATTCGCCTACCGGTAACGGGTTATTGGGAGATTCTCTCTCGCCAAGCAACGGTGCCATTATACTGGCACCGACACAATTGCAGTGGAAAGCGATGCCGGGCGTAACCTCCTACCAAGTGTACCTTGGCACTTCCCAAGATGCAGTAGCAAAAGCCACCCCAAGTTCTGCCGAGTACATGGGCGAGTTCACAGCCCCCTTGTGCAATCTATCGTCCTCGCTCCAGGCGGGTGCGACCTATTATTGGTTGGTCGACCTTTTGATCGATGGCACTATCGTAGCCAGCCAATTGCAAAGTTTCACGGTGAGTAATATCGCCCCTTCGGCCGCGGAGCTTTCCGGTATCACCGTGCAGGGCAATGGAGACTATCAGCTCACGACAGCACTCACTTCGGCTACACCGGGTTTGCCCTGGACGGCGAGTTCTCCAAATTCTTGGATCAGCTTTGTCAGTACCAGCGGGACAACGCCAGCCACGTTACAGCTAAAGATTGATGCGACCGATCTACCCGCTGGACTAAACCTAGGAACGGTGACACTAGCTGGTGGAGGAGGGACACAAACACTGCCCGTGAAACTAGTGGTCGATCCGCTCGCGGTGACGGTTATGCGTTCGGATCCAGGGTCGACGAAAACTTATGCGATCAGCGAGGGGCCTGTGACGAGCGGGAGTTCACGCGCCTACCTGTTGGAAATCGATTGCTCGCAGGAAAAAATCGCGCGGGTAGTGCCGGTCGGCACGTCGGCCACCGATCTAGCCATCCATCACGGAGACAATCGCATCTATGTACCCAACTGGAAACCAGGCGGCTTGCGGTCAGTAAACATAACGACATTCCTGGTGGAAAAAACAATACCGACAAAACCGTTTGGCAGCTATGGCACCGACGACGCATATCGCTTGGCAGCGAGTACTACAGGTCGACTGGTGATAGAAGGGGAGAATCAATGGATTACTGTTTCCTTGCTCGACACAGTCACCGGAACGGCAATCGCCACCGCCCCAGGCTTTCAATATGCGGGTGGAGGAGGTTTTGATCCAACGGGTCGGTACTATTACCGGTATCCTTCACTGAGTTCCCTTGTGAAATTCGATCTCGCAGGTGACGTTTTCACAGCGGTGCAAACCGCCAATCCTCCGAGCGGTAGCGTGTACGGGTCTGGCCTGCTAGTATCTGAAGATGGCAATCGTGTGGTCTGTGGCGGCGTCGTTTTCGACAGCAACCTGGCCCCGCTTTGGGTGATCGGCGATCCGATCTACTGTCTTTCTGCCGACGGACGCTACGCATTTGGCGAGTCAAAGATCTATGACACTACGCAGAAAGCCGAAATTCTGTGCATGCAATCGGGCACAAAGATCAGTGCCTACAATACCACTTCCCAAAAACTCGTGCTACAAAATGGAACCCAGCTACAGTTCACGACCATTGGGAATTCCATCGTTTTCACCGCCCCTGTGCTCAGCTTCGGCTCAGCCACTTCCAGCTCTATTGTGCTCAATTGGACCGATAATAACCTTGAGACGGGTTTTACTCTACAGGTGCGCGAATCGGGTTCTACAGACTGGGCAGATGTGACTACCGCGATCGCAGCAAATACGGTCACCCAGAACGTCGGCAACTTAACCTCAAGCACCACTTATGAATTCCGCATTAAAGCCGATAGCCCTATAGCAAGTTCCCCTTGGAGCAATACCGTGACTGCGACGACCGCCGATGCCGTCTATTCAGGCGCCCAAACTCGCAATGTGACCGATGTGAGTACTTTGACCAAAGCGCTATCCCAGGCGGCCCAAAACCCCCTGGCGACGTATACGATCAACCTCGCCGCCGGCACTTATATACTAGGTGCCGCGGGGCTTCCCGACATCAGCAGCGCCAATACGACAATTCAGGGCCCGTCCACGGGATCCGCGACCATCGATGGTTTCGCGGTCTCGAGTGGCGTGATCCTCAATATCACCGGGAGCAATGCCTATATCGCCGATATCGATTTTGTGAATGCCGCCACACACGCCATTACCATTCAGTCTAGCTCAAATGGCGGCTCTCTCTTTACCTGCAGTTTTTCCGGCAACACCCACACAGCAGCAATCTATGGGCTCGGCTGCAGCAATTGGCTCATTCTAGGAAACTACATCGAGGGCGTAGCTGGCTCCAACGCCACCGCTCAGCCGGCCATCTATATCCTGTCTTCGGCTTCCGCAACCGACATTGGTTATAATGTGATTTTTAACTGCGATCGTAGCATTGGCGCGGGTAGTGATACCAACGACAATATCAACGGCATTGGGATCTACAATAACATGATTGCTGACATCCGAGGCACCGGCCATCCGGGTACAGCCATTGCTATCAACTATGTGGCGTCGGATGGATTTATCGCTAACAACACCGTGTATCAGACAGGCAACAATCCTAATGCCATCGAGTACAAGTCCAGCCCGAATTCGATTGTCGCAAACAATCTCACTAACAAATCAATCACCGGCGCGAATAGTGGCTCCTCCACAGTGCTGACCAACAACACCAAGGCAACGGCAGCCTGGTTCAAGGACCCGACGGATTGTGATCTGCATTTGACGTCGGCGATTTCCGGGGTCGTCGACGCAGGAACCACGATCTCAGGACTAAACTACGATATCGACGGCGATACACGCCCCTCTGGCAGCGCTTACGATATCGGTGCTGACGAGTACCTGAGCACAACGTCCTCAAGTTCGAGCAGTAGCTCGTCGTCGAGTTCCAGCAGTAGTTCCTCGTCAGGTGGCACAAATACTTCCGGTGGTTCCTCAGGTGGTGGCGGCGGCGCGCCGAGTGTCTGGTATTTTGGTGCGATTCTTCTGCTCGGAGCTGTCAGCCGATTAACCCGTCGCCCTGCAGCGACGCATTAAGGAAATAGGGGCCGGTCAAATCAGGTTTCCAGCTCCGCGAGGTCCTCGATTGCGCAGAGGCTTCACATCCGCTCGTTAAACCTAAATTCCGCAGTTGAAAGAGGGAGGAGGAATGCAAGTAGCTGATGGGCATGACACGAGAAGCTGTAGCAATCGTTGAAGGGGGGTTCCCCCCCTGGGTGAAGGGGTTTTTAGTTTCCCGACCGCAGGTGGACGGGTACGTTTATCGGTCACCGAGGATGCGCTCGCGCCATACGGAAGGCTCGTTCCCTGGGCAGCGTTTACCAAGCATATCGGCATCGCCGAGAACCTTGCGGCGGACTGCCCGGTCGAACGCAACAGCCCTAATGCGGCTCCGGTTTACGATGTGATCCAGTCGTTCATGTTAACCGCTTTGACCGAGGGGCGGCGATTTTCTCATGTCGAACGGCTGCGCGAGGACCCGACGATTCCGGAGCTCTTCGGACTGGAGTCGGTGGTCAGTGACGACACGGTGCGGCGGTTCTTTTCCTCGATCGATCCGGTGTTGGGCGCGGAGTGGATCAATCGCCAGGTGCGGCCCTTGTGGCGCGCTTTGCCCGAACAGATCATCCTGGACTGGGATTCGACGGTGCTCACCAAGTATGGGCATCAGGAAGAGGCCGAGGTCGGTTACAATCCGACCAAGCCGGGACGGCGCAGTCATCATCCGCTGCTGGCTGTGGTGGCGGGCACCCGGCTTTGTCCGGTTTATCGGTTTCGCAGTGGCAACACTGTCAGCGCTTCGCAATGGCTTGAATCGATGAGCGAGGCGCAGCGCTGGCTGGGTGAGCAAAAGGTCTGGTTAAACCGGGGAGATCTCGGCTTCGGCCAGGACGCGGTGATGGCCTGGCACGAAGCGGCGCCGGACCGACCAAACTATTTGTTTAAACTAAAACTAAGCAGCCGGGTGCGGGCTGCGTTGCACGAGGTGAAGGAGACCGACTGGAAGGGGCCGGGCACGCTGGGCGTCTGGCAGCTGGCGGAGGGCGAGGTGCAGCTAACGGGCTGGGCGCGCAAGCGCCGGGTGGTCTTTGCCCGGCAATTACAGGGCCTGGTGCCCTCAGAAAAAAACGGCGAGTTCTGGGACTGCAACAAACACGAGTTCGCCGTTTATGTAACGAACCTGCCCGAAGATTATAATTGCTGGCAGATCCAGGTCCTTTACCGAGACCGTGCGGACGTGGAAAACGTGTTCGATGAGTTGAAAAACCAATGGGGCTTTGGCGGGTTCAGCGCCAAGTCCCGCGCGACAAGTGAACTGGCGATGCGACTGCTGCTGGTCGTGTATAACCTGTGGGTGCTGTTCGTGCGCTTCATCGAACCGAAGAAACACACGGAAGCCAAGCGTGGGCGCCGCTGGTTTTTATTGATCGCAGCGCGGCTGGTGCAATCGGGCCGGCAAAAGGAAATGCAGGTGTCCATCCGCGGCGGCTGGGCCGAACAATTACGCACCGGTTATACAAGGCTGCACGAGCGGCTCAGCACAACTGCGCCGCAGTTCAAACAAGTCATCACGGTCTCGCCCGCTCCTCAGCCTTCATCCGCCTGAAATTACCAAATCTTTGCCCTCAACTGCGGAATTTAGGGCATCGGCTAAACGACCAAGGAGGTTCACGCGCCTTTCCTAAAACAAATTGTCGAAAGCTGTTCGGACCGAGCCGCACGAAATTGCGCTCTCCTCCGCTGGAATTCGTTCTGCGCTCGTCAAACGCCGCATACCTCGCAACGGACCGCCGGGAGGTCGCATTGGGTTTCGTTCACCGCGGCCAAAAGCTCGCGCCGGGCGGCGAAACAATGCGGACAAGCGGCGAATGACTCCAACCCCCACGTATCGACAAAGACCCGGCCGCGGCGGAAAGCGAGGG
>Ga0209583_10000390_pt1 | contig 13839 bp, 11 predicted proteins | sample Str014_FD_187201 | JGI IMG/M metagenome (GOLD analysis project Ga0209583, IMG submission 187201) | Freshwater sediment microbial communities in response to fracking from Pennsylvania, USA - Straight Creek_MetaG_SC_2014 (SPAdes) (version 2) | ecosystem: Environmental > Aquatic > Freshwater >... | reverse complement strand
GGTCAACAGCGTGAGCGTGGCAATCTTGTCCTTCTGCTTCGCCGCCAGCACCGCGGCTGCACAGCTCAGGATGGTCCCGCCGACACAGAACCCCAGCGCATGGATCCGTTCGGCTCCAGCAATGTTCCGAACCACGTCGATGGCCTTGATGGGCCCCATCTCCAGATAATCGTCCCATTTCAGGTGGCCGATTTCGGGAACGGCGCTGCGCCATGAAATCAGGAACACGTGGTGGCCCTGCGCGACTGCATATTCCACCAGCGAGTTGCCTGCGCCGAGATCCAGCAGATAGTACTTGTTGATGCAAGGCGGGACCATCAATAACGGCGTCCTGTCGACTTCGCCATTTCGCGGGGCATACTCGATCAACTGGATCAAGTCGTTCTCGTAGACGACCGAACCGGGTGTGACCGCCAGATTGCGGCCAACCTCGAAAGCGTTTTCATCGACCCGTGTGATGCGTCCTTTCTGAACGTCATCGATCAGGTTCTTCATGCCGTCTGCAAGGCTCATCGAGCGGGTTTCGATCGCCTTGCGGATGACTTCGGGGTTGGTGGCAGGGAAATTGGCCGGGCTCATAGCATCGATGTACTGGCGGGCATAAAAGCGGAGCTGAAGTCTTGTTTTGTCATCGACCTGCGCGTTGTCGACGAAATCGTGAAGCTGCTTGGAGCCGAGCAGATAGGTTTGCTTGAGAAGCTTATAGTAAGGCTGGTCCTGCCATGCCTCATCCTTGAAACGCTTGTCGCCCTTGGCCGCGGTGATATCCGCAGGCGTTCCAACAGCCATGGTCTGCAGAAACACCGCATTCCAAAATCGCCAGAGTTGCTTGACGTATTCTCGTTGCATATCGGCGATCAGGGCAAAGGGAAACAGCAGATGGCTGGACGATAGCGGCTCCCCGCCACTCACACCCGCCGACGCCAAGGCATCGTCGAATTGCTTCATGGCATCCTGCCCGATCCGCATCAAGCTATCGAGATATCCCCTGGCGTCGGCGGGCGGCGGTGTATTTGTCATGGCGCTCTCCTTGAAAAGACCGGCGCCGAAAACTCGCCGGCGCAAAAGCTGATGGCGCAACTCCTCCCGGCAGTGACGGGGGTGGCGTCCAGAGATCGGTAACTTGGGTCATCATGTTCCCCTTGACACACCAGCGCCAGCGCGGTCGCGATGCCGCCGCCGGCGACGAGGACGGGAAGCGATGCCTGGTTCATGTCACCCTGCCACCGGCGGCGTGCCGTGCGTGTGAAACGACTCGATCGTTTTCAGCCCCCACGCCTGGCCCTTCTTGCGCTCTTCCTCGGTCCACACGATCGGCTTCCAGTCCGGCGCCAGGATCAGGCGCGCCCCGGCATTGGCGACTTCGACCCGGTTGCCGCCGGGCTCGTAGACATAGAGGAAGAAGGTCTGCTGGATCGCATGCTTGTGCGGCCCGGTCTCGATGTGGACGCCGTTTTCCAGGAATATATCGGCGGCGCGCAGGATTTCCTCGCGGCTGTCGAGCGCGTAGGTGACGTGGTGGAAGCGGCCGGGCTTGCCATAGTGATCCCGGGTGTAGGCGAAGTCGTATGTCTTGTTCGACATCGTCATCCACATCGCCGCTTCCGTGCCGTCATTGAGCACGATCTGCTCGGTCAGCCGGCAGCCCAGATAATCTTCGAAGAAGATGCGGTTGGCCTTGATATCGACCGCAAGGCAATTGAGGTGATCGAGCCGGCGGACATTGACGCCGCGCGCCGGAAACCGTTGCGCCTGATTTTTCAGCGCCGGCTTGAGTTCGGCCGGGGCCTGGTACCATTCAGTCTCATAATAAAGCTCAACGACATGGCCGTCGGGATCCCTGCAACGAAATGCCGGCCCCTGCCCCATGTCGCCGTCGGTCCAGCCGATCTCAAAATCCGATCCCTTCAACGCGGCGACGCGGCGCTCCAGCGCCTGTGGGCTGCGCGCCCGCAGCGCCATATGGCCCATACCTGACGTTTTCGACGCGGTGAGCTTGAGCGAATAGCGCTCGTAATCGTCCCAGCCACGCAGATATACCGACTCGGCTTGCCGGCCGCTGATCGTCATGCCCATGACATCGACAAAGAACTTCAGGCTCTCGTCCGGCTTCGGTGTCAGCAGTTCCATGTGGCCGAGATGGGCAAGGTCGAAGATCGGTTCCGGATTCATCGTTGCGGCATCCTTTCAAGTAGCGGCCGCGTCACGTCGTCGAACAGCTCGTCCACGGTGAACGCGCGGGGAATGAGCCCCTGCTGCACGGCGTAGCCGATGATCATTCGCAACGAGCGGCAGATATCGTGGTCCGGGAAGCGCGGCTCACCGTACTTTGCCGACTCCAGCAAAAGTCGATGAACCTCGCGCACGGCGTCGGGGTTTCGCTCGCACAATTCCTGCTTCACCACCACCATGTGGTTGATCGGCAAGACGGCGTATCGGGCGAACCACGACAGTTCTTCCTTCGACCGGTCGGGAAACATCAACTTCAGATCGGGATGATCGGATTTCTCGCCGAGCACCGCATCGAGTTCGCCATCGATCAGCATCTGGACGATCTGCTTGCCGGCGGGCGCCCGCTTGGTCGTGTCCGGATATTCGGCAACATGGGCATCCTCGAATGTCACCCAGTCGATCGAATCGAGGTCGACGCCGTGGTCGTTGGCGAGAATGCCGCGCAGCCATGCCCCGGTCGTGGTGGTAAAGGAGCGAATGCCGACGCGCTTGCCATCGAGGTCCTCAGCTCGCAGCGTGCCCCGCTTCGCGTTGTACAGTGCGTAGGCATGCTGAAACCGTCCCACCACTACATCCGGCAGCAATACCATCGGCTTGCCGTGAGACTTCGCCATCAGATAGGTGACGATCGCCATCTCCGAGACGTCGAACGCCTGCTCGCGCACCATCGGCTTGAAGCCCTTGTTGATCGGCGAATATTCGACGAAATCGAACGCGACCAGATCGGATTTGACCGATCCGTTCTTCAGTGCGGCCGTGCATGGATGGTCGCCGAGCAGGGTGCGCAGGCGCATCGCCATCTCAGTCGGGCTCAAGTTCGTCGACATAGACGAGCCCCGCCTTCGCCAGAGCTTCGCGCATATTGTACATGTCGAGCCCGAGCTTGCCTTCGGCCAGTTGCCTGCGCTTGCCCGCCTCATCGGCATGACGCTTCTCAGCCCTGATCAGGACGTCGGCGGCGTCCTTCCGCCTGACCACCACGACGCCATCGTCATCGGCGATCACGGCATCGCCCGGCATGACGTTGACGCCGGCACAGACCACGGGAACGTTGACGGCGCCGAGCGTCGCCTTGACGGTTCCCTTCGCGGAAACCGCTCTCGACCACACCGGGAAGCCCATCTCGTGCAGCGACCTGGCGTCGCGGGCGCCAGCATCGATGACCAGGCCGGTGACCCCGCGCGCGATCAGCGAGGTCGCCAACAGATCGCCGAACATGCCGTCGGTGTTGTCGGCGCTGCAGCCTACCACCAGAATGTCACCGGGCTGGCATTGTTCGACCGCGACATGAATCATCCAGTTGTCGCCGGGATGCGCCAGCACGGTGACGGCGCTGCCGGCGGCCTCCCCGCCCGCCCATACCGGGCGCAGATAGGGCTTCATCAGGCCGGTGCGTCCATAGGCCTCGTGCACGGTCGAGGTGCCGAGCGCGCCGAGTCGTTTGACCAGATCAGCGTCGGTTCGCTGGATGTTACGGACAACGACCGTCTTCATGCCAGTTCCTCCAATGCCATCGGGAACAGCCGCTGATAGGCCTCGCCATAGGTCATGGCCTTGCCCGAGTTGCGACCACCCTGCATGCCCCTTTGCAGTGCGACCCGTTCGTAATAGGCCCACAGATGTTTCTGTGCCGCTAGAATTTCGAACGTCTTGCGCTTGATGTCCCAGACCTCGTCGATGTTGAGGATCACCTGCGGCTTGAAATTGCACATCTCCGGCTGGTGCGGCTCGAACAGGAACACCGGCGGCGCGTTGTAGCTGTATTCGGCCCGCGGCTTGTGGCCCATGGCCTGCGCCACGATCCGGGCTTCCTGGGCATAGGCGGCGGCCGCAGGATGATCGACATTGTAGGGATCTTCCAGCGAATGGGTGAGCACGAAGCTCGGATTGAGTTCGCGGTAGACGTCGATCAGTCGCTCCATATGTGCGTCGGTCAGCCGTAGCGGATAATCGCCGGCGTCGAAGAACTCGATCTCGGCGCCGAGCGCGGCGGCAGCCCGCTCTGCTTCGTCGCGGCGGCCGGACTTGACCTTGTCCAACGTCATGCCCGGCTGTTTCCAGGCGAACTGGGATTCGCCACGCTCACCGAACGCCAGGCAAACGATCTTGACGCGATAGCCCCGTTTGGCGTGCAGCGCGATCGCGCCTCCGGCGCGCCAGACGAAATCGCCGGGATGAGCGGACACCACCAGTCCGGTCTTGTTCACTTTCGTCATGCCGTCCACCTGCTGTCCGCCAATCTAGGCCCTGATGTCGTTCTCGCGCACGATCTTGCCCCAGAAGCTGACCTGTTTCGAGAAAAACGTACTGAAGTCGTTGGCGTCGGCGAGCAACAGGGACATCTGCTGGGTGTCGCGTAGCTGGGTCGCAATAGCCGGCTCGCTCAAGATATCCCGGATCGATCTGGCCATATCGGCGATGATATCGGGAGGCGTGCCTTTGGGGGCGAAAACACCCCACCAGGCGAGCGTCTCGAAATCGGGGAAGCCGGCCTCGATCGCCGTCTGCGTTTCCGGAAGCGCCGGCAGTCGCTGACGCCCCAATTGCAGAACGGGGCGCAGCAGGTTGGTGCCCAGTTGCGCAGTCACCAGGGCCGCCGATCCCGCGATGAGATCGACATGTCCGCCGAGAACGTCATTCATGGCCGGGCCGCCGCCGCGGTAGGGCACGTGCGTGATCTCCACGCCGGCTTTCTTACCGAGCACCGTCATCGCGAGATGGCCGAGTGTGCCGATGCCGACCGATGCATATTTGACCGAACCGGGATTTTCCTTCGATGCCGCGACGACGTCGGCAAAGGTCTTGAACGGCCGGCTGGCATTTGCGGCGATAACGTAAGGTGCCGTACCCACGAGGAACACCGGCATCAGATCGTTCTCGACGTCGAGCGGAGGCCTTTCGAGAATGGAGGGAATGACCGCGTGGGAGTCGAACGTCACGAGAAACGACGATCCATCTGGCGCACTCTTGGCGACTTGCGCCGCGCCGAGCGCACCGGCCGCTCCTGCCTTGTTCTCCACCAGCACAATCCGGCCGAGCCTCGTCTGCAGGTTCGCCTGCAGCAGCCGGGCCAGGGCGTCTGTGGAACCTCCGGGTGGAAACGGGACCACAAGCGTTATCTTGGAAGCCTGAGCGCTCGCTGGCGCAATAGCGAACGCGGCTGAGACCGCCAGCATCGTTCGTCTCGTGATCTTGCTCACTGCGTTCCTCCGAACTGCCGTCGCGATGCTACCTTCAGTTCGCCAAGCCCTATGAACCGCCAAAACCCGATCCGGGCTTGCTGTACTCCGGTCGCGGCGGGCTGAAGATAATTCCTGCTTTTGGCTCATCGCTGCTCCCTGCACGTCAGTGGCAATTCGAACTGAAGCATCGGAAATTGAAGTAGCGGTCGCGGCTACCTCGCATTGGCCGGCGCATGAACGTGCCACAGATCGGCCCGCCAATGTATGATGACCGCGAGCATCAAGGCGAGGCCCACGGCCGCATAGAACGTCCCTGTCGCCGCAAACCCGATGAGATCGATCAGACTTCCCGCGACCAGAAGTCCGATCGGCAGACCGTAGATCACCATCATGCGGACCCCCATCACCCGGCCGCGGAAATGCTCGCTCGAGGTCCGCATCAGGATCACGGCAACCGCGATCATGCAAAGGCTTTGCGAAAAGCCCGCCACCACCAGACAGGCCATCGCGGTCGGTACCGTCTGCATTTGCGCAAAAACCAGCAGCGTTGCGTACCACAGAACCGTCGCCGATATCATCAGCCGCGCCACCCTGATGCCGCCAACCACGCTCAGCACAATCGAGCCGACCAGCGAACCGATCGCGAAGCTCGCCGACAGGTATCCCAGCCCGGTCTGGTTGCTGCGGTAGATTTCCCGGGCGGCGTAGGGCAGCAGCCCGTTGGAGAGTGGATAGGCCGTCAGATTGGCGAGAAACGCAACCCACATCGCGGCCTGCATGCGCGGTGTGGTCCAGACATGGACGATGCCCTCCTTCAAATCCTGCAACGTGGAGCGCGGAAGCCCACGGTCGACGCCCTCGCCGGCGGGATGTGGCCGTGCCGGCGCCACGATGCAAAGGGTCAACGCGGTGCCGATGAGGTAGAGACCAACGATCGCAATATAAGCGGGGCCCATTCCCCACGCCGCGAACAATCCAGCGCCGCTCAGGGCGCCGGCGATGCGCGCGGTATCCATGGTGGTTCGGGAAATACTGATCGCACCGATCAACTGGTCATGCGGCATGATGGTGGCGACCAGCGCGCCCCGCACGCCGAGATCGGACGGCCGGACCAGACCCATGGCCGCCACGACGAGCAGCACATAATAGGGATTCATGTGCCCGGTCAGGGCCAGCGTCATCAACACCGCCGCCAGCAACGCATAGGTCACCCGCATCATGGCCAGCAGATCGCGGTGACCGATCCGATCGCCGGCCACGCCGAACATCGGCGCGATCAGCGTCCCCACGAAATTCAGCGAGGCGAACACGGTCAGCAGCAGCACCGATCCGGTCTCGACCAGGATGTACCAGCCGAGAATGAGCGTCTCCATCTCGAACGCCCACGACGTGAGCAGATCGGCAGGCCACTGAAAACGATAATTCCGGATGCGGAACGGTGCGAGCGCGGAAGGCCGCGCGAACTCGCTCAAAATTCGATGCCGCGGTTCATCGCGTTCCACCCTGCCCGGTTTCTTGTTCTTCGCGGAGGCGGATTTCCGGAACAGGAAAGCACCTCTGAAATTGGATACCGCGCAGGTGTCGCCAGTGTCAATTAGGGCGCCCGTTCGCTGCCTTTGGACCGCGCTAGCGCGGCTCAGGCGAGGGACACGGCCCGGGGCCGATGCGCGCGCAACAAATCCCGAATTTCCGACGCCGGGATTGCCGGGCTGAACAGAAATCCCTGCATCTCGGTGCAGCCCAGGTCGCGCAGCAGATCCCTCTGCCGCTCGGTCTCAACGCCTTCCGCCGCGGTCGTCATGTTGCTGGCGGCGGCGATGTTCACGACGGCCTCGACGATCGAGCAGGACGCGCCCTTACTGGCGATGTCCCTCACGAAGGAGCGATCGATCTTGATCTTGTCGAAGGGAAACCGATGCAGATAGCTGAGCGAGGAATAGCCGGTGCCGAAATCGTCGAGGGCGACGCGCACGCCGAGTTCGCGCAATTGATGCAGGATCGCCAGCGCCACCTCGTCATCGCGAATGAGAACCGCCTCGGTAATTTCGAGTTCCAGCCTCGATGCCGCCAGGCCCGAGGCCGCCAGTGCGGTCGCCACGTTGAGCGCCAGGGCCTGACTTCGGAACTGGACCGGCGAGACGTTGACGGCGACGCGGACATGATCCGGCCAGTTCGCTGCCTCGCGGCACGCGGTGTCGAGCACCCAATGGCCGAGCCGGTTGATCAGGCCGGTTTCCTCGGCGATGGGGATGAATTCCGCCGGCGAAATCATTCCGAGTTTGGGGTGGCGCCACCGCACCAGTGCCTCACAACAACCGATCTGTCCGTTGCCGAGATCGACCACCGGCTGATAATGAACCTCGAACGCATCGTCGGTGATCGCCTGACGCAATTCCAGTTCCAGCGTTCGTCGCGCCTTGGCGCGGGCCTCCATGCCGGCCTCGAAGAACCGGTAGGTCCGCCGGCCGTCGCCCTTGGCGCCATATAGCGCCAGGTCGGCGTTCTTCAGGAGACGATCGAGGTCCAAACCTTCCCCCGGCGCCAGCGCGATACCGATACTGGCGTCCGTGGTGATGAGGTAGCCCGCGCACTCCAGGGGTTCCCGGATCGCGCCGTGGATCTCTTCCACAAGCTGCATGGTATCGGATGGATTTTTTACCGCGGTCTGAATCACCGCAAATTCGTCCCCGCCCAGCCGGGCCGCCACGTCAGTCTCTTTGAGGCATCCACGCAACCGGTTGGCGACACCCTTGAGCAACTCATCGCCGATTGGATGACCGAGCGCGTCGTTGACGCCTTTGAATTCGTCGATGTCGATGTAGAGGACGGCGATCTGCTTGCCGGGTGTTATTTCCGCAAGCGCCTGCTCGAGTTTCTCTCGAAACAGCACCCGGTTAGGCAGGTCGGTCAGCGCGTCGTAATGCGCCAGATGGGCGATCTTCTCTTCGGCGCGCTTGCGCGCGGTGATGTCTTCTATTGTGGCCACCCAGCCACCGTCTTTCAAAGGTCTGTTCACGATCTCGATCGCCCGGCCGCCCGGCGCCTCCGTGATTTGCCGGGTTCCGTTACCGAGCGAGACATTCCGGATAATCGTCGCGCAGAACTCCTCGACGTCACCGTCGAACGATCCCGTTTCCTTCCGGTGCCCAATCAGCTGCTGCATCGTGCAGCCTGGCCTGGCGATGTCGGGCGAGAGCCCGAACATGTCGCGATAAGGCTGGTTGCAGACGATGACCCGAGCCGATGCGTCATAGAGAACAAGGCCTTGGGGTATGTTGTTGACGGCGATGCTGAGCTGGCGCCGCTCCGCCGCAAGCCTTCGATCCGACATCCGATGCCGCCGAAGCAGCTGGAACACGACCAGAGCAAGCGAGGACGCGACAGCTAGCAGGACGCTCTCACGGATGCTCCAGGCATAGGTGGCGCCACCGGCCATGATTGCCGCAACAAGTACAGCGCCGCAAACAGCAAGTCGCCCCGCGGCCTCTCGCTCCTGGCCGGGACACACCGCCTGTCCTGGCCACTGGTCGCCGCTATCGAACCGCACGCTGTGCTTTCCCGAGGCGCCTGAACCGCCGAAGCCTGATATCGACAGCGTTACCAACCAGTGGTGGAAAGCACGTTACCACTTGCGGTTAGCAAGGGGTTATCGAGAGACGGGTGCTGATACCTCGCACCCCGGCGCGCCGTCTCTCGTGCGGGAAGGTAAACGAGTTGTTAATCCGGAAATCGGGAAGACCGGGCGGTGAATGGCCGCGATGCACCTAAACGGCCGACTTACCAGCACAACCGCTCACAAGTGTGGGCAGTCTACTCCCGCCACCGAATGAATCCTGACCAGGAAGTCGCAGATTTAGCCAACCTGGAACCCGGCCCGCTTAACCGTTTATGTAATCCGCATCTGCATAATGCAGACCCAATTCATGACCGGATTTACCATTGTGACATCCTTCGGACGTGTGATTTCGGTGCGCGGTTCCCTCGCGCGGGTCGGACTTCTGGCCACCATGCGGCCGGGGGTTTCCGAGGTGCGGGCCACGGTCGGAAAGTTCGTCAGCATTCGCTGCACCAACTCCACCATTGTCGCTATGATCACGGAAGCATCCTGCGAAGATCTGCCGTCCTCCGGTAGTTACATCGCAAGCGCTTCGGTCGACCTGCTCGGTGAAATTCTCGGAGGCGACCATCCCAAATTCCAGCGCGGCGTCACCAATTACCCGACCATCGGCGACGCCGTCGACCTGATCAGCAATCAGGAGCTCCGCACGGTCTATGCGCCGAGCGGATCGGACCAGATCGATGTCGGTACGCTGCAGCAGGACCCGTCGGTCACTGCCTATGTCGACATCGAGGAAATGCTCTCCAAGCACTTCGCGGTGCTCGGTTCCACCGGCGTCGGCAAATCGAGCGGCGTGTCGCTGCTGTTGAACGAGATTCTCAAATCGCGGCCGACGTTGCGCGTGTTCCTGCTCGACGTTCACAACGAATATGGTCGCTGCTTCGGCGATCGCGCACTGGTGCTCAATCCGCGCAATCTCAAGCTGCCGTTCTGGCTGTTCAATTTCGAAGAGATCGTCGATGTACTGTTCGCCGGTCGGCCGGGTGTTCCGGAGGAACTCGACATTCTCGCCGAGGTGATTCCGGTCGCGAAGGGCCTTTATACCCAGTACCAGAACGCCGACCGCCACGGACTGAAACGAATCGACGCCAGGACGGTCGGGTTCACTGTCGATACTCCGGTGCCCTATCGTCTGGTCGACTTGATTTCGCTGATCGACGAGCGCATGGGCAAACTCGAGAACCGCTCGTCGCGCATCATCTATCACAAGCTGATTTCGCGCATCGAGACCGTGCGCAACGATCCGCGCTACGCCTTCATGTTCGACAATGCCAATGTCGGCGGCGATACCATGGCGGAAGTCATCAGTCATCTGTTCCGCCTGCCCGCCCAGGGGCGGCCGATGACCATCATGCAGCTCGCGGGCTTCCCGGCGGAAGTCATCGATTCCGTGGTATCGGTCCTGTGCCGGATGGCCTTCGATTTCGGACTGTGGAGCGACGGCGTCTCGCCGATGCTGTTCGTCTGCGAGGAAGCGCATCGCTACGCGTCCGCCGACCGCAGCATCGGTTTTGGCCCGACCCGCAAGGCGGTCTCGCGCATCGCCAAGGAGGGCCGCAAATACGGCGTCTATCTCGGCCTCGTCACGCAGCGTCCGGCCGAACTCGACGCCACCATCATTTCCCAGTGCAATACGCTGTTTGCGATGCGCCTTGCCAACGAGCGCGACCAGGCGCTGCTGCGCTCGGCGGTCTCGGACGCGGCTGCGAACCTGCTGTCTTTCGTGCCCTCGCTCGGCACCCGCGAAGTGCTGGCTTTCGGCGAAGGCGTGGCACTCCCGACCCGGCTGCGATTCAAGGCGGTGCCGATCCATCAATTGCCTCGCAGCGAGGCCACGATTGCAACGGTTTCGTCGGTCGCCGGCGGTCACGACATGCACTTCGTCAGCGCCGTGCTGGACCGTTGGCGCGGCGCGACCTCGCATCGCGATGCCCCCAACGACCCCGGCAGCGGCGACAAACCTGTCGCACGCCCGCTGGATGCGCCGATGCTGCAGCCCTCGATGGGTCACGATCCCGATCGCTTTTCCCTCCTGAAGAAGCCGTTGCGCTGAGCGCTACCCGGTTACGGCCGTTAACCGCGCAACGCTTTGCACCGCGACCATCATGGACTAAGGTTTTGGCCTCGCAGCGTCCCATGGACCGAGCCGGAACCTCCCTGCATGACACAGCCGATTGCCAAACGCTTCCCGACGCCTGCCCTCGACCAATTGCCGGATGACATTCGCACCCGCATCCTCGCAGTCCAGGAGAAGTCCGGCTTCGTACCGAACGTGTTCCTGACGCTGGCCTACCGGCCGGACGAATTTCGCGCATTCTTTGCCTATCACGATGCCCTGATGGAGAAGGACAGCGGCCTCACCAAGGCCGAACGCGAGATGATCGTGGTGGCGACCAGCAGCGCCAATCAATGCCATTACTGCGTGATCGCGCACGGCGCGATCCTGCGCATCCGCGCCAGAAACCCCGCGATCGCCGACCAGATCGCGATCAACTACCGCAAAGCGGATATCACGCTGCGACAGCGCGCCATGCTCGATTTCGCGATGAAAGTGAGCCGGGAGGCGAACGAGATCTCCGAGCAGGATTTCACTACCATCGCCAGCCACGGCTTCAGTGACGACGACATCTGGGATATCGCGGCGATTGCCGCCTTTTTTGCGCTGTCGAACCGGATGGCGAACGTGACGGCGATGCGCCCCAACGACGAATTCTACATGATGGGACGCCTGCCGAAATAAGGCCCCTTTCATTTCGCCGTTCGATTAGTCGTCAGACGCCGGGCCGCACCAGCCCGGCAGGTACACCGCATCCTTGCTCCGCGCGAAGCCGAGCGCCTTCTCCATGGCTTTTTCGAAATTGTCGTCGACGCCCTTGCGCGAGATTTTCCGGCGCAGGAAATCGGCCCACAGGAATTCGCTGAACGGTGTCGTGTCCTTGGCAAAGCCGCCGGCGCGGCGCAATTCACCAGCGAGGCTGCGGAACGGATCGTCCTTGAGGGCAGCCACGCTCTTGGGAATGTCGCGGAAGTGCTGGCGTTCGCCCCTGGCGTCGTAGGGATAGCACCAGCGCTTGTTGTCCATCACGGCCCAGAATGCGTCGCGTTCCACCATGGTGAGATCGCCGATCACGGTGACGAGGATGTCCTCGACGCCTTCGTCGTGCAGCGCGCGCGCCAGATGGTGATGATCGACCACATAGTGTCGCTCGTCCGGCCCGAGCACGACGGGAATCATGTGCTTGCCCAGCAGCTCTGCCCGTTTCTTCTCCGATTTGTGCTCGCGCCAGCGCTTGCGCTTTTCCTTAACCTCGCGCATCCCGACCGTCATCTGGGTCGGACGCAGCGAGAGGATTGGAACCGGCTTGACGATCGGCTCGCGGGTGTTCGCCATGGCTTAAAGCCCTCGTTTGACTGGAAATAATGCACCGCAATAAGTTCCATTATGACATGATCCCGCCGGCAACAAAACGCACCGCAACGAGACTGGACACGATGGCCGAGAGACCGAACGAACGGGCAACGAGGGCGCGGGTCGTCCGGTTTGGCGGTCGCGAAGTCATCACGGAGGGACTTAACCTCAACTTCTGGGCCGACCTCAGCCACCGCTGCATGACCGCCTCGTGGCCCGCCTTCATCGGCGGTGCCGCCCTGGTGTTCATCGCCTTCAATGCCTTGTTCGCGCTGTTCTACTGGTTCGGGGCCGACCCGGTCTCCAACGTCCCCGGCGGCGCCTATATCGACTATCTCTATTTCAGCATTGAAACGCTTTCGACCGCCGGCTACGGCGATATGCATCCGCAGACTCACTATGGGCATTTCATCGCGACCGTCGAACTGTTCACGGGAATCTTTTCGATGTCGCTGATGACCGGGCTGATCTTTGCGCGTTTTTCGCGGCCGAGCGCGCGGCTGCTGTTCGCCGACAGCCCGGTGATTTCGGACCATGAGGGCCATCCGAACCTGATGATGCGGCTTGCCAACGAGCGCCACAACATCATCGGCAACGCCACCGCGCGGTTGTGGCTGTTCAAGAACATCGTGAGCCAGGAAGGCCAGCCGTTCCGCCGATTCTACGACCTTCCGCTGGTGCGAAACGAAAGCCCGGCGCTGGCGTTGAGCTGGACCCTGTTCCATGTCATCGACGAGATGAGCCCGCTTTACGGCCTCGGCGCGGACGATCTTGCAACCAGCAACGTGTCGCTGGTGGTCGTGGTCACCGGCTATGACGTCGTGGCGGCGCAAACCGTCCATGCCCGCAAATCCTACGATCACCCCGACATCCGCTTCGGGCACCGCTATGCCGATATTCTCGGCACTGCCGAGGATGGCCGGCTGAGGATCGATTACGGCAGGTTCCATGTGACGCTGCAGGATTGACCTGGCAGGCATGTCGCCGCAGGACAGCCATCGCCTTCGCGCGCAGCAACATTTCATGTGAGAAGCGCTGCGTTCATGATATAAACAATGCGAACGTCCGCGGACCGACAGCCTTGAAAAACCAGCGGCCCATTCCCGGCGAGGACGAGCATCGCGTGCTCAAATTCCGGCCGCGCACGTCGGCGCAGCCGCCGGGTCAGCCGCAAGGCCTCCGGGCCGATTCCGAGCCGGTGCCGAACGATCTCTCCCGTTACGAGCGGCCCAGCGACGGGCCGGACGATTTTCGGCATCGCATGCTGGCGAATGTCGCGGCCTTCGCGTTTACGGTGGCCCTGACCGCGATCGGGATCTGGCTCGCCATGAGCATCGCCGATCTCCGCAAGACCCAGGATTGCGTCCTGATGGGCCGCCGCGACTGCGCCAGGATTT